>SMVA01298342.1_pt1 | contig 24338 bp, 26 predicted proteins | sample 2456451 | NCBI WGS metagenome assembly SMVA01 (sample SAMN11095933, study PRJNA526329) | marine sediment metagenome | biome: Marine sediment; feature: Surficial sediment; material: Deep marine sediment; isolation source: Hadal surficial sediment | place: Pacific Ocean | collected 2014-05 | depth... | reverse complement strand
TGACCCGCATGCGCATCAGTTTGTTGCCGTATTTTTGATTAAATTCCCCGCCCCTGGCCATGCCAATCACTCCGGTCAGCAAAATACCAAGGGTGATCAAAAGGGCGATCAGAACAATGATTTGGCCAAAAGACATGGTTTGTTATAGCGGGGTTTTGAAAAAACCTCAAAACCGAAGTTCAGTATCAAGATTGCCACCATGAACCTTGATCAAGTCGAAAACCTCTTTAAGGGTCACGCCATTTTCCCGAAGGGACTTAAGAGTGAGAGATTTATCCCGCTTGGCAAAGCGTATACCGTCTGCGCCGACCAGTAGGGGGTGGTGATGATATCGGGGCGTCTCTAGGCCCAACAAGGCCTGTAACAGGTGATGAATATGAGTGGTGTGATAAAGGTCTTTACCGCGAATAACGTGGCTTATTTTTTGCAAGTGATCATCAACCACCACCGCGAGATGGTAACTGGTCATGACATCCTTGCGGGCAACCACAACATCGCCAAGGCCCCGTGGTTGGGCGATAATCTTTTCTCCTTTTTCTAAAAAGGTGAGGGGGGAGGATAAGGAATGTAAAGCCTGTTCTACATTCAAACGAAGCGCATAGGGTACACCGTTTGCCACCTTTTCCGCAGCTTTGGTTTTGGCCAAATTACGGCAAGTTCCGGGATACAGGAAACCGTCAGGGCCGTGGGGCGCGGTACTGCTTTTTTGAATCTCGATTTGAATTTCTTTTCGGGTGCAAAAACAAGGATAAAGCAAGTTTTTTTTGGTCAGGGTATCGATTGCTGATTTATAGTCTGCCAATTGATCTGATTGGCGCCGGGTTGGAATTTCCCAGGACAGCCCCAGCCAGGTCAAATCTTCAAATATGGCGTCTTCAAACTCTTGGCGGCACCGCATAATATCAATGTCTTCAATGCGCAGCAAAAAGTGTCCTTGATTTTCCTTAGCTGCTTTGGCAGCCAGTAATGCCGAAAAAGCATGCCCTAGGTGCAACAAACCAGTAGGGGACGGGGCAAAACGGGTGACAAAAGGCTTGGCCATAAAAGTTTAAACCGCTAGGATTCCTTCGGAAATTGCAATACCGGAGAAGCATAAAGCCTCCAGGAGGAAAAGCAAAACATGTTAAGTGGCCCAAGTCTGGAACCAACCAGCGGCAAAGTAGACAGCCTGGTCATTTTTTGCCATGGGTATGGCTCAAATGGCGCTGACTTGGTCTCGCTTGGGCGAAATTGGCAGGTAATTTTGCCCAATACAGCTTTTGTTGCCCCCAATGCCCCGGAAGAAAGCCCACATCCCGGTGGCTTCCAGTGGTTTCCGATTGTATCTTTTGAAAAAGAAGAGCGCACCAAGGGAACCTATGCTGCAGCTCACCATCTAGAGGAATTTATTGAATCCACCCTAAAAACGTATCGGGTTACCCCAGAGCGGCTAGCCCTGGTTGGATTCAGCCAGGGCACCATGATGGCGCTGCATGTCGGCTTGCGCCGCAGCGCCGGGGTTGCCGGGATTCTAGGGTTTTCAGGCGCCTTGGCGGCCCCGGAAAACCTGATGGCGGAAATGAAATACAAGCCACCAATTTTGCTTATCCATGGCGCTCAGGACAACGTCATTCCCATTCCTGCGCTGTTTGAGACCGTTGGCGCTCTTGAGGCGTGTGGGCTAAAGCCTGAAAAGCATATCAGCCAAAATACTGCCCACGGGATTGCCCAGGATGGCATGCAACTTGGTGGGGCTTTTCTGGCGCGCATTTTAGGCTGAATCAATTTATTCTTGTCATATCGTCCAAACCCAATATGCTTACCCGGCGTAAAGGACCAGGTAATGGAAGCAATTCTAAATAAGCAAAGCAGAAGCCCCGAGGCGTTCCCGGCCTTGGTGCTGAATGCAGATTATCGGCCCTTGAGTTATTTCCCCTTGTCCCTTTGGGGTTGGCAGACCACCGTCAAAGCGGTTTTTCTGGAGCGGGTAAATATTGTTTCCGAATATGATAAAGTAATCCACTCCCCTTCAATAGAATTTATCCTGCCATCGGTGATTTGCCTCAAAAAATATATCAAGCCAGCTCGATGGCCGGCCTTTACCCGGTTTAATCTTTTTTTGCGTGACAGCTTTACCTGTCAGTATTGTCATGCCGGGGAGGACCTGACCTTTGATCATTTGGTCCCACGGTCAAAAGGGGGTCACACGGCCTGGGACAATGTCACCACCGCGTGCATGCCGTGTAACCTGAAAAAGGGTGGCCGGCTGCCCAATGAAGCCCATATGTGGCCAGCGATCCGCCCGTTTAAACCCAGCACCCAGCAACTGATCAAAACCGGACGAAAATTTCCCCCCAACTTTTTGCACGAAAGCTGGCGCGATTTTCTTTATTGGGATACTGAACTGGAAGCTTAAACCCTCTTACTTAGCCAAATTGCCGTGCGGCACCCGGCCTTGATGGTCTCTGATAAAAATTTGTAGCCGGGAGTTTCTTTGGCCCCGCAATCGTAAGCCGTATTGCGATGCTCAACCTCATCGGCCTGAAACTGGGCGATGGTTTTCTCTAACGTCTTTTCAACCCCCCAGTGGTTTAGTTTCTGGCGCTGTTTTTCATAATGATCCTCAATCACCTCTTCAACCGCAGCGGTACAGGCCATAGCCGCCTTTTCCCCCATAAGTGCTGTAGCAGCACCCAATGCAAAGCCCGCAACATTCCACACCGGACCAAGCACTGTGGGACGAACCCCGCGTTCATTAACAAGCGTATCAAAAGCTTCCAGATGAGCTTGCTCCTGGTCAGCCATATGTTTGATTTTGGGGGTAATAGGGTGGTTTTCACCAAAGATGGCCAGCTGGCCGTCGTAAATACGGGCAGCGCCAAACTCACCAGCGTGATCAACCCGGATCATACGCTTAATTTGATCTTCCACCGGTAATTCACCAGGAAGCGGCAACGGCGGCATTTTGGTTTGTTTGGTTTTTTTCGTCATGCGATCCCTATTTCGTCCGTTCATATGTATAAACACCAAAGATGGCCAAGCCGAGCGCAATCAGGAAGTTAAAGCCTGCCATGGAAATTCCCAACAATGTCCATTGTGGTTCATCGCACCTGACGGCATTGGCATTCAGTATGACGTCCAAAAGTTCTTTGCTGGAAGCCCCGGCATCAAAAGAGGCTGTGCAGGTGGAAAGCCCTTCCCACCATTTTTGTTCAACCCCGATATGGAAAAATGCTACGGCGGCATCCAGGAATAGAAGGGCTATAATTATTATTAAAAATCCTCGGGCAGCGCGCTTGAGGCTTATGTCATGCCGATTTCGGGTGATAAACGCGATGGCCGAAATGCCAATCACCAGCATGTAGGGATAGCGCTGGTAATAACACAGTTCGCAAGGGGCATAGCCAAGAACATGCTGGTAAAAAAGGGCCGTCCCTAGGGTTATAGAAGCCGCAGCCAGGAAAAAGAGTGCCCAGTGGGCCACCAGATAATCAATTACATTTTTCATCGCCGTCATCCTTTGAAAATTTTATACCCAAACACCAGAACCGCGACAAGTAAAACAGCAACGCTGACACTTAATACAAGTCGTTTTTCTACAAAACCACGGATCCGTTCACCAAATTTCCACAAAAGGCCAGCCTCGATGTAAAACCTGAAGCCGCGCGAGATCACAGAAGCGATAATAAAAAGAAATGGATCCATTGCTACCAACCCGCTAGCGATTGTAATTACCTTGTAAGGAAAAAAGGTAAGACCGAAAATAAATACATACCAGAAGCCATGTTCAGCAAACTGGTTTTGGAAGAGAGCGAATTCGTTTTCAAGCCCGTAAAAAATGATCAAGGGGTCGCCAAAAGTGGTCCAAAAAAACATCCCGATGACATATCCCAGAAGGCCGCCCAAAACCGAAGCTATGGTACACAGGCCGGCGTAATAAAAGGCCCTTTCACGTTTTTCCAGACACATGGGAACAAGCAAAACATCCGGCGGGATTGGAAAGATCGAACTTTCCACAAACGAAACCCCGAACAGCCATTTATCAGCCTGGCGATGGCCAGCAAGGGTCAGGGTTTTTTGATAAAGACGTTTTAACAAGTGCTTCTCCCTGGAACCTTCTTTTGTGCGTCAGGAAAAAGATGAAAGCAAGGAAACAAATATTGATTCTTGGTAAAAGGTAGGTATGATGCCGAAGCTTTTGAGGATGCCCCCGTGGCGGAATTGGTAGACGCGCCAGACTCAAAATCTGGTGGCCTTTGGGCCGTGTCTGTTCGAGTCAGACCGGGGGCACCATTCTTAAAGTTTACCACAACAAAAAAAGGCGCTCTTCAGCGCCTTTTTTGAATTTCTATCAGGAAATTTTATCTTAGGCCGGCATCCGCAAGACGGATCAGCCGCGCCTTTTCACTGGTAATATACTTGAGCCAACCACTGGCAGTGCGCCGGCTTGACTCAAACCTGCGAGCCTTAGTGAAAGCGTCTTCAGCTTTTTTGAACTCTTCCAAGTTGAAAAAGGCCATTCCTAGATAAAGGTAAGCCTGGCCTTCATTTTTAAGATCGCCCTTGTTAATACCACGTTGGATTGCCCGTGTCGTTTTCGCCCAATCTTCGAGAGTAGAATGCACAAAGCCTAACTGGAGATAAAGTTCGCCATCATCGGAATCTCTGGCGGCAATTTCCAAAGGACCGATTGATTTTTGATATTCCCGGGAGGTCAACCATGCTTCACCTAAGGCCTTTTGGTTTTTTTGATGATCCTTTACTACTTCGCCATCTTCAAACGCCCTGGCTAATGCTTTTGCACCCAAATATGGCGTCCCGTTATAATTATACAGCTGAGCCATATTTATAATATTTGCATTGCCCCGGGATTTTTCCTTTTTATCGTTTTTATTATTGGACTTCTCGTCTGATTTAACTTCCCCTTTATCGAGGAAACCCAACCTGTAGGCAACATCCATCACCGCCAACTGTTTATCATTTTCGCCCAATTCGCTATACATGGCGGAAAGTTGCACCCAGTATTGAGGACGCGGCCATTTTACAATTACTATTTCAATTATATCCTTAACTTTGGTGTAATTTTTCTTGGCATAATACATTGCACTTAATAATTGATACCAGCTTTCAAGTGCTTCTACCCCTTGGGTATTTTGGGCAATTTCAATCGCGGTTTCAATAAATGGGATCCCCTGGTCGTAATCGCTAATAGCACCGCGCAGGTTATTTGCATCTTCCAGATCCTGACCTCTCAAGTAATAAAGTTGGCCTGCCAAAACATAAGAACTTGTACTTGGATTTTCCTGATACTGGAACCACTCATGAAAAAGAACCAACGACTTGTCAAAGTTTTCCAAAACCATATGAAGTTGAACCAATGTGTAGGTAATCCCATCCTTAAATTGGTAAGGTAGTTTTGGAAGTTTCAGGATAAATTCGTACTCCCCGATAGCGGCTCTATAATTTTGTTCCTGAAAATAAAGAAAACCCCTAAAATTGTGGCCCAGAGCCTCTTCGTAGGAACTCAATCCTTTTTTAGATAAAAGTTTGTCAATCAAACTCCTGGCTTTAACTTTGTCGTTGACATCGGCAGCTTCCTGGGCGGCCTCAAAAAGTTTGAAAATTTCCGGTGTCATTTGCGGGGATATTCTTTCTCTCGGCCGCTGTTTTACTTGCCGGGGTTGTTGGGCAAAGGCCTCTTGGTCAACAATTATTTTTGGAGACGCAACTGCAATTGCAAAAGCCATTGCCCCAATTACTGTAAGACACAATGTTTTCTGGAAAATATTTTTTAAAATAGCCATACCTAACTCCAGTTTTATTGCATTTTAGTCATCAGCTAATAGAAAAGTAATTTTAGTTTTTACACCGGGAACTTCGACTGGCTGGCCATTGATTACCCGGGGCTTATATTTATATTTTTCCGCGGCCCTTACTGCGGCGCGCTCAAAATACCCTCTGGGATCGGCATCAATGACGACCACATCCTTTGTAGTCCCTTGAGTTGTAACCGTATATTGAACGGTCACATACCCTGCTATTCCCAATTCTCTGGCCCGTCGAGGGTAAACCGGGTCAACCTTGACGATTGGGAGATATTCGCCATCGCCGGTAGAAATCCCGGTGCCGGCCAAATTTTGGGGCCCTGTTGATACTTGAAAATTATAAACTGTTGGGCCAGGGGTGGCGGTGTTGATCTGTGGCGTTAATAATTCAGGGGGTTTAACTTGTTCGGGCGGCCGTTCAACCCGTTCAATGCGTCGAACATCTTCTTCCCGGTCAACGCGAACCATGTCAATAAAACGGGAGTCATCATCTTCCGGACGTTCTTTATTTCCTGATTCGATTAACAATTGCATCAGAAAAAACAGCCCAAAGGTAATGGTAATGGCCAATAATGCAGAAGCGCTAAATCGTTTGATTTTATGCATGCTATCTATCCTTGAGTGTCGAAATAGAAACATTGGGGACGCCAGCCAAACGAACAGCCGCCATTACCTGCAAGGTTATCCCTGCCTTGGCTTTTTTGTCTGCCTGGATAGAGACGGTTCCCTTGACGTTTTCCAAGTGTAGTTTTTCAACAATTGCCCTGACAGCTTCTACCTCAACCGATTTACGGTTGATCCAGATTTCATTATTTTCAGTGATGGCAATCAAAATACTGACTCGTTTTTGGTCGGTTGCATTTACCGCAAAAGGTTTATCAACCTGAACCCCAGCCTCTTTAACAAAGACAGCTGTCACAATAAAAAAGATCAACATAATGAAGACGATGTCCAGCATCGGCGTCAAATTGATTTCAAGATCTTCGTCGCTTTGTGAATGTTCCCGCATGTTTTGGTTTCCACTTACCAGGTTATATATTTACCAAATTCATTCTGAACCGGCAATGAATGAATTAATTAGGCTCGGCAATTGCTATAGATATATTTTTATCCACCAACAGGGCCTGGTCGTATATTTCAACAATCAATCCAGTTTGGGAATCCTTGTCCGGTTGAATCACGACAACACCGTCTGGATGTTCGGCATGAAGTCGTTCGATATTTGCTCTGACCTGGAGGATATCAACCCGCCTGAGGTTAATGAAAACACGGTTGTTGCTGTCCACTTGAATAAGGATATTTTTATTCTCTTCATCAGGCGGCGGCGGGTTTTCATTACTGTCAGGCTTGTTAATATCAAGACCAGCTTCTTTGATGAAGGTGGCTGTCACGATGAAGAAAATCAACATGATAAAGACGATGTCCAGCATCGGCGTCAAATTGATTTCGGCTTCATCTTGCGGTTTGGAAAATTTTCTCATTGTTTTCTGCTCACGTTAGGGCTTAGTGGTCCATTACCAGACTATCTTCGAGGGTTTGTGATTCCCGCGTGACTTTGCGTTCCAGATATGTGGTAACGAAAACCCCGGAAAGGGCGGCAACCATCCCCGCCATTGTCGGGATTGTGGCCCGCGAAACCCCGGCGGCCATGGCACGTGCGTTGCCGCTGCCAAGGATGGCCATTACCTCAAAGACCTCAATCATCCCGGTAACTGTCCCCAGCAGCCCTAGAAGAGGGCAAAGGGCAACCAACGTTTTAATGATGTTTATCCCTTGGTTCAATTTTTGGGTGGCAATTGAAATCATCCCCATTCTAATTTTGTGGGCATACCAGGATTTACGCTCATCACGTCCTTCCCAGGCGGTCTGCACTTTCTGTTTGTCTGATTTAAAAACAGCCTTCAGGTACCAGAGCCGTTCGACGATCAAAACCCACATCAGGAAGGTTACCAGCAACAACCAATAAAGAATTGGCCCCCCCTTATCCATAAAGATGGTTACGGCTTCGTATGCTTGGACTATGAGGTCCACTCTTAATTCCCCTGTTCAGCGTGCTTGGCGATAATTCCGGCACTTTGCTCTTCAAGAACATGCACAACGCCTTTGCTCATGCCAGCCACGATACTGTGGAACAGCAGCGTGGGAATTGCCACAACCAGACCCAAAACAGTGGTTACCAGAGCCTGCGAGATACCTCCCGCCATAATTTTTGGATCGCCTGTACCAAACAGCGTAATTGCCTGGAAGGTCACAATCATACCGGTAACCGTACCCAAAAGTCCGAGTAGAGGCGCAACTGCCGAGATCAATTTGATCAGGGTCAGGAACCTCTCAAGGGCAGGAGTTTCCCGTAAAATTGCCTCATCAAGCTTAAGCTCAAGCGTTTCCACATCTACATTTTTGTTGTCATGGTAAACTTGAAGAACACGACCCAATGGATTGTTTGAATCGGGGTCTGAATTTTTGATCTGTCTGCGTACTCTCCCACCAACGAGGAAAAGTGTCACGAAGCGTTCAATAATAAACAGCATCCCGATGGCACCCATAATAAGCGTCAGGTAACCAATCAAACCACCTTGTTTAACACGATCAAGCAGGCTGGGGGTTTGAACATAAATGCCCAGCAGCTGACCACGGGAAGGATCTATCCCGAAGGAAACGATTTCGCCGGGACTCGCTTCAAGCAGATCATCAATGGTGCTGGTAAAGCGACCCGGGGGTTGCTTGGCCAATTCTTCCACATTGCCGTTTTCATCAAGGCGATAATATTTGCCGTTACCGATAATATTAAAATCCCCAATGCGCGTCAGTGAAATTGTTTCTGTGCCGCCATCGGGAGTCCCAACCTCAATGTTGAAGGTAGAAATTTTGCTGGATTCGGTCATCTCACGTTGCATTTCATACCATAAGGATTCGATCTCCTCGATCGTCGGCAAATCGGTTCCCTCGGCGGCCTTGTTGATAAGTGCCGTCAGGCCTTTTTCGCGGCCAGGGAATTCAAGGCTGATGTGTGATACCTGGAAAACACTTCTGGTATCGCCAGCAACTTGCTGAAGAACACCAAAAACCTCACTCAGGTTTCCGAGCTTATCGCGAAGCTGTGTGGCTAAAACCCCAATACGTTGCTCGTTGGCCTCGGCTTGTGCTTCAAGACGTACACTGCGCCTTTCTTCACTGGCCTGGGTTTGTCTTGCCTGAGACAGAAGCTGGCTTTGGCGATTTCGAGCTGCCAGGAATTCAGCCTCACGCGCCTTGAATTCCTGGGTTTGTGTGTTTATGCCCTTGCGAACATTTTCCAGAAGTTCATCCAGATCAATAACGTCTTCATCAGTTTCCTGGGCCGCATTTTCGCCCTGATCCTGAGCCTGCAAAGGCGACAGGCTCAAAAGAGCAATAAACATTGCGGAAATTAAAAGTATTAATGGGTTTTTTGATAAAATGTTCATTTTCTTACTCCCCCGCAATGATTGGTAATCTGACCAAATCATTGGCTACCTGGCCATCGGCCATTTTAATTCCTTGGGAAATAGCTCTTGCAAAAGAGCTATCAAGAACTTCCCATTCACCAGTGTTCCCTAAGCCTGAATTCCAATGGGCTGATGTGGAAAGGTCAGCAGTTTGGAAATAAAGGCCAACCCGCCCGATACGAAGGACGTTTCCCTGGAAATCCTGGCCATCCAGCTGAATAGAGCCATTATAAGTTTCAATGGTCCGACCAAAATCATTTTCGATTTGGTAAGCTTGAAAGACCAAACGAAATTTTTCCGAAGCGGACACATCAGAATTGTCCATAACATCGCGAAGATTTGCAATTCTGTCCCGGCGATTATCAAGCAGGAACGGAATATCGTTGGCCATAAAATCTTCCAGAACATTAATCATGCGCCCAATTAAGGGAAGAATTTGCCGATCAATCAGGGTTGCTCTTTCGATTGAAGACGTCAGGGTTCGGATTTGGCGATTCTGATCCGCAATCTCGCGTTCTTTTTGAATATTATAGGCCTGAAGATCCTCAATCGTTCTTAAAATCCTTCTGTAATCACCCAACAAAGATTGGGTTTCATCAGAAAGGTTATCTATTTGGGCTTGTGATGTTTGGGCTATCCGAGTGCCTTCAGCACTTAACTCGAAGATATCCTCTAACGTAGCTGCCGAAGCTGGTGTGGCAATGAATGCTACAGCGCAGACTGTTGCTGGCAAGGCCAACCGTTTGAAATATTTTCTAAGCATTTGTCCGTCCATGTTTTGTTTAACCATAAAAATTTTTGGGATGTTTATTTCCCCTCCGTTTCCTCTCCAAGAAGCAAGTCTGGGAGTAGTTCTCGTTCTCATGTAATGGAAAAAAATGGCTTTATGTCAATTTAACAACTAAAATAAAATTATAAAAATAACGTCCCACCCTATTTCCCTACTGAGATGTATCATTTGCTCCCAATGCCGAGGCATAAGGCCACAAACTTTAAAGCATTTCAACCCATTTATTGCTATTCACAATTAACATTTGTTTTATGAACCTAGGATGAAATAAAATAACTCAATCTAACAGGAAAAACTAAGCTCATTTATTTAATTAAGGAGGGCGAAATTAAAAAGATGGAAATTACTTTTTAAAAACAATGGATTAGTATAAAATTTGTATGTTGGCCTAAAAAAATTAAATTAAAAGTCTAGTCTTGACCAACCCTCTGACAGAGTTTCCCAGGTAAATATTTTTGGCTTTTACGAGGTCATTAATTGTTAAAGAAGTTTCTCGCGCCCGACCGGAATCAAGCAATTTTCCTCTTAAAATGCCTGGCAAAAGTCCTGCCTTAAGGGGGGGAGTCAAAAGAGGGCGCTGATCTTTTTCAACAAAAACAGAGTTAAATGTGCCTTCGGTAATTTCTCCTTGTTTGTTTTGAAAAATCATATCGTAAATTTCATTGGAGTCGTTTCCTTTAGCTGTTTTAAAAGCTTGGTCGTAAAGAGGACGGTGGGTCGTTTTATGAAATAGAAACAGATCATTTCTGTCGACCCTTTCGCTGGCAAGAGTTACCATCACCGGGTTATTGTTGTTCGAAGGTGTAAAAGACCAGTGTTGCAAACATGTTTTCCCTTCCTTACTCAAAGTAAGCCGGACCCTTTGTGGGGTTGAGTGGTCAAAAGAACTCTCTAATTTTATCAGCTCTTTTTTAATTGTTTCGATGGGACACGGAAACTCAAAGTAGCGCGCAGAATTAAAAAGACGATCCAAATGCTTTTTTAGGTCAGAAAACCCCCGATTTGGGGTCCACAGCATAGTCTCGATCAAAGCAAAATTTTGTGGGGCGTTATATATAAAGTGGCTTTTAAGCAAACATTCATCATATTCATCTTTTAGGGTGCTGTTGGCGACTATGCCGCTGCCCACTGCCATGTGCCCTTTACCTAATTTGTCCAAAAGAACGGTTCTGATGGGAACACTCAAGGTGAAATCTCCACTAGGCGCGATATACCCTAGTGCGCCGGTATAAAGCCCTCGAGGTTCTTTTTCGGTTTCCTGAATAATTTCCATGGCACGAATTTTTGGAGCCCCGGTAATAGACCCACAAGGGAAAAGGTTTTCAAAAATATCTGAAAAGGCAATTTTTGGTTTAAGTGTTCCAACAACCTCTGATGACATTTGTAAAATTTGCGAAAAACGTTCCACTTCAAACAATTTACTCACGACAACGCTCCCCGGCTCACAAACCCGGCTAAAATCGTTACGAATTAAATCCGTAATCATGAGATTTTCCGCACGGTTTTTTTCGTCGCACTTAAGAGCCGCCATATTTTTCTGAATTTCCTGCCAGGTTTTTCCCGACCTGGCAGTTCCTTTCATTGGCCGGGACATTAACTTGTCTCCCTTCCGGCAGATGAAAAGCTCGGGAGAGGCTGAAAGAACATTCCATGTCCCAGTATCAATTAAACTGCCGAAGGCAACAGGTTGGGCTTTTCTTAAGCGTGAATAAAGGGCGGCGATTAGGCCATGGGCTTCAAGGTTCAGACGAAAGGTATGGTTCACCTGATAGATGTCCCCGGCTGAAATATAATCCATAATTTTTGTGAAGGCAGTGGCAAATTCAGCATCGGTTTCATTAGCGTCGGGGGAGGCAGAGAACCCAGATGTGTTTTCTAATTTCCCGAAGGGGTGAAACAAGGTTTCGAGATTTTCTGAGCTTAGGCGTTTCGGTGTATTAAAAACCCCCATCCATATTAAAGGCTCTATGCTGGTTGGGATATCAGGTTTATTCAAGGTCGGGTGTAGCCCCAGCCCGCATTCATAGGAAATCCACCCAGCCAGGTAAAATCCCTTCTTTTGCGCGTCCCCTAATTTTGCAAGAACATCAGGCACTTGGTCAAGGTTAATACATTCAAGAATCTCCACTGGGTTTTGAAATAAAAGGCCGGCATCGACTCTGTCTCTGGATCTGCTGTCATCAAGCAAAACAAAAGGGGGAATGGGAAAATCAGGCATAATTAATGGCTATAGCAGACGTTAAAAATCGAAGTTTCGCACCAGGGTTACAACCGGGGCGGCAAAAGCAATTTGACAATTTTCAAGCAAAACCCCTGAATTGCCTATTGGAATTAATGTATAGGTGCCAGGTTTGCTGCCGTTGGCCAGCTTGGCAAAGGTGCGGTCGCCATTTCTCAACTCAATTAGGCAGTCTTTACCGATCGCGTTTTTCGGTTTATTTGCGCCATGCTTCTCACAAATAATAGAATCACCTGCGCGGTATTCACCCATGTTGGCCTTTATTTTCAGGGCGATCGGCTGCTTGCCGAGGAGGCGCAACGAAACCGTCCCATAACTTTTTTTGGCAACCCCGCCTTTTCCACCGATTTCACTGGAAATTTCAATATCTCCTTGTTCTGGCAGGGACAACAGCGTGGCAGACTCTACCTCAAGGGCATCCGCTATACGGTTGACCCATTTTAAGGAAAGTGTGCGCATCCCGGTTTCCAGGCGCCCGATGGTCTGGGCCGTGGTTCCGGCACGGTCAGCAACGTCCTGAAGGGTCAGGTTTTTTTCTTTTCTGATTTCACGTATACGGGATTGAACCATGGTTTTCTCCTCTTTTTTCTTTGAACCCTATCACAAAAAGGAAAAAAGCCCAGACTGGCTCGATGCCCTGGCGGGGCGATAACGGATCTGGCGCTCGGGAGAAATCACCAACCCCGAATCCGGGTGCTTTAGGACCGGTTGTTATAGATACGGATCTGGTCGTTGAGGGAAGTTTCAACATCTGTCAATTTGTCGGCAAGGGCATTAAAGTCCTCAGACCAGCGTTCACGCTGTTCCTCATTCATATTCAGAAAAAATGCATCCTTGTTGATCTGCAGGCAGTTGATATAGGTCTGCACCTTTAGGCCGTAATCCTGGACCGCCCGGATTGCGACACCAATATCGTCGTTGGTAGCGGTCAGGCCATCAGGAATAAAGGGGGAATTGGCCGGTGGCACTCCGCAATCCTTGGCATTTGCCGGAGATTGGCCGGCCAAAAAAGCCAAGGCAAATACGGCAAAAAACAGGGTCGCTAAGACCTTCATAGTGAAATCCTCATTTCATTAAATTGTTCATAATAATTCTGTGAAATCTCTTTAAACCATTTCGCTGGTCATGGCCAGTCCGGTTAAGGCACATCGGCAATTGTTACAAATTTAAAAAATAATTACAGCAATAAAAAGGAGACTTCTTGAAGACCTAATTAATGATTGGGAAAACCCAAAGAAAGAAGTAAAAAGCTAGTCCTAGAAAAACTTAATGTTAAATTCAAGAATACCTACAAGATACCTCCAGGAATTAAAGACTCCGCACTTGAAAAATTGCGGGTTTTTTATCTCATTTCAAGCGCCCTTAACCAGCGCATCACCCGGGCCCTGTTAGCGCCCACATCATCATCCCCTTTTAATGTCCGACTATAAATCGCAAGACTGGACCGATTGCCCCCCAGATCATAAAGTTGCACGGTCACGACGTCAGGAAATGGTTTTGTTCCCTGATATGCCAAAAATTCAAACTGTAAATTGGGAATATCCATAGTCTTTAGGTCAACTCTGAGTTGGCCATCAATGAATTCTAACAGCCTGTTCCTGAGGGCAACGACTGTAACCGGGTAAACTTGGGTCATTTCATCGGGGGTGGCAGAAAGGCAGTAATCCTCTGGACAAGAGAGAAAATGGTTTTCCCCAGGTTCAATCGCCAGTGTTTCAAAGTTTACCGTCTCAAGTTCACCCGACCCAAAAACTTTTTCTAAATGCAATTGATCAGAAAAAAAGATCAGCAAAAAACCCCCACCAACCGCCAAAACACTCAAAACGATGACACCATAAATTACAGCATCAATATAAGATTTTTTTGAGGAGGGTGATGTGGACATGGGGGCTGCCTTTAAATAATTTTTTGTAAGGGTTTAATTCTTTAAAACACTAGAAAGGTTCATGGCAATGCCCATATTACCGTCAACCGAAAGTTTCCCCGACATAAAGGCCATTTGCGGATCAAGTGAGCCGTCTAAAATATTGAAGAAATCATCCAATGAAATAGAAATTGTACAATCGCTACCAATATCCTGATTTGAAACAGCCGGGGGCGATTGTGTCCCGTCTACCGAAATTATACCATCGCTACCAAAATCAAAGGTTAGGGTATCTGAAAAGCCTTCCGCCTTGGCAAAAAGAGCCTGAACTTGTGCCGTTGTTTCTTCAAGTGTCACATAATTTCCTTCCTATGTTTAATTTTCACCCTCCTCGGCATCATTATCACCGCCACCAAAAAAACCCTTGATTTTGTCTTTTATGGACTTTTTTCCACCCAGCAAGTCTAAAATGTTATTTTGGGCAATAACTTTGGTAACGTTTGAGGTCACTGCTGACATTACTACCCCGGTGGCTTTGGCAAAAGTGGTCCCTTGTGGTTGCCCATCTACCCATCCGATACCTTCAATATGTAAATCCGGAAGCACAATCGAGCTTCCATCTTCACTCAGGGGCAGGCCTATGACTGTTACTTTGCCGCCGGTGATATAAAAATTTTCTATGGCAACGTTGGTTTCGGAGGATTCTGGATCATCCGGGACGTATTCTTCAAGATTTTCCATTAGGGCGTTAAAATTCAGTTTTCCATCTTTATATTCAACCACCAGTTCAGGATCAGTAATCCGCACTTCCTGAATCTGGACCACATCCGAAAACAAGGATCCCGAATCCAGCGTAACCATAACATCTGATAAGCTGAATATTTTTTCAGCGTCAAAACCTGCGGGACTGCCCACTGTCAAACCGGAAAGACCGACTTTGCCCCCAACCGGTGAAAAGCTGACATCGTCAAGTGTGACTGACGTTTTGGTATAATCTGGCCCATATTTTTCAACCGAAGAACTGATAATTGAACTTCCGTAAAACATCACCAGCAAAAAAACACCAGCCACCAAAACCACCAGGGCAATCAAACCCTTCTTAAATGTTCCCGACATTTAACCTCTCCTTTTAGTCCTCAAATCCCAGGATATTTTCCAACCCAGCTTAGGCTCCATTATTAAACGACCAGCAAAAATTTACATCAAGGTCTTTTTAAAAACTTTCTTTTTATCAAAACCTTTTCTTGAAATTTTTGTTCAATGGCGTACCTCTTTGTTCTTACAAAGGAAATACGCCACGCATGGAAGAAATTAAATCACTGAAAAAATTTGCCTTAGGTTTCAAGGGGGTTTTGTGTGATTTATGGGGCGTTATTCATGATGGTAAACAAGCCTTCCCGGAAGCCATCCAAGCCCTCATTGGGCTTAAAAAAGAGGGTAAATTTATCTTGTTGCTTTCCAATTCCCCGCGACCCTCAGGGGCGGTTACCCGTCAAATTACTAGCCTTGGAGTTCCCGTTGACGCCTATGATGTAATTGTAACCTCAGGAGATTTGGCGCGGAATTTTTTAACGAAAGAGGCGAGAGGAAAGAGCTTTTTCCACCTTGGGCCAACGCGTGACCGGGCGACCTTTGACGGCCTTGCCAATCCTGAAGAGCAAGCCTTAGGCGCCGCTGATTACATTTTGTGCACCGGGTTTTTTGAAGATCGCCCGCTTGATACAGCCCTTTATGAAACCCTTTTAAGGGAAGCGATGGGGCGGGATATGCCCTTAATTTGTGCCAATCCTGACCGCGAAGTGGATATTGGCGGCAAACGGTTTCTTTGTGCCGGTGCGCTGGCGGAATTTTATCAACGCCTTGGTGGCAGGGTGGTCTGGCTTGGAAAGCCAAAAAAGATAGCCTACGATAGCTGTTTTGATGCTATCAAAAAGAAAACCGGGAGGATCATCAAACCAGCAGACCTTTTGGCAATTGGTGACAATCTGGAAACCGATATCGCGGGGGCTTCAAAAGTTGGCATAAAAACAATTTTGGTCACAGAGGGCCTTCATGGTCATATGCAAATTGGCGATAAGGATTTTGAAGCCTTGATGAACAGGTTGAATGTACGCCCGGACGCGATTATGAGACGGTTGAAATGGAAATAATTCGCCATATTGATGACATTCCCAGGGCTGGGAAGGGTGCCGTTGGGGTTCTTGGAAACTTTGACGGGTTTCACCGGGGCCATCAGGTTGTTGTCGGTGAGGCCGGGCGTTTAGCCCGAAAGTTAAAAAAACCATTGATGGTCATCATGACCGAACCCCACCCGCGGTCTTTTTTTAATCCTGATGCTGAGCCGTTCCGACTGACCCCCTTTCGCGAGCGGCTGGCCTTATTGGAGACATTTGGGGTTGATATTGCAGTGGTGCTTCATTTTGATGCGGCACTTTCCAACCAGGCCCCGGAAACTTTTGCCGGAAATATTTTAAAAAATGGGCTAGACATTTCCCATGTTGTGGTGGGCTATGATTACCGTTTTGGCAAAGGCCGCGCCGGCGATGTAGGTGTTTTAAAGGAGCTTGGTGAAAAATTTAATTTTGGTGTTATTGAAATTCCACCGGTCCCGATCGGCATCGAAGGCGCTGCGGGCCAGCCCTATTCATCAACCCTGGTCCGGGCTGCTCTTAAAGACCGGAAGCCGCGAAAGGCGGCCGCTTTCCTGGGACATTGGTGGACCATTAACGGCAAAATAATGGACGGTGAAAAAAGGGGTCGGAAAATTGGTTTTCCCACTGCTAATATCGAAATTCAGGATTCTATTGTGCCCGGGTACGGTGTTTATGCCGTCCGCGCAATGGTTGAGGGTGCCGGAGATGCCTTGATTGACGGCGTCGCCAACATCGGAGTACGGCCAACCTTTGGTGAAGAAAAGCTTATATTGGAGGCTCACCTGTTTGATTTTGATGGCGAGCATTATGGCCGCCATATCCGCCTGCATTTTATCGGCGGGATCCGGCCAGAGCAGGAATTTGAAAATCTTGAGGCCCTGAAGGCCCAAATAGCCCGTGATTGTAAATCGTCCCAGATTCTTTTAAACGACCCTGAAAATGCCCATAACCGGCTCAGTCCCCCAACACTGGAAAATTATCTTAAGGAGCATCCAAAACCGGTTTCCTAAAGCGAGTGTTTCCCCTCGACAGGGGAAGATGTGCTTGTTACAAGCACACCCGAAAACGGGGAAAACCCCAAGTTTTAAAAGATTTATACCAGGAGCCAGACATTCGTATGTCCAATGATTACCGACATACCATTTTTCTTCCCAAAACGGATTTTCCGATGAAAGGCAATTTGCCTAACCGAGAGCCGAAACAACAGGCTGTCTGGGAAAAACAAAACCTCTATAAGGCTTTGCGCAAATCCTCTAAGGGGCGGGAAAAGTACATTCTTCATGATGGCCCGCCATATGCCAATGGTGATATCCACATTGGCCATGTCATGAACAAGGTTTTGAAAGATGTTATTGTCCGGTCCCGCCAGATGACCGGCTATGATGCTCCTTACGTTCCCGGTTGGGATTGTCATGGTCTGCCGATTGAATGGAAGATCGAAGAAAAATACCGAAAAAAAGGCAAAAACAAAGACGAGATCCCGGCGCAGGAATTTCGCCAGGAATGCCGTGATTTTGCTGCCCACTGGATTGAGGTACAAAAAGAACAATTCAAGCGCCTGGGCATTTTGGGTGACTGGGACAATCCCTACACAACTATGGCTTTCGAGGCCGAGGCCCTGATTGTTAACGAGCTTTTGAAATTTGCCAAAGCGGGCAGCCTTTATCAGGGGTCAAAACCGGTGATGTGGTCGCCGGTTGAAAAAACCGCACTGGCCGAGGCGGAAGTCGAATACCACGATCACACATCGACACAGATTTGGGTCCGTTTTCCAATAATAAAATACACCCACAATCTCCTTAAATCCGGCGACAGTATAATAATTTGGACGACAACCCCTTGGACAATCCCCGGTAATAGGGGAATTTCCTACGGCAGGGATATTAGGTATTCAATTATTGATGTTAAAAAGGTAGCTGAATGGTCACTAGCAAAAGTAAATGAAACTTTTGTTGTTGCCACCGAATTATTAGAACAATTTGCTCTAGATGTTGGAGTTGAAGAATTCATAGATTTAGTAAAGGACGATCCTCTTTATAGTTCTGATCTTCAAGGAACCATTTGTGCTCACCCATGGCGTGGGAAAGGGTATGATTTTGATGTGCCGCTATTTCCGGCCGGCCACGTCACAACCGAACAGGGGACAGGGTTTGTCCATACCGCCCCCGGACACGGCGCTGAAGATTTTGAAGCCTGGCTCAAGGCCGGTTATAAGGACATTCCTTTAACCGTTGCAGGTGATGGCCGTTTTTATGACCAGGTTCCGCTGGTTGCCGGCGAACATGTTTATAAGGTCGCTGATAAAGTCTGTGATCTGTTGGCTGAGGCGGGTGCATTAATTCACAGCGGAAAATTAACCCACAGCTATCCCCATTCCTGGCGCTCGAAGGCGCCGCTTATTTTCCGCAATACCCCGCAATGGTTCATCAGCATGTCGAAAGATGGCCTGAAGGATAAGGCGCTAGCAGCTATCGAAGATGTTCGCTGGGTGCCGGAACGAAGCAAAAACCGCATCAAGGCAATGGTCGAAAGCAAACCTGATTGGGTGATCTCCCGCCAGCGTGCCTGGGGGGTCCCCATCACCGTTTTTACCAATAAAAAAACCGGTGAAATTCTGAACGATGACGGGGTCAATGAAAGAATCCTTGCCGGAGTGAAAGCCAAAGGCGCTGATGCCTGGTTTATCAATGACCCTCAAGACTTTTTGGGCGAAAAATACAAAATTGATGATTACGAGCAATGCACCGATATTCTGGATGTCTGGTTTGATTCCGGGTCAACTCATGCTTTTGTCACTGAAGTCCGCAAGGACTTGGGGCAAAAGGCCGACCTTTATATAGAGGGCACCGATCAGCACCGGGGCTGGTTTCAGTCAAGCTTGATCGAATCCTGTGCAACCCGGGGTGAAGCGCCCTACAAGGAAGTGATGACCCATGGTTTTGTGCTCGACAGTGAGGGCCGCAAAATGTCTAAATCAGCAGGCACCGGGGTCGCACCGCAAAAAATAATGGACCAGTATGGTGCTGATATTTTGCGTCTCTGGGTGGTTTCGACCGATTATTTTGAAGATGTCCGGATCGGCCAGCAAATTCTCCAGGGCCAAGTGGATTCTTATCGGAAAATCAGGAACACCTTCCGTTTTCTTTTAGGAAATCTTAACGATTTTGATCAGGCTGAAACATTGCAGATAGAAGAAATGCCAGAGCTTGAGCGCTGGGTTTTAAACCAGCTGGCAGAGCTTGATATTCTGATCCGGCAAAAAGTCCTGGATTATGACTTTAATACAATCTTTCAGGCACTTTATAATTTCTGCATTCTGGATCTTTCGTCATTCTATTTTGATATCCGCAAGGATAGTTTTTATTGTGATGCAAAAAATTCCAAGCGCCGTCGCGCTGCCAGAAGCGTTCTTAACCACCTGTTTGATTGTTTAACCGCCTGGTTTGCCCCGTTCCTTGTTTTCACCGCTGAAGAAGTTTGGCAAACCCGCTATCCTGATAGTGATAGTATTCATATGCGCCAATTTCCCGATATTCCCAAAACCTGGCAAAACCAGGAATTAGCTGACCGCTGGCGGATTATCCGAAGAATCCGGCGGGTGGCCACCGGCGCGCTTGAGCTTGATCGCCAGCAAAAGACCATTGGCTCCAGCCTTGAAGCCAGCATCCGGGTTTATTTAAAAGACCCTGCTTTTGAAGCCGCGTTGACCGGGATTGATTTTGCTGAAATTGCCATCACTTCGGGGGCTGAAATCCTTAATAAAAAAGCCCCCGCTAAAGCCTTTAAGCTGGAAGATATCCCCAACGTTGGGGTTGAAACACTGAAAGCCAGGGGCGGCAAATGTGCCCGGTGCTGGAGGGTTTTGCCAGAGGTCATTGAGAATGACCCGGAAAAAGATATTTGCAACCGTTGTTCTGGTGTTGTCGCAGGCCTTCCCGTCAATGAGGATGATTCATGATAAAACATTTTGGCTTTATCCTTGCCGGCTCGGTTTTTGTGGCTGACCGCTTAAGTAAGTGGTGGGTGGTAGATGTTTATGATCTGGCCCATAAAAGTCCAGTAGATCTCCTGCCTTTTTTAGACCTGACGCTGGTCTGGAACCGCGGTATTTCCCTTGGCATGTTTCAGGTTGATGGTGATGGCGGACGTTATTTTTTGATTGCTTTGACCGTGGCAATTTCGATCTTTATTGGTGTTTGGCTTTTTCGCGCAAAGGAGAAAATTCTCAATATTGGTTTGGGTCTTATTCTTGGCGGGGCGGTTGGGAATATTTGGGACCGGTTGGAGTATGCCGCAGTCGCAGATTTTTTACATTTTTTCATCGGCGACTGGTCTTTTTATATTTTTAATATTGCTGATGCGGCTATTACAGTTGGGGTAATTCTTCTTTTATGGGATGCCTTGCTCTTGTCACAAAAAAAGAATACATAAGGGCACTCCAAATGAGCGACCCCGGATTTTCACCTGAGGACACATAATGATTGGCAGAATCAGAACGGTAATTTCAATTTTTTTCCTTATCCCCCTGCTCGCTTTAGGGGCCTGTGGAACTCTCAGAACAATATCCGGGATGGAAAAAAATTCACCGGATGAATTCGCCGTAGTCACCAGACCGCCCCTGATAATACCCCCGGAATATACCCTGACGCCGCCTGAGCCCGGTGAGGCAAGACCCCAGAATTTAGCCTCATCGGTTGAAACCCTGCGGGCTCTTTTCCCGGATAACCCGGATGTTACCCCCCAGGTTTCAGCTGCGGAACAAGCTCTTCTGCGCTCTATCGAAGCCCAAGCTCTGGCGGATATTCGCTCAAACGTTAGTGATGGAACCGAGGTGGTTGAAAAAGGAACATTGCTTGAAGATATCGTTACTATTGAAGAGCGTGAGGGTGGGCCAGATGGTTCAACCATAGACCATTTCAGTTCCGAAGAAGAGGACAGCGAAGGCTAAATTTCCCACCTAAAAAGGGCGTAGCCAAAATTCCCATTTATGTTATCTTCCAAGACTCTTGGTATTGAGGTGGAGCAAACGCTGTGGCAATCAAAAAACTTCCGGAAAAGCTGGTAAACCAGATTGCCGCTGGTGAAGTAATTGAACGCCCTGCCAATGTTGTGAAAGAGCTGGTTGAAAACGCCATTGACGCTGGCGCCACCCAGATTGATATCGAAATAGAGGCGGGCGGCAAATCCTCCATTATTGTCACAGATAATGGCTCGGGCATGCCCCGCGAAGATTTGGTTTTAAGTCTGGAACGCCATGCCACCTCAAAATTACTAGGGGACACTCTTGACCACATTTCTACCTTGGGATTTCGGGGCGAGGCCTTGCCTTCAATTGCCTCGGTCAGCCGGTTTCAAATCACCAGCCGGGACAAAGCCGGGGAAGAGGCATGGACCATCCGGGTTGTGGCTGGAAAATTACCCGAACCCAAACCGGCTTCGCTTGGGGTCGGCACCAGGGTAGAGGTTCGGGATCTTTTTTATTCGATACCGGCACGGCTAAAATTCCTAAAAACCGATCGCACCGAAGTGGGCCGCACCCAGGCCGCCTTAAAGCGCCTGGCAATGGCGTTCCCTAAGATTGGCTTCACTCTTAAAAGCGAAGGCCGCACGCTTTTTCAGGTTAATGCCCTTAAAGGCGATGGGGTTGATATACTTTTGCAGCGTTTGGGCGCCATCCTCGGAGAAGATTTTATCAAGAACGCAGTCACTGTCCGGGCAGATAGGGAAGGGCACGTGATGCAGGGTTTTGCCGGGGTGCCGACATTTAATCGCGGCAATGCCCAGCACCAGTTTCTTTTTGTTAATGGCCGCCCGGTCCAGGATCGTTTGTTGCTGGGGGCGGTGCGCGGCGCCTATATGGATTATCTAGCGCGCAATCGCCATCCGGTTTTGGCGTTGTTTCTAGAAGTCCCTGATGGTTTTTTGGATGTTAATGTACACCCGACAAAGGCCGAAGTGCGGTTTCGCGATGCCGCGTTGGTCCGCGGGTTAATTGTGTCTTCGCTTCGTCACGCCCTTGAGACCGCTGGTCACAAGGCCTCCACCACCGTTGCTGACCAGGTTTTGGAAAAAAGCCAACCAAGGTTTTATCCACCGGGGTCGGGTGAAGGGCAAAAAGCAATTCCACCCAGGCTTTCCGGCCTGCAAGAACCCCTATTCTCCAGCGGCTCTGGGGCAGAGGATTATCTGACCCCGGCAGGGCGGGTTGAAGAGTCCGAAGGCGACCAGAATTTACAAAAATTTCCCCTAGGCGCCGCTCGCGCCCAGCTGCATGAAACCTATATTGTCGCGCAAACCCAAGATGGCCTTGTTGTGGTTGATCAACACGCTGCCCATGAGCGCCTGGTTTATGAAAAAATGAAAAAAATGTTGGCCCAGCACGGCGCTGAACGCCAGGGCCTTTTGATCCCGGAAGTGGTTGAATTGGACGGCCCTGCTGTCGAAAAATTGATTAATCGGGCCGAAGAGTTGGCGGAACTCGGGTTGGTAATCGAGCCCTTTGGCGAGGGCGCTGTTGTCGTCCGTGAAACCCCGGCGCTTTTGGGTGAGGTTGATATCAAGGGCTTGATTCAGGACATTTCCGATGACCTGGAAGCCATGGATGAAAACCTTAGCCTGAAAGAAAAACTACAGGATGTCTGTTCCACCATGGCCTGTCACGGCAGTGTCCGGGCGGGTCGCCGCCTAAACCGCGATGAAATGAATGCACTGTTGCGAGAAATGGAATCCACCCCCCATTCGGGCCAATGCAATCATGGTCGGCCAACCTACGTGGAATTGAAACTATCAGACATTGAACGGCTTTTTGGCCGGCGGTAAGGCTCAGGCTTTTACAGTTAAAAACTGCGCCACACGCTTTCCCTGTTTGATCGATTTTATTTCTTCAAGACTTCCCGGCAACTCAAAGATATCTTTTCTCGCCCGTTCCACCACAACCAGCGTGGCTGGAACGACCCAGCCACTGGCCAGCAAACTGTCTAAAGTCGGCAAGGCCAGACCCTGGCCATACGGTGGATCCATGAAAATCAAATCAAAACCGCCCCCTCTCCGGGGCAGGTTGCGGGCGTCTGCAGTTATAATTTCTGCTTTCTTCTCAACCCCAAGCAGGGCAATATTTTGTCGCAGTAATTTAAGCGATTCAAAATGTTTTTCCACCAGAATGGCCCGCGATGCCCCGCGCGACAGACTTTCCAGGGCAAACGCCCCGGTGCCAGCGAAAATATCGGCAACCTGAAGGCCCTCAAAGGTGCCCAATTGGCTTGTCAGAGCATTAAAGATGCTTTCACGCAATCGGTCGGTGGTCGGCCGGATGGTTTTATCCTTGGGCGCCAACAAGTGTCTTCCCCTGAATTCGCCAGCAATGATTCGCATAGGCTACGGGCTCCACAGTTTTTGAATTTGCTTACTGGATATTTCTATAATTTCATTTGGTTTTGATTTTCTTAAGGAAAAAGGCCCAAATTGCGTTCGAATAAGGCGCGTAACCCGAAGGCCTAAATGGCCCAATACATTTTTTATTTCGCGGTTTTTCCCCTCGGTTAAAACCATGACAATCCAAGCATTGCTGCCCTGAACCTTTTCAAGTTTAGCAATGATCTGGCCATAATTTATCCCACCAACCGTCACCCCATCCGCCAGCTTTTTCAGGTCTTCTTCTTTAACAATTCCATGAACGCGCACCCGGTATTTTCTTTTGATACCGCTTGATGGGAGTTCCAGAAACCTTGCCAAACCGCCATCGTTGGTTAGCAACAACACCCCTTCAGTATTGATATCCAGTCGCCCCACTGAAATAACCCGTGGGATATCCTTGGGCAGGTTTTCAAAAACCGTTGGCCGCCCGCCGGGATCATTGTGGGTTGTCACCAGGCCCTTAGGCTTGTGGTACATCCAGAGCCTGGTTTTTTCGCTTCTGGCAATGGCTTTGCCATCAACCTTAATTTCCTCGGTGCCGGCAATGAAAGTAGCTGGGCTGGTCACGGGTTTGTCTTTAAGCGTTATGCGCCCGTCCGCGATCATGC
>SMVA01127947.1_pt1 | contig 24347 bp, 22 predicted proteins | sample 2456451 | NCBI WGS metagenome assembly SMVA01 (sample SAMN11095933, study PRJNA526329) | marine sediment metagenome | biome: Marine sediment; feature: Surficial sediment; material: Deep marine sediment; isolation source: Hadal surficial sediment | place: Pacific Ocean | collected 2014-05 | depth... | reverse complement strand
GTGGCAAAGAAAAGCAAAAAAAGAAAGAAGGTCAAGGGTGACGCTGCCATCGATGCAGTAACAGCTCATGCCAATAAACCTTCCGTTTTGACACTACCCATCGTGCACCTGGGCGTTCTCGCGCTGATGTGTACCCTGGTTTACTCGCCAACCTTCCATGCCCCCTTCTATTTAGATGACTTCAAACAAATCATTGAAAACCCTGTCATTCAAGGCTCCCTGGATCTGGCTAACATTGCCAGTTATTCAACCGCCAGATTTGTGGGTTATCTCACTTTCGCCTTTGATCATTCTGTCTATGGTAACCAGGCGAAGGGATTTCACATTACCAACTCAATCATTCACCTGTTAAGCGGATGGGCTTTATACGGTCTATTGATGGCGCTTATAGTCAGCCCTGCTTTGCGGAGCCAGAAGAGTAGATTGATATGGCTACCACTCATCGCTTCATTAATCTTCGTTCTTCATCCACTACAGACCCAGGCAGTTACCTATATAGTCCAGCGGCTGGCTTCACTCACCGGTATGCTCTATATCGCAACTATGGCATTTTATGCATGGGGCAGAGTCTCTTCAAAAAATCGGTTTTTCATCCTGTCTTTTACTTGTGCATTACTGGCATGCTTCACGAAACAAAATGCCCTGACATTGCCAGCCGCGGTACTCTTGCTCGAATTCCTGTTCTTCCGGCAGCTGTCAGCTAAACAGGTGTGGACCCTGTTTGCTTCGACAATTATTGCAACCGTCGTTCTCGTAGTGCTGATAAACGTAGACCCCATCGATCAGTTAACTCGAGAATCTCCGGTGATATCTCGTCCTGACTATTTTGCAACACAGCTGGTAGTCCTCTGGCGCTACATTGGCTTATTCGGGTTCCCTGTAAACCAACGTCTTGATTATGATGTCGCTCTGCAATCTGATTGGTTAGACCCTGTTATATTGCTTGCACTTGCATTGCATGCAGGCATGATCCTCGCTGCTTTCAGATTCTGGAACAAAATCCCCTTATTGAGTTTCGCTATTTTGTTCTTCTATCTCAGCCATCTGATCGAGTCCGGCTTTATCCCAATAACAGACCTGATGTTTGAGCACCGAACCTACCTGCCAAATGTTGGTCTCTCGATTCTGGCTGCAACCGGCCTCGTGAGCCTTTTGAGGGTCCCGGCGTTAAAGCCTGTTTTTCTGATCGCCACCCCTGTGATTATTGTGCTCGCCAGCGTTCTAACCTTCGAGCGAAATCAACTCTGGGCAGACCCTATTGGATTTCTGACAGCGGAGACACGATTGAGCCCAGGCAAGGAACGTGTGTGGACAAGTCTCGGTAAGGAACTCATGCGCCGCAAACAGCTGGAGGAGGCTTCTGCAGCATTTTCCAACGCACTAGACCTCGCGAGAACCGACGAAGGGATGGAGGTCAGGCCAGCCACCCTGATGAATGCGATTCTATTGCATCATTACCTTGGCCAGTTCGACAAGGCATTTGAACTACAACACCTACTTCCTCCCAACAGCATTAGTGTTGTGGAACGAAGCACACTGCATGAAGTTCGAGGAATTTCCTTCCTCAACCTGCAGAAACCAGAGTTAGCAAAAAAAGAATTCACCGAGTCAATCCGTATTTCACCAAACTTGAATTCTGAAGCCGGGTTGGCGACAGTCGCGCTCTTGCAAGGCAATCCGCAAAACGCAGAAAGTCGAGCCAGGCAAGTGCTCTCTCAGGAACCAAAGAATATACTTGCCACAAGAGTTCTTGGTGAACTCGGCCTGTCCATTAATCGGTAATCCATTGATATAATGCACCCTAAATGCCTGCACATTGGAAAGTACTATCCACCATTCGCTGGCGGAATGGAAAACTTTACAAAGGACCTGCTTGACCAACTGGCCAAACAGGGCGCCAGGCCTGTCATGTTTGCTCACAACCACAAACCAAACTTCAGGCTGTTAAAGGAGCCCGGCGGCTCCGTCCCGGTCTATCTGACACCTTCCTATGGCAGGTTTTTATACGCACCCGTCAGTCCTTTTTTTCTCTGGCATCTGGGTCAGGTAATCCAGGAAACCAAACCTGAAATTTTACATATCCACCTGCCCAACCTCTCAGCCTTCTGGCTGTTGATTTCCAGAGATTGTCGCCAGATTCCCTGGGTGGTTCATTGGCATGCCGATGTTATTACTGACAGGCAACCCTGGTATTTCAAGCTGGCTTACCGTGGCTACCGGCGGTTGGAAAGAGCTCTCCTGAAAACCAGCCGCCAGATAATTGTCACCTCTGAACCATACCTCAAGACTAGCCGGGCGCTGGAATCCTTTCGTGAGAAGTGTTCGGTAATTCCACTAGGCATTGGAAATCGTGAATATCATCAATCACCTGATCGCCAGGGAAATGCATTGAAAATACTTTCTATTGGCCGGCTCACCTATTACAAAGGATTTCACACATTAATTAGAGCCGCTGAAGGAATGGATAATATCGAAATCACAATAATTGGGGTTGGCGAGGAACGTGAAAGTCTGGAAAAGCTAATTGAAGATACGGACACCGGTGAAATTGTTGAACTAGCGGGTTATGTACCAAACGATAAACTTCAGAAACTGATTCAGGGTTGCGATGTCATCTGCCTGCCTTCTATTGAACGCACTGAAGCTTTCGGGGTCGTGCTTCTGGAGGCAATGCGCGCCGGGAAAGCTGTCATCGCCAGTGATGTTAATGGCAGCGGTATAGGATGGGTCGTCGAAAACCGAGTTACCGGTCTATTGATCACTCCGGAATCGATCCAGTCGCTGAGGAAATCGATCACACAACTAAGGGATAATCCTGCACTTGTCTCTCAAATGGGTTTGTCTGGCAGGCAGCGATATGAAGACAACTTCACCATTGATAAAACTGCCAGACAGGTGCTCGATATCTATAATACCTGCCTTTGATGGACGTCATTATCCATCTCTTCCTCGCGATTCACAGGTAGGGCACACCCTGAGCATCGGTGTACAAGCTATAAAGAGATTGCCCCGCTGTAATAAATAACCGATTTCTTTTTACGCCACCGAAACAAAGGTTCGACACAGGCTCGGGAGTGTGGATCATACCGATCTTTTCCCCACTGGGCGCGAGCACGACAACGCCATCGCCCCCCTCTCCACTCCATCCGGCAGAAGTCCATATGTTTCCGTCTATATCACAACGGAATCCATCAGACATGGCATTCCCCATATCATAAAAGACCTGGCGATTTTCTAATGAGCTTGTTCCTACAACATCATAAGATTCTATAACTCTTGGGTGACCCTCTTTATGGGTGACACCCGTATCACTGATATATAGCTTCCTGTAGTCTGGTGAGAAACAAAGACCATTAGGTTTTTCCAGGTCGGAGGTAACGACTGTCAATTCCTTTAGATCCGGAGCAATACGGTAAACGTTGGTTGGCAGCTCAAATTCTGCTTTCCTGCCCTCATAGTTCCACAATATCCCATATCCAGGATCAGTGAACCAGATACCACCATCCGGGTGAACGACAACATCGTTCGGCGCGTTCAGCCTCTTGCCTTCAAATGAGTCAGCGAGTGTGGCTATGGTGCCATCGTGCTCAGTTCGCGTGACTGACCTCGAGCTGTGTTCACAGGTAATCAGCCTACCTTGCCGATCCCGGGTATTGCCGTTACTGTTGTTGGAATCAGATCTGAAAGTTGAAACTGATTGATCGATTTCGCACCACTTCAACATTCGGTTATTGGGAATATCACTGAACAGGAGATAGCGCCCATCCCCGAACCAGACAGGACCTTCGGTCCATCTGGCACCGGTGTACAGACGTTCAAGCGCCGCACTACCGAGAACGTAGGGCCTGAACCTGGCATCACAGACCTCAACAGCCGGATCAGGGTAGCGCACAACATCATTATCAAAATCCCGATTCATCTTTCTGTCCAAGTTCCTGCTCCTTCAGCATGATTACGTTTCACAAACTACCATCTAGGATATGCCCCGGGTATCGTTTTTTAGGTACTTATACCTGTCTCAGCCGGGCTTTGATATCATGCGCCCTTTCTATAGTTGAGTCTTTTTAAATGCCAGGTAAATCTGTTGTATCAATGCTTAAAGGTCTTGTGCCAGTCGGGGAAGTCGTCACCGTCAATGGTTGGGTACGCAGCAAACGAGATTCCAAAGCAGGGATTTCATTTATTGCAGTCCATGACGGATCGGCCTTTGATGCTATCCAGGCCGTTGTTCCCAACAACCTTTCTAACTACGAGACCGAAGTGCTTCCTATCACAACTGGTTGTGCCGTTACTATCACAGGCGAACTGGTTGTTTCTGAAGGCAAAGGCCAGTCTGTTGAGATACAAGCGACAGAAGTCATTGTTGTCGGCGTCGTTGAAGATCCTGAATCCTATCCAATTGCAAAAAAACGCCATACATTCGAATACCTGCGAACCGTTTCGCATTTAAGACCGCGAACAAATACTTTCGGTGCCATTACGCGAGTACGGACGGTTCTGGCCAACGCCATACACAATTATTTTTACCAGCGCGAATTCCACTGGATAAACACTCCCATCATCACGGCCAGTGACTGTGAGGGGGCTGGAGAACTATTCCACGTTAGTGCACTGGATTTGGCGAACCTGCCGCTGAAAGACGGAAAGGTTGATTTTCAGGAGGATTTTTTTGGCCAGGAATCGTTCCTCACCGTTTCAGGACAACTCAATGTTGAAGCTTACTGCCTTGCAATGAGCAAGGTTTATACCTTCGGTCCCACCTTCCGGGCTGAAAATTCCAATACTTCCCGACATCTCGCCGAATTCTGGATGGTTGAACCTGAAATTGCATTTGCTGATCTCAGCGACCTCGCTGACCTGGCAGAAGATTTGCTGACGAATATTCTGCAAACCGTTCTTGATGAATGTGAGGATGACATTGCCTTTTTCCAGCAGCGAATCGACAAGGAAGTCATCAATAGATTGAAGACAGTAATAGATAATAAATTCGAACGAATGGAATATTCTGAATCAATAAAAATCCTTAAGGCCTCAGGGAAAAAATTTGAATTCCCTGTGGACTGGGGGCTCGACCTTCAATCAGAGCATGAGAGGTTCTTAACCGAGGATCATGTGGGTCGCCCTGTTGTGCTGATGAATTACCCGACACAGATTAAGGCATTCTATATGAGGCTGAATGACGACGAGAATACGGTTGCAGCCATGGATGTGCTGGCACCCGGCATCGGGGAGATCATTGGTGGCAGCCAAAGAGAGGAGCGGCTCGATGTCCTTGACTCGAGGATTGATGATGACCTGATGAAAGAAGAATTGTGGTGGTATCGCGACTTGAGGCGATATGGCACTGTCCCTCACGCTGGATTTGGCATGGGTTTCGAGAGGCTATTGAACTATATCACTGGTATGGAAAACATCCGGGATGTGATTCCGTTCCCACGCACTCCCGGGAACGCGAACTTTTAACCTTTATCACTCGCCTGGCTGAAAGATTCCATCGATGAATACTGTATTGCTAACCACCCATCATGGACTTCCAGGTTTCCAGATCACTGATCCGCATATAGGTATTAATTCGTTTCGTCTCTGCCATCGTGGCATGGGGAACCTGACTATAATTGTGACCCGGTAATAAAAGAGTGTCATCAGGTAACGCTGCCAGCTTCTGGATACTGTGATACATATCCTCTGAATTTGATCCAGGCAAATCCACCCGACCGCAACCATCAATAAAAAGCGTGTCCCCGGAAATTAAAGTGTGTTTTACCTTGAAGCACTGTGAGCCCGGTGTATGCCCTGGTGTATGCAGGAACTCTATTTCGATATCACCGATCTTGAGCTTGTCTCCCGATTCAACTTTTTTCATATCGTTTTCGGAAATACCGGTGACCTTCTTCAGCCCCGGTGCTTCGAGTTTATGGGTATAGATCTTCACTGGATTGGTCGCCAATAACTCAGCGACACCGGTGACACTGTTCGTTCCAAGCGAACCCCCACAGTGATCAGGGTGATAGTGCGTCACCAATGCGGCAGTCAGTTTGTAATCGCGCTCATTGATGAAATTCAACAGGCCATCAACATCCCACGCTGGATCAATGACCACAACCTCACGTGTTCTTTTACATCCAATCAGGTAGGCAAAATTCTGCATGGGTCCTATCTGGATCTGTTCTACAATTAGTCCATCTTCTGGTGCCATTCCATTCCTCAATCCGGAGTTATAGTTCGAACTTCATACCCTGTGCCAGCGGCATTTCAGTCGAGTAATTGATGGTTGCGGTTGAGCGCTCCCGTGGACACTTCAAGCCCCAGTGCCTTTTTAATCTCATCAAAATTCATCCGTCAATGGCTGCAGTCACCGCAATTTCAACAGTAAACTGGGGTGCTGCCAGTTTGGATTCTACGCAAGCCCTTGTCGGTGTATTACCTGCTGATACCCAGGCGTCCCAAATCTCGTTCATGGCAGCAAAATCAGTCATATCAGCCAGCCAGATACTTGCCGTCAATATCTTTGTTTTATCAGTCCCGGCCTCTTCCAGCAAACCATCGATTGAATTCAGAATGTCTCTGGTCTGCTCTCCTGCATTTTCACCGGCTGCATTTAGCGCCACTTGACCAGCCGTATAAACAATATTTCCGTGCACGACTGCCTGGCTCATACGCGGGCCGACCTTGATTCTCTTAATGCTCATTTTGGTTCCTTACTGATCTTGTTTCTGTGTTTTTAAATAGTTATGCGCCCTATCCAGCATGATGGTCTTAATATCATTAATCACCGTATCAGGGTGAAGAAACGATACGGAATAAATATTACGAATCTTAAAATTGTGATCAATCAGATAGACGCGAAGCATATGTGAAATGGACCCCAGAAGCTTGCCATTTTCGTCAATATCCAGGATGACAAACTGGTCATAATCTGAAAGGATTTTCTTCAACTCTTCAGGGATTCTTGAAGTAACGAAGTGCCAGTCAGATCCAGGATTCCGGAAGTTGCTGGCATATTGCTGCAATACTTCTGCCGTATCATTTTCCGGGTCAAAGCTGAAACTAACAAGCCTCACAGTTTCCTTCAGCGCATCATCGCCTTTCAGGCGATCCTGGATCCTGCCCATGACATAAGTGGCCACCGGACACCCGTTAACATCTGAACAATTCGTGTAAATAAAGCTAAGAAGCGTAAACCTGGAGGCCATCAGGCTATGTAAACTCAGCTCCTGATCAAGACTATTAACTACCAGGGCGTCCTCTGCTGTACCCAGAACCGGTAATCGGTAGGTTCCGGGCCCAGGAAGAACAAACTCAAGATCACCATATCCGGGTGCTAATACAAAACTCTCGCTCTGATGATGCTGTGCCGGAAATGCATTAAATGATACCAACAGTACCAGTACAGCGAATGATCTCACCGACTGTTGGGTCGACTGGCCAGTAAATTTTTCACAGGTTGATTCATGCCGTACAAAGAATAGGCGCCAAATCTCATTTGATGTGGATAACCCAACTTCTCTGCGACAAAATCAATGGTAAGTTTGTGCTTTAGGTTCTTGCCATCGAAGTCATAAATTTTAAAATATTGCAGATCAGCACCGGTGGATTCTTTCTTGTCCCAGTTACTTAAGAGTGATGAAGTAAAGTAAATCCGTTCACCATCCCAGCTCTGGGAAACCATATTAACTTGTTCACCAATTTTCTGCTCACTCACCTGAACAGGATGATGTGGATCAGAAATATCGAACAATCTCACCATGCCATCATTCCAGGTATCCACCCATAAAATGTTGTCATCGGCACTGATCGAAATATCAACCGGCAAGGGTAACTTTGATGCATCACCAATGTCAGCGACTTTCTTTGACTGCCATTGTGAATTCTCATCTTCATAGATCAGCCAGATTTCAGAAGTTAGTGCCGTGGTGGTAAAGCAATAGTCATTTTTCGCACCCCATGCGCAACGAATTTCCAAGGGTGCTCCCGGCACATCCAATATTTTCTTTGGTTTGCGTGCATGAAGATCCCAAATGGTCACTGTATTACCGAACTGGGCCATGGCTTCGGGGCTGGCCATCATCGCACCAAGATTCATCATATAGTTGTTCCAGCCGGTAAATGATGAGGTCACCATGATATTGTGGCGAGGAATTGCCCGCAGATCATAGCCATATCCGTCAGCAAATTTCCCTGATTTTGTCGCACCATTGAGCGAGCCATCTCGGGGCATCCAGTAGGTGCCGATGTAATCACCTGCATTGGTGTATTCAACCATGCCTGTCGGTCCACCATGATCCATGTTATTGGATAACCCCGTTATCATCATCCGCCCGGGAAGCGCGTAGGACGTATGAGGTCCGACGACTCCGCCAGATTTAGATACAAAATCATCAATGGTTTTGTGCAATCTCGGTTTTGCAGGGTCAGTGTGAATATCAAAAATAAATATCTTGCTTGTGTCGAGACCCGATGCCCAGAGATAACGCCGATCATCAGTCAATCCAGAATGGTGTGCTTCATTCCGGCCACCAACTGAAATGCTGTTTATTATCTTGCCATAGGTCTCTGTATTGGGATTTACGGATATAGTGACGAGCTTGTCCTGCTCATCACCCAGACCTTCAACCCCAAGCGTCCAGACATAAACAAAATCTTCCTGACCAGTTATCTTGGCCATATAGGGAGACATACAAGTTTCATCGGCAAATGCGACGATGGGTAACATCAGGGAGAGCAGTAGTAATAATCGCTTCATAGGAACCTCTTTTCGTGTCATTTTCGTGAGAGTAGCCCTGGGGCTTTCCATTTAAGGTTAGTCTACAAAAGAGAAATTCAAGGCTGTTTTTAAAAGGATCGGCTCAAGGCTGTTTTCAAAAGGGCAGCTCAAGGCTGTTTCAAATCTCCAGTCTGAACGCCTATCATAGCAATACTTTGAGGAGTTGATGCAAATGCTTTATCGTCATTTCTTAAGCCTCGTTTTACTGCTGGTTTCCTTTCAGGCCGAATCTGCTGAATCCACACCAGTGCTAGGCATGCAGCCATCGCCTGAGCCAGAAATGCGGCAGGTGTTGCTGGGTAAAAAGCTGTTTTTCGACCGGCGCTTGTCAGCAAACGGTACCTTGTCCTGTGCTATGTGCCATATCCCGGAGCAGGGGTTTGCCCAGAACCAGCTTGCAACTCCCGTGGGTTTCAATGGTCGCGAGGTTAAACGTAATTCGCCGACACTGCTGAATGTGGCATATAGAACGATACTCTTCCATGACGGGCGAGAGTTCACTCTTGAAGATCAAGTCTGGTCACCACTTTTAAATAGTCGTGAAATGGGCAATGTCTCCATTGGTGCTGTTCTTCATCGATTGCGGAACCTGGACAACTATCAATCTGAATTTCGATCAATATTTAGTGAGGATATCAATGCCGCTAACTTAGGCACTGTATTAGCGGCGTATGAGCGAACACTGATCGCCGCTGGCTCTCCTTTTGATGAATGGTATTTTGGTAAGGATAACTCTGCAGTGAATGAAAATGTAAAACTCGGGTACGCACTTTTTGTTCGTCACGGATGCGGTAAATGTCATGTTGTAAACACCGATGAAGCCCAGTTTACAGACGATGACTTTCACAATACAGGTATTGGATTCGAGCGTGCAATGGTGCTACAACGACGTGAAAGTCAGGTGATTCAGCTAGCAGAAACACTCTCTATCAAATCGACCCAGTCGTTTGAAGGAGAGAGCCTGAGCGATCTGGGCCGATATGAAATGACCGGAATTTCATCGGACAAGTGGCGATACAGGACACCCACGTTACGTAACATAGACCTCACCGCTCCATTTATGCACGATGGTTCAATATCCAGCCTCGAGGAAGTCATCAGATTTTATATGAGAGGCGGAATTGACAATCAGGGGCTTGATCCCGATCTAAAACCATTCACTCTAAATGAATCCGAGTTGGGTCAGCTGGTTTCATTCCTGAAATCCCTTACCTCACCCTATATAGAAAACCTCATCAGTGAAGCCAGGTCGTCGAAGGTCAGTGACTACTGAATTTGAGTGTCCAAAAACTGTGGGCATCGAAAGATAATCACGGCTGGGCTATGATGCAGAAATACAGAAGCAGGAATGCTATTGATGGAAACCGGAAACGATAAAACGGGTGAATCTGGATCCAGAGAACCCCGAAGTAAAAAGAAATCCCTGATTCTTGTCGTCGATGATCAGGCTACAGTAATTCTAATTATGAGTAAGATGTTACGGCCTAAATATGATATTTGCGTTGCCACGGATGGAAAAAAGGCGATTGAAGTTGCCAGGAACATGCTTCCGGATCTGATTCTTCTGGACAATTGGATGCCCGGCATGTCGGGGATAGAAGCGTGCACGATTCTTAAAAGTGACCCTCTTACCAGGAAAATCCCGGTGATTTTTGTCACGTCAATGGATGATAAACACAACGAGGCGATTGGTTTCAAAGCCGGGGCAGTAGATTACATACCCAAACCACCGTCGGCAGAAATAGTCCTGGCCAGGATAAGTGTTCACCTGAACAATGCGAGACAGCAGGAGTTTGTTAGTCGAATTGCGAGAGGTGAACTCATTGATCTCGCTGACATAAGGGAAAAAGCACGGTCATTAATACAATAAAGCCGTATGCAGACTTCGATCATCCCGGGCAGCAAAATCAGAGCCAAAGAATAAATGAAAATTCGCGCACTCTTTAATTTGCCGGGATTCGCCTGGATCTCGATATTTTCTTCTTGGCCTATCGCCGCACGGCTACCCACTTTGTTGTTAGTAGTTTCAATTGGCGCACTCGCTCTTTACTTCCTCGGTCTGCCAGTTTCTCGCATCGTCAATGTCATTGTGACCATCGCATTTATCACCAGCACACTCGCACTCTGGATAATTCTTGCCACCAGTGCTGAGCATGATCTAACGGAGGCTGACATCGACAATGAAAAATATCTCTCGATGCTGGCTCCAACACCATCCATGGCAAGGCTTGAGACAATTCTTGGCTGTGTCTTGGGATTACTGAACCTGACAGCTATGCATCTGTTATCAAGTGGCCGAGGACTGTGGGTGCTGGAACTCCTCTTCAATCCTGGTTTTTTGACTGTAAACCCGGCTATGTACGCTTTTGTACTATTCGCTGTTGTGGTGATGACCTGGGGTGGAGTCATTACAATCCACCTGTTGTTTTTCCTGCACAGGCACTATCGAGCATACCTGACCCTATCCCGTGATCTGCCCCTGAATCTGTTCGATCTTGAACCCTGCCAGATTGTCAGCCGACCACTTTTAAGATACTGGTTATTGGTCGTTTTGGTTATATCCATGTACTCACTCTTCAGTCAGTTTTCTACCAGTGACTCACCCCAACAGGAGATATTTGCACTGGCCGTTGCTGGTCCGTTGTTCACTATATTGTTAATGCTTTCCTGGTGGTTCATCAAACCAGTTTGGATCATTCGAGAGCGTATCCATGATTTGAAGATTTTAGAGATTGAACATTTAAAGGAGGCACTACTGGGCGATCGCAACGCACTCCAGAAGACTCATATTGCAAGCATGGCGGACGAATTCGCAGCACCAGACATCATCTCTTATAGCGAGAGAGTTTCGAATCTCTGGGAGTGGCCGATTCGCCGCGAGATGCAAAGAATTGCATTTTATACTCTGATCCCTCCTGCGGCCTGGGTGATGGCAGCACTAGTTGAAAGGATGTTGGACGTTATTCTTTAAATATCTGTGAGCAGTCTACTCGTGAGCATTTCGGCGGCTCCATTCGCGGCAAGGTGCAAATGACATCCTGTGAATGGACGAGGGTCCGTGTTTTCTGAGAGCTGCCAGGTGGAACGCGGTGGGATATCCCTTGTGTCTGGCCAACCCATATACAGGATATATTTTGTCGAGTAACTCCATCTCTTTATCTCTGGCCACCTTGGCCAATATCGAAGCTGCTTTAATGCAGTCGAGCTTCGTATCCCCTTTGACCAGCCACTTCGAATCGCAATCAAACTCTGGGGATCGATTGCCATCCACCCACACAAAATCGGCCACAACAGACAACCCTTTTACTGCCCGTTGCATGGCCAGCATGCTCGCCTGAAGAATATTAATCTCATCAATTTCTGAGACTTCTGCCCTGGCAATCGAATACGCAACTGACTCTTCCCTGATAATTTCATCCAGGACCACCCTTCGTTTCGCCGTTAGCTGTTTGGAATCTCGCAGACCGTTTATAAGCTTTTTCGGATTCAACACAACAGCTGCCGCATAGACTGGACCCGCCAACGGTCCGCGGCCTACTTCATCAACCCCAGCACAATTTTGGTATTTAGCCATCGGTTACACCGCATAATTCGAGAATCGCATCTGCGGCTTCACCACCACTGTTTTTTTGAAGGTTGCGATGGATTGCGTCGAAACTGATGGCAAGATTCTTCTGAACTACAGGATCAAACAATTTAAGTAATTCCCTTGATAGCGCAACTGGTGTTGCTGCATTCTGCATTAACTCGGGAACCAGTTGCTTGCCTGCGAGAATATTCGGTAAAGCAAAATACTGTGTTTTTACTAACCTGGACACAACGTAATAGGTTAAGGCTCCCAGACGATAAGCCATAACCATGGGTTTCTTCAGTAACATTGCTTCCAAGGTTGCTGTGCCTGAATTCACCAACACAACGTCTGACGCTGTCATTACCTCTCTCGACATCCCTTCCACAACCTGAATGTCGACGTGAAGCTCTGATTCCTCTATCAGCTTATCTATTTGTAATTTTCGCTTGAAGTTGGCAGCAGGTACAATAAACCTGCATTCGGGCTTGTCCAGGGCGATCAGTTCAGCAGCTGCAAAAAAATCCGGGGCAGAGTACCCGATTTCACTACTTCTACTACCGGGAAGGATGGCAACTATTTCATCTCCGTCATCATAACCAAACAGCTGCCGGGCTTTCATCTTGTTGTCAGCACCTTCATTTACAGCAAATTCGTGCGCTTTCGGGTGACCAACAAATCGAACACCAATACCGTGTTCCTCATAGATTGCAGTTTCAAAAGGGTAGAGCGTCAACATCAAGTCGACATTTCGAGAAATTCCTTTTATTCGACCTGATCTCCACGCCCAGACAGTGGGAGAAACATAGTGAACTGTTTTGATTCCACGCTTCCTGATCTGACCATCCAGCAACAGGTTAAAAAAATTGAAGTCGATTCCAACAAAACAATCAGGGGGCGAAGAGAGCAGCCTTGAACGAACGGATAAAAATATGCCTAATAGCTCTGGCAATCGCCTGATCGGGTCAATAAATCCGTTGACAGACAAACGATCAATATCAAACCAGGAATCCATTCCCTCAGCAATCATCAACGGGCCACCAACTCCCACAAATCGTGCATTTGGGACGGTTTTTTTTATTTCACGAATTAGCGGTGCTCCAAGATTATCACCAGACATTTCACCTGCCAGAAGGGCAATTGTCAGCGGCTTGGAGTCAGAACTTGCCATTTTAAACCAGGTAAATCAGGAAACCTTCTGTTCGGCGCAGGTGAGGAAAGAAGAACAAACCAGATCATCACCAACGTAAGCTTTACCGACTGTTTTCATCCAGTGATTTCTGAGATTAACGATCTCAACTTCTAACCGTAGCTGGTCTCCAGGTATGACCGACCGTTTGAATTTTGTCTTGTCCGTACCCGCAAGATAATAAATATAACCATCTTCAAGTGTTCTGTTACGACTCTTGAATGCCAGGATACCGGATGCCTGGGCCATCGCTTCTACGATATAAACGCCGGGAAAGACAGGCGTCTCGGGAAAGTGTCCGGCAAACATTGGCTCATTTATGGTGACATTTTTGATTGCCACAATTCGTTTATTCGCTTCAAACTCAATAACACGATCAATTAACAGAAATGGATACCTGTGCGGCAAATATTTACGAATCTCAATTACATCCATGACACTTCTCTTTTCCTGTTCTCTCTATCTAGTGGCTGTTAAACCTGCGCAAATGACCTAACCATTCTTCTCAAGCTTTCGAATGCGCTTAATCAGTTCATCCAGCTTACGAAACCCGACGATATTTCGCTTCCATTGCCTGGCTGGCATCAGCCCGGTTCCTGACGAATATCGACCTTTTTCTGTGATTGATTGGCTCACTAGACTCATGGCGGTAATTTCAACCTGATCTGCAATGACAATGTTATCAATGATTCCAACGGCGCCACCAATCAGGCAATAAGCACCCACACGGGTGCTACCGGCGATGGCTGTACAACCTGAGATTGCAGTATGGTCACCTACACTGACCCCGTGACCAATCTGTACCTGATTGTCCAGCTTAACACCATGACCGATGCGTGTGTGATTAAGGGCTCCGCGATCAATTGTTGTTCCGGCCCCAATTTCAACCTTGTCACCAATGTGAACACCATATACCTGTGGGATTTTAGTGAGGGACGAGGTGGTAGCATCAAATTCATATCCGAACCCGTCGGCGCCGATAATGGTACCGCTGTGGATGATGCATTCATTACCGATCACCACTTCATGGTACACAGACACATTAGCAAATATTCTGGTACCAATGCCAATCCTGCTTTGTGCCCCGATAAAACATCCGGGACCTATACTGACGCCTTCTCCAAGAAGAACACCCTCCTCAATGACCGTGTAGGCTCCTATGGAGACATGGCTACCAAGCTTTGCGGATTCACTGATAATAGATGTTTCGTGGATCTTAAGATCAGGAACAGGGGTCGTATCAAATAGCGAGGCTATTTTTGCCCAGGCCAGTCTTGGATGTTCAGTGATCAACTGGGGTAAATGACAATCACCAGCATCTTCCTCCCTGAGAACCACTGCAGAGGCTTGTGTATCTGTAAGCTGCCTTTTGTAGGACGAGCTAAACAGAAAAGCTAATCCACCCTGTTTGGCATCTGCCAGATTCGCAATGCCGGTAATTTCAACGGATGGGTCACCACTGAGTTCAATGTCAAATTGTTGCGCGATTTCACCCAGGGTAATTTTCAAGGCTTTCGGTTTAGTCCAGGTTATTCACCAGGACTAGTTCGCGGGTTTATCCAGTTCATTTAGCTTCTCGGTTACCTTACGAGTAATGTCATAGAGGTCACCTACGTACAATGCCGCTGCTCTGGGTAGAATCATATCGTAATCATTCTCAAGGACCAGTTCCTCAATGGCTTTTTGTACCTTGGCTTCTGTTCCCGAAAACAGCTCTGTCTGGCGAGCGGTAATTTCTTTCTGAAGCTTCTGTCTGAGGTAAACGAAGTCATTATTTTTTGATTCAATTTCCGATTGAATCCGACGCTTTTCTGCATCGCTCATTACATCAGCATCTTTCTGGGCACGTTCCAGGAGCGCAGCAGCATCTCGTTGAATCACTTTTATCGCATCTTCATCGTTCTTGAATTCCTGCTGAATTTGCCCGAGCAATTTCTTCGCCTCTACTGAACTCAAAATGGCGCGTTGCACGTCAACTACTGCAATCTTTACTTCGGCAAAAGCGACCGGTGAGGACAGCATGCACACACAAATGGCCAGAATGACCGCAATACCCTGCTTTGAAGGTAAGAATCCAGGACGCAACAGTTTTAATCGCAAAATTTTCTCCTTAAATGTTTATCTGTATATTGAGCTTATAAAACACACGCATGCCAGGAAGCGTCGGTTTGCTCGCCGATTTGGCACTGATGGCAATGGGCGCAGATACTTACACATCCAACCCCATGATTCAATGTAGTTTGAGCGGCATTTCCCTAAAAAGTTCGCCCTAATTCAAATTGGAATGACTCTGTCTCGTCCCCGTCTTTCTCATTGAGCGGGATAGCAAGAGCAAAGCTGATCGGTGCAAAACCTGTGATCCACGTGATAGCGAGGCCAAAGGTATAGCGAAGTTCACCTTCGCTAGGTGCCAGGCAGATTGCACTAATATCCAGGCAGTCTGTATTGAACACATTACCGGCATCGAAAAAGAACGCTGATTTGATCTGCCGTTGGTCCTTAATAAAGGGAAGAGGAAACAAAATCTCTGCACTGGCTTCAATTAACACATTGCCACCGATCGGGTCAGGTTCACCAAAAGGGTCGAGAGGTGAAGGCGTCGTTCTGGGTCCAAGAGTGTTATTCTCAAACCCACGGACGGAACCCATACCGCCCGCGAAGAAGTTTTTATAGAATGGGTAAACTTCTGTGCCGCCAAAGGAATCGCCATATCCCAGGTCAGTCCTGAAACGTAGTGTGAACAGCCTGTGAAGCGGAAAGAATATTTGGCCGCTATAATTGATACGATAATATTCGAGTTCACTTCCGGGTATCGTCATTTGAAATGATATGCTTTGGGAACGACCAGCCGTGGGTAATAGACCCCTGTTTAATGCTGACATGCTGTAAGATACCGACAGATTGATCAGGTTGAACTTGTTGCCCTCTGCATCAAGGAACTGGGAAATCTCTTGCGCAGGGAAAACACCTTCCTTAATTTCGGTATTTTCATATCCAACAGACATGTTGATTCTTGAGATTTCACTGATGGGATAGCCAAAGTTGACGGAACCACCAAACGAATCCGTGGAAAAGCTGGCTATGTTACGTTCGTCAAAATCACTGCTTCTGAAGAACACTGAATAACCCCGGCTAACTCCGTCAACCGTGTAGTACGGGTCGAAGAAGGAAAAGTTATAGGCTGTCTGGAAACTACTACGATTGACCCCAATATTTACGCTGTTTCCCGTGCCAAAAACATTTGATTCCCGATAGGACAAACCGAGTATCAAGCCGATATCCTGTGAAAACCCCAGGGTTGCAGAAATAGATCCGGAAGGCTGTTCCTCAACCGTATAGTTAACATCTATCTGATCATCCGTCCCTGGTACCGCGGGTGTTTCTACATTAACTTCTTTGAAGAACCCCAGTCTTTCAAGACGAACCTTGGAGGATTCAATGAAAGCATTCGAAGCCCAACCACCTTCCATCTGGCGCATTTCCCTTCGCAGGACCTTATCCTGGGTCAAAGTATTACCACGGAAAGTAATTCGCCGAACATAAGCTCTCTTACCAGCATCGACGAAGAATTTAATGATCACAGACTCGCCATCATCGTCGAGAACTGGTTGACCCGTTGCACTGGCAAACGTGTATCCGGAATTGCCCAGAGCTCTTTCTATGCGCTCTTCAGATGCTGTCATTAATTCTCTGGAGAAAATCTGCCCCTTCCTGGAGAGCAATAGTGCTCGAATGGTGGGTTCAGGAATATCATGCAACTCTCCGGCAATCTCTACCCTGGACACGGTGAACTGATCACCCTCAATGACGTTAACGGTGATATAAACATCTTCCATATTGGGCGCAATTGACACCTGAGTGGAATCAATTACGAAATTCAAATAACCCCGATCAAGATAAAACGACTCAAGCTTTTCGAGATCTCCCTTGAGCTTCTCTCTCGAATACTTGTCATCTTTCGTATAAAAAGAGAACAAGCTGGGTAGCTTTAGCTCCATCATATCCAGTAACGACTCGTCATCGAAAATAGTATTTCCAATGATGTTGATGTGCTGGATTCCTGATACATTACCTTCATTAACCAGGACTTTGATCGCAACCCTGTTACGTGGCAGGTTTTCCACTTCCGTTGAGATACTCGCGTCGTATCGACCCTGTCTCACATACTGGCGTTCAAGATCTGCGGTCATGTGCTCCAGAGTTACTTTCTTGAATATCTGGCCTTCCGCCAGTCCTGAGTTATTCAGTCCCTCCAGCAGTGCCTCTGTCGCTATCGCTTTGTTTCCCTCAAATTCTATTGATTCAATTGATGGTCTTTCCTTGACAATGATAACGAGTACATTGCCATCACGTCCGACTCGAACATCGTCGAATGATTCTGTCTTGAAGAGAGACCGGATAATTGAACGAAGCTCTATTTCGTCAACGTTATCGCCGACATTAAAAGGGATGGCACCGAAAACAGTACCGGCAGAAATTCGCTGCAATCCCTCAACACGAACATCGGAGATGACGAATCCAAGAGCCTGTATTGAAAAAACCAGAAGCACAAATCCCAGGGTTATTTTGCGCAGGGGGTTTTTATAAATTCGTATCATAAATATTGACGTGAAGACTTTATAATCTTGTTAGATCATTATAGAAGGCAAGTAGCATAATGCTGAATATTAGAAACATACCGAGCTGCAGGCCCCAGTCCTGGACTCTTTCCGGCACGGGTTTGCCTGTTATCAGCTCGATGAAATAATACAATAGATGACCACCATCCAAAATAGGAATTGGCAGGAGATTCAATACGCCAAGACTGATGCTTAGCAAGGCGATAAAACCAATGAAGCTGGCAAGACCCGATTGAGCCGTTGCACTAGCTACCTGCGCAATAGTGATTGGACCACTAAGATTCTTGGGGGAAATCGCCCCAACAGCCATCTTTTTAATTGAAATCAGCGTGAACCGAGTGACGTCCCAGGTTTTCTGGATCGCTGGTATCCACGCCGAGTAGATGGGATAACGCACTGTCCTTTTCATCTCTTCAGGTAACTGGATTGCCTCTCTCGATGCACCGATGAATCCGATAATCTCTCCATCACGCTCAGTGCGGGCAGGAATGACGGTGATGTTCATCATTGAATTGTTACGAAGCAATTCCAGTTCAACAGGCCGCTCAGGATTCGCCTTGATCAACTCAACCCAGGTCAACCATGAATCCATGGGTTGACCATTGGCCAGGATAATTTCATCCCCGGCTTGCAGGTCCGCCGCCTCCGCTCTGCCGTCTTCGATGATGCCGCCAATAACGGCGGGTATTTCAGGATATTTTAGGATCAACCCCAGATTACGGGCAGGGTTAGGCTCTTCAACATCAGACATCCAATCAACCACGGTGACTTCGAGCGTTTTCTCCAGGCCATAATCACCAGGTTCCTTGAGCGTGAAAGATATAATCCCACTATCACCCATTCGTTCAAATAGTTTCAGGTTCACCTGGGACCAGGTCTCAACTTCGACGCCATCGACTGCAATGATTTCCTGACCTGCCCTGAAACCGGCCTCACCGGCTTTTGAATCTGCCTGGATGTCCCCCAGAAGCGGGACAACACCAACGACACCCACTGTAAAAAGAACCCAGTAGGCAACGATGGCCAGTAGAAAATTGGCAATCGGTCCAGCAGAAACGATGGCGATTCGTTGCGCTAGTGGCTTGCGGTTAAACGCCAGATGCAACTGGTCATCCGGTACGAAGCCTTCTCTCTCATCAAGCATTTTTACGTAGCCACCAAGCGGAATACCGGCGATGACAAATTCAGTCCCTTTGAGCTCCTCATTACTGCGGGTATGGACTTCCTGCCCCTTCGGAACAGGGACCAGTTTCGGCGCAGGACCTATCTTTGTATACAATGGCTTCCCGAAGCCAATGCTAAATCGAAGCACATGAACGTTACATCTTCGGGCAACCCAGAAGTGACCGAATTCATGTATGGTCACCAGGATCGACAGCGTGACAATCAAGGCGACTACACTTTGCAGGATTTCTAACATTACTTGCGTTTTCTCTTCAAAATTGTTTCACGGGCCTGGATTCTTGACGCTTCATCCAGCGCCAGTATCGTGTCTATTGTATGGTCTTCCAGGCTAATTGTCTGTTCCAGAACCGATTCAATAATAATTGGGATGTCAGTAAACCGAATTAGTTCATCCAGAAAATGCTCTACAGCAATCTCATTAGCGGCATTTAGCGCAATGGCATGACTCTGGGAACTCATTGCCACCTGCTGACAAAGACCCAGGCAGGGGTAGCGCTCAAGGTCGACCTGTTCAAATTGGAAATCCTTCAGATCTGCAAAATCCAGCCCTGCGACTCCGGAATCTATTCTTTCCGGCCACGCGAGCCCATGGGCAATGGGCGTGCGCATATCGGGGTTACCCAACTGCGCAACCGTCGAACCATCCATGTATTCAACCATCGAATGCACAATACTCTGGGGATGAATGACAATCTGTACATCCTCGGGTTTTATCGAAAACAACAAGCAGGCTTCAATCAGTTCAAGCCCCTTATTCATCATGCTTGCGGAATCGACCGATATCTTCCTGCCCATTTCCCAATTTGGATGCGCACAGGCTTCCTCCGGAGTCACAGAGCCCAGCTCTTCGATGGGTCTGCGTAAAAAAGGCCCGCCAGAACCTGTCAATAATATCTTTCGAACACCGCTGGCATGGGCTGCTGAACCATTAGCAAGGCACTGGAAGATAGCATTGTGTTCGCTGTCGATTGGCAATAATGTCACCTCATGTTCTTTAACCGCATCCATAAACAACTTGCCTGACATGACAAGAGATTCCTTGTTGGCCAGAAGTATTTTTTTCCCTGCCTGAACGGCTGCCAGTGTCGGTTCGAGGCCTGCCCCGCCGACAATGGCAGCCATCACAATATCTACCTCTTCGCCAGTCGCGGCGGAGCAGAGCCCAGCCAACCCTGTTAGCACTTGCGTTTTACTTCCAGCCTCGGACAATCGCCGGACCAATTGATCAACAGAACCAGGCTGATTCAAGACAGCAAACTTCGGATTAAAAGTCAGGCACAGTTCGGCTAACTGTTGCCAATTCACATTCGCTGTAAGCGCATGCACCCTATACCTGTCTGGATGACGAGCAATGACGTCCAGGGTACTCAAGCCAATAGAACCCGTTGCACCAAGTATCGTGACGCTTGACCCTGTATGCATGGTCGCAGTCAAAATCAAACCCAGCCAAACATCAGGATGAACAAGGTAAATACGGGCCCTGAAGAGAGCAGGCTATCGAGTCGATCAAGAAACCCTCCATGCCCGGGAAGTAGCGCACTGGAATCCTTTACTCCACGAAACCTCTTGAACATGCTGATCGTCAAGTCACCGAGTACAGAAACAACGACTATAAATAAACATAGTCCCAGAAATACCAGACCACGACCGGATGATAAGTCCGGTTTGCCCAACCACAAAACCATGCCAATCGAAATCAGCAGCGACGTGGCCAACCCGCCCCATACACCAGCCCAGGATTTCCCGGGGCTTACCTCAGGCGCAAGTTTGCGCTTTCCAAACGCACGACCTGTGAAGTAAGCACCAATATCTGCCCCCCATATCAGAAAGAACAGTAGCAAGATCAGGAAATTGCTATCTACCTGCTGTTTCAGCTGGACCAGCGAGACAAATCCAGGCACCAGCATCACGACACCAATGAATGATCTGGTGATCTGGTGTGACCAGATTCTGGTCATTTGCGGGTAATTAAAAACCAGGACAAAGGCTACAGACCACCAGATGACGGCAGGGACAAGAATCATCAGTGGCGGTGCAAACCATGCGAGACCGAGCAGCAGCACCATGAACCCTGCATAAACGAATCTTGCTGCACCAGAGTAGCCAGCTAAATTAGCCCACTCCCAGGCAGACACCGCAATCATGGACCCAACAAAGAGGGAGAAGCCCGGCAGGGGCAGAAAAAAGACACAGGCAATCGCAATTGGAGCGATGATCAGGGCTGTGATAATTCGTTGCTTTAGCATTCAGAGTTTTAACCGTCAGGCTTTCAGGCCCAAAATCGATCAGATTTCCATCAAATCGGCTTCTTTAGACCCAAGGGCCTTATCGATTGACTTAATCTTCTCATTAGTGAGTTTTTGCACCATTTCCTCACCTTCACGTAAGCCATCTTCAGTAATCTCTTTTTCTTTATGGTATTCCTTCAGATCACTGTTAGCATCTCGTCTAATATTCCGAATTGCAATGCGCGCATTTTCAGCTTCCGCTTTGGCGACCTTGGCAAGGTCTCGTCTGTTTTCTTCTGTCAAAGGGGGCATCGGTAACCGTATGTTTTCACCGCTGGTGGACGGATTTAGACCCAGGTCAGATTTCAGTATCGCTTTTTCAATCAACGGAATCAGTGGTTTTTCCCATGGAGAGATGAGCAGTGACCTTGCATCTTCGACAATGATATTGGCAACTTGTTTTAGTGGAGTATCAGTCCCGTAGTAATCGATCATCACACCATCCAGAATACTGGGGTGTGCCCTACCCGTCCGAATCTTGGCAAAAGCTGAATCCAAAGAAGCCAGCGTCTTCTTCATGCGATCTTCTGCATCTTCCCTTATTTCTTCGATCACCTTATTTGCTCTCCCGTTTCATCGGTATCAATTCTATCGACAGGTCAGCTAATACCCCTGTTTATCTACACCAATTATCGCAAATCTATTCAACCATTGCGCTGTGTTAACAACTATTTACTAACGATAAGAGTCCCCTCATCTTTACCAACAACTGCATTGAGTAGCGCGCCTGCATTAGCCATGGCAAACACGCGCAGAGGCATATTTTGATCCCTTGCGAGACATATTGCGGTGAGATCCATGACGCCCAACTGCTTTTCAAGCACCTCATCATAAGTTAACTTGTCAAACCGCGTGGCCGTGCTGTCGATAACAGGATCAGCTGAATATACTCCATCGACCTTTGTCGCTTTGAGAACGATATCAGCATCGATTTCGATTCCACGCAGGCAGGCTGCTGAATCAGTTGTAAAAAAAGGGTTCCCGGTTCCAGCAGAAAATATGACCACGTCGCCATCATTGAGATGCCGAATTGCCAGCCGTCGATCATAATGTTCAACGACACCGCTCATTGGGATTGCTGACATGACGACTGTGTTGATGTTGGCGCGTTCCAAAGCGTCCCTCATGGCCAGGGCATTCATCACTGTTGCCAGCATACCCATATGATCGCCTGTCACCCTGTCAAGGCCAGCAGCATTCAGATCTGCACCACGAAACAGGTTGCCACCACCAATAACCAGACCCACCTGTATACCTATGCCAACTAATTGACCAATCTCAAGTGCAGTACGGTCCAAAACAGCAGGATCGATACCAACGCCATCAACACCCAGCGCCTCACCACTTAGCTTGAGTAGAATTCGCTGATACTTTGAGCTTTTATTTTTCGGCATATCCGGTTCCGGCAATTTGTTGACGTTTAAGCAAACTTTTTTAGGAGGAAGCCTGAACTATGCACTCCGACCCCGGTGTCTTTAACTGGGTGAAATGACTAAAGTGCTCTCAGCTGTGGACTCTCATTTTTCATGCAGGAGAGCTATTCATGAGCGCCGATTAGTAAACTATTGATCAACCAAGTTGCTGTGCAACTTCTGCGGCAAAATCAACTTCTACTTTTTCAATTCCTTCTCCGACTTCGTATCTTGTGAAAGCCTTGATTGTTGCACCTGCCTTCTTCAGAAGTGCCCCAATTTTGATGTCGCCATCTTTAACAAAAGGCTGTTCAGTCAGGCTAATTTCAGCCAGATATTTTCTAACTCGACCTTCTATCATCTTTTCAATAATTTCCGGTGGTTTACCGCTGTCCTGTGCTTGTGCGACATAGATTTCACGTTCTTTTGCAAGTAAATCGGCTGGTACATCTTCCGGCAGGATAACCGAAGGGTTGGTTGCCGCAATATGCATTGCGACTTCCCTGCCAAGCTCAGTAGTACCACCTTCAAGCGATACCAGCACGCCGATCCTTCCATTGGTATGTACATAACTGGCCACCAATCCTTCGAAAACCTCTGCTCTGCGTACGGAGCAATTTTCACCAATTTTTTGTACAAGCGTTTCCCGGATTGTTTCAAGTCCGGCTTCCAGAAGTTTGGAAATATCAGTTTCAGCACTGTCATATACCTGATCCGTTACCGTGGCAACAAACCCGAGAAAATTATCATCGCGTGCAGCAAAGTCGGTTTCGCAGTTGACCTCAACCATCGCTGCCTTACTTCCATCTTCGGCAATTTTCAAGCCTATTAGTCCATCGCTCGCAATTCGTCCTGCCTTCTTGGCAGCCTTCATTCCGCTGGATTTGCGCATGGTCTCAATGGCGAGTTCCATATCACCCATCGATTCAACCAGGGCCTTCTTGCAGTCCATCATGCCAAGCCCGGTACGCTCTCTTAACTCTTTTACCATTGATGCTGAAATCGCTGCCATCTTTAATCCTCTCTCTAAACTTACTGGAGGCATCTCCCTGGGAAAAATCTCCAGCTAATGTAAACGGGACGCTGCTTTTAGGCGTCCTTCTTTTCAGCTGTTTCCGTCGCTTCTTCCTGTGCTGTTGGCGCTGGCTCAACAGCTGCTTCGGTCACATCAGGGGTTGCAGATTCAGTACTTTCTGTTTCTTCTGTTGTTCCTGTTGTTCCTGTTGTTCCTGTTGTTTCTGTTGTTTCTGTTGTTTCTGTTGTTTCTGTTGTTTCTTTAGCTTCTGTGCTTTCAGTCGCTTTCACTTCCTCTTCGGCCACTG
>SMVA01327194.1_pt1 | contig 24349 bp, 27 predicted proteins | sample 2456451 | NCBI WGS metagenome assembly SMVA01 (sample SAMN11095933, study PRJNA526329) | marine sediment metagenome | biome: Marine sediment; feature: Surficial sediment; material: Deep marine sediment; isolation source: Hadal surficial sediment | place: Pacific Ocean | collected 2014-05 | depth... | reverse complement strand
TGCCGAATCGGCCAGCGGGCGACAACCTATTGCCGAAGTTGCCAACGAACCCGGGGTTTCGGCGCATAGCCGGTGGTAGAGTGCCGTGCAAGTCAGAGAGGAAACGCTATGAAATTCATGAACAGACTGCTCGCTGTCCTGTTGTTGACGAGCATGATCAGCGTGCCTGCCGTCGCAGGCCCCGATGAGGGACCACGCGCCGGCGCCGCCGTCCTCGACATCCTCGTCGCCCGGCCCCTCGGCATTGTGGCCACGGGTGTAGGCGCCGTGCTTTTCGTCGTCAGCCTGCCGTTTTCCGCGCTGGGTGGTAACGTCGGTGAAGCTGGCAAGATGCTGGTGGGCGGCCCCGCCCGGGAAACGTTTCTCCGCTGTCTGGGTTGCAGCAGCCGCGGCCGCTAGGTGGACTGATACCTGCGCTACTGTTTGAAGTGGTCGACCACCGCCGGGTGGACGAAATCGGCGATATTGCCGCCCAGCGACGCAATTTCGCGCACCAGCGTCGATGAGATGAAGGAGCACTCCTTGTTCGTCGGCAGAAACACGTACTCGATCCCCGGATCCAGTGATTGATTCATTTCAGCCATCTGAAATTCGTAGTCGAAGTCCGTCACCGTGCGCAGGCCGCGTAGGATGAAGCGTGTATTCTGACTGCGCACGTAGTCCACGAGCAGGGTGTTGAAGCCTTTTACGGATACCCTGGCACCGAACTGCGACAGGACCTCCCGGCACAACGCGATGCGATCGGCGAGGTCGACCTCGGGGTCTTTCTGCGCCGAAGTACCGATTGCCAGGATCACGTGGTCAAACAAACTCAACGCCCGGTTCACCAGATCGGTGTGACCGTTGGTGATGGGGTTGAACGAACCTGGATACACCACAGTTTTCATTAAATGCCCCCCCGCTGAAAACCGCGCGATGGTAGCCGTCGGATCAATGGCTGGCAAGCAGGCCGAAGCGACAGTCTCCCGCCGTGGCTTGCTTGACGAGCCGGGATGATTCAGGCAAGGCCTCGCGCTTTGGGCGCTCCACATAAATATGGCCCTGTTCGCGTAAACGAGAATCAGTGAGTAAGAGATCCAGCAGTTCGGCAGCGCTGGTGGTGAACGGCGGATCGAAAAATACGATGTCCCAGGCAGAGGTGTCGCGTGTGAGAAACTGCCGCGCGTCGACACAATGGACGCTGGCCTGCTCGACACCCAGGAGAGTGATATTGGATTTAATTGCGCTTGCCGCTTTGCGATTTCGTTCGACATAGGTAACCTCAGCCGCACCTCGGGACAGCGCTTCGAAACCCAGTGCGCCACTACCGGCAAACAGATCCAGACAGCGGGCGCCGTCGATATCCGCGGCGAGCCAGTTGAACAGGGTCTCGCGGACGCGTCCGAGCGTAGGCCGCAAGTTGGAGGTGTTGGGGAAGCGCAGCTTTCGTCCCTTGAAACGACCACCGATAATGCGAATTTCGTTGCTAGCCATCTGTGCGCAAACCAGCCGTCGGCTGAATAATCGGGTGCGGCCCGGACACGACATGGTGGGCCCAGCTACTTGAGTACACAAGATCTGTGACTGAACCAATCGACGACGACCGTGCCCCACAGGAGAGTTTCTGGCGGCGCCTTAAATCCGGTCTCGGCAAAACCCGCAGCCAGCTGGCAGCGGGCGTCGGCAATCTTCTGCTCGGTGAAAAGGCGATCGATGAGACGGTGCTCGAGGAGCTCGAGACTGCGCTTCTGCTCACCGATGTCGGACTCGACGCAACTCGCGACATCATGGATGCCTTGACGGCACAAGTCCGCCGCAAGGCACTCAATGACACAGTCGCGCTCCACGGAGCGTTGTCGGTCTTGTTAAAAGACATGTTGCAGCCGTTGGCGACACCATTTGTCGTACGCGAAGAGCAGCGCCCGTTCGTCGTCTTTTTCGTCGGCGTCAACGGCGTCGGCAAAACGACAACCATCGGCAAGCTGGCAAAGCTCCTGCAAGACCGGGGCTTAAGTGTGTTGCTCGCAGCAGGAGATACATTCCGGGCTGCCGCGGTCGAACAGCTGCAGGCCTGGGGGGCGCGCAACGACATTCCCGTGATCGCTCAGCAACAGGGATCCGACAGCGCCTCGGTGGTCTATGATGCACTGCGCTCGGCGCAGGCCAGAAGTTTTGACGTGCTTCTGGCGGATACTGCCGGCCGCTTACAGGTCAAGACGAATCTGATGGAAGAACTGGCGAAGATCAAACGGGTGGTAAGCCGGATTGATGCGGCAGCGCCGCATGAGGTACTGCTCGTTCTCGACGCAGGCGTTGGCCAGAATGCACTGAGTCAATTGCGCGAGTTTGACGCAGCAGTGGGTGTTAGCGGGCTTGTTATAACCAAGCTGGATGGCACGGCGAAGGCGGGCGTTCTGTTTGCCATAGCCCGCGAAATGGCTCGCGGGATTCCCAAACCCGTTTACTTCGTTGGCGTGGGCGAAGGGCTCGATGATCTCGAAGTCTTCGATCCAGCAGCGTTCGTGGACGCGCTGCTCAGCAATGATTCACGCGACACGCCGCGGGACGCGCAAGGCTAATGCCGCAAATCGAGTTTCATGAGGTGACGAAGCGCTTCGACAATGGCCAGGAGGCCCTGTGCGGTGTCAGCGTCGAGTTTGCCGAAGGTTCCATGTCTTTTCTCACCGGCCATTCCGGTGCGGGCAAAAGCACGTTCCTGAAGCTGCTGCTGTGTCTGGATCAACCATCTCGTGGTCAGATACTGGTCAATGGCGTCAACCTGACACAGATGCGAGGAGTTCGCCTTGCTCACTATCGCCAGCATCTTGGCGCGGTGTTCCAGGATCATCATCTGCTGGGTCATCGCAGCGTCTTTGCAAACGTCTCGTTGCCGTTGCGCATTGGTGGGATGCGGGAAAAAGACATTGCCAGGCGCACCCGGGCGGCGTTGTCGCGTGTCGGGCTTTTAGAAAAAGAGCGCTTGTTCCCGCGCTATCTTTCAACCGGCGAGCAGCAGCGGGTTGGAATTGCCCGGGCGGTGGTAACGCGACCCAAAATTCTGCTGGCCGATGAGCCGACGGGAAATCTGGATCCGGAACTCTCACGCGACATCATGAAACTGTTTCAGCAGTTCAATCAGGTTGGGACCACGGTGATCGTTGCGAGCCACGACCGGGATCTGATCGAATCGATGGGCCTGCGCATCATCGAGCTCGACCAGGGCGCCATCGTGCGCGATGGCATCAACATGCGTGAACGCGCCGCGCTAACCGCGCCGGGTGAGCACCATGGCTGAGAAGACCCAACCCAGACGTTCGCTGGATCCCTGGCCGCCCATCAAACCCCGCCTGGGTGCGTGGTGGCGCGATCATGCGCGAACTGCCCGCGAGACAATCCACTTCGTCAGTGAGCGTCTCGCAACCAGCTTGTTGGTCTGGCTGTTGGTCGGTATTGCCCTGGCGCTGCCATCGGGACTGTTCCTGTTGCAGGACAACCTATCGGACATGACCGTGGCCTGGGATGGCCGGCCGGGGCTGAGCGCCTATTTCGATCTACCGACGACGTCGGCACAGATCGCTGCGACCGCGCAGCTGCTCGAAGCCGACCCGGCGATCGAATCCGTGCACATCACCACCCGGGAAGCTGCGCTGGCGGAATTCCGCCAGTACTCCAATCTACTCGATGCGCTGGATCTTCTGGCCAGTAATCCGCTACCCGCGTCATTGCGGGCAACGCTCGTGCCGGGAACCGAGCTGACAGATCTCGACCGGCTTGCGCAACTGGTGGCGCAACGGCCGGGAGTTGCCGAAGTGGTTGTGGAGAAGACCTGGTTGGAGCGGATTACCGATATCTCGCAGGTGGTCAGTCGACTCGGCATCATTCTCGGCGTGCTATTTGGCGTCGGCGCGATCCTCGTGACGGCGACATCGGTGCGGCTGGCGATCGAGTCGCGACTCGATGAATTGCGGGTTTTGAAGCTTGTGGGCGCCACGGAGCGGCAGATTCGCCGGCCGTTTCTCTATTTCGGGGCTTTTTACGGCCTGGGTGGTGCGGTCGTGGCAGCCATGCTCATCAGTGTGTGTCTGGTGGTTATTGAGACGCCGTTGACGAATCTGCTCGGCAGTTACTCACAGACCTTGGAAATGGCCGGCTTTGACCCCATATTCCTCTCTACACTGCTGGCGATCGGCGGCCTGCTGGGCGTTGCCGGCGCTTTGGTGGCTGCTTCGCAACGGTTGAAAGATCTGGAAATCCTTTAATTTCAGCTTTAAATACAGATAGTTGCAACCAGTTACCGAACTTCGCCAACCGTTAGCAGTCACACTGCTGGAGTGCTAAACTTGTTCGCATGAGTGTTACCGGAGGTATCACATGACCACAAACGCCCTGGCGTTGAATGTCCCGCTGTCGCCCGGACGCGACCTTGACGGCTATGTGCACATGATCAGCGCATTTCCGGTCTTGAGTGTGGCGCAGGAGAAGGTGCTGACTGAGAAATTCTATTTTGAGAATGATCTGCAGGCCGCGCGGGAACTGGTTTTGTGTCATCTGCGGTTCGTGGCCCATATCGCCCGATCCTATCAGGGCTACGGGTTGTCGCAGGCGGATCTGATCCAGGAAGGCAATGTCGGCTTGATGAAAGCCGTCAAGCGCTTCAATCCGGAATTCGGCGTACGTCTGGTCTCCTTTGCGGTCCACTGGATCAAGGCCGAGATGCATGAATTCATCCTTCGCAACTGGCGCATCGTCAAGGTCGCGACGACGAAAGCCCAGCGTAAACTCTTTTTTAATCTGCGCAGTTCAAAAAAGCGTCTGTCATGGCTGACGGCTGAAGAGACCCGCGCGCTGGCAGATGATCTGGGTGTTTCCGAGCAGGAAGTCACGCGCATGGAAGGCCGCATGGCGGCCAGTGATATGGCATTCGATGGCTATGCCGATGACAGCGATGATGATCTCATCGCAGCCCCCGTACACTTTCTGACAGCACCTCAGGCGGATCCTGCTGACCTCGCGGAAGAAGAAGACTGGCGTAGCGACTCCAACGGCAAGCTGTCCCATGCGCTTGCCGCGCTGGATGAGCGCAGTCGCGACGTCATCGAGCGCCGCTGGTTGGCCGACACGAAAACGACGTTGCGTGATCTCGCAGGCGAATATCAGGTGTCGGCAGAGCGCATACGGCAGATCGAGAAGAACGCCATGAAGAAGCTCAAAGTCGCCCTGGTGGCTTAACGCCCGTTGTCCCAGATCTTCCTCATTGCCGGTGCGCTGTATGGCGCAACCGGTGTCGCAGCCGGCGCCTTCGGCGCCCATGCACTCAAAGCCCGCCTGAACCCCGAATCGCTCGCGACCTGGGATACGGCGGTGTTCTACCAGCTTGTCCATGCGCTTGCGCTGCTCGCGGTGGCAGGTCTCATGCGAGTGTCGCACCTGTGCGACCCGCGCGCTTCGACCACCGGGTACGTGATCGCGGGGTGGGCGTTCATCGTCGGCGTGTTGCTCTTCTCGGGCAGCCTCTATGGGCTTACGCTCAATGGCCCGCGCTTACTGGGACCCATCACCCCCATTGGCGGCGTGGCGTTAATCACCGGCTGGTTCGGATTGCTCTACGCTGCGTTGCGCTGAACGGCGTGGCAGATCCGCAACGGTCACGCGGCTGCAGCTATCTGCGGCGCCGCGGGCGAGCGACCAAGGCGCAGTGCCGCGCCCTGGCAGATGCCTCCGCCATGCTGCTGCAGCCCACCGAAACTGTCGTCGACTGGAATGCCCAGTTCCGCCGCGCGGCACCCCTGGCACTCGAGATCGGGTTTGGTATGGGGCAGGCGCTGATTGCCTGGGCGCACGCCGTACCGAGCTGGAACTTCGTTGGCATCGATGTCTATCAGCCGGGAATCGGCGCTGCGTTGCTTGCCGCGCGCAGTGCAGAACTCGAGAACCTGCGGCTCATCGACGATGACGCGAACCACGCGCTGCAGGTAGCTTTCGCTCCGGCAAGTCTCAGCGAGGTACGCATCTATTTTCCGGACCCCTGGCCGAAGCAGCGTCACCACAAACGCCGCCTCATTCAGCCAGGCTTCGTCGAGGTGCTCGCCAGTCGTCTTGTCGACGGCGGTGAATTGTTGCTGGCGACGGACTGGCAACCCTACGCCGAGTGGATGCTCGAGTGCCTCGAAGCCGAAACGCAGCTTACGAGTCTCAACGCAGGCGGCTTTGCACCGCGCAGCGAAGCGCGGCCGGTTACCCGGTTCGAAGCTCGCGGACACGAACTGGGTCACGCGGTGTGGGACCTGGCGTACCGCAAATGCGCTACAGGAAGTCGCGGCTAGAAATACTCCTGGATCAGGCTGTCGAGCACTGCGTAGCCGCGCGGGGTTGCCGCCAGGCGCCCGGCTTGCAGCAGGCCGTCGGCAATCTGCGCGCACCGTGCGGGTTCCAGCGCGGTCAGTGGCAGGCCGGTGCGGGCTTCGAAGCGTTCCAGCGCGACACCGCCGGCAAGCCTGAGCGCGTTCAACATGAATTCTCCGGGCAACTGGTTCGGCGCCACTGTGGTGAGAGATTCTGCGCCGGGGTCGGCAAGGTACAAACGCGGCTGGCTGGGCTTGACGCACCGTTGCACCACCCCGAAATGCGGCGCGGTCTGTGTGGTCAGCTTACCGTGGGCGCCGGCTCCGATTCCGAGGTAGTCGCCAAACGACCAGTAATTGACATTGTGCCGGCATTGCCGGCCGGGTTGCGCAAAAGCCGACACCTCGTAGCGCTCGAATCCGGCGCCCGCCAGGCGGGCATAGCCGTCGTTTTCTATCTCAGCGAGCGTCGCGTCTACCGGCAAAATGGGCGGTCGCCGGGCAAATTCGGTTTTCGCCTCGAGCGTGAGTTGATACCAGCTGATGTGCTCGGGTGCCAGTGCAATTGCGGCGGTCAGATCGCTTCGGGCGCCGGCGCTTGTCTGTTCGGGAAGCCCGTACATGAGGTCCAGATTGATGTTGCTGAAGCCAGCCTCGCGTGCTTTTGCGTAGCTGCTGACTATCTCCGCGGCGTCGTGAATTCTGCCAAGTCGCTGCAACTGGACATCGTCGAAAGATTGCGCGCCAAGCGACAGACGATTGATACCGATGTCGTGATAGCCGCGCAGCGAGTGGTATTCGGCCGTTCCCGGATTCGCCTCGAGGGTGATCTCCACCGACTTCGAAAAAAACGGCTGGAGTCGGTCGAGCACCTGAGCAAAAGCATCCGCCGAGAAAAGACTGGGTGTACCCCCGCCGAAAAACACCGACTCGATGTGCCTGTCGTTCAGCCGGTGACGTTGCGTGTCGAAATCACGCAGAAGCGCATCGACGTAGTCCGCTTCCTGCAACGTACCCTTCAGCGGATGGGAATTGAAGTCGCAGTAGGGACATTTGCGTACACACCACGGCAGGTGCACGTAGATACTGAGAGGTCTGGACTGGGACTCTCCGGCTGCCATCGATTCAGCCGCCCTGCAAGTCGTGCAGCTGGCGGCACAGTTCGGTCACAGCCTGCGCTCTGTGGCTGATACTGTTTTTGTGTTCTGGCGCGAGTTCAGCGGCCGTGAGACAAAGCGCCGGTATCAGAAAGTAAGGGTCGTAGCCAAAACCGTTTTCCCCGCGCGGTGTTGTGATGATTTCTCCATCCCAGCGTCCGGTGGCAATCAGCGGTGCAGGATCCGCTGCGTGCGCGAGATAGACTACGGCGCAATAATAGTGAGCGGCAGGATTTTTAAACTCGACGAGCTCGTTGAGCAACTTGTTGTTGTTGTCGGCGTCAGTGGCCCCGACTCCTGCGTATCGAGCGGAATACACACCCGGCGCGCCCGCCAGTGCATCCACCGCGATCCCCGAATCGTCGGCGATGGCCGGCATGGCGGCAAGCCGACTGGCATGGCGGGCTTTGCTGAGTGCGTTTTCAATGAACGTGCAGCCTGTTTCCGCGGCGCTCGACAGATGCAGTTCTGCCTGCGAGAGGAGTTCGAATCCCAGGGGAGCGAGCAATGCGGACAGTTCGGTCAGCTTCCCCGGGTTGCTGCTGGCAAGGACCGCTTTCAACGGCCGTCCCAGTACATCTTTTGCTGAAATTTCAGCGTCTTGGTCGAATCCCCCGGCGGGGTCACGAGAATGTTGAACCGCAGGACTTCCCGGTCGGTGTACTTGATGGCGGTCAGATAATAGACGGCGCTGCCCTCGCGAACTTCTCTGAATTCCAGGTGTTGCTGCTGCCCGAGCAGATTCGTCATCGTGCCTTCAATGCCGACGAGTGAAGGCTCTAAGGCACCATCGAGTACGGATATGTTCAGATATGCCCGGTCGCGCCCCCGCACGATGCCATATTGTTCTGCGATAGCGGGTTTCAAAAACGTCGTTGGCACGAGGATGTAGTGCACCTCCCAATCACCAAACTTCTGCATTTGCTCAGCGTTCAGCGACACGGGCACCGTGAACATAAACAGGACGAGCCACCAGCGTTTCACGAGTTCTTACGCCCGAGACGATAAAAAGCGATCGTACCGAAAAAATTCGGAAAGCGAGTAATTAAAGGCCCGTTCACATGAGCGGCGTCTACGACGAACCGTTCGATGATATCGAGTCCTTTGTCGTGGCAAAGGCGTTCAAAATCGTGAAACGTGCACAGATGAATGTTTGGTGTATCGAACCAGCTGTGCGGCAGATGTTTGACGACCGGCATGCGGCCACGTGTTGCGAGATACAGGCGGCAGCGCCAGTAGCCGAAGTTTGGAAACGTCACGATACATTGCTCACCGATTCTCAACATTTCCTCGAGCATGCGATCCGGGGCTTTGACCGATTGCAATGTTTCCGTCATCACGACCATGTCAAAGCTGTCGTCGGCAAAGTTTTCCAGCCCTTCATCCAGATCCTGTTCGATTACGTTGACACCTTTGTTAATGCAAACGGTGATTTTATTGGCGTCGATTTCGAGACCGTATCCGTTGACCTGTTTCTCATCCTGCAATTGAGCGAGAAGATCGCCCTCGCCGCAGCCAAGGTCGAGCACCCGGGCACCGGGTTTGATGAGATCAGAAATGATCTGGAGATCAGTTCGCATCTTCAGCCGTTTGCGAATCAGCAGACGTCCGGTCGAGCCGTCTCAAGTAGGCGCCGAGCACTTTGAAGTAGCGGTCAATCGGCAGCAGGAAAGAGTCGTGTCCATGTTCGGACTCGATAACAGCGCTGACCACGTTTTTCTTCGCCGTGATCAGCGCATCCACGATCTCCTTCGACCGGCTGGTTGGGAATCGCCAGTCGGTACTGAAAGACAACACGCAGAAACTGCATTCGGTGCTAGCCAGCGTCGCCGCAAGATCGTCGTCGAAATCACTGGCCGGATCAAAGTAGTCCAGTGCCCGGGTCATCAGAATGTAGCTGTTGGCGTCAAATCGCTGAGAAAAAGAACGGCCCTGATAGTGCAGATAGCTTTCGACCTGAAATTCCACTTCGCGGCCAAGCCGGATGTCACCCGACTTCAACTCTCGGCCGAATTTCTGGCGCATGCCGTCATCGGAGAGATAAGTGACGTGTCCCACCATGCGCGCGAGCATCAGGCCGAGATCCGGATTTGCCTGATTCTGACGATAGTGGCCGTCGTGAAACGAAGGATCTGACGTAATTGCATGACGCGCGATCTCGTTAAAGGCGATGTTTTGTGCCGAGAGTCGTGCCGCCGACGCGATCAGAATCGCGGCACGTAGACGTTTCGGCTGATCGATTGCCCACTGCATCGCCTGCATCGCGCCAAGACTGCCGCCGATCACTGCGGCGAATTGCCGAATGTTCAGGTGATCTGCAAGCAGTGCCTGACTTGCCACCCAGTCTTTGACAGTGACCACGGGAAAGTCCGGGCCGTAGGCGTTGCCCGTCGCCGGATTGTTGGAAAGTGGTCCGGTACTGCCGTGACAGCCGCCGAGATTGTTGAGACTCACGACAAAAAAGCGACAGGTGTCTATCGGTTTGCCGGGACCGATGCAGTTGTCCCACCAACCGGGTTTCGTATCCGCTGCATCATGGTAACCGGCAGCATGATGGTTGCCTGACAGAGCATGGCAGACGAGCACGGCGTTAGCCGCGCGGCTGTCGAGTTCACCATAGGTTTCATAGGTGAGTTCGAACGCCGGCAGCACCTCACCGCATTGCAGAGAAAACGGTGTATTGCTGCTGAAGGTTTTCGCTTCGACGATGCCGACTGAATCTGTGCCTACTTGTACCATTGTGTGACTCGCGTGCGCTATACCTGTTGCAGGATGCGTTCGACGACGCCAAGCAGGAGGAAAACCAGGATCGGCGAAAAATCCAATCCACCCATCGGTGGCAGCAGACGGCGTGCCGGCGCCAGGAGTGGCTCGGTAATCTGCTGCAGCAGATTCAATGCAGGGTGGGAGCGGCCCTGAGCAACGAAGCTCGCCACGATCACGATCAGAATAGACCACCAGAATATGCGTGCGATGAGCAACGCTACGCCGATGATGGAGCCGACGAAGATCTGCAAAACGTCGCCCAGCATCTGCCCGGCCAGAGCGCCGATGGCGAAGATCATGATGACATCGGCGAGCACCGCTGCGAGCAGCGATGCAAAGTCGAAATTACGGTAGCCGGGCAGAATCTTTCTGAGCGGCTGGAGTACTGGATCGGTCGCCTTGATGAAACCCTGCGAGAGAGGATTGTAGAAATCGACCCGACAGGCCTGCAGCAGAAATCGGGCAACAAAAAGAAAACTGACAATTCTGAAAACAAACGTGACGACGTAAAAAACCACATCGTTCATGGTGCACCGAACTCCTTTGCGAGCTCTCTGGAGCGATCGGCCGCACCGCTGAGAGCGTTCTTGATAATCTGGTGGGTGTCGGCCGCGTCGAAGACCGACAGCGCGGCTGCGGTCGTGCCACCCGGTGATGTTACATTCTCGCGCAACTGCGCAGGCGTTGTCGCACTCCCGCGAGCCATGAGCGCAGCACCGTAAGCCGTTTCCAGGGTCAATTCGGTGGCGGCCGCGCGATCGAGCCCGAGTTCTACGCCCGCCTCCACCATTGCTTCCATCAGGTAGAAATAATATGCCGGTCCGCTGCCGGAAACCGCGGTGACGGCATCGAGCGCACCTTCATCTGCCACCCAGAGTGTTTTACCCGCAGCACCCATTATCTTTTCCGCCAGAGCGCGCTGGGCGCTGCTGACGGCCGGGTTGGCATACAGTGCCGTCATGCCGGCACCCACCAGGACGGGTGTATTGGGCATGCAGCGGATGATGGGCTGAGTGGTGCAAGACCAGGCGGCCAGACTCGCCAGCGGCACGCCCGCAGCGACAGACATTAACAGTTGTCCGGGTTGCAGCGTCGTCAAGCCCGTCAACACCGCGCCGAGAACCTGCGGCTTGACTGCGATGACAACGACATCCGCCCCCGCAACCGCCGTATCGTTGGAGTCGGTCGTGCTGATGCCGGTCTTGGCGAGTTCGGCGAGTCGGCTAGCCACGGGGTCGCTTGCGCACAGTTGCGCAGCACTGACGCCGCTCGCCAGCAACCCCCGCAGCAGAGCGCTGGCCATGTTACCGGCGCCGATAAACGTGATTTTCTGCCCGCTCAATTTCTCTTCCTCTGACTGTTATCTGGCTTGCAGCCTGTTAAAAAAAGCGCACTGTGCGCTTTTTTCCCGCCTTCGGCCCTCTCGGGCCTCGGGGCTGCTCCATGTATCAAGCACTTGACCGCTCGATAAACGCTCGCGATCTGGCGCGAGATTAGCAGCGTGTTTTTCAACACGCCGCTAGTTTGCGGGGCTTTCTGGGTCCGAAGATGGCGGTGCCCACGCGCACGTGAGTTGCGCCTGCGGCGATCGCTGCCGGATAGTCGCTACTCATACCCATCGACAAGGCGTTCCACACCGCCGGCGCCGGGCTGCGCAAATCGGCGAACAGGGTTTGCAGCCGTCGGTAGCTTGCCGCAGGCACGGACAGCGGGTCCAGGATGGTCATCAGACCGCGGATCTGCAAGTTCGGCAAATCGCTCGCCGCCTGCAGCAGGTCGTCGACCGCGTCGGGCGCTATCCCGGATTTGTTCGGGTCTCCATCAACGTTCACCTGCAGACAGACGTTGAGGACTTTCCCCGGCGGACATTGATCGCTCAAGCGGCGGGCGACCTTGAGCCGCTCGACGGTATGGATCCAGTCGAAATTCTCAGCCAGATCCCGGGTTTTATTGCTCTGAATGGCTCCGACATAGTGCCAGGTGAGGCCCAGCGCACGGGTCGCCGCTATTTTTGGTAAGGCTTCTTGCAGATAATTCTCGCCGAAGTGCTTCAATCCGCCCTCGGCAGCCGTGCGCACGGCGGCAGTGTCCTGGGTCTTCGAAATGCCAATCAGGCAGATCTCGTCGACCGGGCGGTCGCTTGCCCGGGCGGCCTGCGCCAGTTGCGCACGTACTTTGGCGATATTGGCCTGGATAGATTGAGTAGCGATGGAGTGCAAGCCTCTTTTGCCAACGGTGTCGCAGATTTCGCACCTAACCGGTGGGGGGCGGTCAATAGCGTGGTGAATCAGATATTTAGATAATACTATAAGGCCGTTGCCCGCTAGCGAGTTCGTTTATCGCTACCCGGCCGATGAATGCCCGACGCACCGGGCCATTCCAAGCGAAGCCGGACGCTGATTGGCCGCCTTTCAGCACGGGCGGTTGGCTAGGGCCGAGGCAAAGGAAAGCGTGTAGAAAAGGATCGCTAATGGATATCACTGAGCTTCTCGCGTTCAGCGCCAAACAGGGTGCGTCTGACCTCCATCTGTCTGCGGGTTTACCGCCGATGATTCGGGTGGATGGTGATGTGCGCCGAATCAACCTGCCGCCGCTGGAACATACGGAAGTCCATTCATTGATCTACGAGATCATGAATGACAAACAGCGCAAGGATTTCGAGGAATTTCTGGAAACGGACTTTTCATTCGAAGTACCGGGTGTTGCCCGCTTTCGGGTCAATGCGTTCAATCAGAACCGCGGTGCGGGTGCTGTCTTCCGAACAATTCCTTCGAAAGTTTTAACCATGGAAGATCTTTCTCTGGGACAGGTGTTCAAGGACATTTCAATGGTTCCGCGCGGCCTGGTGCTGGTCACCGGGCCAACCGGTTCTGGTAAGAGTACGACGCTGGCGGCAATGATCGACTTCGTGAACGACAACCGCTATGACCACATTCTCACCATTGAAGATCCGATCGAATTTGTTCACGAAAGCAAAAAATGCCTGGTCAATCAGCGCGAAGTACACCGTGACACACATGGTTTCAACGAAGCGCTGCGGGCGGCTCTGCGGGAAGACCCGGACGTTATCCTGATCGGTGAGTTACGCGACCTCGAAACGATTCGGCTTGCCCTGACAGCGGCAGAAACCGGCCACCTGGTTTTTGGCACTTTGCACACCACCTCCGCCGCCAAGACGATAGACCGGGTAATCGACGTGTTTCCGGCCGAAGAAAAAAGCATGGTGCGCTCGATGTTGTCGGAGTCACTGCAGGCGGTGGTTGCCCAGACGCTGCTGAAGCGTTCGAGCGGTGGCCGAGTTGCGGCGCACGAAATCATGATCGGTACGCCCGCGATCAGAAATCTGATTCGGGAAGGTAAAGTCGCCCAGATGTATTCCTCTATTCAGACCGGCAGTGGACTCGGTATGCAGACGCTCGATCAGTGTCTCGCCGAGATGGTGGAAAAGCGTGTCATCACCCGCGAAATTGCGCGTGAGAAAGCGAAGATCCCGGAAAATTTTTAGTAGGACCAGTCCATGGAATTCGACAAGTTGCTGCGTTTAGTCGTTGAGAAAGGTGCTTCGGATCTTTTCATCACAGCCGGCAAGCCGCCGATGCTGAAGGTCAACGGCAAGCTCTTCGCCGCGGGTAAGTCGAACCTCTCGCCCGAGCAGGCCAAAGATATTGTGCTGGGTGTGATGAACCCGGATCAGCAGGAGTACTTCAAAAGCTCACACGAATGTAACTTTGCCATCAACACGCGCGGTCTCGGACGCTTCCGGGTCAGCGCTTTTCAACAGCGCAATCTCGCCGGCATGGTGCTGCGCCGTATCGAGGTCAACATTCCAACCGTCTCCGACCTCGGACTGCCGCCCATCATTGAAGAACTTGCCATGACGCGCCGCGGTCTGATCATTTTTGTCGGCGCGACAGGCACCGGTAAATCGACCTCGCTGGCTGCGATGATCGGTCATCGCAACGAAAATTCTTCTGGCCACATCATCAGCATCGAAGATCCTATTGAATTCATTCACCAGCACAAAGGCTGCATCATCACGCAGCGCGAAGTTGGCGTAGACACGGACAGCTTTGAAGTTGCGTTGAAGAATACGCTGCGCCAGGCGCCGGACGTGATCATGATCGGTGAGGTTCGCACCCGCGAGACCATGGCACACGCGGTAACGTTCGCGGAGACCGGCCATCTGTGTCTGTGTACGCTCCATGCGAACAATGCCAACCAGGCGCTGGACCGAATTATTCACTTCTTCCCCAGCGACCGGCACGATCAGATCTGGATGGACCTGTCGCTGAATCTGCGGGCAATGGTGGCGCAGCAGCTGATACCGACGATTGATGGTCAGGGCCGCCGCGCAGCCATCGAAGTTCTCATCAATACACCTCTGGTATCTGACCACATCCGCAAAGGTGAGGTGCATTTGCTCAAGGAGTTGATGAGCAAGTCCACCGAGCAGGGCATGCAGACTTTTGACCAGGCGCTCTACAAGCTCTACGACGAAAACGAAATCACCTACGAGGCTGCTCTCGCGCATGCCGATTCGCCGAATGATCTGCGTCTGATGATCAAGCTCGGCAGCGAATCCAGCGAAGACGCGGCCGCCTCGGGCGACAAGCTGAGTCTGGAAGAGGAAGAGTCAGCGCTGAGCTACCGGCGCTGATTCAACCAGGTTTCAGCGATCAGCGCCGCGGCTATGCTATGTGTGGCTATGCTATGTGCGGCGGGGCCATGATTCTCGCCGCTGGTGATTTCATTCGCAGCAAAGCTCGATAGCCGCTCGTCCACCATTTCGTGTTCGATCCCCGTCCGCTTGCTCAGCGCTGCCGCAAACCGGCGTGCACGCTGCGACATGTCGCTCTCCGTGTCGTCCATGTTGAGTGGCAGTCCCACCAGCAGCAATCCTGGCTGCCAGTGGCCAACGAGTGCCGCCAGATTGTCCCAGTCGGGTTTACCGTCCCTGGCGTTGAGCGTCTCGAGGGGATTGGCAGTGCTGGTGATGGTCTGGCCGACGGCGACGCCGATGTATTTCAGCCCGAAATCGAATGCGAGCAGATAGCTGGCGCGAGCTACGGGCGGACTCCCACTGCCCGTTCCGGGCGGACCTTCCGCGGATTCGTCGGTCACGCGTGACCTGCGTGCCCTGACATCAGTTTGAAATCGATACCGAGCGACGCGGCAGCCTTCGCCACCCGCTCGCTGTAGGGTGTGTGGAAGAGTACTTCGGCGTCTACCGGACAGGTCAGCCAGACATTGTCTTTGAGCTCGGCCTCCAGTTGGCCGCTCTGCCAGCCCGCGTAGCCCAGTGCGACCAGGTAATTGCCGGGACCCCTGCCATCGGCGATGGCTTCGAGTACGTCCCGCGCGGTCGTCAGCATCAGGCCGTTGTCCAGGTTGAGCGATGATTCGAAGTGTTTGTCATCGGTGTGCAGGATGAATCCATGGTCGGCGTGCACTGGACCGCCCTCCATGATGGTCACTTCGATGGGCGTGCTACCCGTGTTGATGCCCAGCTGTGAGAGCAATTCGACCAGGGAGACATCGGTGGGGCGATTGACCATGATGCCCATGGCGCCGTCTGCGTTGTGCTCACAGACGTAGGTGACCGTATCACCGAAATAGGTACCGGTCAGGCCGGGCATCGCGAGCAGGAATTGGTTTTTCAGGCCCATTTCAGCTTCCAAGCGTCGTTCCCGAGAGGGAAAACTTCCAGGTTCTGATGATCTCCAGCTGATCATACTTTTTCCGCATCTCCACGGGAAAGTCCTGAAACGGGGCCGCAATGCGAACGATTCTGAGTGCGGCATCATCGAGTACCTTGTACCCCGAGGACTGCAGAATGCGGATGTCACGCAACTGGCCGTCGTAATTCAACACCACGAGCATGCGCAGGTTGCCGAACACGCCGCTGTCGGGATAGTTCGCATTGCCGATCCGTTCGACTTTGCGACGCCACGTGTTGAGATAGGCGGCTTCGTCAGCGGTTTTGGTTGACACGCTGGTCAGGCGCTTGATTCTCGGCTGCTGCGCCAGTGCCTGCTGCTCGAGAGCGATGCGCGCCTCGAGACTTGCGATCTCCCGGGCCAGCGTGTCGTAGGTTTCATTGGCCGCCAGTAGCGGTGACACGACGGCTTCGACCGGGGTCTCGTCCTGCGTTGTCACGCTGTCGTCGGGGTTGCTGATGGCGCTCAGCAGCTCGCGCTGCTCCAGCGTCATTGCCGCCACGGCGGGCAGCGGATCGGTCATGACATCCTGCAGCTGGTTGTCGTGGAAGTCTGCATCCTGAGTCGTGGTCAGCTCCAGGATTTCCGCCTCAGTCCCGCTGCCGAGCTGGTTGGATTGGGCGATGAAATCTGCATTTTCCGGTGCATCTGGGTCGCTGTACCGGGCGAGCGTCACCTCGATCGTCGGGCTTTGTTCCATGCTGATGTTGGCGCTGAAGCCCACCCCGAGAATGATCGCCGCATGCAGTGATGCCGCCAGAAACAGCGTGAAGCTCAGTCGGTCCTTGGGCGTTATCGTTGCGGTTGCCATTTGCCCCGTGTTAAAAAAGTCGTGTCAAATTGCCTGTCATTTTCCCGTCGTGAGACTAGCAGCGCGTTTTTCAATGCGCTGCCAGGTGCTTATTCGCGCCCAGTTTAGCCTCAATGGTGTCCATGAGTTTACCGCCGATATCCAGCGAAAACTGTGCATCGAGTTCTCGCACGCAGGTCGGGCAGGTGACGTTGATCTCGGTCAGATAGTCACCGATGACGTCAATTCCGACAAACACCAGGCCGCGGGCTTTGAGCTGCGGACCGACCTGTTCGGCAATAAAGCGGTCGCGTTTGGTCAGCGGCCGGCCTTCACCGATAGCACCGGCCGCCAGATTGCCGCGGGCTTCACCGGCCAGCGGGACTCGCGCCAGGGCGTAGGGCACCGGCTCGCCGTCGATCATGAGAATACGTTTGTCACCATCGGCGATTTCCGGCAGATAAAGCTGCCCCATGATCTGCTGGCGGCCGAAGTCGGTCAGTGTCTCGAGTATGACGCCGAGATTCGCATCGCCGTCGATGATCCGGAAGATGGAAGCGCCGCCCATCCCGTCCAGCGGCTTGAAGACCACATTTTTGTGCTGCTGCTGGAACGCGCGCAGTTGGTCTTCGCGGCGGCTGACGATCAGCGGCGGACACAAATCGGGGAAGGCCGTGGCGAAGAACTTCTCGTTGCAGTCGCGCAGACTTTGCGGTCGATTGACGACGAGTACCCCGGCAGCCTCCGCCCTTTCGAGAAAATAGGTGGCGTAAATGTACTCCATGTTGAAGGGAGGGTCTTTACGCATCATGATGATATCAAGGTCTGCAAGCGGAGTAAGTACTTCCTTACCCAGCTCGTACCAGGCACCGTCGACGAGCTCCGGGTCCAGGGAGTCGGCGAAAGCACCGATGAGTTGCAGGGGTTGCAGCAGGCCGTGGACGACGCCTTCATGGAGCATGAGGTCGTCGATGCCTAGGTAACTTATTTGCCAGTTTCTCGCCTGCGCCGCGTGAATCATGGCCAGGGTGCTGTCTTTCTTGAGCGAAAGCCCATCGAGAGAGTCCATGATGAAAGCGATTTTTGGTGAGTTTTTCATCCCGCTTCGGGCGTTTGTGCGCCAGGTCCGACCGTTGGCAAATTTGGCCCGTAAAGTACCGGTATGGGCACTGTGCAGCAACCAAAATGAGACCAAATTCCCTTTCCTATCGGGTGCTTATAGATCATATCCGCGAAATCGTGATACAACGCGTGCCAGAGATTACGCCCCTGCACGCACGGCGGCAGGTGACAGCGTCGGCATGGCCTTACGCGCTGCATGCAAGGGATGGTAATACGACCGAACCCGCCTGTCCGACACGTGTCGGGAGCAAAAGGATCGAGCGATGAAAGAAGAGGAACTTCGGGGCGTCAAAGTCTTGGTGATCGATGACAGCAAGACGATCCGTCGCAGTGCGGAAAATCTCTTAAGCAAAGAGGGTTACGACGTCATCACTGCCACCGACGGATTCGATGCGCTTGCGAAAATAGCGGATGCCCGGCCGGAAATCATCTTTGTGGACATCATGATGCCGCGTCTCGATGGCTACCAGACCTGTGCGCTCATCAAGAACAATAAAGAATTCAAGACGACGCCCGTCGTCATGCTGTCGAGTAAAGATGGCTTGTTCGACAAGGCAAAGGGCCGGATCGTCGGCTCAGACCAATACATCACCAAGCCGTTCAGCAAAGAAGAGCTGCTTGGCACCATTCGTACCCTGGTCCACTGAACGAAGAGGTCGCGAACAGGATGGCTCGCATATTAGTGGTTGACGACTCCCCGACCGAAACGCATCAGTTCGTGAACGCGTTGGCCCGCCATGGCCACCAGGTGCTCACGGCAGCCAGCGGCACGGACGGCATCAGCATGGCGTCCTCAGAACAGCCGGATGTGATTCTCATGGACGTCGTCATGCCGGGAATCAACGGTTTTCAGGCCACCCGCCAGCTGACGAAGAATGAAATTACCAGCCACATCCCGGTGATCATTGTCTCGTCGAAGAATCAGGAAGCCGATCGCGTGTGGGGCGAGCGGCAGGGCGCGCGCGACTATCTGACGAAACCGGTAGACGATCAAACGCTGATCAACACCGTAGATCGCGTATTGAGCGGCTGAGGTCATGGCTAAGAGTCAAGCGCTCAAAATCCTCAACGAGATCAAAGCGGCGACATTCAAAAACGCAGCGCAGCTACCCCTGAAGGAAAGCGCTCATAAGGAGTGGCAGGGCCTGGGTTATCAGGTGGGCGGCTTGCGGCTCGTATCCGACATGAATGACATCAGCGAGATTCTCAAAATACCGCGCTATGCAGTGCTGCCGGGTGTCAAATCCTGGATCCTGGGGATCGCCAACGTGCGTGGTCGATTGATGCCGCTTATCGACCTCCATGACTATTTCGGCATGTCGCCGACACTGCCGATGGTGCAGTGGCGGGTGCTTGTGATTGAGGATGAAGATATCGTCGCGGGCCTGGTTGTTGAGCAATCACTGGGAATCCAGCATTTTCTGGAAGACAGTTTCGAAGAAACGACTGCAGAAGGCGCAACCGCTCTGCAGCCGTACATACGTGGAGCATTTCGCCATGGTGGGCGCATGTTTTACGAAACCCATCTCAAGTCGATATTAAGGGACGAGAAGTTCTTCGATGTAGTTGAGAGTTGAAGTTCCGAGAAAAGGAAGACAGGAATAGGACATGAAATCAGGAAAATTATCCCCGCTGTTGGTTGTCTTGTTACTCGCATTGGCCGCCGCTCTTTCTGGTCTGATGTATGTGATTACTACGGATACCAGCGCGGTCGTGAACAACCCTGGATTGCTGTTCGCCGTAGGCGCGATCGTGACCGTGGCCTTGATCGGTTTGGTGATGATTCGCGATACCCGCAAGCAGTTGTCAGAACAGGCAAATCAGAACGAACGTAATCAGGCGGCGATTGTCCAGTTGCTCGACGAAATTGCTGATCTTGCGGAAGGCGACCTGAGCATTCACGCGTCGGTGACGGAAAACTTTACGGGCGCGATTGCCGATTCGATTAACTTTGCAATCGATCAGATGCGTGGATTAGTTTCCAACATCAACAGCTTGTCCGTCCAGGTGGCGGGCGCCGCCGGCAACACGGAACAGACTGCGAGCAGTCTTGCCAAAGCAGCTGAAAATCAGGCGAAAGAAATTGGTGCAGCTTCGCAGGCCATCAATGAAATGGCGGTATCCATCGACCAGGTTTCATCGAACGCCGCAGAGTCTGCCGCCGTTGCCGAAAGAGCGGTTGAAATTGCCAGCAACGGTGCGGAAGTTGTCCAGGCCACTATTCAGGGGATGGACACGATACGCGGCCAGATTCAGGAAACATCCAAGCGCATCAAACGTCTTGGAGAAAGCTCGCAGGAAATCGGCGATATCGTTTCGCTCATTAACGACATCGCGGATCAGACAAATATACTCTCCCTCAACGCGGCCATTCAGGCCTCGATGGCGGGTGATGCGGGTCGCGGATTTGCCGTGGTTGCCGACGAAGTTCAGCGTCTGGCGGAACGCTCGAGTGCGGCTACGAAACAGATAGCAGCCCTGGTTAAAACGATTCAGACAGATACGAACGAGGCGGTCATCTCGATGGAGCAGACCACCGCCGAAGTCGTAGGTGGCGCAAAGCGCGCGCAGAATGCGGGTGTTGCGCTCGAGGAGATCGAGGGTGTGTCGACCAATCTGGCAGAGCTCATTCAGAACATTTCGAACGCTGCCCGACAGCAAGCGGCCTCGGCAGGCCACATCTCCAACACGATGACGGTCATTCAGGAAATCACGGCGCAGTCCGTCGAGAACACCGAGCAGACCGCGCAATCCATTGGTAAGCTGACGAGCATGGCGAACGAAATGCGGGAATCGGTGGAGGGATTCAAGCTGCCGGAAAACGTTTAGCCCATAACACTTAAGAATTACTTATGGCGACAGGCCGCGAACATTTTGCGCTTGACTGGATCAAGAGCGAACTCCTTGAAACCCTGAACGACGCACGTCAGGCGCTGGAGGCATACGTCGAATCCGAGCGGGATGAGACGCTGATGCGCGCGTGTCTGACTGGTTTACACCAGATTCACGGCACGCTCGTGATGTTGGAACTCAGCGGCGTTACTTTACTGGCAGACCACCTCGAGCGGGTGGCTCAGTTAATGCTCAACGGCGCTATCGAGGATGAATCCCCTCCCGCTCAGTCGCTGATGCAGGGAATTCTCGAACTCCCTGGCCATATTGATGAAATTCAGAGTGGCAAGCCCGACTCAAAGCGGCCCGTGCTAAAACTTGTCAACGAGTTGCGGGTTTTTCTCGGTGAGGATGCCATTGACTCTGGAGGCGAATTTGCAGACCTCACGGGCGATGCCAGCGCTGTTGCACTCCGGCGCTTCGAAGGCATTGATGGAATTAATAAAGCCAGAAAAATTCGTGCGGCGTACCAGCAGGTGCTGCTGTCGATATTGAAAGGCGATGATATTGCGGGATCCGTCACGATACTGAGTAAGGTGGCTCAGGGCCTGCAGCGCGTGTGCGCCGACACCCCCCAGGAATCTCAGTGGCAGGCGTTTGGCGAATTCGTCGCGAGTCTGAAAAACCACGAAGGGCCGCTCGACAGCGCGACCGTCAAATTACTGCGGCGTGTCGACTCTGCGATCCGCGAGCTGGCGCGCGATGGAGTCAAGGCACTCAAAAAGAAAATTTCACTCGATCTGGTCGGCCAGATAATCGATTCCGCCGAGCAGCGAGGTTACAAGAGTTTGACGCTCGATCGCCTGCGAGATGCGTTGACTGAAAGTGGTGATGTCGATGGCCTGGTGATTTCCGGTCGTCAGGCACTTGCCAGTGCAGCGGCTGCACTGCGTGAAGAACTCGTTCTCGTCAAAGATCGGCTGGACTTGATCGTTCGGGCGGGCAACGACTCAAGCTCCGAACTCGTCGAGCTGATAGCACCTCTCAAACAGATCGGCAGCACGTTGTCGTTACTGGGATTCGAAAGCTCGCGAGCCATTGTCGCCGATCAGATCGAAGCGCTGAATCGTATTTGCGAAGGTGAAGCGGCTGAGCAATCGAAGATGCTCAGCATTGCAAGCGCTCTCGTGCAGGTGGACGAAAACCTCGCCAGCTTTACTCATGGCGGGAAAGGCGAAGTCGAGCAGATCACGGATGATGCGCAACGTGCGGTCGCGACAGAATCGCGCGTCGGACTCGATGGCGTCAAACAGCACATCGTCGATTTCATCTCTTCACAATGGGATCCACGACATCTGCAGAATTCGGCGCCTGAGCTCGCCAGTATTTGCGGCGCGCTGGCCATGATTCCGCTCACTCGTGCAGCTCGCTTGCTTGCTCTGTGCGCCCGTTACATAGACGAAAGTCTCGTTGCCGGACCGCAACCGAGTTGGCAGACCATGGATCACCTGGCCGATGCGATAAGCGGCGTCGATTATTATCTCGAGCGCGTTGCCGGCGATTCTACGGCCGGTGCGGAAGACATTCTGGATCTCGTTGAAGGCAGTCTCCGTGAGCTGGGTATGGAGTCACATGCTGATGATTCCCCGGCAGAGCCGGCGCAGTTGCTAGCAGAGGATGCCGTTGCTCCATCGCAGGATGATCCTCAACCAGAGGAAATTGTAGACGCGCAGGTCGCGGCGCAGGTCGCGGCGCACGGAGCGGCAGAAGAAACCGCTGCGGCGAATGACGGCGCGGCGGCGGCAGATGCCGAAGAAACCGAAGAGCCGAAGTTGGCGATGGACGACGACGCCGGGTTCGACCTTGACAATGACGTATTTGATGACCTGGTCGTTGGCTCTGAAACACAAGACATTCCGGGTGCCGACACAGCTGCCTTCGACGCCGTCGCGCAGACCCCAGAAGCAGATGCGAGTCTTGCGGGGTCGACTGCAGAATCCGCCGCGGCGGAAGCCACGGCCGAAGGCGCCGATGAACCGATGCAGTCGACGCCGGTTACACCCAGCAAACCAACCTTGGCAGATACGTTTGAAACCGATGCGGAAATCATAGAGATATTTGTCGAGGAAGTTTCTGAGGTTCTCGCGACCATCGATGAATGGCTGCCGCGATGGCTGGCAGAGTTGACGCACGAAGAGGCGCTATCGGAAGTTCGCAGGGCGTTTCATACGCTCAAAGGCAGTGGCCGTATTGTTGGCGCCAATGTCATCGGTGAATTGGCATGGTCGGTTGAAAACATGCTGAACCGATTGATCGATGCAACGGTCGAGCCGACCGCGCAGTTTGTTGCTGTTGTGCAGGAAGCCCGCGATCTCGCACCTTATCTGCAGAAAGCATTCGAATCGCAAAACCAACCGGAAATGGAAACGCTCGCTCGAGTCATGGAACGCGCGGATGTGCTTGCTTCCGGCGGTACGCTCGATGACGGGCAGGTCGCGCAAGAGGTCGCTCCGGCGGTCGCCGTAGCGGCCTCCGAATCACACCCGCTGGATATCTTCATACCCGAAGCACTTGCCCATCTGAACGTGATGCGTCTCGCGGTCACCGATGCGGGTGTCGAACTCAGCGAAGAATGCCTGCGCGCAATGCATACGCTTTCGGGCAGTGCCGGTATGGCGGGAATTGAGGCGGTCGCGGATCTTGCAGCACCGACTTACGAACTCGCACAAGCGTTATGCAATGCCGAGAATCGGCTGGTCGATGGCGACAATGCAGACTTTTTCCGCGCAGCGATCGACGGACTCGTGCAGGCGGTGGAGACTCTGCGCACGGGTGAACCACACGAAGATCCGCACCAACTCATAGCCGATGCAGATCACCTGCTCGTGGCCGCAGCGCAAACCGCGGAAGATGCAGCGCCGGGTGCGCGTGAAATTCTCATGGGCTTGCGTGGTTTGAGCGTCGTGATGGAAGCGCTTGAATTTCTCACCGCCTGGCAACAGGGCGCGATGGATCTCGAATTCAGTGAACAGTTGATCGCGGCGCTGGTAGAACTTGAGGAGGCCGCTGTCGCAACTCAACGGCCGGCCATCGGACACTTGAGTTCTGCCCTCGGCGCCGCACACAACCACCTGGCGCACGACCTGTTGAGCCGGGAAAATTTTGCGGTGATGCAAGCCGGTCACGAACAGCTGATTGGTATGTTCGATGCGCTTGCTGCAGATCAAGCCGCTGCGGATGCTGCTGACGTGATCGTCCAACTCGGCGCGTTGCTCGAAACGCCTGTCGAGGAAGACCAGGCTGTTGCCGATGCTGCGGTGGTGGCGGCACAGGCTGAACGCGAAGCAGACCAGCGGGCCGGGCAGACTCAGAAACAGCGCGATGAAGCATTGGCCGAGGCAGACAACGTGGTTATGTTTCCCCAGGTCGAAGACGCAACAGTCGATGAGGAGAAGAATTCGGCCGCACGTCCACCTGAAGAGATCAGCCTGGAAGAGGTTCCCGCTGACCTCATCGTTGAACTGACGCAAGACATTGCAGTAGGCAGGCAGACGCCTGCTACAGCTGCGCAACCGCCGCAGGGAACGCCTAAGCAACCCGCCGAGGTTGTGCGGGATCCGGCGCTGGCAGAACTTCTGCCCGATG
>SMVA01302784.1_pt1 | contig 24357 bp, 33 predicted proteins | sample 2456451 | NCBI WGS metagenome assembly SMVA01 (sample SAMN11095933, study PRJNA526329) | marine sediment metagenome | biome: Marine sediment; feature: Surficial sediment; material: Deep marine sediment; isolation source: Hadal surficial sediment | place: Pacific Ocean | collected 2014-05 | depth... | reverse complement strand
GTACTACATGACCCGCACCAGGATCAACGGCAAAGGCGAAGGTATGATCTTCGCTGACGTCAATGAGGCGCGGCGTGCCTATGAGAACAAATTTGTTGATCTGCAAGCGATTGTCAAAGTTCGCGTGCCGATGCACGAAACTGACGAAGACGGCGAAATTGCCTCAAGCATTCAACTTGTCGAAACAACCGTTGGCCGGGCGATGTTGTCCGTCTTGCTGCCCAAGGGCCTGAGTTTTGACCTGGTCAATCGCGACATGACCAAGAAGGCGATCTCGAACGTCATCAATGCCTGTTATCGAGTGCTCGGCCTGAAGAAGACGGTCATATTTGCGGATCAGATTATGTACATGGGCTTCCGGATGGCAACAGTGTCCGGTGTATCGATCGGTATTAACGACATGATTGTGCCTGAGTCCAAGCCGGAGATTCTTGCTGCCGCGGAAGCGGAAGTGAAGGAAATTCAGGACCAGTTCTCATCGGGCCTGGTAACCGAGGGTGAGCGTTACAACAAAGTTGTGGACATCTGGTCACGTACCAACGACCAGGTTGCCAAAGCGATGATGGACAAGCTGGGAATCGAGACCGTTACGGACAGCAAAGGAAATGAGGTTACACAGGCGTCGTTCAACTCCATTTATATGATGGCCGACTCCGGTGCTCGTGGTTCAGCAGCGCAGATTCGCCAGCTGGCTGGCATGCGTGGCCTTATGGCCAAGCCGGACGGCTCAATCATCGAAACGCCTATCACTGCAAACTTCCGCGAAGGGCTGGACGTTCTGCAGTACTTTATCTCGACTCACGGCGCTCGCAAGGGCCTCGCCGATACAGCGCTGAAGACCGCGAACTCCGGTTACCTGACACGACGTCTGGTCGATGTTGCACAGGACCTGGTGGTCACGGAAATCGACTGCGAAACCCGAAATGGTGTTTCGATGACACCGCTGGTTGAAGGCGGCGATGTTGTAGAACCTCTTCATGAGCGAGTATTGGGACGAGTGCTGGCGGAACCGGTGTTGATTCCAGGCGGTGACAAGATCGCATTCGATGCAGGCACCATGCTGGACGAAGAAAATGTAGCGCGCCTCGAAGAGCTGGGTATCGACTATGTTTTGGTGCGATCGCCAATTACCTGTGAAGTTCGCTACGGTGTTTGTTCACAATGTTACGGACGTGATCTGGCGCGCGGCAAGCGCATTAACATCGGTGAAGCTGTTGGCGTTATCGCCGCACAGTCAATTGGTGAGCCGGGCACACAGCTGACCATGCGTACCTTCCACATTGGTGGTGCTGCATCGCGTTCCGCTGCGGCCAATAACATCGAGATCAAGAACAATGGCACGGTAAGGCTTAACAACATCAAGTCAGTCGCTCATCACAAGGGCTACCTGGTTGCTGTTTCTCGTTCCGGCGAGATCTCAGTCATCAACGAGCATGGCCGCGAGCGCGAGCGATACAAAGTTCCGTATGGCTCGACAATTACGGTTGCAGACGGTGAAGCAGTAAAACAGGGGCAGGTTGTTGCCACCTGGGATCCGCATACCCATCCGGTTGTAACCGAGGTGACGGGCAGATTGAAGTTCGAGGAATTCTTAGACGGTGTGACGGTTACGGAACAGGTGGACGAGTTCACCGGGCTGACCAGCACCATTATCCTGGATCCGAAACAGCGCGGCAGCGCTGGCAAAGACTTGCGACCGGTCGCGAAACTGGTGGATGCCGACGGCAACGCTATTTGCTTTGCCAATACGGATATCCCGGCTGTCTATGCATTGCCAGCGGGCGCCATCGTCAGCATGAGTGACGGCGCCGAGGTTGCAGTCGGCGACATTATTGCGCGCATACCGCAAGCGTCGTCGAAGACACGTGATATCACCGGTGGTCTGCCGCGAGTTGCCGACCTGTTCGAGGCCAGAAAGCCGAAAGAACCGGCCATCATGGCGGAGTTCACCGGCACGGTTTCATTCGGTAAAGAGACCAAGGGCAAGCAACGCCTGGTCATTACGGATGAAGACGGCGAGAACCATGAGAAGCTGATCGTTAAATGGCGTCACCTGAACGTGTTTGAGGGTGAGCAGGTTGTCCGCGGCGAGATTATCGCCGACGGCGAGCCGAACCCGCACGATATTCTGGCGTTGCAGGGCGTAAAAAACTTGGCGGACTACCTGATTCGTGAAATTCAGGACGTCTACCGTTTGCAGGGTGTGAAGATCAATGACAAGCACATCGAGGTGATCATTCGCCAGATGCTGCGAAAAGTACTGGTCAAAACACCGGGTGACAGTAACTACCTGCGCGGTGAGCAAATCGACCGGGCTCGTGCCTACGAGGAAATGGAACAGCTTAAGAGTCAGGGCAAGGAGCCTTTGACCATTGAGTCCATTTTGCTGGGTATTACCAAGGCATCACTGGCCACAGAGTCGTTTATTTCGGCTGCGTCATTCCAGGAAACCACGCGAGTATTGACCGAGGCAGCCGTACGTGGCCTGCGTGACGATCTTCGCGGGCTCAAGGAAAACGTCATCGTCGGACGACTCATCCCGGCTGGTACCGGCTTTGCTCATCATGCAGAACGACGCCGAACGCGCGAGCAGGAGCTGGCGGAGCAACTGAAAGAGCTGGATGAAGAAGCAAAGGCAGCCGAAACGCAAGCTACCGCAGAGGCGATAAATGAGGAAGCTTCCTCTGCATTGGAAGAAGGGCTGGCAGCGGCTGCGGAAGCAGGCGTTGCAGAGGCAAATGCCGCTGCCCAAGTCAGTGCTGACGCGAAGGAATCGACGCCGGCAGGATAGAAAAGCATGCTCTGGCCGGATCGGGTCACAATCCAGATCCGGCCGGTTTTGGGTCTTGATGGATGACCGCTTGACACTGACTGGACCGCATCCATACAATGCCCGCCCTTAACCCCGGGGCCAGCGTAGGCAGGCTCTGAATGAAGCGCTCGACTTCTTCAAAAATCTCTTTTTAATCAGAGGTTTAGAGACGAAGCCCGATAGCTCTGACAGCTGAATCGAAAGGGTTCGGTTGTTTTGCGCGCGTATTGACGAATAATCAGCGGCGCGCCTGGTTTTTTTGAATATTTATAACGAATACAGACTTAAAAGAGAGTTAAAGGCCCATGGCCACAACGAATCAGCTAGTACGCAAGCCCCGCTCATTGAAACGTGCCAAGAGCACGGTACCAGCGCTGCAAGCCAGCCCGCAAAAGCGTGGCGTATGCACCCGTGTCTATACAACGACACCGAAGAAGCCAAATTCCGCGATGCGCAAGGTCGCTCGTGTGCGTTTGACGAACGGTTTTGAAGTCACCAGCTATATCGGTGGTGAGGGCCATAACCTGCAAGAGCACTCGGTTGTATTGATTCGCGGTGGACGTGTGAAAGACCTTCCGGGTGTTCGATACCACACAGTACGCGGCACCCTCGATTGCGCTGGCGTCGCTGATCGTCGTCAGGGCCGATCCAAATACGGCACCAAGAAACCTAAATAACAGGACTACATTAGTAATGTAGTTGATCGTTTTATACCGAATCACTGAACAGAGACAAACAATGTCAAGAAGAGCACAGGCACCCAAACGCACGATTTTGCCGGATCCCAAGTACGGCAGTGAATTACTCGCCAAGTTCATGAACATGATCATGAATGACGGCAAGAAGTCGGTCGCGGAGCGCATCATCTATGGTGCATTGGATCGCATTACAGAAAAAGGCAGTGATGTAGACACGAAGCCGCTCGAAGTGCTGGAGCTTGCGCTCGAAAACGTCAAGCCCGTCGTCGAAGTGAAATCACGACGTGTTGGTGGCGCAACCTACCAGGTGCCCATCGAAGTACGACCTGTGCGTCGTCAAACATTGGCAATGCGCTGGGTAATTGATGCAGCACGCAAGCGAAGTGAAAAATCCATGGCTCACCGCCTGGCCCACGAATTGATGGAAGCGGCCGATAATCGCGGCACGGCCGTCAAGAAGAAGGAAGATACCCACCGAATGGCAGAAGCCAACAAGGCATTCTCGCACTATCGTTGGTAGCCCCTTCGGGTCTGTGAAGAGTTTTGAACTGTGGCACGTACTACCCCCATTGAACGCTACCGTAATATCGGCATCATGGCGCACATTGATGCAGGCAAGACGACCACAACAGAGCGCATTCTGTTTTACACGGGTGTCTCGCACAAGATAGGTGAAGTGCATGATGGTGCGGCGGTCATGGACTGGATGGAGCAGGAACAGGAACGCGGCATTACCATTACGTCAGCAGCGACGACTTGCTTCTGGCAAGGAATGGAAAAACAGTATGACGAGCACCGTATCAACATTATTGATACGCCAGGGCATGTCGACTTCACGATCGAAGTCGAACGCAGTTTGCGAGTTCTGGATGGCGCGGTAACCGTTTTGTGTGCAGTGGGTGGCGTAGAGCCACAGACAGAAACGGTTTGGCGGCAAGGCAACAAGTACGACGTGCCTCGTTTGATTTTCGTAAACAAGATGGATAGGGTCGGCGCTGATTTCCTGCGCGTGGTGGCGCAGGTTGACGAACGCCTCGGAGCAAATACGGTGCCGGTGCAACTACCGATCGGCGCAGAAGAAAAGTTTGAAGGCGTTATTGACCTGGTGCGAATGAAGGCGATCTATTGGGATAACGCCAACCTGGGCGTAAGCTTCGAGCTGCGAGATATAGCCGAAGACATGCGGGCAGACGCCGAGATCTGGCGTGAAAAGATGGTAGAGGCCGCTGCTGAAGCGGACGATGATTTACTCGAAAAGTTCCTGTCAGACGGTGATCTGTCAGAGGCAGATATCCGCGAAGGGCTGCGCAAGCGTTCCTTGAGCGGTGACATTGTCGTGGCACTGTGTGGCTCGGCATTCAAGAACAAAGGCGTGCAGGCGATGCTCGATGCAGTTATCGACTACCTGCCCTCACCAGTCGATGTGCCGGCAGTCAAGGGCATAGTGCATGGTGACAAAGAAGGCGAACGACTGGCCGACGATGATCAGCCGTTCGCAGCGTTGGCATTCAAGATTGCGACCGACCCGTTTGTGGGCAACCTGACGTTTTTCCGGGTTTATTCGGGCGTTTTGAATTCCGGCGATACAATTTACAACCCGGGCAAGAGCAAGAAAGAGCGCGTCGGCCGCATATTGCAGATGCACTCGAATGACCGCAAAGAGATCAAAGAAGTGCGCGCCGGCGATATTGCGGCAGCAGTCGGGCTCAAGGACGTAACAACGGGCGACACGCTGTGCGATATCAAGCAGGTCATCACGCTTGAGCGCATGGAGTTTCCGGAACCGGTTATTTCGGTGGCAGTAGAGCCCCGGACCAAGCCAGATCAGGAAAAGATGGGTATTGCACTGCAGAAGCTGGCGAAAGAAGACCCGTCGTTTCGAGTGCATACAGACGAAGAATCGGGCCAGACGATCATATCGGGCATGGGTGAATTGCACCTCGATATCATCGTTGACCGCATGAGACGCGAGTTTCATGTTGAGGCGAATATCGGTAAGCCACAGGTTGCGTACCGCGAGACGATTCGCAGCACCGTGGAGCAGGAAGGCAAGTTTATAAGGCAAACCGGTGGACGAGGGCAGTATGGCCACGTGTATCTGAAGCTCGAACCGATGGAAACGGGCAGCGGTTACGAATTTGTGAACGCGATCGTTGGTGGCGCCGTACCGAGGGAATACATTTCGGCCGTCGACAAAGGCGTCTGCGAACAGATGGAAAATGGCGTCGTCGGTGGATATCCCGTCGTAGACGTTAAAGTGACTTTGTACGATGGCTCGTATCACGATGTTGATTCGAGCGAAATGGCTTTCAAGATCGCAGGTTCGATGGCATTCCGGGAAGGTGCTGCAAACGCACAGCCGGTATTGCTGGAACCCATCATGAAAGTTGAAGTGGTGACGCCTGAAGACTATATGGGCGACGTGATGGGCGACTTGAATCGCCGCCGCGGTTTGCCACAAGGCATGGAAGATTCTGCTGCAGGCAAAATCATTCGTGCCGAAGTTCCGCTTGCGGAAATGTTTGGATACGCGACCGACGTTCGCTCGATGAGCCAGGGCCGGGCCGTTTATACAATGGAATTTGAAAAGTACAGTGAAGTGCCACAAAATGTGGCGAATGTTGTAATGCGAAAGGCTTCGTAATTCCGGGGACAGTTTACTTAATTCCGGAATTTTAATAAATACGGGGACAGTTTACTTATTTCCAGAGATTTTAATTTTGCCAGGGTTGTTTTACTTAGTAAGGAATTAAGTAAACTGTCCCCGGAATTAACAAACAAGAGATACAGGACATGTCGAAAGAAAAATTTGAACGTACAAAGCCCCATGTAAACGTTGGCACGATTGGTCACGTGGATCATGGCAAGACCACGCTGACGGCGGCTTTGACCAAGGTAATGGCAGCGAAGTTTGGTGGTGAGGTCAAGGGCTACGATCAGATTGATAATGCGCCCGAAGAGCGCGAGCGCGGCATCACCATCGCGACCGCACACGTGGAGTATGAGAGTGCAAATCGTCACTACGCGCACGTTGACTGTCCGGGACACGCGGATTACGTGAAGAACATGATCACGGGTGCGGCACAAATGGACGGTGCTATTTTAGTGGTAAGCGCGGCCGACGGGCCGATGCCGCAGACCCGCGAGCACATTCTGTTGGCGCGCCAGGTAGGCGTGCCCTACATTGTGGTGTACCTGAACAAGGCCGACCAGGTGGATGACGACGAGTTGCTGGAGCTCGTTGAGATGGAAGTACGTGATCTTCTGTCGACTTACGAGTTCCCGGGCGACGACACGCCGGTCATCATTGGATCGGCATTGAAGGCATTTGAAGGCGACACCTCGGACATTGGTGTGCCGTCGATCGAGAAGCTGATTGACGAGATGGACAGCTACATTCCGGTGCCAGAGCGTGCCATTGATGGCGACTTTTTGATGCCGGTAGAGGACGTGTTCTCCATCTCCGGTCGAGGCACGGTGGTTACCGGTCGTATTGACCGTGGCATCGTCAAGGTGGGTGACGAGATCGAGATTGTGGGTATTCGAGACACCACCAAGAGCACCTGTACGGGTGTTGAGATGTTCAGGAAGCTTTTGGACGAGGGTCGCGCGGGCGACAACGTTGGCGTGCTGCTTCGTGGCACCAAGCGTGAAGATGTTGAGCGCGGCCAGGTACTGGCCAAGCCCGGCACGATCACACCGCACACCAAGTTCGAGGCTGAGATTTATATTTTGACCAAGGAAGAGGGTGGCCGACACACGCCGTTCTTCAAGGGCTATCGTCCGCAGTTTTACTTCCGCACCACGGATGTCACTGGCGCATGTGAATTGCCAGAGGGCACCGAGATGGTCATGCCGGGTGATAACGTGCAGATGGTTGTTAACCTGATCGCACCGATTGCGATGGAAGAAGGTTTGCGTTTTGCTATTCGTGAAGGCGGCCGCACTGTTGGTGCCGGCGTCGTCGCTAAAATACTTGAGTAAGGAAAATACATTGTCTAATCAAAACATACGAATTCGCCTGAAGGCATTTGATCATCGCCTGATCGACACTTCAGCGCGTGAAATCGTCGAAACTGCCAAGCGAACCGGCGCCACCGTAAAAGGCCCGATTCCCTTACCCATGAGAAAGGAACGTTTCACGATCCTGATCTCCCCACACGTCAATAAGGACGCCCGTGACCAGTACGAAATCCGTACCCACAAGCGCCTGATGGACATCGTGGACCCGACCGACAAGACAGTCGACGCGCTAATGAAGCTCGAACTGCCTGCCGGCGTTGACGTGCAGATCAAACTGAACTGATTTTCCTGGCTTTCGGGCCATGGGGATTGAGAGTTCTTGTCTTCGTTTCGGCTCGCGGCCCGGCAAAGCCTTTACGGGATGGCGGCCTCTGGGTCCCTTCGGTCCCCTCCGGTCCGCTTTATTCCCGCAAAGGCTTCGCCAGTCCACAAGCCTTGAGCACATCGGGTGCTGTGGGTTGGGGGCGATCTCAGTGTGCAACTGATTGATTGTTAAGAAGTTCGACCATGGCCTGGTACCCAGCACTCATAGCAAACCATATCGAGGGAGCCTGAACCCGACGAAGACCCAGCGGGATTGGGCGTCGGGAAGTCTTTTCAGGGAATAAAGCGGACCGGAGGGAACCGGAGGCCGCCATCCCTGAAAAGACTTACCGGGGACCGATCCCGCGAGAAAGCACCCAGCTAAGAACCTCGCAAAACCCCATAAACGCAGGCTTTCGCGACAACAGCGGTAAGAGAGAAAGAAACACCAAAATCAGGTCAAAAAAGCTTGATAAGGGCATATTGGGATGTATAATGCCCGGCTACACAGGACTTGGCCGGACCGGGAGTCGGCCAGGACTGAAATTGACGTTACTTAAGCTTCGGCTGGGTGGCGTCGAAGTTTGGCTGCTGGGAAATCGAAGGCGGCTCGGCAAATCCTGGAAAACCGGTCTAGAGACCGGATTGGGGTCAGCTCCAAGCGAACAGAACACGGACGATGTTCTGGCGATGGCTGGCCCTTTCGCGTGTCTAAAGGTAACGCGAGCGAGACAGCTTCGATCAATCGTAATCGTTGCAGTGAATAGTGAAAGATTTGTAAACCCTGTTTTGTTTGTCGGCCAATCGAAGTCGGCGCGAGGTTTTTGAGATGACAATCGGTCTTGTTGGCCGCAAGTGCGGCATGACGCGTGTCTTTACGGAAGACGGAGTTTCTATTCCAGTCACCGTGATTGAGGCACAGCCAAATCGAATAACGCAGGTGAAGACCGTAGACGTAGACGGCTACCGTGCTTTGCAGGTAACTGCAGGTACGCGGAAAGCCTCGCGTGTGTCCAAGCCTGAAGTCGGCCACTTTGCAGCAGCAAAGGTTGAGGCCGGCGACTTAATGACTGAGTTTCGTCTGGACGATTCCGATGAAGGCGAATACGAGAAAGGTGGCGAACTTAAGGTTGACCTGTTTGCTGAGGGCCAGATGGTTGATGTGATTGGCACGACGATTGGCAAGGGCTTTGCCGGTGTTATCAAGCGACATCACTTTGCAATGCAGGATGCAACGCATGGCAACTCTCTTGCGCATCGTGCGCCGGGCTCGATTGGCCAGAACCAGACTCCGGGGCGAGTGTTCAAGGGCAAGAAGATGGCCGGGCACATGGGCAACGTTCGTCGAACGGTACAGAATCTGCAGGTAGTGCGCGTTGATACCGACAGAAATTTACTCCTGATCAAGGGTGCGGTACCGGGACACGCTGGCGGCAGTGTTGTTGTTCGTCCTGCGGTCAAGAAAAGCAATGGAGCTGCATCATGAAGCTGAAGATGCACGGTAGTGGCACGGTCGATGTTGCAGATTCTGCGTTCGGCGTAGATTTCAACGAACCGCTGGTTCACCAGGTTGTCACGGCGTTTCTCGCCGGTGGCCGGGCGGGAACCAAGGCACAAAAGAATCGTGCGGCCGTTCGTGGCGGTGGCATCAAGCCATGGCGACAGAAAGGTACCGGCCGTGCACGGGCAGGCACCATTCGCAGCCCGATTTGGGTTGGTGGTGGACGAACGTTTGCCGCAAAGCCTCGTGACTTCAGCCAAAAGGTCAACAAGAAGATGTACACGAGTGCGCTGCGCTCAATTATGTCTGAGCTTGTCCGGCAGGATCGGCTGATCGTGACCGAGTCAATCGAGATGGAGGCTCCGAAAACGAAAGAGCTGGCCACTCGATTGAAAAAGCTGGATCTCGATAACGTCCTGATCGTGAACGAGGCGTTTGATGAGAAAGTATATTTATCCGCGCGCAATCTGCGAAATGTAGGCATTTGCGATGCGGCTTCTGTAGACCCGGTGGTTCTGATGCGCTTTGAAAAAGTGTTGATGACGCTACCGGCGCTGAAGTTGATTGAGGAGCGTCTGTCGTGAGTGTTGCAGCCCATAAGGAACGGTTAATGACCGTCATTCGTGGCCCGCATATTTCTGAAAAGACTCACCGGGTTGCCGAGAGCAACCAGGTCGTTTTTAAAGTACGTACAGATGCGACGAAAAAGGAAATTCGTCAGGCAGTCGAGATGATGTTCGAAGTGAAGGTAGATGACGTGCAGGTCATTAACTATCCCGGAAAGATCAAGCGATATGGACGTAGTTCCGGTCGCCGGGCTTCCTGGAAAAAAGCATATGTTCGGTTGGCTGAAGGCAGTCAGCTCGATTTTCTCAGCGCCGATTAAGGGCTGGTTTCAGTTTTAGGTTCAGAAAATGTCATTGCATAAATCAAGACCGACTTCAGCAGGGCGACGCCATCAGGTTGCTGTGAAGACGCCTGGCTTGCACAAAGGCAAGCCGCACAGTGCGCTTCTCGAGAAGAAGACGAAAAGCGGCGGGCGTAACAACAATGGTCGCATCACGATGCGCCACCATGGTGGCGGTCACAAGCAACGATACCGAATTATCGATTTCAAGCGTGACAAAGACGGCATTCCGGGTGTTGTTGAACGGCTCGAGTACGATCCGAACAGAAGCGCTCACATTGCATTGATCAAGTACGAGGATGGTGAGCGTCGATACATTCTCGCACCCAAAGGTGTTGCACAAGGCACTCGGATCATCAGCGGCGACGATGCGCCGATCAAGCCAGGTAACGCATTGCCGCTTCGCAGTATTCCGGTCGGTTCGGTGATACACAACATCGAAATGAAGCCGGGCAAGGGTGGGCAGCTGATTCGGTCTGCCGGCGGTAGCGCACAGCTGGCAGCTCGAGAGGGTTTATACGCGACGATCCGGCTTCGCTCCGGCGAGATTCGCAAGATCAACGTCAACTGTCGTGCAACGATTGGCGAAGTAGGCCATGGCGAGCACAACTTGCGGAAACTTGGCAAGGCTGGCGCGAAGCGCTGGAGAGGCGTGCGTCCGACGGTTCGTGGTGTAGCAATGAACCCGGTTGATCATCCGCACGGTGGTGGTGAAGGTCGCACCTCCGGTGGTCGCCATCCGGTAAGCCCGTGGGGCACACCGACCAAGGGTTACAAGACACGTTCCAACAAGCGTACGGACGGCATGATTATTCGTCGTCGCAAGCGTAAATAGAGAGATCCGGCCACGCGTTTTTATGGCCAGACGATTTAAAACAGAATTGAGGATTTAATACAGTGCCACGTTCAGTAAGAAAAGGCCCATTCGTCGATGCACATCTGGCGAAGAAGGTTGCAGAGGCGGTAAAAACGAATGACCGACGACCGATTAAGACCTGGTCACGTCGTTCAATGGTTCTGCCGGATATGGTTGGCTTGACGATCGCGATTCACAATGGTCGCCAGCACGTGCCTGTACTCGTTTCGGAAAACATGGTCGGTCACAAACTCGGAGAGTTTGCGGTAACCCGTACCTACAGAGGTCACACTGGTGACCGCAAGACCAAGTAGGGCCAGGGAGTCGATCATGCAAGTTGCAGCAACACTTCGATACGCAAGAATCTCGCCGCAGAAGGTCCGGCTGATGGCCGATCTCATTCGCGGCAAGAGCGTTGACGAAGCATTGAAAACACTGACGTTCACGCCTAAGAAAAGCGCGGGCATCATCAAGAAAGTACTTGAGTCAGCCATCGCGAATGCCGAGCATAATCACGGCGCTGATATTGATGAATTGAAAATCGCAGTCATAGAAATAAATGAGGCGCCAACACTGCGCCGTTATCGTGCCAGGGCCAAAGGCCGCGGCACTACCATCATCAAGCGCAACAGCCACATCACGATTCGTGTTGGCGACGAGTAGTAATTATGGGACAAAAAGTACATCCAATAGGAATCCGACTGGGCATTGTTAAAGACTGGTCGTCCAAGTGGTATGCCGATTCGAAGACCTTTCCTGAGTACATCCGTACAGACCATCTGTTGCGCGTGCACATCAAGAAAAAGCTGAAAGATGCGTCCGTCAGTCGAATTTCTATTGAGCGCCCAGCCAAGAAAGTCAACATTACGATTTTCACGGCAAGGCCGGGCATTGTCATCGGCAAGAAGGGCGAGGACATCGAGCGGCTTCGAGCAGAGCTTGCGAAGTTGATCGATATTCAGCTTAACGATCTGCACATCAATATCTCGGAGATTCGTAAGCCCGAACTGGATGCGCAGTTGGTAGCAGAAGGCATCGCCCAGCAACTCGAGCGTCGAGTCATGTTCCGTCGTGCGATGAAGCGCGCAGTGACCAACACGATGCGGATTGGAGCGCAGGGTATCAAGGTGAAGGTCGGCGGCCGTCTTAACGGCGCTGAAATTGCACGATCCGAGTGGTATCGGGAAGGTCGGGTGCCGTTGCACACCTTGCGTGCGGATATCGACTACGGCGTAGCGGAAGCACATACGACCTATGGCGTTATCGGCGTGAAAGTCTGGATATTCAAGGGTGAAGTTTTTGATAAACCGGAAGTTCAAGTGGCAGACGCACCGGAAGCAGCCGGCGGCGCCAGTTAAGGCGCACAACAGGACAAATTAGATGTTACAGCCAAAGCGAACAAAATTTCGAAAGCAGATGAAGGGCCGCAATCGCGGGCTCGCACTCCGTGGCAGCACGGTGGCCTTCGGTGAATTCGGACTGAAAGCGACAGGTCGAGGCAGATTGACTGCACGTCAAATCGAAGCCGCTCGTCGCGCAATGACTCGGCACATCAAACGTGGTGGCAAGATCTGGATTCGTGTTTTCCCGGACAAGCCAATTACAAAGAAGCCGCTGGAAGTGCGCCAGGGTAAGGGTAAGGGCAATGTTGAATACTGGGTATGCCAGGTTCAGCCGGGCCGTGTGTTGTATGAAATGGAAGGTGTGTCGGAAGACATCGCGCGCGAGGCATTCAAGCTTGCAGCAGCGAAGTTACCGTTCCGTACCATGTTTGTAACGCGACAGGTGATGTGATGAACGCAACTGATCTCCGATCGAAGTCAAGCGAAGAGCTGAACGAAGAGTTGATTACCCTTCGTCGAGAGCAATTCAACGTACGCATGCAACAAGCGACCGGCGAAGCGACGAAGCCTCATGAACACAGTGTCATACGTAAGAACATTGCACGTGTAAAAACAATTATGGTCGAGCAAAAACTCTCGGCTGCAGCGGAAACAGGCAAATGAGCGAAGCAAAAGCAAAACGAACCGTTGTCGGCAAGGTTGTCAGCGACAAAATGGATAAGACCGTTTCCGTCGCGATCGAGCGCCAGATCAAGCACGCTACCTACGGCAAGTACATTCGTCGCACATCGAAAGTGATGGCGCATGATGAAAACAACGAATGCAAAATTGGCGATCGCGTGGCAATTAGCGAAACCCGGCCAGTGTCGAAGAACAAGTCCTGGCAGGTCGTAAACGTAATAGAGCGTGCAGCCAGTTAAGGCTTGCGTTCATTAAAGTGACGGAATAACACCATGATTCAGATGCAAACAGTTCTTGACGCAGCCGACAATTCGGGTGCAAGGCGCATTCAGTGCATCAAGGTGCTTGGCGGGTCCAAGCGCCGATACGCTGCAATTGGTGATGTGATCAAGGTCAGCGTCAAAGACGCTATTCCTCGAGGCAAGGTCAAGAAAGGCGAAGTTTATAATGCGGTCGTTGTGCGCACCCGCAAAGGCGTGCGACGCAAAGACGGTTCACTGATTCGTTTCGATGGAAATGCAGCCGTGCTATTGAACGCCAAGCTGGAGCCGATCGGTACTCGTATTTTTGGCCCGGTTACGCGTGAGCTGCGAACGAATCAATTTATGAAGATTATTTCTCTGGCCCCGGAAGTACTTTGAGGTTTCGGCCACAGGATTATTGATATGAACAAACTTAGAAAAGGCGATGAGATTCAGGTAACGAGCGGCAAGGATAAAGGCCGGCGCGGTACTGTGTTGCAGGTGTTTCAGGACACTGTTTTGGTAGAAGGCATTAACATCGCCAAGAAACATACGAAAGGAAACCCGAACCAGGGAATAGAGGGCGGCATCATCGACAAAGAAATGCCGATCGCAGTTTCCAATGTTCTGGTATTCAACCCGAAGTCCAAAAAGGGCGAAAGGGTGGGAATTAAAGTGTCGGACGATGGCAGCAAAATACGGGTTTTCCGACCAAGCGGCGAAGTCGTCGATATTTAACTACGGTCGTTAAGGACCAGGATTTGGAAATGGCAAGGCTACAAGATAAATACCGCAATGAGTTACGCGCTCAGATTCAGGAAAAACTGGGACTGAAAAATGTAATGGAAGTGCCGAAGATCACTAAGATCACGTTGAACATGGGCGTTGGCGAAGCTGTGGCAGACAAGAAGATTCTTGATAATGCTGTTGCAGACATGCAAAAAATCGCCGGCCTGAAGCCGCAGAAGACTCTCGCTCGCAAATCGGTTGCAGGCTTCAAAATTCGTGATGGCTATGCCATTGGCTGCAAGGTAACGCTACGCCGGGAACGTATGTATGAGTTTCTCGACCGTCTGGTGAATATCGCAATTCCGCGTATTCGTGACTTTCGGGGTTTGAATCCGAAGTCGTTCGATCGCCAGGGCAACTACAGCATGGGCGTCGAAGAGCAAATTATTTTTCCAGAAGTTGACTACGACCAGATTGATGCGATCCGCGGTATGGACATCACCATTTCAACTACGGCACGCAATGCTGAGGAAGGCCGCGCTCTCCTGGAAGCGTTTAACTTCCCGTTTAAAAAATTGAGACTAGAGACAAACTGATATGGCAAAGAAATCAATGATTATGCGTGAGTTGAGGCGAACAAAGCTTGTCAAACGATACGCTGTCAAACGCGCAGAGCTGAAGGCGACTATTCGCAATCTAAACAGCTCCGACGAGGACCGCGCTATGGCACAGCAAAAGCTGAACGCATTGCCGCGTGACTCAAGCCCGTCACGCCAGCGCAGCCGTTGTGCAATTACAGGTCGACCAAACGGTGTTTACAGCAAGTTTGGTCTTGGCAGAAACAAGCTTCGGGAAGCTGCGATGAGTGGCGAAATCCCGGGACTGACCAAGGCCAGTTGGTAAACGGAGAAGAATTATGAGTATGACTGATCCAATCGCTGACATGCTGACACGCATTCGAAACGGCCAGAAGGCCCGCAAGGTAAGCGTTATCATGCCGTCGAACACTGCAAAAGTAGCGGTAGCAAAAGTCCTGAAGGACGAGGGTTACATTGTTGGCTACTCAACAGAAACCGAAGGCGTCAAGACAGAGCTGACCGTTGAGCTTAAGTATTACGAAGGCACACCGGTTATTGAAAATGTGCAACGAGTTAGCAGGCCGGGCCTGCGAGTTTATCGCGGCACCGAAGATCTTCCAAAGGTATTGGGCGGTTTGGGTGTCGCAATCATTTCTACTTCTGCGGGAGTAATGAGTGATCGCCAGGCACGAAAACAAGGTATTGGTGGTGAGGTTCTCTGCGTCGTTTCATGACGCAGTGAGTACTGAGCCGGCATAACGAGACAGGACTATGTCAAGAATTGCAAAAGAACCCGTTGAATTGCCGAAGGGCGTGGAATTCAGCGTGAGTGGGACGACCGTTACCCTGAAAGGGGGCAAGGGTTCGCTGTCTATGGATCTGAATTCAGAAGTTGAAGTGAGTCAGGACGACAACATGTTGCAGGTTAAAGCGCGCTCAGGCTCGCGATTTTCCGTTGCCATGTCGGGCACAACGCGGGCGCTGTTGGCGAACATGGCGCAAGGCGTAACCGAGGGCTTCGAGAAAAAGCTGGAACTGGTTGGCGTTGGTTATCGAGCATCGATGCAAGGTAACAAGTTGAACCTGACCCTCGGATTTTCGCACCCGGTCAGTTACGCGATCCCCGAAGGTGTGACAGTAGAAACACCCAGCCAGACAGAAGTCATTATCAAAGGCACTGACAAGCAGCAAGTTGGTCAGGTTGCTGCCGAGATTCGACATTTTCGGCCACCGGAGCCCTACAAGGGCAAAGGCGTTCGATATGCCGGTGAGCACATTGTCATGAAGGAAGCGAAGAAGAAATAGCCAGGGGGCCGATAATCGGTCAAGCCCGACTATTCATACTTTTAGAGTTTGAAACGTTATGAAACTGGATAAAAAACAAAATCGTCAGCGTCGCGCAAGAAAAAGCCGCGCAAAGATTCGTGAGTTGGCTGTGAATCGACTGAGTATTCACCGCACACCGCGTCATATCTATGCACAGGTTATTGCACCCGACGGCGGCACGGTCATTGCGTCAGCATCGACGCTTGAAAAGGATTTGCGCAAGGGCACCAAGAATACCGGTAACGCTGAAGCGGCCGCGATTGTTGGCGCGAGAATTGCAGAAAAAGCAAAGGCTGCCGGTATCGATACGGTTGCTTTCGATCGCTCCGGGTTTCGATACCACGGGCGAATCAAGGCGTTGGCAGAAGCCGCGCGTGAAGCTGGATTGAAGTTTTAGGATTGAATAATGGCAAGAAACGATCACTCACAGAGCAACGACGACCTGATGGAAAAACTGGTTACGATTAATCGCGTAGCCAAAGTAGTTAAAGGTGGCCGACAGTTCGGCTTCACCGCCCTCACAGTCGTTGGCGACGGCGACGGACATGTCGGTTTCGGTTATGGCAAAGCACGAGAAGTGCCTATCGCCATCCAGAAATCAATGCAGGTTGCTCGCAAAAACATGATCAAGGTAAACCTGACCAACGAAACGCTGCAATACGCGAAGAAGGGCCGGCACGGCGCGACGCTCGTATACATGCAGCCGGCTTCAGAAGGTACTGGCATCATCGCCGGCGGCGCGATGCGCGCTGTCTTTGAATGCGCTGGCGTACGCAACGTTTTGGCCAAGAGCTACGGATCGCGTAATCCGATCAATGTGGTTAGGGCAACAATTAGTGCACTGGAACAAATTCACTCGCCGCGATCAATCGCAGCGAAACGTGGCAAGAAAATTAAGGAGATCCTGGCCTGATCAAGGTGGGATGAACTGAGAGACAGGAACAATGGCAGAGCAAAAGAAATTGAAAGTGACACTCCTCAAGAGCCGATATGGTCGGCTGAAGAGTCATCGTGCCTGTGTTGCCGGTCTTGGACTGCGCAAGATCCGACAGTGCGTGACCGTTCTCGACACTCCTGAGAACCGCGGCATGATTAATAAAGTGTCGTACATGGTATCGGTCGAGGAGGCCTGATATGCGATTGAATACATTAACGCCAGCCAATGGCTCCAAAAAAGTTGGCAAGCGTCGTGGTCGAGGTCATTCAGCAGGCCAGGGCAAGACCTGCGGCCGCGGACAAAAAGGACAGAAATCCCGATCCGGTGGTTACCACAAGGTCGGTTTTGAAGGCGGACAGATGCCATTGCAACGTCGCTTGCCGAAGGTTGGCTTCACTGCACGCATGACCAAAAACTCTGCGGAACTGCGACTGCACGAACTGGCGATCCCGACTGAAGACGTGATCGACATGGACGTACTGAAAAAACTGCACCTGGTTCCTGCTCGCGTGAGCAAGGTCAAGGTAATTTTGTCCGGCAAGCTGGAAAAAGCGGTTAAAATCAAAGGCCTGGCAGTAACAAAAGGTGCGCGTACTGCCATTGAGGCAGCCGGCGGCAGCATCGAATAAAACGTTAGAACTTACAGGATTTTATTAGGAACAGACGTGGCAAAGAAGCCCACAAACAAATTGGCAGGCGCTAAGCCAACAGGTGGCAAGTTGCGAGAGTTAAAACTCCGCTTCGCCTTCCTGATTGGTGCATTGATCGTGTATCGCGTCGGCACCTATATTCCTGTGCCGGGCGTCGACCCGATCGCGCTGTCGTCTTTCTTTGATCAGCAAGCGGGCAACATGCTTGCCTTGTTCAATCTGTTCTCCGGCGGTGCGTTGTCCCGCTTCGGCATATTCGCGCTTGGAATCATGCCCTACATTTCGTCGTCGATTATCATGCAGATGGCCAGTCACATCGTTCCTTCGTTGCAAGTTTTACGCAAGGAAGGCGAATCAGGCCGGCGCAAGATTACTCAATACACGCGTTACGGAACCGTCGCATTGTCGATGATTCAATCTGTTGCGGCCGCTTCCTGGTTGCAGAGTCAGCCCGGTGTTGTCGTCAGCCCAGGTTTTGATTTCATGTTCCCGGCTTGCGTAACCCTGGTAACGGGAACAATGTTCCTGATGTGGTTGGGCGAGCAGATTACTGAACGCGGCATTGGCAACGGTATCTCCATGCTTATTCTTGCGGGTATTGTTGCAGGTTTGCCCGCGGCTGTTGCAGGCTCCGCATCACTGGTGCGCGACGGTACCATGTCGCCGATTACGGTCATCCTGATCTTGTTAGTCGCGCTGGCGGCGATGGTTTTTGTTGTCTACATGGAACGGGCGCAACGTCGAATTACCGTCAATTATGCAAGGCGGCAGCAGGGTCGAAAAATGTACGCTGCCCAAAGTACGCATTTGCCGTTCAAAATCAATATGGCGGGTGTCATTCCGCCGATTTTTGCCTCGAGTATCTTGATGTTCCCAGCAACGATCGCACAGTTTTTCGGTGGCCAGTCCACAGACCCGAATATAGCGCAGCGAGCGTTGCAGATTATCGGTGCCAACCTCGGTCCCGGGCAGCCGGTCTACGTGTTGCTTTATGCGGCTATGGTCATCTTTTTCTGCTTCTTTTATACGGCGCTGATGTTCAACTCGAAAGATACCGCCGATAACCTGAAGCGATCGGGTGCCTTTATACCCGGCATTCGGCCCGGCGCACAGACTGCGGACTATATCGATAAGGTGTTGACTCGATTGACATTTTGGGGCGCTTTGTACATCACTTCAGTGGTTTTACTGCCAGAAATATTTCGCATGTTCTACCCCAGCGTGCCGCTTAATTTTGGCGGAACCTCGCTGTTGATTCTGGTCGTCGTAACAATGGACTTCATGTCTCAAATGCAGGCTCATGCGATGAGCCACCAGTACGAAGGCATGATGCAGAAAGCGAACCTGCGCAATTACGGGCGCGGAGGACAAGTACGCTAGGCCCGTTGGGTTTAGCGCATACGGAGAAGGCTCATGAAAGTAAGAGCATCAGTTAAAAAAATGTGCAGAAATTGCAAAATCGTTCGTCGCAACGGCGTTGTACGCGTGATTTGCAGCTCTGACGCCAGGCACAAACAGCGTCAAGGCTAATTGACAAGGAAACTTAAGTGGCACGTATAGCAGGCATAAATATTCCGTTACATAAGCACGTCGTGATCGCACTGACGTCTATTTACGGTATTGGAAGTACTCGCGCGAAAAAGATTTGCAGTGAGGCTGGAGTTGCGCCGGATTCGAAAGTGAAGGACCTGGCCGAACCAGAGGTTGCAAATCTACGTACTGAAGTCGCGAAGTTCGAAGTCGAAGGCGACCTGCGTCGCGAGATTGCGATGAACATCAAGCGTCTGATGGACCTTGGTTGTTATCGCGGCATTCGTCATCGACGCGGGCTGCCAGTTCGTGGGCAAAGAACCCGGACCAATGCGCGTACTCGTAAGGGACCGCGTAGGCCGATCAAGAGATAAGAGAACTACTGCGACAATTTTTTATCGTCGTCGTAACTGAACAGTAAGATTAAGGAGCCAGTCTTGGCAGAAGCAAAAAAGAAGAAGGTTAAAAAGCACGTAGTGGACGCGATTGCCCACATACATGCTTCCTTCAACAACACAATTATCACGATTACCGATCGTCAGGGTAATACCTTGTCGTGGGCGACTGCCGGTGGCTGCGGTTTTCGTGGTTCACGCAAGTCCACACCGTTCGCCGCACAGGTTGCCTCCGAGAAGGCCGGCCGTGCAGCGCTTGAGTTTGGTGTGAAAAACGTGGATGTCCGTGTTCGCGGGCCGGGCCCAGGCAGAGAGTCTGCCGTACGTGCCTTGAATGCCCTCGGACTTCGTATTCAAAACATTGAGGATGTAACACCGATTCCTCACAATGGTTGTCGGCCGCCTAAGAAACGGCGTGTATAGAGATTAGATAATGGCAAGATATCTTGGACCCACATGTAAACTGTCCCGCCGCGAAGGTACGGACCTGTTTTTGAAAAGCGGCATCCGCCCGCTCGAATCGAAGTGCAAGCTGGACGTACCGCCCGGCGGTGCTCCGCAGCGCCGACCGCGTTTGTCGGACTACGGCACGCAGCTTCGCGAAAAGCAGAAACTTCGTCGTATGTATGGCGTGCTTGAACGACAGTTCCGAAATTACTACAAGAAGGCTGCCCAGCTGAAAGGTTCTACAGGTGAAAATCTGTTGCAACTACTGGAATGCCGTCTGGACAACGTTGTCTACCGAATGGGCTTTGCTGTGACACGTGCAGAAGCACGCCAGCTTGTCAGCCACAAAGGTATCGAGGTCAACGGCAAGGTTGTCAACATTCCGTCACTTCAGGTGAGCGCGGGCGATGCAGTTGGCATTCGTGAGAAGGCCAAGAAGCAGCTTCGTATTCAAAGCGCCCTCGAGGTAGCAGGTCAGGTTGGTCTGCCGGATTGGGTTGACGTAGATACCAAGAAGATGGCTGGCATTTTCAAGTCATTACCGGTTCGAGAAGATATTCTTCCCGATATTAATGAAAATCTGGTCGTCGAGCTTTACTCGAAATAGTTTAGGAGGGTTGATCCCCATGCAGGAATCTGTAAATGAGTTTCTGAAGCCGCGCGTTGTAAAAGTTTCGGCGGTTAATGATTTGCACGCCAAAGTTACGATTGAGCCATTCGAGCGCGGCTATGGCCACACCCTGGGTAACGCATTGCGTCGTATCCTGTTGTCATCAATGCCTGGTGCGGCAATTGTAGAAGTCGAGATCGAAGGCGTTTTGCACGAGTACACCAGTATAGAGGGTGTTCAGGAAGACGTTGTAGACATCTTGTTGAACCTGAAGCAGGTTGCTATACGCATGCACACGCGTGACACCGCCGAGCTCAGAATTTCAAAGAAAGGACCAGGCCCGGTTACCGGCGCGGACATCCAGCTCGACCATGACGTCGAGATCGTGAACCCGGATATTGTGATTGCGAACCTCACGAAAGCCGGAGAGTTGAACATGATTCTCACGGTTGAGCGTGGTCGTGGCTATCGCCCGGCAACACAGCGTCCAACATTTGAAGAGGTAACAGGCCCTATCGGCCGCTTGCAGCTGGATGCTTCGTTCAGTCCTGTCGATCGCGTTACATACGACGTCGAATCAGCGCGCGTAGAACAACGCACCGATCTGGACAAACTGATTATCGATATCGAAACCAACGGTACGATCGATCCCGAAGAAGCTATTCGCCGCGCGGGCAGCATTCTCAAGGATCAGTTGTCAGTATTTGTTGATCTGCAAGGTCAGGAAGAGGGCGACGGTCAAGCGGCCGAAAGCCAGATCGATCCAATCCTGCTGCGTCCGGTTGATGAGCTTGAACTGACTGTTCGTTCTGCAAACTGTTTGAAAGCAGAAAACATCATGTACATTGGCGATCTCGTGCAGCGCACTGAAGTCGAGCTGCTTCGCACACCGAATCTCGGCAAGAAGTCGCTCACTGAAATCAAGGAAGTCCTTGAGGGTCACGGTCTCGGTCTTGGCATGCGCCTCGAAAACTGGCCGCCCGCAAGTCTCCGTCCAGAACACGAACTCGCAATAATTTAAGACTATTTTAAGGGACGCTAGCCATGCGCCATAGAAAAGCCGGTCGTAAGCTTGGCCGTAACAGCTCACATCGCAAAGCCATGTTTCGTAACATGGCCACGTCGCTGTTTCGCCATGAAACGATCAAAACAACCCTGCCCAAAGCCAAAGAGTTGCGACGGGTTGCGGAGCCGCTTATTACGCTGGCCAAAGAAGACGGCGTTGCCAATCGACGCCTGGCGTTTGCTCGACTGCGCGACAAAGAAATCGTCGGCAAATTGTTCAACGATCTTGGCCCTCGTTTCAAAGAGCGACCGGGTGGTTACATTCGCATCCTGAAACTTGGTCCGCGTACCGGCGATGCTGCACCGATGGCATTGGTCACGCTGGTAGACGGACCGGTTGAAGCTGAAGCAGAGAACGCTGCTGAAGCATAGCGGCCGCTCAATGTCTTACTGAAAAAGCCGGGTATAGCCTGGCTTTTTTGTTGGTGCATTCTATCCGGCCTGCGGCCGGGGTGGTCCTTGACCCGATGGCGGCCTCCGGTACCCTCCGGTCCGCTTTATTCCCGCCAAGGACCACCCCAACCACAGGCCTTGAACCCGTCGCGTATTTGTAGGAGCGCCTCCACAGGCGCGATTAAACTAAACCGTCCAAAAAGGTCAAGAATCATGCACCTCAAAATCCCACCAGCAATTATCGCCATCATGGCCCTCATTACAATGGTGATCATCGCAAAATCGCTACCCCAGTTTTCTTTTTTACTACCCAACAAACTCCTTATCGCGATCGTAGTGGCAATTACCGGCATCAGCATCGCAGCCGCAGGCGTAGTAGCATTCCGAAAACTACAAACCACCGTAAACCCAACCAAGCCAGGCACCGCATCAACACTGGCAGTCGATGGCATCTACAAATGGTCACGCAACCCGATGTACTTAGGACTTCTTTTGTTCCTGATAGCCTGCGGTATTTATTCAGCCAACCTGATTGCGCTTGTCGTCATGCCTTTTGTATTTCTTGTGTATATGACCGTTTATCAAATCAAGCCCGAAGAAGATGCGCTTACATTGATTTTTGGGGAAGATTTTGTGCAGTACAAAGCGCGAGTCCGTCGCTGGCTTTAGCGCTTCAAGCACTTTACATAAGCCATGGTCGTGTTCACATTTGGGCCGGCTTGCCAATATGTCGTCGCATCGGTGTGTTAATTTTGTAGCGATTCGAGTGACAGTCGCACTCGCAACAGCTTGAAAAACGGGACGTTTTCGGAGTATTTTGGGTGATGTGAGCAAGCTCACAGCCTTTTACAGCTTAAGCGTCTAATGTTGCCCTGAGATTCATTTGGGGCAGAGCCATTAGCAAAGACCAGCCATTTAACGATTGCGTCATCCTGACAAAGGACGCTTTCGATCCAGACGCCGTTTTCCTCGACGACATCGTCGATGATGAAGTGCTGCCGTATTTCAGTCTTGCAGTCGACGGACTGAACACCGCTGGCGAGCGCAGAACGAAGGCGCTCGAGCTACGGCCGGAAGATGCAGCTAATGAAGAGATCAAAGCATCGACCACCATGCCGGTTGCAACACTGGATTCGGAAATACTCGAAGTCTACGGCTGGGAATCGAGTTTCTGGCGCAAGTTGACCGGATACCTGGGATTCTAAAAAGACCAAACGAACGCAAGTAAAAGGACCCCAAATCGGGGCCCTTTTTATTTGCCCGCACGATGGGTAGCTTTCTACTGCTCTACAGATAAATGCACTAAACTGCGCGCATGGAAAATTTCAAAGACAAGACCGTCATCATTACAGGCGGCTCAGAGGGTGTCGGTGCTGCCACGGCACGCAAGTTTGCAGCTGCCGGCGCAAATTTGTTGTTGATCGCGCGCAGCAAAAAGAACCTCGAGAAAATTGCCGAGGAGCTTCGACCGCTTACGAATGTGCATATCTTCGTGATGGATGTTTCCGATGCTGGCGCCTGTGTTGATCTGTTCAAAAAAGCGGAATTTGAATTTGGTTCTGTGCATGTCCTGATAAACAATGCCGCTTATCACAAACGCGGCCTTGCCGAGACGGTCGATGCTGACGACCTTGGTCGAATGATCGACGTCAATCTCAAGGCGCCGATTATGTTGATGCGGCTGGCAATACCGTATATGCGCAAGGTGGACGGCGGCGCGGCGATCATAAACGTAGCATCCCTGGCAGGCAGAGCACCAATACCAGGCAACGCGACTTATTCCGCGAGCAAGTTCGGCCTGCGTATATTTACATTCGCGCTGGCGGACGAACTTCGGGGCAGCAATATCAAGTTAGGGGTCGTATCACCGGGCCCCATCGACACAGCATTTATCATGGCAAATATCGATGATGTCGCCGACGTCAATTTCTCCCAGCCGCTTAGCACTGCAGAAGAAGTGGCAGACGAAATTCTCGCATTGTGCCTGAATGACAAACGTGAAAAGGCCATGCCTTTAGCGGGCGCTATTCTTACGACTCTTAATTATATCTTTCCCTGGTTGCGTGGATTGGTGCAGCCAACACTCGAGCGGCGCGGTCGCAGAGTCAAACGTGAACTGAAAGCTAAAATCGCCGCGGAAGCGCGCGCAAAGGATAAAAAATGAAAAAAATAATTGCACTTGCGATGATAAGTTTCGCTTTAGCAGCCTGCAACAGCAGCGATCAGCAGTCGGCGTCGCAGGCAGCCCAGGCCAGGCAACCATGGACTGAATTCGCGGTTCACGTGATTGCAGATTACTACCGCCAGAACCCCAACGCCGCCGTTGACGCT
>SMVA01405021.1_pt1 | contig 24386 bp, 25 predicted proteins | sample 2456451 | NCBI WGS metagenome assembly SMVA01 (sample SAMN11095933, study PRJNA526329) | marine sediment metagenome | biome: Marine sediment; feature: Surficial sediment; material: Deep marine sediment; isolation source: Hadal surficial sediment | place: Pacific Ocean | collected 2014-05 | depth... | reverse complement strand
CGCTAGACGTCGTACTGATAGCTGCGTTCGAGCAGTTTCTCCGGACCGATGTCGCCGCGGCGGCACGCGATAATGTGCTCCATCTTGAACACGTAGTACTTCGTCGTGTCGGTCAGCTCCAATGCTACGGTGAGATATTGCTGGGAGCCCAGCGTTTTGAATGTGCCACCGTAGTTGCAGACTGTTTCGCCGACGGCCTGGCTCAGATTGGCTGCGGACAGCGAGCGGTTGGAGTAGTTCGAGCGCAGATCCTGCAGGCGCTGGTACTGCAGATCGATGTCGTCGTCGAGTAGCTGGTACTCATCTTCGAGGCCGTTCAGTTCGTTTTCGAGATCGGCGATTTCATCGTCTAAATCCTCGATGGCGTCCTCATCGTCTTGCCGATTGCGTTTGCGCCGCGCATCGCGCAGCTTCGAGCGCAGATCCCGTTGCTCGTTTCGGAGCTTGCGCTGCTCTGCGCGCAATTCGCGCAGGGCTTCGAGTTCATCGGGATCGTACGGCGCGACGGCGATGTTCAGCTCTGCCAGGATTTCGTGCACCATCATGGGAATATCATGCAGCGATTCGATATTGGCGCCGATGTCGAATGAGCGGCGTGTGAACTCATTGATGTTGATCCACGGCACCACGACCCTCATGGATACCAGCACGCCCTGGCGCGCGAGAAATTGTGCTTCGACATTGATCACCTTCACCGGATCACCTATGGAATTAGCCATCGCTGAGCGGAAAATGTCTTCCGCGATGCGCAATTCCCGCAGGATCGGCTCGAGATCCGTGACTGGCCGTGCCTGGACGACCTGACCGGTCAACACCGCACTGAGGAGACCTGCCGTGAGCAGGGTCGCGCCGAGTTTCATTACATCTGCCCCCTGTTACCGGGGCCTTTGTAGTTGATTTGTTGGAGTCGATCGTAGAGATCGTCAATTTCCCGCTGGCCCTGCAGCTGATGGGCGATGACATAGCGCAGACTCTCTTCGGTTTCCTCCGAACGCCGATCCATTTCCAATCGCAACAGCCGCACGAGTGCCCGCAGTTCCGCCTGGCGCTGGGATCGATTGTCGAGCATCAGCGACTCCAGTTCCGGGTTTGCGCTGTAATCACCACCGGAGCCGTAGGCAACCGGTACGCCGCGACCCGCATAATCTGTTGCCGCGACCGGGTTGAGCGCCGGGACCGGCGCGCTCGCTGGCTGGCCAACGTAGATCGCCAGCACGCCAAGCAATGCAGCGGCGCTGGCGAGACTCGGAAACCACTGCTGGAAGTTGTCGAACAGCGATCGTCCCGGGATGGCGGGCGGTTGCCACTTCTGCACCGGCAGTTCGTGCCAGACGTTCGCCTGCGCCTGCAGATCGAGGATGCCCTGATAGTCGCTTTGGCAGTTGCTGCACGTCTCGAGGTGGTCTCCCACCTCCATTCGCACCTGATCGGCCAGGCGGTCATCGGCGTAGTCGAACAACAGCGTTTGAGTTTGATCACAACGCATCTTTGAGTTCCTCGTGTTGTTTGAGCTTGCGCAACGCTGTGTAGAGTCGGGTTTTGGCGGTGTTGGGTGAGATACCCAGCTGTTGCCCAATGTCTTCGAACGTGAAGTTCTGGAAGAATTTGAGTTCCACGACGTGCCGCTGTGCCGCTGGCAGATCCTGCAGTGCCCGGGTGATCTGCTGATTGGTGTGAGTGACCATCGCGTCGGCCTGGGGGTCGGCGTTGCTTCTTGCGGGACTGTCGTGTTCGTCGAAGCTCGTGTGGAAACGGCGACGCCGCAGATAATCGGTGCAGCGAAAACTCGCGATCCGAAACAACCACGCCGGAAAGGGCCCGTCGCCACGAAACCCGGGCAGGTTTCGATAGACACCCATGAACACCTCCTGCATCAGATCGAAGGCGTCATCGGGGTGGCCGACCATTCTCAGTGCATAGTTGTACACGCGCTGTTCATACCTCTTGATGAGACTGTTCCAGGCAGTGTTAGATCCCGCGAGCGCGCGGGCGACCAGCTTTTCGTCAGTTGCTGTAGCTAACCTGCCTGGAATGAGCTTCATTTGGGTTCTATGTCGGGACAAACCGGCAAAAAGTTTGCTTCAAACCTGGCGGGAACGCCACCAGATCCACAGTCCGGTGATCGACAGTACGATCAGCAGCGCCGCCGCAAGGTTGACGATCCAGATGCCTGCTGGCCCGAACAGCCGGCCGCTGTGAAGATCCTGCAGCAACCGCTCGGCGGTCAGGAGGTAGCGCCGGTAAAGTTCACGATAGCGCTGTGCCGCCACGGCTGGCAGTGCCACGGGCCGCAGCCATTCGACCGTGGTGGCGGGTGCGGCTTCGATGTTCAGAAATTCCGCATCCACGCGCTTGAGTTCGTTGTCCACGAGCAGGTAGATGCGGCCTCCGGCGGTACCGATGGCGCTGGCCCTGCCGGCCAGAGGAATCGATTCAAATTCGGCTGGATCGGCGTCCGGAAACAGCCACAGTCGCTTCGCACTCGCGCCGACGATGAGCCTGGCATGGCGTGTTGAACCCAGATAGCCATTGAACTCCCCGCCGCCGGCGACGCCGCCCAGACGTTGTTCGTGCCAGTAGAGCTGGCCGCCGATGTAGGCAACATCGCCGTTGCCCAGGACCTCGAGCGGTGCCTGCAGACCGTACCAGTCGAGGATCGCGGGCGCACTCACATGGCGCTGGCCGAGTGCGAGTTCGTCGGTGAACTGTAGCGGAATGCCGGTGAACAACAGATAGAGCAACACGCCGCCGGCCGTAATACCGGCAGTGCGGTGAATCTGATTGAGCGCTTTACGGCGAGCGGGCGAGGGTACTGAGATTGGTCTGCTCATGAAGCTTCAGCGCGACACGGGCCATTCGTTTCATGGCACGCACCGACAGCGTCGCGCCCGAGATGCCGTCGATCGTCTGACTGAGGTCGCTGTCCGCGGCCAGACGGGCACTCACGAATTGCGCTGTGAAGGCTGGATAGCGAATTTCCCAGCCACGGCTTTCCCGGAAGACGAGCACCTGCACCTCTTCGATGCGGCCGCTGTCGACCAGAATGCCAGCCGTAATCGGCTTGTCCTTGCCGATTTCATTGAGAATCCAGGCGGTGCGTGTCCCCTGCTGCCAGTAGCGTACCCGCACACCCGGCTGCCAGCCGAACTGGTCGGCCAGTTCGCGCCGCAGATCCTGCTTGATCCACAGCGCCTGCGCTTGCGGGATTCGGGCTCCAAAGGCGCTTGCCACGAAGTCATCTGCCTGCATATACACCTGTTCCCGGGCGTGCGCCGGTGGCCCGAGCGTGACCAGCCAGGTGAGAACACAACCGAGAATCATTCTTATTTTCATGTAGGTTATTCTGCCGGGGTCCATGGCAAAAGGAAACCGTCAAAATTGGTAACCAACGCCCAGATCGAAAGCGGAGAAATCACGCCCGTGCTCGGCGCTGCGCGCGTGATCGCGCTCGCGGTAGTCGAACTTCAGGACGACGTTGTCGGTTGGCCAGTAATTCAGCCCCAGCTCCCACTGGTCGAACTGATCGCGCGACCTCGCACCATCAAGGTCTTCGTAGCGCGTATAGAAACCCCAGTCGCCATCGCCCCGGTTCAATCGGAAACTCGGCTCGATGTACCAACCGGTCTGCTGGTCGCTGCCGGCCAGTGAAACTGCGGAGCCAGCGAAATTCCATTGCGACCACAGCGCGCGCAGGCTGAAACCTCCCCGCTGCAGCACGCCATGCAGGCTCAGCAGCCTGCCATCGTCCAGGCCATCACCGCTCGTCTGACTGGGATCGCTCTGATAGTGGTAGCTGCCGGCGAGTTCGAGACCGGGTATGCCGGTGTACTTCAGCCGCAGGGTATAGGCGAGATCTTCGGCGCTGGCGTTGGAGACTTTCTGCCGGCCGCTGCGTACCCGGTAGGCGCTTGCGCCGCTGACCGGCATCTCGAGGCCACTGTGCACCGCAAAGTCCCAGGACACGCCGTTTGTGTAACGACCGCCGACACCGGCCCCGGCCTCCCACCAGGTCGCTGGAATGATGATATTTTCGACATCATTGCGCTCGACGCCGTAAAAGGTTGGAGGTTCGTGCGTTTCGTTGAGAATCCCGACGGGTACCAGGAAAAGGCCCGTTTTCGCATAGTGGTTGTCGTCGAGATCGAATTCGATGTAGGCCTGCTCGATTTCGACCTCGCCGTCACTGCTGCCATCGGCGCTGTCTTTGACCAGCGAGTGCTCGATTTCGATTTCAGAAAAAAAGCGGATGCGGTCGCTGAAATCGTGGCTGATGAAGGTGACCAGGCGGTGCAGGTCGACCCGCTTGAGGTCACCGCTTGCGTCGTCCGCAGCGACATTGTTGTAGTGCAGCTCGCCGTAGCCACCGATCTGCGTGCGCCGTTGCGATGTCGTGTCAGCGAACCGCTCGAGGTAGTCGGCGGTAATTGTCAGCTGCTCTTCGGCCAGGCTGACCTTGTCTGCGGTGTTCGCGATTGTCGCCTTGGTCGCGGCGAGTTCTTCGCTGAGTGTCGCAATCTGGACCTGCTGGCGTTCGACGATCGCCCATAATTCGGCGAGACTCGGCTCAGCGGCGACGCTGCCGTGAGCAACGCCGAACAAGCTGAGCGATAAAATGGCGATGACTGTGGTTCTGTGGGCTCCCATAGCGCTCCTTAAACAGGCTGTTCGAGGGGTAAAACCCTGCGGCATCGAAGGAGTCTAGGGCAATTTTCTGCAAATGCAAATACATCGCATTTAGATTACGAAGTTAGACCGGGCAAAGCGGCGGTGGCCAGCGGTGACCTCAGTCCAGATTCACCAGGGGAATGAGCGGCGGCGCACGCCGCTGGCCGAACCGGATCAGGCCCGCAAACATTGCGGCGGCCATGAGGCACACCGCGGCGCACCAGCCAAGTGCGCTGACGGGATCCTCCTGCAGACTGCCGAGCTGATAACACAGCACCGCACAGGTGTAGGCCATCACCACGGACCAGGCGGTGCTGAACACGGCCCAGAAGGTGCCGAGTTCCTTGACGACGACGCCGATCGTTGCCACGCAGGGCATGTAGAGCAGAATGAACAGCAGATAGGAAAACGCCCCGAGCTGGCCATCAAAGAGGCGCTGCATTGCGCCCAGGGTACCGACATTCACCGCATGAGCATCGGCGGCACGGTCCAGATTCTCGTAACTGGCAACACCAATTCCGAGCGGATCGAGCACGCTCGAGCCGAGTTCAGCGAGATTGTCCGGGACGCTTTGCACGGCGGCGGCGAGCTGTTCAGCCAGCGTTTGCGTCGAGGCCACCGGGTTGGGCGAATACAGCGCATCCAGCGTACCGACCACGACTTCCTTGGCGAAGATGCCGGTAAAGATACCGACTGTCGCGGGCCAGTTGTCCTCGCTGATTCCCATGGGATGAAAGATAGGCGTGAGCGTGCGGCCAATCTCGGAGAGCAGCGATTTTTCGCTGTCCTGATTGCCGAAACTGCCGTCGGTGCCGATCGAGCTGACGACGTTGAGGATGATCACGACTAAAACGATCGCCTTGCCGGCGCGCAGGATGAATCCGCGCAACCGTTGCCAGGTCTGCAGGAGGATTCCCTTCAAGGTGGGGACGTGGTAGGCAGGCAGTTCGAGTACGAATTCGCTGCGCGGTGCGCGAACCAGGTAACGTCGCACAACCAGGGCGCTCAGCACCGCCGCACCGATGCCGATCAGATAGAGCGCAAAGACGATGTTCTGGCCATTGTGCGGAAAAAAAGCGGCGGCGAACAGGGCATAGACGGTCAACCGGGCACCGCACGACATGTAGGGCGCCATGATCGTGGTGAGGATCCGGTCCGGTTCGTTATCCAGTGTCCGTGTCGCCATCACCGCGGGAACGTTGCAGCCGAAGCCGACGATCAGTGGCACGAAGGATTTTCCGGGCAGACCCAGCTGCCGGAGCAGTCGATCGACGATGAAGGCAACCCGGCCCATGTAGCCGCTGTCGTCGAGAAAAGACAGCGCCAGGAACAGACAGCCGATGACGGGTATGAAGGTGCCCACCAGCTGCATACCACCGCCGATCCCATCGCTGATGAAAACGATCAGCCAGTCGGGCAGCGCCATGGCGCCAAGCAGCGCACGCGGTACCTCAACGAAAACGACGTTGCCCACGCCATCGAACAGGCCGATGAATGCCGAGCCGATATTTATCGAGAACATGAACATCAGATACATCACGCCCAGGAACACCGGAAACGCGAGATAAGGATTCAGCACCACTGCATCGATCCGGTCTGTCAACGTGCGCCGCACGGGGGTGGCGCGCATGCAGGCTTCGAGTGCTGCGTCGATAAAGGCATAACGCTCGGTGGGACCGGCGAATGGCGGCAGCTCAGCGTTGGGCGCGGCAACAGATTCGAGGGCGTCTTTCAGCGCGCCCATTCCGTCGCCTGCGCTTGCGACGATCGGCACGACCGGACAGCCCAGTTGCCGGGACAGCGTGAAGCTGTCGATGTGCACACCGTGGGCGTCTGCGACATCGATCATGTTGAGTGCCACGACGACAGGGCAGCCCGTGGCGAGCAACTCGGTGGTCAGGTAAAGGCCCCGCGCAAGACTGGAAGCATCGATCACGTTGACGATGACGTCCGGCGGTCGCTCGCCCGCCGCCAGCCCACTGCCGCTGATGAAATCGCGCGCGAGCTTCTCATCGATCGCGTCACCTACCGGTTCGAGGCTGTAGGTTCCGGGCAGGTCGACGACGGAGAGTTGCTTTGCACCATGACGGTACTCGCCGGATTTACGTTCTACCGTGACCCCGGGCCAGTTGCCGACACGCTGATGGCTGCCGGTCAACTCATTGAAGAGCGTCGTTTTGCCGCTGTTGGGATTGCCAACGAGTGCGATAGTCTTCATGACGCAGGTTCCACATCTTCTTCCACATCATCTTCCACAACGTCGAGCAGCAGGCAGGCGGCTTCCGACGGTCGCAGCGCGAGAGAGTATCCGCGGAAGCGGATCTCCACCGGGTCCCCCAGCGGAGCCAGTCGTTGCAGTTTGAATTTCGTACCTGGAATCAGCCCCAGACGCTGCAGGCGGGCGCTGTAAGGAGTGTCTTCGCGGTAGCCCACAACGCAGGCAACGGCGCCGACCTTGAGTTCGCTGAGGGACTGGGACATGACTGCCACAAACGGCAACAGGAACTCTACATTTAAATGGAAATCATTCTCATTTGCAACTAGGGCGTGGCGCCGACGGCAGCACGGCCGCCGGCGGTGTGCTCAGCCGTGCCACTTCTTCAAGAGACCGGCCGCTTGCGGACATACAAAACGAGCTCGTGATCGACCAACTCGTAACCATGCTCGGTGGCGATTTCTCGCTGCAAGGTTTCGATGTGCTCGTTGACGAACTCCACAACTGTGCCGGTATCGATGTCGACCATGTGGTCGTGGTGCTGGTCGCTTGCGAGCTCGTACACGGAGTGACCGTCGTCGAAATTGTGGCGCGCGACGATTCCGGCGGACTCGAATTGCGTCAGTACCCGGTAGACCGTTGCCAGCCCTACCGAGTCATCCGAATCCATCAGTTTTTTATAGACGTCTTCCGCGCTCAGGTGATGCGGATCTGCGTTTTCCAGAACTTCCAACACCTTGAGTCTTGGCAGTGTGACTTTCAGGCCAGCGCGTTTGATGTCGGAGCCGGGCATGCAGATTCCTCGCATCACTTGCGCGCACGTTAGCCCAAGCGTTGCAGTGGGTCCAGCTGCAATGGCTGTCGCGACACGCCGTTTGGGTACAATGGTCGTGCGGGATAAAACCAACAACACAACCAAGGACGGAAAGGGGATACAGTGGCAGATCTCAGAGGCAAAGTTGCGGTGGTGACGGGGGCGAGTCGCGGCGTCGGCAAAGGCGTGGCCGAGGGTCTCGCAGAGGCCGGTGCGACGGTTTACATTACGGGGCGCAGCGAAAGCGATGCTGAGCCGCCGGCTGAGAGAACCATCCAGGCAACGGCCGCAGCCGTTAACGACCTCGGTGGTCAGGGGATTGCCGTTCGCGTGGACCACAACGTGGATGCGGAGGTTGCGGCAGTTTTTGAGCGGGTCGCACAGGAGCAGGGTCGGCTCGACATTCTGGTCAACAACGTCTACAAGATTCCCGACCCGCCGGTCTGGAGCGGTGGGATCTGGGAACACCCGATATCGGTGTGGGACGACCAGTGCGGTGTCGGCTTGCGCGGTTACTACGTGGCAAGCGTGTATGCCGCGCCGCTGATGGTCAGCCAGAGCAGCGGTCTGATCGTCAACATCTCTTCGCGAGGCGCTGCCGAGTACGCGTTCAGCGCATCCTACGGCGTGTGCAAGGCCGGTGTGGACCGGATGGCCAGGGATATGGCAATCGAACTGAGAGACCACGGCGTGGCGGCACTGTCGTTATGGCCTGGTGCGGTGAAAACGGAATTCATTCTCGATGCGGTTGCCAGTGGTGCCGCGCAGTTCGATCTCGCGGCCGCGGAGTCACCGCGCTTCACCGGCCGCTGTGTTGCGGCGTTAGGCATGGACCCTGACGTGATGGAGAAAAGTGGTGGTGTATTTGAAGTGTCTGCGTTGGCCAGAGAGTATCGCTTCTCGGATCCTGACAAGGTTGAATCATGATCGAACGTGATGTACGCATCACCACACCCGATGGGTCGATGAATGCTTTTGTAACCCATCCCGAGGAGCAGGGACCATATCCGGTGGTGTTGTTCTACATGGATGCGCCGGGTAAACGCGAGGAGTTGCATGACATGGCCCGACGCATTGGCACCGTTGGCTATTATGTCATTCTGCCTAATCTCTATTATCGTCGTGTTGATGAATTTGTTATGACTCCCGAGAGTCGGTCACAGATGGTCGGGCACATGAACTCGTTGTCCAATGCAATGGTTTGCGAAGACACGCGTGCAATGCTGCAGTTTGTCGAAACACAAGATGCTGCCGCTGATGGGCCGGTAGGAACGGTTGGCTATTGCATGAGTGGTCCGTTCGTCTTCGCCGCCGCTGCCGCTTTCCCGGAACGGATCGCGGCGGCTGCCTCACTGCACGGCGTCAGGTTGTGTACTGAAGCCGAGGATTCACCGCATCGGGCCGCCGCGGCTGTCAAGGCGGAGCTCTACTTCGGCTGTGCTGAGACGGACGAATGGGCGCCAGCCGAGATGATCGATGCGTTGGACGACCATCTGCGCGCGGCCGGCGCGAATTATCGAATCGAGACCTATCCGCAAACCGCACATGGCTTTGTCTTTCCGGGCCGCGACGGCGTTTATCACAAAGCGGCCGCCGAGCGTCATTGGGAACGTCTCTTTGCGCTGTTTGCGCGCAATCTTGAGAAAGCTCCGTCCGCTCAGGCGGCGTAACCGGCGATCTCTTCTTCGGTGAGACCGGCGCTCGCCGCCGCGCGGAGGATCCCCGCCCAGGAGTTGTCGTCGATTGGAATGCCCTGCACGCTGCGTTCGGCGGCCGATTCGAGTTCCGGTTCGCCGGGAATGCGAACTTTGTCGACGCCTTTAGCCGGGGTTGTCGTATGCAGGTAACTCGTCATGGCGTCGACCTCGTTGTGGAAGGTTGCCGTGTCACCGAAGGCTGCCGGGTCCAGGACAAACAGCAACATGTTGTTGATGATGTTGTTGCCGCGCGGGTTTGCCGGCTGCGTCGTCCACTCACCGGCGAGCGCGCCGCCGAGCAGTTCGCACATTACGGCGAGGCCGTAACCTTTGTGTTTGCCAAAGGGACCAAGCGCCCCGAAGGGCTCATTGAACATTACCCCGGGGTCTGTCGTGGGTGACCCTTCGTTGTCGACCAGCGCATCTTCCGGCACGGGCACGCCTTTCATGTGAGCCACGCGGACCTTGCCCAGGGCCACGGCGCTGGTGGCCATGTCGAGCACTATCGGTGGCGCATTCGGCCGTGGTACCACGCAACAGAAAGGATTGGTGGACAGTCGTCTGTCGCGGCCGCCGAACGGTGAAACCTGCGGCGGGTGACCGACCACGTTGACAAAATGAACGCTGACGAATCCCGCCGCAGCGCATTGCTCGCCGTAGCTGCCAATGCGGCCAAGGTGATGACAGTTGCGCACTCCAGCGCAGACGATGCCGGTCTCACGAGCCCTGGCGATGGCAATATCCGTTGCCTGGCGGCCAACGACCTGACCGAACCCGGCATTGCCGTCGATCATGAGGACCGCGCCGTTGTCTCGCGTCACTTCGGCTTGTGCATTCACGTTGAGCTGGCCGTTACCGATGTTGCCGATGTAAGCCGGGATCATGCCAACGCCATGCGAGTCGTGGCCTTTGAGATTCGCAGTCACGAGGTGCCTGGCAACCTCACCGGCCGCGTCTGCCGAACTACCGGCGCTGGTGAATATGGCAGTGGCGAACTCGATGAGCTTTTCTTGTTGTATGAGCATGCGATTTCCCTCCAAAGGACGAGCAGCGAGTGGTTGAGTGCTTGATAAATGGGGGAGCCCGGGGCCAAGGATGGCCGAAGGTGGAAAAAACGTGCGCAACGCGCTTTTTTCAACAGGCTGTTAGTGTTGCCTCAAGAGGAGGGCTGTGACAAGGTCGAGCGGGGCAGAAATCGCACATATACTGGGGAAGGCGGCATTGCGGGAGTTGACTCGGGGCTATGGACTGATCGAAGGACCCGTGTGGGACCCGCAACGGGGGCTGTTGTTCAGTGAAGTGCTTGCCGGCGGCGTCTACTGCGTCACAGCCGAGGGCCGCGTCAGCACCGTCTTCGAACACCGTCGCGGCATTGGCGGCATGGCGCTGCATGCGGCAGGCGGCCTGATCGTCAGTGGCCGCAACATTTCCTACAAGGGTTTCGATCAGGCTCAGACTCTGACTCTGCTGGATCGTGATGAGGCCAATGGCAACGTTGGCTACAACGATCTGACGGTGGATGCCAGGGGCCGAATCTATGCCGGCTCGCTGGGTGCGAGCCCGGTTTTCAGCGATGGTCGTGAAGCGGCTTCCGGCGATCTCTATCTGATCGATCTTGACGGCTCCGCGCGGGTGGTTGCGCAGGACATCGCCCTGACGAACGGCTTGGCTTTTTCACCTGACGGCGCGCTGCTTTATCACAGCGATTCGGCGCGGCGGGTTGTGAATTGCTATGCCGTGGCGGCGGATGGCAGCCTGGGTGATAAACGCACGTTCGTCGAGGTGGAACGCGGCGTGCCGGATGGCCTCGTCGTCTGCGAGGAGGGCGCGGTCTGGGTGGCTTGCGCCGGCGGTGGCCATGGTGTGACCGTGTACACCAGCGAAGGCCAGATGCGTGAACACATCGAGATTCCGGATCCGATGTGCACGAGCGTTTGTTTTGGTGGTGATGATTTGCGTGATCTTTACATCGTCTCCGGCTCGGATGGTCAGGCAAGCGAGCAGGCTGGCGCAGTTTACGTTCATCGCTGCGAGGTGGCGGGATTGCCGGTGGCGCTGGCGCAGGTCGCGTTGCCAGCTGCGGCCAAATGAAAATACCTTTAGAAAGCGGAGGATCGGGTTATGGCGAAAGATAAAATTGAGACAGGTTCGGAGCATCTGCTGGCCTATGAAGAAGATGGGGTGGCGGTGCTGACCCTCAACCGCCCGGAGGCGCGAAACGCCATGTCCGGTGAAATGACCGCAGGGCTCGAGCGCGCACTCGACTACGTCGAACGCGCGCCGCAGATTCGTTGCGTGGTCATCACTGGCGCGGGTGGTGCGTTCTGCGCCGGTGGCGACGTCAAAGGCATGGCAGCCGGCCGTGGCGGCGGCGGTGCGGGGCCGACGCTCGATGAGCGTATTCATTCGCAGAGGCTCAACCAGCGCAATACGGCAGGCCGGATATATCTGATGCCGAAGCCTGTGATCGCCAGCCTGCCAGGCCCCGCCGCTGGTGCTGGACTATCACTCGCCCTGGCTGCGGACCTGCGAATAATGGCCGAAGAGACGTTCATCACCACGGCATTTGCCCGCGTCGGTTTTTCCGGTGATTACGGCGGCAGCTTCTTTTTGTCGCACCTGGTAGGCAGCGGCAAGGCAAAGGAGCTCTATTACCTCTCAGACAGGATCCCCGCCGAGGAGTGTCTGCGTCTGGGGATCGCCAATCAGATCGTACCGGCAGAAGAGCTCGAAGCGGCGACGATGGCACTCGCGAAACGCCTGGCAGCAGGCCCGCCGGTAGCACTGCGCTACATGAAGGAAAACTTCAACCGTGCAGCCATGGGTGCCGGGGTGATCGAGTGTCTGGATCTGGAAGCCACGCATCACGTTCATGCGGGACTGACCCAGGATCACCGGGACGCAGCAAAAGCCTTCGTCGAACGGCGCGAGCCCGTCTTCAACGGTCGCTGAGTTACGTCGCTGCTGAGTCCTTTCCCGCTAAGAAATTCGGGATTGAAAAGGCGTGATTGATATTTGCTGCCAGAATCGGCGAGCACGGTGACGATCGTGTGGCCGGGTCCCAGGCGTTTAGCGGTCGCCACCGCAGCGCACAGGTTGATGCCGGTGCTCGAACCGAAGAACCAGCCTTCGAGATACAGTTCCTCGTAAACCATTGTGACCATTTCCTGGTCGCTGATCTGCACGGCGTCATCGATCACGGTACCGGCAAGATTGTCGGTGACTCTGCTGTTGCCGATGCCCTCGGTGATTGAAGGACCTTTACTCATCACTGCTTCGCCGGTTTTGACCCAGGCGTACAATGCGCTGCCCAGCGGATCCGCCAGCACGATTTGCACGGACTCCTTCTTTTCTTTCAGGTAGCGGCTGACTCCGGCCAGCGTGCCGCCGGTGCCGACGGAAGCAACAAATGCATCGACGGTGCCGTCGGTCTGAGCCCAGATTTCCGGACCGGTGGTCTCGTAGTGCGCGAGTCGATTTGCAAGGTTGTCGAATTGGTTCGCCCAGACGGCATTGGGCAGGGATTCGGCGAAGCGGCCTGCCTGCTTCTGGTAGTTCAGCGGGTCTTTGTAAGGCACGGTCGGCACTTCGCGCACCTCGGCACGCAGTGTTCTCAGTATGTCGACCTTTTCCGGTGACTGGTTGTCAGGCATATAGATGATGCAGCTGTAGCCCCGGGCATTGCACACATGGGCAATGCCGATGCCTGTGTTGCCCGCTGTCCCCTCGACGACGATACCCCCGGGTTGCAGAGCTCCGCTTTTTTCATGTTCCCGGATCATCCACAGTGCTGCGCGATCTTTCACCGAGCCACCGGGATTGAGAAATTCGGCTTTGCCGAGTATTTCGCAGCCCGTCATTTCAGAAAGACGTGACAAGCGGATCAACGGTGTGTTGCCAATTGCACCTTCGAAATCGGAGACTGTGTCCATTGGTTTCAGGTGAATGCCTGGCGGCGGAATGTAAGGTGATTTTAGCCGGGTTCCGTTTGCGCGCGATAGCGATATTGGGTAATGATCGGGAATATGGATATAGGGCGGGGTTATGAGTTGTGTCGAGTGAATTTCCGGGAATTTCGGAGGATCTAATCACGAGTCCGCAGCAATGCGGGCTTGTCAAAGAGAGGGTCGATGCGCTACTCGATCGCGTGCGGCGGGAAGTTGCCGAGGGATTGTTGCCTGCAGCGCAGATCGCGATCGCCCGCCACGGTAAAGTCGCGGTGTATGAATCTTTTGGTGCGGCGGGCAACGAAAATCTCTTCTGTATCTTTTCCGCCACCAAAGCGATCACGTCCTCGGCGGTCTGGCTGTTGTTGCAGGATGGTGTGCTCGACGTTGCCGAGCGTGTGAGCAGCATTGTCCCGGAGTTTGCAACGAACGAAAAAGAGTCGATCACCGTCGAACAACTGCTGCTGCATACGGCGGGTTTCCCGGCAGCGCCATTCGCGCCGCTGGATTGGAACGATCCTCAGCGTCGTTGCCGGCGGTTCTCGCAGTGGCGCCTGAACTGGGAACCGGGCAGCCGCTTTGAATACCATCCGACATCCAGCATGTGGGTTCTCGCGGAGATCATTGAACGCCGCAGTGGTCTTGCCTTCCAGCGCTTTGTCCGGGAACGGATCGCGCAGCCGCTGAATCTGCCTGATCTCCATGTCGGCCTGCCGGATGAGCACAACGATCGGGTCATGAACTGCGTCCATGTGGGGGCGTCACTGACGTCGGCAGACTACGAGCAACTGGGTATCCCCGTGCCGCCGGTGACCGAGGTCACGGAAGAAGCAATTTTGAATTTCAACAATCCTGCGGTGCGTGCCGTCGGTGTGCCGGGCGCCGGCGCGATCACCAACGCCGCGACGCTCGCGCTCTACTACCAGGGCCTGCTGCACGGCGGGCTTGCAGGTGGAACCGTCTGGCAACCACAGACATTGACGGCGGCGCGCCGCGTGCGCACCGGAGAACTTTGCGATCCACTGTTCAACAAGAAGGTCAATCGCGGCCTGGGCATAGTGATTGCCGGGGATGAATCGCGCAATTATCGTGGCTTCGGCAAGACGAATTCGGCACACGCTTTTGGTCACAATGGCGCTGGTGGTCAGCTGGCATGGTTGGATCCAGCCAGCGGGTTGTCGCTGAGCTATCTGACCAACGGCCACGATCGTAATGAATTTCGCCAGGGCCGCCGCGGTGTCGCCATATCGAGCCTTGCGGCGGTGTGTGTCTGACCCGCGGGCAGGACTGTGCGCGCGGTCGCGACACGTTGGGGTTCGCGCGGCTAGGCTTGCGCCCAATGAAAGTTGATCTTTTAGGGCGAAGAGGAGTCGCAGCACGGCTACTGAGCCTCGTACTGCTCTTCCCCGGCGCGAGCTTTGCGCAGTGGTTTTCGGACACGCAGTCCATCATGGGCACTCGTGTCCACGCCGAGATATGGCACGAGGATGCGCGCGTTGCCCAGCAGGTGTTGCACGACGTGATGCAGGAAATGCGGCGCATCGAAGCCGTCTACAGTCCACAGATCGAAAACAGCGAGCTGTCGCGGCTGAATCGGGATGCCCCTGCGGGTTGGGTAAGGGCATCTGACGAGATGCTCGATCTGCTGGCGAAAAGCGCACAGATGTCCGAGCTGACGGGCGGCGCTTTCGACATCACCTTCGCTTCGGTCGGGCGCTACTACGACTACCGGGAACGACGCAGGCCGGACCGCGCGAAAATTGATAGTCGCATCGAAGCCATCAACTATCGGTATGTCGAACTCGATTTCAAGAAGCGCCGGGTGCGATTCGCGCATCCCGGGGTGTATGTGGACCTCGGTGGCATTGCCAAAGGCTACGCGGTCGATCGCTGTATCGGCATCGTCCGCGCCAGTGGTATCGAACAGGCCTCCGTTGCCGCGGGTGGCGACAGCAGGATCATTGGCGATCGTCGCGGCGAGCCCTGGACCGTAGGGGTCCGCGATCCGCGAAACCCCTCGGCCATGGTGGTGGTTCTGCCGTTGACGGATACGGCGGTATCCACGTCGGGCGACTACGAACGATTCTTCGTTGAAGACGGTGTGCGCTATCACCACATCCTGGATCCGGCGACGGGTGACTCGGCCCGGGAGAGTTGGAGTGTCACGATTCTCGGTCCCGAGGCAACGTACACGGATGCGTTGTCCACCAGTGTCTTCGTGCTTGGGCCGATTGCGGGTATGCAGCTGATCGACCGGCTCGACGGCATCGATGCCATCGTGATTGATAAGACAGGCAACCTTCTGTACTCCTCGGATCTGGCCGAACTCAAGCCCTAAGAATCCGTTCTCATTTCCCCGCACTGCGGCGTGAGATCCCTGCGAAGTGTGACCTTCGGCACGTTCTCCAAGGCCTCCCTCAACTAACGTGCGTATCGTGCAGAACACATAAATCGCAGCGCCTGGGTAAATTACGCAGGCGCAACGTGCGAGTGCGTAAAGTACGAATGCGCGGAAAAGAGCAGCTAAGAGGGCTGTTTGACTCGGTTACACCGGAATTCGCTGTCGATTCCCGGGGTAATAAGCTCCGGGAAACGAGCAGTCGGCGAATTCCGGTTTCTACGCCGTATTTGTGTTGTTCGGCCAACAACGTCGGGTGCACGGATTGCTTGACGTTGCGTGAGGCCAAGGATGGCTTCGGTAATGTGCACGGACCGCGCAATAACGGTGGTAGCCGGTAGTTCGAAGGATTTTGCTGGATGGAACTCGGATTCAACAGGATTTGAATGGGTGGAATATCGAGTGCTGCACGGGTGTGTCGCAAACGATTCAGCTGTTTCTACCAAGTCTTTCGACGGCTCACTGCTTATCGGACAACTGGAGGTTAGGAGATGAATTTCGGTCGTTGGTTCACGGGTTTGTGCATCGTGCTGATTGCCGCCGAAGGTTTTGCGGTTGGCCTGCGCGAAGAAGCGCCGGATTTCACACTGAAGAGTCTCGAAGGCAGCAACCTGCGACTGGAAGAATACAGGGGCCAGGTCGTACTCATCAATTTCTGGGCGAGTTGGTGCGGACCCTGTCGGCAGGAAATGCCAGTGCTTGATCGTCTGCACCACAGATATGAAGACACGGGCTTTGCCGTGCTCGGGGTGAACGTCGAAGGCGATCCCGAGATGGCCCGGGAAATAGTCGACAAGACCCACGTAACGTTTCCGATTCTGCTCGATGACGGACAGAAGGTGAGCGAACTTTACAGTCTCGAAGCGATGCCAAGCACCGTTGTGATCGACCGCGATGGTGTCATTCGCTACATCCACCATGGTTACAAGCCGGGTGATGAAGCCAAGTATGTCGAAGTGATCAAGGAGTTGATCAAAGAATAGGCCGGACGAGGGCCTGCAACAGACCCGGTCGCCGGTCATTCAGCCAGGACGCGTTAGATGCAAGGGATAGCAATCAGAACACTCATCGCACGCCGGCTGGCTGTTGTGCTGCTGGCGACCATGAGTGTGAGTGCGGCGGGCGCCGCCGCGGAATCTCTCGATACCGAAATGGAAGACGTGAAGAAAGCGTTGCTCGAGTTGAAGCGCGATCTGGTTATCCTCGAAGAAGATCTGCTGTTTCCTGCGAGCAGTCAGGTAGCCGTTTTCCTGTCTATGGATCTGGGTGAATTCTTTCAGCTCGATTCGGTCACTGTGAAGCTTAATGGTAAAGAAGTCACTCATCATCTCTACACAGACAAGCAGGTCGACGCTCTCTACCGGGGCGGTATTCAGAAACTCTTCATCGGTAATATCAAACAGGGTGGCAATCGAATCACGGCCTTTTTCACCGGCCGCGGTCCCAGCGGCCGTGACTACCGGCGCGCTACAACGGTTGCGTTTGAGAAATCCTTCGAACCCACATTCGTTGAACTTGCGATCTCCGACTCGACGGCAAAATATCAGCCCGAATTCACCTCTGCGGTTTCCAACTGAAGCGGCTGAAGAGCTGATGCGAGCAGGTCGGTCAAGACGATGAAATCATTTCTTTGTGAGCTCATCCTCGGCTGCATGCTGACCGTTCCGGTCGCAAAATCAATCGATGAGTTGACCTACGGTACGATGCTCTATGACTACTATCGCGATGAGTACGCTCAGGCGTTGCTCACAACGCTGGTAGCCGAGTCCCAGGGCCGTCAGGGAGATAACCCGGTCCGCTTCAAGCTCGCCGAAGGCAGCTTTGCATTTTCCGACGGCATGTACGGCTACGCGGATGCGACGTTTGCCGCAGTTGATCCCGCGGAGCTGACGGATATCGATCGCCTGCGGCTGGCGTTCCATCTCGCACGGGAGTTTTATCGCCGCCAGGACTGGCCGGCGCTCGCGGGTCAACTTGAAAAAATTGATCTCGGGACCACGTGGCGGGGACGCGAGAAGTTTCATCCTGAAGTGGAATACATGCGCGCGGAACTTGCGGTGCACGGCGGTGACTACACACGCGCCCAGCACTCACTCGAAAAACTCGAGGAAGACAACCCTCTGCGCGCCTACGGTCTTTTCAACCTGGGCGTCGCCCAGAAGAGTGCGGGTGAGCTTGCTGCCGCAGCGGCGACGTTCAGGCAGCTCGCTGCAATGGAATCCTACAGCGCAGAAGCCGCGGACCTCATTCAGCGCTCAAAGCTGGCGCTGGCATTCATCGCGCGCCAGCAGCACTCCGTGGCCGATGCCGCACAGATGTTGGGTGCGCTGCCTGGCACCGGCCGTTACCGCGACATTGCGATGGCCTCCTATGGCGGGCTGGCGATGGAAAACGAAGACTTTGAGCTTGCTGCACGTATCTGGCTGACCCTGCAGGAGCAACAGTACTGGTCATCGAGCACCGCCCAAGCGCGGCTTGGTTTTGCTGCCAGTCTCGAAAAACTCGCATCGCAGGATATGGCGCTGGTTGCGTATCGCGCGGCTGAACGCAGCTTTGAAAATCGCGTCGCGAAACTGACAAGTCTCCGGACACAAGCCGAAGACTCGCAGTGGGTGCGTGGATTGCTCCTCGTTTTTTCCGCGCCCGATCAGAACAAGCGGCAGATGGGTGATCTCGTGGATCGCTGGCGAGAACAACTCGGGCATACGGACTGGCTGAAATGGCTGGCAACCGAGGATACTCATGAGGTACTGCTCGAATGGCGTGAATTGTTGGCAATGAAACGCTGGCTTTCGCACCTACCCGAACGACTCGAGGCATACGAAGAGCTCGCGGGCGAACAACGGCGTCGTGGTGCGCGTGCACGCACACTGCTGTACGACCAGGAGTTGCTCGCGAAGCGCGACGCATTGAACGATCAGCTTGCCCGGCTGCGGGCGCGCCTCAACCGGTGGAATACCACGCAACCGGAGAAATCGGTTGAGTGGATGATGCACCTTGCGACACCGGCGGAACGTGCGGAACTGACCCGGCTCGCCGCGATGCGCGAGCAGATGACGCTCAGCATGACGCCGCTGGAACAGACCCGGTGGCTGCCCCGCGTCGCGCGGCTCGAAGGGATTTTTTTCTGGCGGCTGGCGGATGAACGGGCCCAGCGTGTACGGGTTTTAGAAAAACTGCTGCAGGAAAACGCTCTGGAACTCACAGGGTTGGATGAGCGAATTGCCCGTGTACGCAACGCAGAGTCACAATTCACCGCTGGGGTGGAAACTGATTTTCTGGCCTTCAGTGATCGCGCACTCAGCGTAACCGACAAAGTGGACACCGCACTCGGTGCGCGAGAATTTGCGCTGGCTGCGCAACTGCGCCGGGGTATGGCGCGGGAGATGAAAGAAGTACAGCAGTACCTGTTGTACACCCGCATCGCGATCGCCCGGACCACCGATCGGCTCGCCGCAGTCACGACCGCGGAGGGTGACTGATGGTCGCCGCGAATTTCCTCAGGTCGGTTCGTTTGACGACATTGTTGTCCGGATTAGTGGTACTTGTCGGTTGCAGTTGGCTGCCCTTTACCGATGAGCGGCCGACGTATCGTGGTCCACCGCGAATCGCGGACGTTGTCGCCAATCTGCCAGAACTCGAACTGCCGCAGGCAGTTGCCGAGATACCGACGCGGCAAGATGTCCTGGCGGCTTATGCACGGGTCTACGGTCTCATTCCTGATCCCGCGGATAATCACTCCGTCGGTAAACGGTTGGCCGACCTGCAGATGGGTATCGGCGAAGACCGCGATATCGCGGGCGACGATGATCCTTATCGAGACGCGATCGATTTGTATGAGGTCTTGCTGCAGAACGCGGCGGGTAATGGCAAAGACGAAATTCTCTATCAACTGGCCCGTGCCCACGACGTGGTCGGCCAGACTGACCAGACGATCGATTATCTCAACACTTTGATTGCCCAGTTTCCACACAGCGCGTTTATCGTCGAATGCCGGTTTCGCCGGGCAGAGATCGAATTCTCCCGTGAACACTTTGCCCAGGCGGCGCGCGACTACGGCTACGTCGTAGCGCTTGGCGACACGACTCCCTACTGGCAGAACGCCAACTACATGCGTGGCTGGTCGCAGTTCAAGCTCGGCGATCTCGCGGCAGGCTTAACCAGTTTCTTCACGGTGATCGATAACGTGCTCGGCACCTTGGATGCCTCCTCCCTGCCGCGGACCGAACGGGAAATCCTCGATGACAGCTTTCGAGTCGTCACACTCGCGCTGGGCTATCTTGATGGTCCCCAGACGCTTGCCCGGCAGATGGCGGTTCTCGAGCGACCGGCGTGGCAATACCTGGCCTATCAGACGCTGGCGGACGATTATCTGGCGAAAGAACGTTTTCTGGACAGCGTCGCGACCTGGCAGACCTTCATTGAACACAACGATCTCGATCCCCGCGCCCCGCGCGCGCATATCGGCATGATCGACACGCTCGTACGGGCCGACTTTCCAAGCGACATTCAACCGAAGAAAGCCGAGTTCATAACGCGCTACGGGATCTACAGTAAATTCTGGGATGTGCACGATGCGGCCGTGCGTGATACGTATCTGGCCACGTTGCACGACTACCTGTCGCAGCTTGCGAAAGTGGCGCACGCCCGGGCCCAAGATGAGAAGAAGCGGCAGAGTAAACGTCGAGCGTATCTGCAGGCGGCCGAACTCTATGAGCAGATAGTCGCAACGTTTCCTGAAGATCCCGCGACAGCCGAGTACTACTTCCTGCTCGGCGAGGTATATGCCCAGGCCGATGAACCCGCGCGGGCTGTGGCGGCGTTCCAACGCGTCGTGCGCGATTTTCTGGCCTACGAACGTGCACCCGAGGCAGGGTATGCGGCGATTCTCGAACTCAACGCGCTGGTTGCAACCGCGCCGGTCGCTGACCGCGAACGCTGGCTGCGCCTGAAAATTGATTCGCAGATCGAATTTGCCCTGCTGTTTTCAGCCACGGAGCATGCACCTGCCGTGCAGATGGCAGCGGCCGACAGCCTTTTTCAACTCGCCGAATACGCCGAGTCGGTCCAGTTGGCGCAGAACTTTCTCAAGACCTGGCCACAGGCAACGGGCGAGCTCAAGAAAACGGCGTGGTTGATTGAAGGCCATGGCCTGTTTGAACTTTCTGACTTCGCGGCCGCAGAGCTCTCCTATCACAGGCTTCTGGCGATCGACCTGGCCGACGCCGAGCGCAGCAGAGTCGAAGATCGACTGCTTGCGGCGGTCTACAAGCAGGGCGAAGCCAGTGAAGCCGCTGGCGCTGCCGACGAGGCAGTTGCCCACTATCTGCGTTTGCGCGAGCTCAATCCAGACGCCGAGCTTGCCGTTCAGGGACAGTTCGATGCGGTCGCCGTGATCGAGGAAGGCGGTGAGCTGGCGCGGGCTGCGCAGTTGCTGGCGGATTTCCGGTCCCGCCATCCGCGGCATGAACTCGCCAGGGACATCAATAAGCGTCTCGCGGACCTGTATGAGCGAACACAGGACTGGACGGGTGCGGTTGCCGAGTATGTCGATCTCGCGCAAACAGCTGAAGATGCAGCCACGCGTCGACGGTCGCTGTACCGGGCAGCGGAACTCTATCTCGAACTCGCCGCAATCCCGCAAGCGATAGAGCTGTTTCGAGACTATGCGCATACCTACGCGGAACCGGCCGAACTTACGATGGAAGCGATGAATCATCTGGATGTTCTTTATCAGGCCACGGCTGAGCCGGTAAAGCGGCGCTTCTGGCTGGCGAAGAAAATCGACCAGCATGCCTCGATGGGCGCCAATGCCGATGCCCGAGCCACTTATCTCGCAGCCGAAGCCCGCTTCGTGCTGGCGGAGGACGAACGCGCTCGCTTCGATAAAATCCGGCTGAATCACCCTCTGCAGAAAAGTCTCAAGGCGAAACAGCGTGCGTTGACGAAAACCGTCAAGGCGTTTGAAGCGGTTGCCGCCTATCAGGTTGCGGAGTATTCGAGCGCATCGACCTACCAGATCGCAGATCTCTACTCGGCACTGTCCACTTCCATCATGCGCTCAGCCAGGCCGGAAGATTTATCGGAACTCGAACTGGCGCAGTACGAGATTCTGCTCGAAGAGCAGGCTTTTCCCTTTGAGGAACAGGCGATTTCGTTGCATGAGATCAACATGCGGCGCAGCTGGGAGGGTGTTTACGACGACTGGGTCAAGAAAAGTTTCGTCGAACTCAGCCGCCTGATGCCCGCTCGGTTCGACAAACAGGAAATCGAGGTGGCATATGTTGAAACCATTCACTGAGTCACGACGCGCCGGCGTGGTGCTGGCGGCGTTACTCGTCCTGCAGCAGGGGTGTACGACCACCGGCGGCCGGGCGGATCCGGCATCTGCCGTAAGGCCGGCCGACGCCGCACAACAATCGGCCGCGGTCGACTATGGTCTTGCACCCCTGGCCGCCGACCTGCCCCCGCTACCGACGCCGTTCGTGCATGGTAGAAATGCCGTCGCGTTCGAACAGGCAATAGCCGCGATGCGTGTCGACCGCATGCTTGAGGCCGAAATTGTATTGCTCGAAATTACCCACGATCAGCCGGAACTGGCCGGGCCCTGGATTAATCTCGGTCAGGTCTATGTTGCATTGAATCAGCCGGAAGACGCGCGCCTGGCTTTTCAACAGGCCATCCGCGCCAATCCGCGCAACTGCACCGCCTACAACGAACTCGGCGTGTTGTCCCGCCAGTTCGGAGATTTTGCGGGCGCAGAAATTCACTATCTAACCTGCCTTGAAATGATTCCGAGTTTCAAAGACGCCTATCTCAATCTCGGCATCCTCTACGAACTCTACCTCGGCAAATTGCCAGAAGCGCTCGAAGCCTACAGACGTTATCAATCGCTGCTGGTCAAGCCGGACCACCGGGTCCGGGGCTGGGTGATGGATCTGCAACGCAGGCTCGGCGTATGAAGACCATCGCCGCAATCGCGTGGCTTGTGCTGTGTGTTTCTGGAGTACGCGTCAGCGCACAGGAGGTCGCTCCTGCGGCGCGCGCTCCCAGTTTACCCAGCGGAGTCATAAAACTTGATGAAACCGTGATCTCGGGCAACCAAGAGTTGCCGAAAGTTCTGTATATCTTGCCCTGGCGTGAGCCTGATGGCTTGCCGGATATCGAACTGGAGATGGAATTTATCGAAACGGATGTGTTTCGTCGCTTGTACCCGCCGGCCTATCGGCGGGAACTTTCGTACTTCAAAACGTTGGATGAAACGGAGTGAACATGGATATTTATACGACCGTGGTAGGTTTCTTCCAGGATGGTGGTCCTTTCATGTATCCCATAGCGATAGTGCTCGGGATCGGATGTGCGATCTCTCTGGAGCGTTACTTTTACCTGATGAACCAGATGCGCATCAATCGCCGGGATTTCGATCGGATCCTGCCGCTGCTCAAGCAGCGCCGGCTGCGCGAACTGGCTGATGTGACCAGGAAGTCTGCTTCGGCAATGGCTCGAATCATCGCTGATGGCATGAATCGCCGCGTCAGTTCGCGGCGCCGCTCGGACATCGAATATGCGATGGAAGAAGGCTTGCTCGAGATTTTGCCCAACATCGAACGCCGGACGCCATACCTTGCGACGTTTGCGAACATCGCAACGCTGCTCGGGTTGCTCGGTACGATTATCGGTTTGATCGCGGCATTTACCGCAGTGGCGAATGCGGACCCCGCAGAAAAGGCGACGCTCCTGTCGCAGAGTATTTCGCTTGCTATGAACACGACTGCTTTCGGCCTGATGGTGGCAATTCCGTTGTTGCTTCTGCACTCGCTGCTGCAGAGCAAGACCAGTTCGATTGTCGAAAGCCTGGAAATTGCTGTCGTGAAGTTTCTGAACCTGATGGACGGTGACGATAGAGCGACACCGGGTGAGGCTGCGAGAAAGCCAGCGGCTGCCAAGGCGTAACGGCAACTCTGCCGCAAGCGGCGGCAGCAGTATGCGCAAGCGGACAATTTTCGTCTCACGCCAGGAGTAGGCTGCATGGATCGCGTCAAGCATCGTAGACATAAACATACCGAAGCCGCAGAGCTCGACGTCACCGCGTTCATGAACCTCATGATCGTGCTGGTGCCGGTGCTACTGCTGTCGATGGTGTTTACCCACACCACGGTCATAGATCTGAACTTTCCCACCGGGGACAGTGCGGCGGATGCTTTCGATTCCGATTCCGTCCACCTGGAGGTGGTCGTCAGAAACGACACGCTGGTCGTGGCCGACGGACGTGGTGGCACGATTAAAACTATTCACCGGATCGATGGCGAATACGATTTTGCGGAGTTGTCGCTCGTGATGCGGGAACTCAAGCGCCGGATGCCTGAAAAAGAGGACATAACCGTCCTGCTCGAGCAGCAGACAGACTATCAGACGCTCGTGACGATCATGGACAAGGTGCGCTCATACCCGACGGTGCAGTACCTCGAGGTGGTAAACGCCGAACTTTTCCCGGTGATTTCACTCGGCGATTCACCGACGCCCGCCAGTGGTGTCGCGAAGGTTCGACGCGCGGCAGTCAGCCGCGACGGAGACCGCTCGTGAGCAAGATCCGGCATCAGCAACGTCGTCGGTCGCAGCAGAGACATGGCAAATCCGCCAGTCTGAATCT
>SMVA01419165.1_pt1 | contig 24475 bp, 23 predicted proteins | sample 2456451 | NCBI WGS metagenome assembly SMVA01 (sample SAMN11095933, study PRJNA526329) | marine sediment metagenome | biome: Marine sediment; feature: Surficial sediment; material: Deep marine sediment; isolation source: Hadal surficial sediment | place: Pacific Ocean | collected 2014-05 | depth... | reverse complement strand
ACCGGCGCGGTCTCGGGCCGCACGGCGCGCCAGACCCAGAAGGATTCCGCCGCCTGCTCGACGAGCATGCCCCAGCCCTGATGCGTCTGTTCCGCACCGTGCTCGCGGGCCCACTTGATGAAAGGCGTGGTCGTCATGGCATAGGACAGGTCGTAGCAGACGACCTCCGGCCGGAGGATAGAGATCGGGAACGGCGGCACTTCGCCATTCAGGCCCGCCGATGTGGCGTTGATGATCAGGTCGAACGAATGATCCTCGAGTTCGTCGAACTGACATGCGGCGATATCCTCCGGCTGCGAGGCGTCCGCGGCGAACTCCTCGGCGAGGTCCTCGGCGCGTGCTGCCGTGCGATTCGCGATCAGGATGCGATGCGGCCCGGCATCGAGCAGCGTCGGCACGATGCCGCGCGTCGCCCCGCCGGCGCCGAGAATCAGGATATTCGCGTCACGAATGCTGATTCCGAGGTTACGCTTCAGGTCCCGGATGAGACCGATACCATCCGTGTTGTCGCCGACGAGCCGTCCCTCGTCTTCGACGCTGATCGTATTGACCGCGCCCGCGCATTGGGCGCGTTCCGACAACTCGTCCATCAGGTCGAATGTGGCATTCTTGTGGGGAACCGTGACATTCAGGCCTTTGAATCCGTCGTAGATCAGGCTATCAAGGGTCTCGGTCAGCACGTCGGGCGCAATGTCGATCGCCTCGTAACTCACGTCCTGGCGGGTCTGGTGCGCAAACTGCTGGTGAATGACGGGTGACTTGCTGTGCGCAATCGGGTGACCGATGACCCCGTAACGGTCCGTCATGGTGAACTCCGGGCGGTGACGATAATGAAATGGGCGATCTGATTATCGAGAGTGTCGACAGGCTTTTTACCATAATCCTTGGTGCCCTGTCCCGGTGATAACATCAATTCCCGCAGGCCCTCGCCGGCCTGCGAACGAGCCGAAGGAGACAACATGGCCGCGAAGCAAGAACCGATGCGTTGCGCCTGGTGTCGTGGCGTCAGCGATGCCTACCAGGCGTATCACGATCTTGAATGGGGCGTGCCCGCGCGGGACGATCGGCTGCAATTTGAATTCCTGTTGCTGGAGGGTGCGCAGGCCGGCCTGAGCTGGTCGACCGTGCTGCACAAGCGCGAGGGTTACCGTAAGGCGTTCGCGGGTTTCGATGCCGAGAAAATCGCGCGTTTCACCAAGCGCAAGGTCGAATCGCTGGTCGGGAATTCGGCGATTATTCGCAATCGCCTGAAGATCGAGTGCGCCATCGGGAATGCGCGGGCGTATCTCGAGCTTCAGGCATCGCTCGGCAGCTTCTCCGATTACATCTGGAGTTTCGTCGACGGAGAGCCGGTGCAGAATCGCTGGCGCAACCAGAACCAGGTGCCTGCGACCTCCCCGATCTCCGACGCCCTCAGCAAGGACCTGAAAAAACGGGGCTTCAAATTCGTCGGCAGCACGATCATTTATGCGCACATGCAGGCGACCGGGCTGGTTAACGATCACGTCGTCGGGTGCTATCGATACAAGGAGTGTCGAGCGTTGGCTTGAGTTCGTCTTCACGGTCTTCCCCCTTTTTCAGTTCCGGATTTCCAGGATCGTGACCTCCAATTGTTCTTCGCCATTGCTGTGCGTGATTGCGCCAAGGTGCGTTTCTCGCTCGAGGTCGTTCCACGTGACCGAGACGTCGCCGGTCTCGCCGCTGACGGCATCTGTCGGCGCGGATACGCTGAGGTTGCCGAGATTGTCGCCGGGCCCGACGGTCCAGATGAACAGGTCAAACGTTGCATCGGGTCCGTCGGTCTCGAAGCCGTGCACATCGATGAGGTACTCACCCGGTAACGGAAACAACACATCGACCTGCTCGTCCGAGTCGGTCTCGCCGCTGAGCCCGACCAGTGAGCAGAACACGAGGCCGGGGCAGTAATAGACGTACAGGTCGAGGTCATCTTCGCCGTCGGTGTGGTCGTTAAACAGGGAGACGCGCAGGAAGGTGTCGTCCTCGGCGACGATCAACGGATTCAGCGAGCGCCAGACGCTCGGCGGCAAGCGCTCGGCGTCGACATCGAACGTGTAGCCGTTCGACGGGTCGTCCAGTATCGAGATGTCCTCCAGGATGAATGGTGCGGCCAAGCCTTCGATGACGGTCTCATAGGTACCGGTATAGCCGAACTGGACTTCGAACGTCAGCGAACCGGTGCGGCCGTCACCGAATGCTTCGAACGGCGCGAGGAAGGGAACCGGGCGGACGGCGATCGGGCTGCGTACCGTGTGTGTTGCATCGACCCAGCTCAGTGAGCCGAATTGCCATTCGTACAGTTCGGCGCTCGATCTCGTCAGGTGGATATCGTAGACGCCGATCTCGTCGGGGCCGAGTGACAGCACGGAGGGCGTGACGTCGACGTCGATGCCCGGCGGCGCTTCGATCTGCACGGTGTATTGCGTGGCCTCACCGATATTGGTGACGCGACGGCGAATCGTGCGTTCGCTGACCAGGGAACTGACCGCGATCGATGGCAGGTTCAGGTCGGCGGCACCGGTGGGGTACCCGGCATCGATGAGCGCCTGGCAGTCTTCCTGGCCGAGGCGCGGCTCCTTCGTGCCGCACATGAACGCATCGTAGTCTTCCTTGACGGCGGCGTAGATCAGGCCCGGCTCGACGGCGAGATTCGGAACGACGTGGCCCGCGCCGAAGTCGAACGGGTCCGCAGGGGTTTCGCCATCTTCCCTGACGACGTCCTGGCGGCTCGTCGTCATCAACGCTGATTTGATTGCGGCGGGCGTCCAGTCCGGGTGTGCTTCTTTGAGCAGTGCCGCGATGCCAGCGATGTGCGGAACGGCCATCGAGGTACCGGACAGGTACTGAAACGTTTCGCCGCGCACGCCGTTCGCCACGTCGGGAGTCTGTGCCGCGAGGATGTTGACGCCGGGCGCGGTGAGATCCGGCTTGAGGATGTCGGCGGCAGTCAGGTTCGGGCCGCGGGACGAGAAACTGCCCATGACGTTTCCGTCTTCCGGAATCGTCAGGAACAGCGACTTGTCGAGCGTGATCTCGACGAAGTTACCGTCCTCGAGCTCGGTCAGCAGCAGATTGCCATCCGCCTGTCCGATCATGACGGCGGGGATCTGCACGATACCGCGCGTTCCCGACATGACGATCAGTTCGCCCTGGTGGTTGAATATGACGGCCGCGATTGCGCCGGCCGCCTCGACATTCTCGATCTTGACCTGGAAGTCGCAGCCGCCGCGGCGGATGAACGCAATGTGTCCCGAGATGTCGTCCTCATTGACGATCGGCTGGCATGCATCATCGGTCGTGCTGGTCACTTCGTCGCCGTCATCGGCGAGCACGAGCTCTTCGGTCAGCGGCCCTTCATCGCTGAGCGCGGGCGTGAAGCTGGCTTCTCGCGCTACGTAATCGGCCGCTACGTTGTCGGGCGAGTTGACGCGTACCGCTTCCTCGAATTGATCACCGGCGCGGCTGGATGCACCGACCGTCAGCACCCAAGGAGTGCCGGCAGGCGACAGGATGGTACCCGTGAGCGGACCATCGTTACCGGCTGCCACGACACTCAGTATGCCGGCATCCGACGCCGCCAGCAGCGCCAGGTCGTCCGGATCGCTGATATTGATATCCGTGTTGCCGACCGAGTAATTGATGATGTCGACGCCGTCGGCGACCGCGTCTTCGATTGCGCGCTGCAGATCGGACGTGGCGCAGGTTCCGCGTATCTGCCCCGGTTCCAGCCAGCAGGCTTTGTAGACGGCGATCCGGGCGCGCGGCGCGATACCGTTGACGCGGTCTACCTCGGAGTCGGCCAGCGTCGCCCGCACTTCGATGCCTGCGGCGGTCGCTGCGATATGTGTTCCGTGCCCATCCGCGTCACGCGCCGACCGGAATTCGTTCGCATCGAGGACATTGGACGCGAGAAAACCATCGAGGTAAAAGCGCGCGCCGATGATCTTGTTGTTGCACAAGTCTGTGGAGAAGTTGTCTCCGGCCTCGCATCGGCCGTTCCATCCCTCCGGCGGCTCGAAGGTCACGGTATCGTCACGATTCCTGAAGCGCTGGCACAGCCAGATACCCAGCACTGAGGTCTTGGCCCACTCCGATCGACAGAGTCGCGGGCGATCGGCCTCCTGTACATCGCTGAAGCTGGGGTGTTCCGGCGTGATGCCGCTGTCGATGACGCCGATGATGATATCTTCGCCCTTCAGGTCGAGGCCGGACACGAGGCCGTCTCCTGCGTCGAACAGCCCGAGGAACACCGGGCTGTCATTGGTATAGAGATAGCGAACGCTGTCTTCCCAGACGTTCACGATATTCTTTCGCGAGCGCAGCTTCTGCGCCTGGATCGGTGTCAGTCGAGCCGCGAAACCGTTGAACGTGTATCGATAGCTGTAGAGCTTGTTGTCGTATGCGCCGATCGACTGCAATACGTCGTCGTGGGCGTCGATCAGTTCGCGAGCGTAGGCGCGGACGTTGGCGTCCCGGGCGTCGAACTTTTTGCCTTTTCTCGGGCGGGTGGCGGCGAGTCCACCCGGCCGGCCCGTGTAATTCAGGGCGGCCGGCTGGTCGAACTGCACGATGTAAACGCGCTCCTCGAACAGGGCCTGATCCCGCGCATCGAGTCCAGGCACGTCTGCCGCGGCGTCCGCGGCAAACCAGACCAGGCAGGCGCCGAGGACCGCTGCAATGGTGTTGACCGCGCTGATCTGCACGCCGGAGGAATCGGGAATCTCAGGGGTGGTTTGTAACTGGCGGCGCTCTGACATAGCTCCCGTTCCCTGGGCAGGATCAAACATTCGCGGCAGGTTTCGGCCCAGAGTCATTCCGGGCGCCCCATCTTTATTGTATTAAGAAATAAATGTTTACAGAAACTTCTTAATACACATTAGCACATTTTCCCAAAAGCGCTCAATCATCGGCAACGGGCCCATTGCGTGCAGCATCCCGCCTAGCCGGCGCGCAGGACGGCGCCCGTGCGTGCATCGCGAATCTCGCTCGGGCGTTGCCGCGGCCCGACCCCGCCCGGCAGGATGAAATCGATGTCCGTGCCGAATGCCCAGCGTACGGCGCGCGCACTGCGCGCCGGCTTCGCGCCGCTGTGGTTGGCGCTGGTCGAGACGATCGGCATGCCGGCCTCCCGACACAGTGTCGCGGCGATCGGGTGGTGGGTGATGCGCACCGCGGTCGTGGGACGCCCGCCGGTGATCCATTCGGGCGTCATGGGTCCGGACCGGATCACCCACGTGATGCCGCTCGCGGTGTGAGCGGCATCCATCAGATGTCGAAGCTCCTCCGCCGACGGGGCGATCCAGCCTTCGAGTTGGTGGAGCTCCGCGGCAATCAGGATAAGCCCGGCCGCCGTCGGGCGTCGCTTCAGTCGCAGGATCTCGAGTACGGCGCCGCTGTTTGCCGGGTCGCAGCCAAGACCATAGACGGCCTCGGTGGGATACGCCACGATGCCTCCGGCCTCGATGACTCGCGCGGCCTGGCGGATTTTCAGCAAGCTGGTTGCAGTCGACGAGGGTTGGGTGAGTGCAGCCATGGTTTATCGTCGCCTGGTTTATGCGGTTGCAGGCACCGCGGGGGGATCAGCTGTCGGGCGCCTTTTGTGCGGCAGCCTTTTTCTTCGCCTTCTTCTTGGCTTTTTTCTTTCCGCCGCGCTTCTTGCGCAGGGGCGCCTTTGCCAGCAATTCGATGCATTCGGCGAGCGTCATGCTCTTCGGCTCACGATCTTTCGGTACCCGCGCGTTCTTTTCCTTGTTGGTAATGTAGGGCCCGTAGCGGCCGTTCAGTACCTGGATGCCCTCTTCCTCGTAATCCAGGATCAACCGGTTCGCGTCGGCTTCCTTCTTTTCCGCGACCACTACCAGGGCCCGCTCCAGGTCGATCGTGTACGGGTCATCGTCGCGGATCGATGCGAACTTGTCGCCGTAGCGCACATACGGACCGAAGCGACCGATGCTCGCGGACACGGGCTCGCCCTCCGGCGTCTCGCCCAGCTTGCGTGGCAGCTTGAAGAGTTCGAGCCCTGCTTCGAGGGTGATCAGCGCCATCTTCTCGCCGGGACGCAGGCCGGCAAACTTCGGCTTGTCTTCGTCCTCGCGCGTGCCGATCTGTATGAAGGGCCCATAGCGACCCATGCGCACACTGACAGGCTTGCCGGATTTCGGGTCGATGCCCAATTCGCGCGACTGGCCGGCTTCCTCCCGGCTGACGCTGACTTCCTTGTCATTTACGAGCTTGTGGAACGGCCCCCAGAACTTGTCGAGTACCGGGATCCAGTCGCGCTCATCGTTCGCTATCTCGTCGAGTTCGTCTTCCATCTTCGCCGTGAAGTCGTAATCGACGTAGCGGGTGAAGTGACTCGTCAGGAACCCGCTGACGATGCGCCCGATGTCGGTCGGCTCGAATCGTTTGCTTTCCGTGCTCACGTACTCGCGGTTCTTCAGCGTCGAGATAATGCTGGCGTAGGTCGATGGGCGGCCGATGCCGAATTCCTCGAGCGTCTTGACCAGGCTCGCTTCCGTGAAGCGGGGCGGGGGCTCCGTGAAGTGCTGGTCCATGCGAATCTCCTGCAGGGTCAGCACGTCGCCTTCCCGTACCGGCGGAAGCGTGCGATCGTCGTCTTCGTCCTTGGCGTCGTCCTGGCTTTCCTGATACACCGCCATGAAGCCAGGCTTGACCAGCGTCGAACCCGTGGCGCGGAAACGGCCGGCCTCCGGTGTCTTCATCGGCAGCAGGTCGAGCGCCACCATGTCAAACAACGCGTGGACCATCTGGCATGCGACGGTGCGCTTCCAGATCAGGCTGTACAGTTTGAGCTGGTCCCCATCCAGGTAAGCCTTCAGACTGTCCGGCGTTCGCCTGACGCTGGTCGGCCGAATCGCCTCGTGTGCTTCCTGTGCGTTCTTCGCCTTGGTCTTGTAGACGCGAATCTCGTCAGGCAGGTTTTCGGCGCCGTAGCGCTCGACGATATACTCGCGAATTTCCGTGAGCGCCTCACCCGAGAGCGTGACAGAATCGGTACGCATGTAGCTGATCAGCCCAACCGTCCCGTCGCCGGTGTCGATGCCCTCATAGAGTCGCTGCGCGGTCATCATCGTGCGCTGTGCCGTGAAGCCGATCTTGCGTGACGCTTCCTGTTGCAATGTCGAGGTCGTGAACGGCGCTGTCGGGTTGCGCTTGCGCTGCTTCTTCTCGATCGTGTTGACCTTAACTTTGCCGTCCGACGCAGCCAGCATCGTGTCACGCACGGCGGTGGCTTCGTCTTCGTTCACAAAGCTGAACTGCTCGACTTTCTTGCCCTGATATTCGGCCAGGCGGGCGACAAAGGTCGTCGGCGCGTCACCGACATCGCCCTCGATCGACCAGTATTCCTGTCTCTCGAAGGCCTCGATTTCCAGTTCCCGCTCGACGATCAGGCGCAGGGCCGGGCTCTGCACGCGTCCGGCCGACAGCCCCGGCTTGATCTTCTTCCACAGCAGCGGCGAGAGGTTGAATCCAAACAGGTAGTCGAGGCCGCGTCGCGCCTGCTGTGCACTGACCAGTGACGTGGACAGTTCGCGGGGATTGGCGACGGCTGCCTGGACCGCTCGCTTCGTGATCTCGTAGAAGACAATGCGCTTGACTACCTTGTCTTTGAGCACGCCGCGTTCTTTGAGTATCTCGTAGAGGTGCCAGGATATCGCCTCGCCCTCTCGATCAGGGTCAGTCGCGAGCAGCAGCGCGTCAGAGTTCTTCAGCGCCTTTTCGATGGCGGCGATGTGCTTCTCGTTCTTCTCGATGATCTGGTACTTCATCGCGAAGCCATTTTCCGTGTCGATCGCGCCTTCTTTCGGCACCAGGTCGCGGACATGACCATACGAGGCGAGGACCTTATAGTCTTTGCCGAGATATTTCTCGATAGTCTTCGCCTTGGCAGGCGACTCAACGACGACGATGTTCATTCCCATTTCGCTTTCGCCAGAAACCAAAACCGCGGCAGAGCCGCGGTGTGAGAATATTAAGTGACGAACCCTGGTTGCGACTGCATCTGAATCTTCAGTTCACCAGCCCCGTGTTCTCTTCGAACACCAGGTCTTCCATGCGCGCGAACGCCTTCTCCTGTCCAGGTTGACTGAACAAAACCATCAGCACGACCCATTTGACTTGCTCGACGTCAATGTCGCCGGCACCCAGGGCGACCAGCCGGTCGATGACAAGCTCCCTCTGAACGGAGGACACGATTCCGATCTGCTCGAGGTACAAAATGTAGCCTCGGCACTCGGTATCAAGGCGCGACAACTCAAAATTATTGAACAGCCGGATCGACCGTTCGGCAGGCTGAACCTGAAAGGGGTCGAGATGGCGGGCGCTCAGGCCGTCCAGCCAATCCAGCGCACGATCGACTTCCGGCTCGCCGAAGCCGGCCTGCAACAACTCTTCCCGCAGCACGCTCTGATCAGGCTCAGGCTCCACTTCCAGATCTTGTTCCGAGTACGTTTCAAACAGATACATGAGCACGTCAAGCACAGTTTCGCTCATTTCAATCGACCTTTTTCCCTCTGAATGTAAGCGCCGCCAGCCAGCAACCCTACACGTCCTTCCAACTCCAATATAAGAAGCATGGAGGAAACCTCTTCTGCCGTCAATCCGCTGCGGTGTACCAGTGCATCCACAGACATCGGATCCCAGCCCATAAACGTCAGTAATCGTTGATAATCCGAGTCGTCCACATGGGATGTGTCGGCCTGTGTTTCTGCGGTATTTTGTTCAATGAACTCTCCGATACCGGCCAGTATTCCCGGCAGCTCCTCGACGATGTCAGCGCTGTTTTCCACCAGTTTCGCACCGGAACGGATCAACTGATGGCAGCCCCGTGCCGTCGGATTGTGGATCGAGCCGGGTACGGCGAACACCTCGCGGCCCTGTTCAGACGCGAGGCGCGCGGTGATCAGCGCGCCGCTGCGCCGGCTTGCTTCGACGACGAGCGTGCCGACGGACATGCCGCTGATCAACCGGTTGCGTTGCGGAAACTGGGCACGTCTCGGCGGCGTACCCGGTGGGAACTCCGTGACGATCGCGCCCTGACGTGCAATGTCGTCGGCGAGCTCGGTGTGCTGTGTCGGATAGACAAGATCGGGCCCCGTCGCACACACGGCGATCGTCCGGGCGTTGGCGGCGAGCGCACCGCGATGGGCGGCGCTGTCGATGCCGGCAGCCAGGCCGCTCGTGATGCAGAACCCCGCGGCGCCGAGATGAGCGGCGAAGCGCTGCGCTGTCTCGCAGCCGCCGGGAGTCGCGTTGCGGCTGCCGACGATTGCGAATTGTGGCAGGCTCAGCACGTCGACATCGCCGCGTACGAACAGCAGCACCGGCGCATCGTAGATGTCGCGCAACATGGGCGGGTAGGTCGGGTCGTTCCAGGTGATCGCCGTGTGACCACCCGTCTCGAGCCACTCCCGACAGTGCTCCAGCCCGCGTTCGTCCGGCTGCGTCAGGTCACGCACGGTGCGCGCCGACAGTCCGGCGCTCTGTAGCGCGGAAGCACTCGCTCCTACGATGGCGTCAGCCTCGCCGAACCGTGCGAGCAGCGCGTCCGCATCGCGCCCGAAGAGGCGGGATGCGAGACCGAGAACTAGCCAGCTGTCTTGAGACACACGCGGGACTCCCTCGGGCGCGGTCAAAAAAAACGCGCCGGTTTTCTAACCGGCGCGCTTTATTTGATCAGTTCGGGCGTTTGGTGAACAGCCCGATAATCAGGCCGAAGACCATGATTCCCGATCAGCCGGGTTTCTTGACTTTGTCCAGGATATGGATCTCGCTGGTCGCATGCATGACCAGCGCGTAGCTGATGCGATCGTAAGTCTTGAAGACCATCAGCGTGCCCGCCGACTCGTCGGGCGTCGTGAACATGCCGCCGCCGATTCGATCATTCATGGTCTCGCCGGTCTGCCAGACCGTCAGGACATGCCCGACATCGAGGCCGTGCGACGTTCCGCGGTTCAGCACGACGACCTGGTACTGGCCGATCAGGGCCAGTCCGTCGACAACGTGAATGATGCGGCCGTCGATATTTTGCTCGGGAGCCCGCGGATAAAACTGTAGCGGGATATCGAAGTCTTGCTCGAGCAGGCGGTCGCCGATCAGCGCCTCGCGCCGGGTCTGCAGCAGACGCAGTGTTGACGGGTCACCGACCCGGCTGATCGCGCCCTCGCCGACGAAAATGCCCTGGAAGCCGACGACTTTATTGTCGTCCGGATCGATCAGCGGGTCACCGATGTGGATGACGCTGTACCCCCGATTGACCTCACCGACATCGCCGCGCACGTAAATATCCTGCCCGGCGCCGGCCATGAGATGACCGTCGCGGATCGCCGCAACGTACGGTAACTGCTCGATCTCGTCGGCCTGCAGCACCGTGCCCTTGCTCAGGAAGGCGCCGATCGTGCTGAGCGGAATGGTCGTGATCGCCGCGGACAGATCCTCTGAACGAATACGCGGTGAGAGCTTTTCGGGCCCTCCGGACATCGTGCCGGTGTCGATCCGGAGCTGCGGCCGGCCGTCGACATAGACGAGCACCAGCACATCGCCGGGATATATAAGGTGTGGGTTCTCAACCTGTGGGTTGACCTGCCAGATCTCCGGCCAGTACCAGGGATCGCGGAGGAACATCGCGGAGATATCCCAGAGCGTATCGCCGTGTTTGACGGTATAGCGTTCCGGGTGCTCGGGATTCAGTACGATGTTGGAGCCGGATTGCGCCGTCAGAGCGGGCGCAAAGCCACCACCGGTCGCCAGAGTGGCGCTGGCCAGCAGCAATGTGATGAGGCCGGTCACGATAAGCTGTGCCGATCGGATAAGCCGCAGCGACTTGTTCATAGGATGCCCATCCCTAGTTTTCGATATCGCACCGAGCCGGATATAGCCGCTGCTATAATTCCGAACTGCGCACCGATGCGAGTTTGTGACAACAACAACCCCGCGCTACGGCTAGATCCGCACCTTTGCCGATAGCCTCGGGTTCTGGATATAGCATAAAATTGTCTGTAATTCATAGCACTGTACACGAAATATGATGAAAACGTTATGTCACTGCTGAAGATCCTGGAATTCCCGGATCCTCGGCTGCGGACCCAGGCGACGCCGGTCGAGACCGTCGATGATGAGTTGCGCCAATTCATCGACGATCTGCTCGAAACCATGTATGCCGCGCCCGGCATTGGTCTGGCGGCGACCCAGGTTGATGTACACAAACGCTTGCTCGTACTCGACGTCTCCGAAGCGAAGGACGAGCCCTATTGTTTCATCAACCCGGAACTGCTGGAGAGGAACGGCGTCACGTTCGCGGAAGAGGGCTGCCTGTCCGTTCCGGGCGTCACGGAATCGATCGAGCGGGCCGAGCGGGTCCGGGTGCGGGCGCTGGATCGCAACGGCGAGGGCTTCGAGCTGGACGTCGATGGGCTGCTCGCGGTTTGCATCCAGCACGAGATGGACCATCTGGACGGCAAGCTGTTCGTCGACTACCTGTCGGAGCTCAAGCGGCAGCGCATCAAGAAAAAGGCGATAAAGTCTCGCAAGCGCGAGGATGACCGGCCTTTGGTCCCCATCCTCTGACCGCCGTGCGGTGTCCGTGATCGCATGCGCCCGTGTCTGACGAGTCACCCTGGGCCCCACCCTCTGTCTTATGAATAGCGGCGCGACAGATTCCACCGGCCAGTCGGCCCGCATTGTGTTTGCGGGTTCGCCGGCATTCGCCGTGCCCTGTCTTTCCGGACTCATCGAATCGGTGCACGAGGTGGTCTGCGTGCTGACCCAGCCCGACCGGCCGGCCGGCCGCGGCCGCCAGCTGCGCCCGGGCCCGGTCAAGCAGTATGCGGTCGACCACGGTCTCGACGTCCTGCAGCCGGAACGCTTGTCCGGGGAAGATATTCAGCGCCAGCTCCGTGCTCTGCAACCTGACCTGGCGATTATCGTCGCGTACGGCCTGCTGTTGCCGCCGACGGTGCTGGATATTCCGCGGGCGGGATGTATCAACGTGCACGCCTCGGTCCTGCCGCGTTGGCGCGGCGCATCGCCGATCCAGGCGGCCATCCTGGCGGGTGACGATGCGACCGGTGTCAGCATCATGCAGATGGAAGCAGGCCTGGATACCGGGCCGGTTTTTTCCGTGTCGTCGCTGGATATCGAGCCGGAGGAGACGGCGGACTCCCTGCATGACCGGCTTGCCGTGGCCGGCGCCGAGTTGTTGCGCGCGACATTGCCGGGCATCCTCGACGGTGCGGCGACCGCGAGGCCGCAAAATGATGCCGACGCGACGTATGCCCGGCGCATCAGCAAGGCGGATGCACGTATCGACTGGCACCAGTCGGCCGCCCGAATCGACCGACAGATTCGCGCTTATCACTCGTGGCCGGTTGGCGAGACGTTGCTCGACGGGCAGCGCGCGCGCTGTTGGGCAGCTCGTCCGGTTGCGACCGCGCCGGCCGCCGACGGCGTAGCCGGCCAGGTCATCGACGTTGCCGTCGATGGGATCGATGTGCAGACCGGAGATGGCGTGTTGCGTCTTACCGAATTGCAGTTGCCGGGGCGTGAGCGAATGCCCGCGACACAATTTGCCAACGGTTACCCGGTGGTCGGTAAAATATTCGGCATATGAGCGATAAGCGCACGCGCAAGACCGACGGCGCGCGCGCGCGCGCCTGTGCCGCGCTCGCCGTCGATTGGGTGCTCGCGAGGGGGCGCACACTCGATCAGGCATTCGCCGAGGTCCTGAGCGATGCGTTCGCCGAGCGTGAGTGCGCGCAGATCAAGGCGCTCGCCTTCGGTGCGTTGCGCTGGCACCCGCGGCACAAGGCCATCATCGCGGAGTTGCTCGAGCGGCCCCTGCGTGCGCGCGACAAGATCCTCGAGGCCTTGCTGTCGGTCGGCCTGTTCGAGCTCATCGCGGGTCGTCAACCCGGTTACGCGATCGTGTCCGCGACGGTTGATGCGAGTCGGCAGCTCAAGCGTCCGCGCGCGGCCGGGCTCATTAATGCGGCACTCCGACGCTTTCAGCGTGAGAGCAACGAGTTGCTGCGGCGGGCGCTGGGCGATGAAGAGGGCCGCTTCAATCATCCGCAATGGTTTATCGACGCCGTCCGCACGGACTGGCCCGAGCATTGGCAGCAGATCCTCAGCGCCGCGTTGTTGCATCCACCGCTGTGGTTGCGTGTGAATGCGTCGAAGACCACTCCGGTCGTCTACGCCGGGCGGCTGAAGACGCACACCGGGATCGTTGCCAGCACACAGAAAGGCTTGCCCGACGCGCTGCGACTCGAGCGAGCGGTGCCCGTCACCGAGTTGCCCGGTTTCGACGACGGGTTAGTCTCGGTGCAGGACGGCGCCGCGCAACTGTGTGCCGACCTGCTCGATGTGGCGCCGGGAATGCGCGTGCTGGACGCCTGCGCGGCACCGGGCGGCAAGTCGATGCATCTGCTCGAACGCTGCAACGGCGACCTGAAGCTCGTCGCAATCGATATTGATCCGGAGCGCACGAAGTTGCTCGAGGATAATCTTCGTCGCGGGGGTTTCGCGGCCCAGGTACTGACGACCGACGTTCGGGATGTTGCAGGATGGGCAGACGGGCAGCGGTTCGAGCGGATACTGATCGACGCACCGTGTTCTGCGACCGGTGTGATTCGTCGCCATCCCGACATCAAGTTTCTGCGGCGGGCTCAGGACATTGACGCGCTGGCGCAGCGGCAACTCGACATGCTGGAGGTGCTCTGGCCCCTGCTCGCACCCGGCGGCCGCCTGCTGTATGCAACGTGTTCGGTTCTGCGTACGGAAAACGATCAGGTTGTTCGCAGGTTCCTGTCCGGCCATCGCGAGGCAGTCGAGGTGCGCCCGCTCGAGGGCGACGCACAAGAGCTGGCAACCGTTTGCGCCGATCCCGGCTACCAACTGTTGCCCGGCCCGGCGGATACTGACGGGTTCTATTATGCTTTAATGGAGCGCACTGCCTGACCGCCTTGCCGATGGCGTTCTGACTGGAGTGGTTCTTCCGACCCAAGATGCGTTCCAAATGCACAAGCGATGGCCGTTTCACGAGGGATGACGAACTTGAATGCGGCTTCCCGGGTTCGGGGGTGCGTGCCTCGCTCCGACCCGTGGCTCGGTGGCGCGACCTGTTTGCTGTCTCGTTGCTCGTGATCGTTGCACAGATATTGTCGATCGGCACGGTCGCGGCGAAGGGTGAGCCGTTCGAGATTCGCAGTGCCGTCACCCGGCTGAGCAATGGGGTCTATTTCGCGACCGCGCGAATCGACTACCGGCTCAGCGACGACGCGCTCGAAGCGCTCGAGAACGGCGTCGCCCTGACGATCCAGTTGCAGATCGAAGTCGCGCGGGTGCGCCGCTTCTGGGTCGATCAAAAAGTCGCGTCGCTGAAGCAGGATTACCAGCTGAGCTACCAACCGCTAAGTGAGCGCTACGTAGTCAAGAATCTGAATAGTGGCGAACAAGGCTCGTATGCGACGCTGTTCTCGGCATTAAATACCATGGGGCGTGTCGTGGATTTGCCGATCATCGATGCGGCGCTGTTGGAGCCGAATGCGCCTCACGAAATCTCGATCCGGGCCGTGCTCGACCAGAATACGTTGCCCGGCCCACTGCGTTTGATTGCATTCTGGAGTTCCGGATTTCGCCTGCAGAGTGATTGGTACACATGGAAGCTAAGCGAATAAAGCGCGCGATATACGCGATTCTGATCGCCACGGCCGCGTTGCTCGGCGTGCTGGCGCTCGGTTTGCTTGTCCAGACCTCGCAGAACCCCAAGGAGTTCGGTCGGCTGCACGACCTGTTGTTGCTCGTCAACGCGGCGGGTGTCGTGATCCTGATTGTGCTGATCGTCGGCAACCTCTATCGACTCATCCGCGACTACCGTCGCAAAGTTCCCGGTACTCGTCTGAAAGCGCGCATGCTGATCGCGATCGTCGGGCTCACCGTTGCGCCGATCATCGTCGCCTATGTCTTCGCCGTGCAGGTGCTGAATCGCGGCATCGACAGCTGGTTCGACATCGAGATTCAAAGCGGGCTGCGCGATGCCCTGACCCTGAGCCGGTCCGCGCTCGACCGGAATATTCACAATAGCATGGAACGCACGCAGGTCATTGCCACCGAGTTGATGCTCAGCGACGGACCAAACGTCTTCCCGCTGCTCAATCGTCTGCGCCGGGAGAGTGGTGCATCCGAGGCCACGCTGTTCGGCCGAAAATTTTTGATCCTGGCAACGAGTCAGCAGGAATTCGCGGTCGCCTTCCCAATGCCGCCGCCCGAAGAGGTGGTCTTGCAGCTCCGCCAGACCGGGACGTATGTCGGCATCGAGCCAATCGGTCAGGGTCGTTACCAGGTACGTACCGCGATCAGTCTGCCACGTGCTCGGCTCGATGCGGAGCCGTTGACGCTGCAAGCTATCTACCCGGTTGGTGAACGAATTTCGTCGCTCGTCGATTCGGTCGAGAGTACATATACCAGCTACAATGAGCTGTTGTTCCTGCGCGAACCGTTGAAGGCGAGTTTCGCGCTGACGCTGACGCTGGTCGTCATGCTGTCTGTGCTCGCGGCCGTTTACGGCGCCTTCTTTTTCGCTCGCCGACTGGTCGCACCAATTTTGTCGGTCGTGTCCGGAACGCACGCGGTGGCGAAAGGCAACTTCGATACCCTTCTGCCGGTAACTTCACACGATGAGATCGGTTTCCTGATCGACTCATTCAACCAGATGATCCAGCGCCTCGGATCGGCGCGCGAGGAAGCCCGGTTGAGTCAGGCGGGTCTCGAGAAAGAACGGGCGCATGTCGAGGCGATCCTCGCGCGCCTGTCAACCGGTGTGATCGCCATCGAGAGTGACGGCCGCATTCGTATCGCGAACGAAGCTGCCGCATCGATACTGAACGTCGATCTGACGAATGCCGCCGGGTCGCGGTTGGTCGACATCGCCGAGGCTCATCCGCCACTCGACAAGTTCCTGCATGCGCTGCAGACGCACCTGGAGTCGGACGAAACCGAATGGCGTGAGCGCATCGTTCTGCGCAGTGACGCAGGGCGTCGCGAGCTGGTGTGTGCGAGTTCGGCGCTCCCGGGCGAGGGCGACGAGCCCGGCGGCAGCGTGATTGTGTTCGATGACGTGACCGAGTTGCTGCAGGCGCAGCGCGATGCCGCATGGGGCGAGGTCGCGAGGCGACTTGCGCATGAGATCAAGAATCCGCTGACGCCCATCCAGCTTTCGGCTGAGCGCATCAGACGCCGGTATCTGGGTACTATGAAGGATATGGAGGCAGAGGTGCTCGATCGTGCGACGCATACGATTGTCGCGCAGGTCGAGGCGATGCGCGATATGGTCAATGCATTCAGCGAGTATGCGCGGGCGCCGGAGATCAACATTTCACGCATCGAACTGAACAGGTTGGTGCGCGAGGTCGCGTACCTGTATCCCGCTGGCGATAATCAGGCAGTGGTGCAGCTCAGGCTGGACGAGAAACTGGATGAAATCGATGCCGACGATCTGCGCCTGCGACAATTGCTGCACAATCTGATCCGTAACGCTATGGAGGCAACCGAAGGCCAGGACGACGCGCACGTCGAAATCGCGACACGCGTCATCGAGTTATCCGGCCGGCAGTTCGCCGAGATCAGGGTGTCTGACGACGGTCCGGGTATCGATCCGGCGGCGATCGAGCAACTATTCGATCCCTATGTAACGACCAAGATCAAGGGTACGGGCCTCGGTCTCGCGATCGTCAAGAAGCTCGTCGAGGAGCACGGAGGGACGGTCAGCGCCGAGAATTTGGATGGCGGTGGCGCATGTGTGATTGTGCGATTACCCGTCAGGGAAGCTGGCCGACACGATCAGCAATCGCAACGTGACCACCCGCGGAGGGAACGGGCATGAGTACCGCGAATATTCTCGTCGTCGACGACGAGGTGGATATCAGGACTCTGATCGAGGAGATCCTGACAGACGAGGGTTACCAGGTCGCGACCGCAGGCGATGCCGCCGAGGCGCGCAAGCAGTTGGTGTCCAGCCAGCCAGACCTGGTGCTGCTGGATATCTGGATGCCGGATACGGATGGCATAACGCTGCTTGGAGAGTGGTCGGCACAGGGCGACCTGAAATGCCCGGTCGTGATCATGTCGGGCCATGGCACCGTCGAGACGGCGGTCGAGGCGACGCGGCTCGGAGCCGTGGCGTTCGTCGAAAAGCCACTATCGATCGCGAAATTGCTGCGCACGGTCGAAAAGGGTCTGGAAAGCCAGGGACAGGCGATCCTGCCGGCCCGGCCCGGCGCCGTGTCGCGGTATATGCCGGTCGGCAAGAGCCAGAGAATGCAGATGTTGCGTCAGCAACTCGAGCAGATCGCTCCGCGGATGACACCGCTGCTGTTGATCGGCGAGACCGGGTCCGGGCGCGAAGCGTGTGCGCGCTTCACGCATGCGTCACTGCCCGGCGGGGATCGGCCGTTCGTCAGTCTGCATTCCGGTACGCTGACGGCGGAGAACGTGGCTACGCTGTTGCTCGGTATCGACACGGCCGCCGGCGAGGAACCCGGGTCTTTCGAAGAGGCCGCGCATGGCACCCTGCATATAAGCGAGTTGCAGGATCTGTGCGCCGAGGGCCAGCAACTCCTGCAGGGGGTCATCGACCAGGGCAGCTTCGCCCGGCTCGGGAGGGCTCAGCGCATGCCGCTTGATGTGCGCATCATTGCGTCGATCGGGCCTGCGGCGTTCGCTGATCCGCAACGTGCGGGAATACGGCCGGATTTTGTTGCGACGCTGTCGGCGTCGACGATACGTGTGCCGGCGCTGCGTGAGCATGCGGAAGACGTTCCGGAGTTGCTGCAGCATTACGTCGATCGTCTCGTCGACGCGCAGCGTCTGTCGTTTCGCCGGTTCTCGGTCGCCGCACAGAATCGTCTGCGGCACTATCCGTGGCCCGGTAATCTGCGGGAGCTCGGTAATCTCGTCGAAAGCCTGTTGACGATCGAAGGGCCGGAAGAGATAGGGCTCGAAGAGATGGAGCAGTTCCTCGAATCGACGGTCGATCGGGATGTGCCACTGATCGAGCGTGACTTGCTGTCGATGCCGCTGCGCGAAGCCCGCGAGCATTTCGAGCGCGCGTACCTGACCGAACAGTTATCGTTGTGCGGGGGCAAGGTCGGGCGACTTGCCAAGCGAGTTGGCATGGAGCGAACGCATCTGTATCGCAAGTTGCGCGCACTCGGTATCAACTTTCGTCAGACCGGTGGCGACGGTTCCTGATATCGAGCGGCGGCGTCACGGCGCACCTAGCTGCTGATATATTTCTCGAGATCTACGATTGTAGATTGCTGTTCGGAAATGACAGCCCGGATCAGATCGCCGATCGAGATCACGCCCACAACTTCATCGTTCGCCACAATCGGCAAATGGCGAATTCGCTTGTCAGTCATCAAGGCCATGCATTCGCTGACGTCCTGGTCGGGCGTAGCGGTCACGACCTTGTTGGTCATGATTTCCCTGACGAGGGTTTCTTTCGAAGACTTTTCCTTCAATATGATCTGCCGGGCGTAATCGCGTTCGGAGATCACACCGACCAGTTTGTCATTCTGCATGACGATCAGCGCGCCGATTTCTTTCTCGGCCAGCAAATGGATGGCGTCGTAGACGGAAATGTCCGGCCCAACCGACCAGATGTCCCGACCTTTGACGGCCAGTATGTCCTTGACTCGTCTCATGGGCGCCCTCCCCGAGTGCCGTCTGCTGCGGCTCTATCCGTGCGGTAACGAACCCGACCGGACGAGCCCATGACGTGACTATACCAAGACGGGGCGTTGGCGGGGCTGGTTTACAGGCGTTTCTGCAGGAACCGTGTCACCTGGTCAGCCTGGCCCGGGCCGCCGTCGTCGAACCCGACCGAGGCGTACAGGCGCCGCGCGTCTTGATTGTGATCCCGCACCTCCAGCGTCAACTTGCAGCAGTTCTCGGCGCGCGCGCGTGCCTCGACCGCCGCGAGCAACGCATGTCCTATGCCCAGACCGCGGTGTGCCGGGAGGACGGCAAGATCGTGGATATTCAGCAGTGGACGCGCATAGAACGTCGAGTAACCGCGGAAGCAGACCGCAACGCCGACCGGTGTGTTTTGCTGCATGGCGAGCATGATGAGGACCGCGTCGACCGTCCGCAGGTCCGTTCGGAGTTTCTCGCGCACCGCCTCGGTGAGCGGTTCCGAGCCCCCCGCGGGTTCCCGCGCGTAGGCGTCGATAATCTCGATGATGCTGACGACCTGTGCGTCGTTCGTCAGGTCGGCTTCGATGACTTCGATGCTCATGGTGGGTTGCCTCATTTGCGGTGCAGACCTCGATACTACAGATCCAGAGCCCAGGCCTGGTCGCAGCGATCGGTCGACACGTCGCGCGGGATGCGCGCGAAGCCCGCGGCCTCGTACAGGGCGATGGCTTTCTCGAGTACGGATGCCGTTTCGAGAATGACTCGGCGGTACCGGCGCTGGCGTGCCGCGGCGATGCATTCATCGAGCAGCCGCAATCCGAGGCCTTGCCCACGCGCGCACGGCAGCAGGTACATCTTGCGGAGTTCGATATCGGCAGCGTTGACAGGATGCAGTCCGACGCAACCGACGATGCGCTGAGTCTCGTCCTCGGCGATGCGAAACAGACCCCCTCGTGCGGTGTAGTTGGCCTCGATGTCATCGAGGTCTGCATCGATCCCGTCCGGGTCGATCGCGAGCCCAAATTCATGGAGCACGTTTTCGACGAGTGCACGCACTTTGGCCGTGTCCCGGTTATCTGCATTCCTGATGGTGAAATTCATCGGTGCCGTTTCATGGTCTGCCGGCAGGCTAAAGCGTGATCTCCATGGACACGACGTGCGCCAGCAGCAGCTCCTGATGCGGATGATAAGGCTCGATCTCGTAGAAACCGAGCGATCGGTACAGGGCCTGTGCTTCTGATTGCTGATCCCCGGTTTCCAGGCGCATGAACGCATAATTTCTCGTGCGCGCGGCGTCGAGCAGCGCAGTGCACAGGGTGCGGCCAGCGCCGGCGCCCTGGTAACGGTCGCGAATGAACAGGCGTTTCATCTCGCACGTCGCAGGGTCGACGCGCTTCATCGCGACACAGCCGGCGGGTTCGTCATCGATCAGGGCCAGCAGCACGCATCCATCGGGCGGGGGATACTCGACCGCCAGGCCCGACAATGCGCGCTCCCATTACGCCATGTCGTAGTAGGCCGCGACGATTTCCGGCCATTCGCGGTAGCGGATGTGAACCCAGGCCAGGAACTCCCGCATCAGGACTTCGGGCGCCGAGCCCGGCCCAGGCGAACCAGAACCAGACGATCAAGGCGATGCGGTTCTCACGAAGCTTGCGGTACGCCAACACCAGCCCGCCGGCGATGACGGCGGGCAGGATCGTGGCGGCCAGGGCGCGGCTAATCTGGAACGTGGTGCTATGGCGGCCAGCCCGACCGTCGCTTCCAGCGCGTCCATGGAAGAGAAAGCAATCACGAGGTTGCAGACGAACATCCCCAGCAGGTGGGGCATGAAACTTCTGTTCAAGCCTTCGTCTCCTCTGGCAGAGCCGGCGGCTAATGATACCAATTACCGGTCGTCTGCCGTATCGGGCGCGAAGGTGCCGCCCGCGGGCGCCCTGCGCGAGTATGCCCGCGTCAGCAGCAGGTAGGCGACGGCGGCAAGGCCCGAGGCGCCGAACAGCATGAACATGACGACGATCTGGTAGCGCGCCGCGACCAGCGGCGAGATGCCCGACAGAATCTGGCCGGTCATCATGCCGGGCAGTGACACGACGCCGACCGCGAACAGAGAATTGATCATCGGGATCAACGCGGCGTTCAGCGCTGCATGACGTGCCTCGGTGTACGATTGGCCCCGATCCCGCTCGGCCCAGAAGCGCTCCGCGGTCAGACTGACCGTATTCATGCAACTGGCGAAGATCATTCCGGCAAGCGGAATCAGGAAGCGCGGGGCGAACCACGGCGTTATCTCGAACACGAGGCCGCTTATCAGGCCGAGGGTCGAAACGCCGCCGATGCAGATCGCCAGCAGCGCCAGCAGGTAATCTCGTCGGCTGCTTCGTTGCAGGGGCCGCATCGAGATCCATGCCGCGGCCGTCGCCATGACGACGAGTACACCCATCGTGACCAGGCTGCTGTTCGACGCGAAGATAAAGGTCAGTACGTAACCGACGATGAATAATTGCGCGATCATGCGCGCGACGGCGTGGACCGCCGTGCCGGGGTTTACTGCCCAACGATAGAGAATGCCCATCACGATGATGGCCGGGATGGCGCTGATGGCCAGCGCGGGGATCGAGATGCTCTGCAGCGGATCGTTCAATTCGTCTGCTATCGGGGGCGCCCACTGCCCGTCCGTGTGATCTCCAGAGAACAGCGGCCACTATACCTTATAGGGATCGCGGGTCGCTTCCGATCAATGCTAATATCGCGTTGCCTGACTGAGAATCAGAAGAACCTGTCCCGGTTCGGGTGGTCTTGCGAGGAGAATAGAGTCGATGAATTTTCAGAATAAGCCGGCCGCATTACTTGCAGTACTGGCAATGCTTGGCTTCGGTGGGTTCATGGTCGGCGCAGGCGCCGATGACGTGGCGGAGTTTGCCGCTCCGCTGAACGTGGAATATGAACACCCGGATGCTGACTTCTCCCGGTTTCAGCGGGTGTTGCTCGGCGAACTCGACGTCGACCATGTCACGATCGTGCCGCCACCGTGGCTGGCGGACCAGGCGTTCAAGTGGGAAGTCTCTGAGGTGAACGTTGCGCGCCTGCAGAGTGAGTATATCGCTGCGATGACGGAACAGATCCAGGGGAACGGCGGCTACCAGATCGCCCGGGAGCCAGGGCCGGGTGTCATGGAACTGTCGGTCAGGATTGTCAGCTTCATGCCGTACGCCGAGCAGAAAGACAGCGTCACGACTCGCGGGTCCGGCGAGATGAAAATTCATGCCGAGTTACGCGATGCTCAGACCGGGGATCTGCTTGCCATCTATGAGGGTCCGCAGGAAGTCGGCAAGGAATACCAGCCGAACACCGACTTCACCAAGGCGGAAAATCTGAAGAAGCTGTTTAATTCGTGGGGTCGCCGCGTGCGCATCGCCATGGACGCGGATCACGGCCGGAGTTAGTTCGCTTTGGCCCTCATCACGCCGAGCGGTTTCAGGAACAACCACAACAGCCCGAACAGTATAAACACGCCGATGTAGCGGATCAGGAGCTGTTGCGGCAGCCCCATGAACTCCTCGGGTGTCCCGATGTAATAAGCGGCTGTGGCGACAAGCAGCGGCACTGCCACCATCCATTTGCTCTTCCGGGTCAGGCCCAGGCCATGCAACTGTGTGACCAGGAAGACGGCGATGCCGCCGAACAGGAACATCGACCACGGGCCACCACCGGAATCCTGCATCATGAAGTAGGCGACAATGGCGCCGTGGAAGACGAAAAACACTTCCAGCGTGGCCGTCCACCAGCGGTTCACATGAAAGCGGGTAAAGAACAGGCTGCTCTGCAGGAGCAGCATCATCATGTAGAAGGTTCCGATCAGGTGGCCCGACGTAATTTCGATCGGGTGATACCAGAACGTGTAGATGATCGCCCAGGAGATGTAATAGCCGTGGTAGCGCCGCACCACGTCGCCGACCTGGTTGAGCACCGGGACGGACTTGCCGAAGATCAAACCGCGCCGTCGATTCTCCATCAGCATGATCACGAACAGCATCAGTACGACGGACATCATCGATGACAGCTCGTGGACGTCTTGCGCGAGGCCATCATAAGATAACTTGGTCTGAGCAATGTGCAGCAAGATGAAGAATGCGTTAATGCCGAGCGCCCACAGGTTGTGTGCATGCAGTCCGAAGATATATTTGGGGCGGTCCTTGCGCGCCGCCGCGATCAGGTACCAGATCGCGACCTGATGCAGGATATAGGGCAGCCAGGCCGCCAGGCGCGTCCACGCAGAGGGTTCGGGTAGTACCCAGTAATAGACGAAGCCCGGCTCGTCCGGCGCAAAATCGATATGGGCGCTATACGGCGCGAGCACGAGAATGACGGCCATGACCAGGCCGCAGCCGAGCAGGCCCCACCAGGCGCGATAGGGGATTGGTTGGTGGTCTGCGATCGGTGTTTCTGCACTCATTCCTGGTTTCGTCATCTGTCCTGAATCGCACAGAGCATAGCAAATTCAGGCCCATGGCCGACCGGGTCACAATATTCGCGCGTGAGGCCGGTTTATGTAAACACGTCGGCCGGCGCCGTGGCCAAACCTGTATATTTCAATGCCTCTAATAAGAACGACCTCCTCAGGATGGATTCTGATTCGATGTCCAACGTCATTCCCTTATTTCCCGAGCCGCCGGACGACGATGCCGTCGATGCCGGCTGGGACCCGTATATCTTCTCGATCGTCGCGAACAAGAATCGCACCTATACCGAAGACCGCCGCCGCGCCCCGCGTGCGAACACCCCGGCACGCAGGCGGGCGTTGTTACTGGCGAAGGGACGTCGGCGCAAATAACGGGCCGCGCCGCGGGTTCTGATCGGACCCTGCGATGAACGATATCCGACACCTGTTTTTCAAATAGGCCACACCCACTCGGCGGGCAACCGCAGACGTTTCCGCGGAAACGCTTTTTCCTTGGTCGACCATATGAGGCTTCGACTGAGCCGGTGGAGGTGGGGAAACGGATGGGGGAGACAGAATGCGCCACAGTGAACTGCCGCGAGAGCGACATTCGGCTACCGTGCGGCGCACATGTTTGCGAGTGAGGCCGGCCTCCAACGACCGGGCGCGTAAGATGCTGAACGCCGGTCCACTCACCGACCTGCTCCGTCAGAGCGGCGCCGATTCCAGTGCTGATTCGCGACTAGTCGTCAGTCAGGTACTCCAGACGATTGCGACCCCTCTTAGTGTCGACGGGGAAATTGTACGGGCCTATCTCATCGGGAAAAATAAACCCGGTACCTTTTTTTAGTGAGCTGGTAGCGTGTTGGAGCGGCCCCGCCAAGAAGGGGTCGCGCCTCGCTCAGGAATAAAGTAATAACGAGAAAGGGTTTTTGGGATTCGGCAGGCAGGTATTTTCGCTTGGATGCGAGGTGATACCGCAACGCAGCATTCAAGGTTTTTATACTAATCGTACATGTATTAGTAGATTTTATTGGCTGGTAGTAATAAACTACTAATTCAGCTGGTCTTAGTAGGTAGCTAGTAGTTTGGGGAAAACCTTGTACGTACAAGGTTTCAGACCCTTGGAGCGAGTTAATCGGGCTGAGATTGTTTAACTACTAATTCAGCTGTTCTTAGTAGGAAACTGGTAGTTTGGGGAAAACCTCGTACATACGAGGTTTCAGGCCCCTGCAGCGAGTTGGCAGGCATCCAGATTTAACTAACAAACATTTACCAAAGTACCAACGTTGGTACTTCGGT
>SMVA01182203.1_pt1 | contig 24507 bp, 17 predicted proteins | sample 2456451 | NCBI WGS metagenome assembly SMVA01 (sample SAMN11095933, study PRJNA526329) | marine sediment metagenome | biome: Marine sediment; feature: Surficial sediment; material: Deep marine sediment; isolation source: Hadal surficial sediment | place: Pacific Ocean | collected 2014-05 | depth... | reverse complement strand
GGAGAAACTGCGTCGACTCGATAACCTGTTGGACACGGAGAACTCCTTGGTGAGATTGGCTACGCTCCAGATTGTACCCTCTGATCCTGGCCGTTTGCTGACGGGGCCGGACTTCTCATCGGGTCACGGCTAGCATCTGGCGAGGAGCCAAGGGTAGATCCATTCGAAGTCCGACGGAGTGCCGACACACCGTGGCAAGCACCGACCAATCCGCGCGCCTGCTGCTCGCCGCCGGCGGCACCGGGGGACATATCTACCCGGGTCTCGCCATCGCCGGTGAGTTCCAGGCCCGCCACCCAGGCGCCGAGATCGTCTTCGTCGGGACCTCGCGCGGCCTCGAAGAACGCATCATCGGCGGCGCCGGCTTCGAGGTTCACATGCTGCGCGCTGAGCCCCTGCGCGGGGGTTCGCCGGGACGCAAGATCAAGGGCGGTCTGGCGTTGTTCCCCGCTGCCGTGGACGCCAACAGGCTGCTGCGTGAGTTCCGCCCCGACGCGGTGGTGGGCGTCGGCGGCTATATCTCCGGGCCCCTGCTGCTGTTGGCAGCCCTGCGTCGCATCCCGACACTCATCCTGGAGCCCAACTTCGACCCCGGCCTCGCCAACAGGTGGTTGGCGAGGTTCGTCGATGCCGCCGCCGTAGCCTGGCAAGACACAGCACGCCATTTCGGCCGCAAGGCTTTCGTGTCCGGCAACCCGATCCGAGCCGAGATCGCCGCAGTACCCGACGTCGAGATCAGCGCGGAGCTGCACGTGCTGCTGTTCGGCGGCAGCCAGGGCTCGCGCATCCTCAACGAAGCCATGGTCGCCGCCCTACCGTTGCTTGCCGGCGATATCGTGATCACCCACCAGACCGGCCCCGCCGAGCTCGAGCAAGTGCGCGCCGCCTACGCGGAGGCGGGCCGGCAGGGGCGTATCGAACCCTACCTGCCCGACATGAACCAGGAGTATGAACGGTGCGCCATCGTCGTCTCCCGGGCCGGCGCCACCACCTGTGCCGAGCTCGCCGCCGCCGGCCGCGGCGCCATTCTGGTGCCCCTCGAGCTCGCCGGGGGCCATCAGCGCCATAACGCCGGGGCCCTCGAGAAAGCCGACGCCGCCATCGTAATGCCCGAAGCCGAGCTCACCGGCACGCGGCTGGCAAGAACACTCAACGACCTCGCCACCAACCCCGAAAAGTGCGTCGCCCTGGGCAACGCCGCCAGAAAACAAGCCAAGCCCAACGCCACCACCAAGATCGTCGACAAGATCGAAGCCCTCATCGCCCACGCCTGAACCCCCTATCTGTCGGCCTAACCTGGATATCTCAACGGGTCGCGAAGCGCGCGCGCGCGAGGACGTGTCAGACCAGGCGCGCGCCGCGAGGGGATTCTGAAAGCGTGCTGAAAGTACGTCGCGGATCAGCGCGCATAGCGATACCCAACCGGGTCGTCGGAAATGCGGCAGATGCAAGGCGCGCGCCGCGAGGGGATCCCGCAGGCGTACTGAAAGTACGTCAAGGATCACCGAGCAAGTGCAACGCCGCAGATGCCGTATTTCCGGCGACCCCTACTACTAAATGAGGCGGGTGGCTTCTTGTTGCACCCGCTGCACCCCTTCGGGTCGACGGCGCATCACCGAGGAGAACGCTTCGACGATTCGTGGGTCAAAGTGCTCGCCCTTACCCTTCTCGATGATCTCGAAGGCTTCCCACGTCTGACGTGCTTTCTGGTAGGGCCGGTCGGTAGTCATGGCGTCGAAGGCGTCGGCGACGGCGATGATGCGGGCGCCCAGAGGAATTTGCTCGCCCTTGCGGCCGTAATATCCATTGCCGTTGAACTGCTCGTGGTGGAAGAGAATAATGGGCACCGCGTTCGACAGCATGCCGCCCATCCGCTCAACGATGTTGGCACCGTGCTCGGGATGCTTCTTGAGCTGCTCCCACTCGTTGTCATCGAGCTTGCCCGCCTTGCGAATGACGTCGATGCTGACGTCGAGTTTGCCGACGTCGTGCAACAACGCGGCAACGCGGATGTTCTCGATGTCCTCTTCGGACAGCGAGAGCTCGCGGGCGATCTCCGTCGAGAGAATCGACACGCGGACCGAGTGCGCCTCGGTGTAGCGATCGGCGGTGTCAATGAACTTGACGAGGATCTCCAGCACACCCGAATAGGCCTGGCGAAGGTCCGCCAGAGCCAGCTGGGAACGCTCGTAGAGTTTGCCCACAGCGCCGCCGCTGAGGACAAGGAAACCTCCCCACAGCGCGATATCCGCCCACCATGCGCGAATTTCTTCCAACGACGCCGAGCCTCCATCGGTCAGCGCCCGCGGCACGGCCTCGGAATTGCCGCTCAGGTAGAAGAGCAGGACGAACGAGATCGAGGCCACGGCAGCCATTACGCCACCTCGCACGCCGAGCGTGTAGCCGGCAACGACGACCGGGAGGAAGTAGAAGTTGAGAAAAAATCGTTGATCCGCGCCAAACCAGTTGACCAACCCGAGGATCGCGATCAACAAGAACACGATCATGTACTCGGGTCTGGCGACGCCCAACGACTTGCTTAGCTTTTCCATCATGATTCGAAGACCTCCATCCCTCGCCAGAATTCCTCCTCCGGCCACTGGCCCATTCTATCCGTCGCCGGAGCAGATTCGGAGCCTCTTCTTGCCCTGCGGCCCCGACAACTCGTGCATATTATAAAGTTATAATAATCACTATCAATTACTTTTAATCACTTAAACATACTAATACACTGTTGACGTGTGCAAACGCGCAAAGGGGGTACATTCGGGGCCCGCCAAAGGAGATAATGAATTCCTTCGGAATTTGGCCTCCCCAAACGCAGCCCTATACTGTCCTGGGATGTCGGTGGATGGACCGGCCCCGGCGGCGGCGGGGACCCCGGCGAAGACGAGGCAATGCACGAGTGAGCAGATTCATTCCAAGAGACGGCCGTCCGCATGGCATGTCCAACGGCGACGAGGGGGCGGGCGGCGAACTATCCCTCCTCTTCTCTCCCCGGGGTAGGGCGTTCCAAGGCCCAGGCGCTGATCAACGCCGGCTACCACTCGCTGCGAAAGGTCGCCGATACGCCGATTGAAGAGCTCGCGCGGGTGCCCGGCCTGGGCCCCAAGACAGCGCGGCAAGTACGCGAGGGAGCCCTCGAAGCGCTGTCGGAAGCAGAGCCCGAACGCAGTCGACCTACGGTCGTGCCCCACCCACGCAGTTCGGAACTCGCCACCCAAGGCGTAGAGGCTGAAAGCAAGATGTCGCTCGCCGACTTCCTCGGTGGCCACGAAACAGGCCCCGGCCTGAAGATCGACCGAGGCCTGCGTGACAAGGCACGATTGACGCCTCCCGACAGGGCGACTGAAGAACCCGTCGTCGATACCGAGCCGTCCGGCCGCGCCGAAGAGCACGGCACCGGCGAGCTCGAAGGTGGCGGCACGGAGGCACACGACGCACCCGAGGCGCCCGGCGGCGCAACCCTAGCCAGTCCGGACTCCGCTCCGGCCATTGACCAGGAGCCCCTCGACGTTCATCTGTCGGTACACATCGACAGCTCGCTGCTGGTGGAATTCGACCGTGACCTCGCGCGCGAGTTCGAAGTAGTACCGATACAGCGCGTCGGTGACGCGATGTTGGTCGCCTCGGAGAATGAGCTCGACACGGCGCAACTCGAGCAGCTCAGCAAGCGCGTTGGCTGCGAAGTGCACGCCATACCGTCGCAGGTCGCGCATTTGAAATCGACGTTGCGCACCCTCTACGACGACAACGCTCTGCGCAGTCGTTCCAAGGGACTCGGCGAGATCCTCATCGACCTCGGCCTGCTCACAACGCAGCAGCTCGGACAAGCCCTAGCGCATCAGACGCGCGAGAACAATCCATTCTTCCGGCCCGTCCTGTCGATCGACCAGCGTCTCCTGCACCTCGTGCCGGAGGGGTTAGCACGCAAGTTCAACGTATTGCCGTTGTACCGCACCGCCAACTCACTGCTGCTCGCAACTTCTGAACATCCCACCGAGGAAGCCCTGCAGGAGATCGAGGCCAGCACCGGTCTGACACCATCACTCACCATTGTAGGGCCGAGCGAGCTGCAGGACGCACTGACCATCTGCTACCAGGTGCGTCAGCGTGACGAGCTACGCAAGATGTGGCTCGGTGAGATCCTCATTGCCCGCGACCTGATCACGCGGGAGGAACTCGACGCCAGCCTCGCCGAGCAGTCGGGATCGCGCAAGAAACTCGGCCAATTGCTGGTCGAAAACGACTACATCAACGAGGACACCCTGTACCCGATCCTCGCCGAGAAGCTCGGCATGGAGTACAAGCGCTTCGAGCAGCAGGATGTCGACCACCAGCTCACCTACCTGCTCTCCGAACGCTTCGCCGAGCGCAACCTGATCCTGCCGCTGCACCTCGACCACGACAAGCAGATCCTGGAGGTAGCGATCGCGGACCCCACCAACCTGCAGGTGCGCGACATGCTCGAGAGCGTCGCCGAAACGCAGGGCGTCGGGCTCAAGCTCGTCCTGTCGGGGCCGACACGGCTGCAGGAAAGCATCAGCCACTCCTACAACTACCAGCGCCAGATGGAGGTCGATCTCGAGGATCTCGAAATCGAGGCCGACGTCGATTGGGAGGAGAGCGAAGACCGCTCCGACATCACCATCACCGAAGACCTGCCCAAGATGCGCCGCATCCTCAACAAGCTGTTGTATGAAGCGGTTACGGAGGGCGCCAGCGACATCCACATCGAGAACCTCGAGACCCGCACGCAGGTGCGCTTCCGCATCGACGGCATCCTTCACGAGCGCACCACGCCGATCAACAAGGGCAATATTCAAAAAATCATCTCGGTGTTGAAAATTGACTCCGGTCTCAACATCGCGGAGCGGCGCCGTGCTCAGGACGGCGTGTTCAAGATGCGCATCGGCAAGGACCGCAATATCGACTTCCGCATCAACGTACACGCCACGCAGTTCGGCGAAGACGCCGTCATTCGGGTGCTCGACCGGGCGCGCAATCTGCTGAGCCTCAGCGACCTCGGATTCTCGCCCGACGTGCAGGAGCGTTACGAGTCGCTGGTCACCAACCCGCAGGGTTTGATCCTGATCACCGGGCCGACGGGCAGCGGCAAGACGACGACACTGTATTCGTCGCTGGGGCACTTGAATCGCGGCGACAAGAAGATCGTCACCGCCGAAGATCCGGTCGAGTATCACCTCGACGGCATCACCCAGTATCAGGTAAACGTCTTCATCGGCAACACGTTCGCCGAATACACCCGCCGTTTCCTGCGCAAGGACCCCGACATCATCCTGGTCGGTGAGATCCGCGACGACGAGACGGCGATTTCGTGTATCCGTGCAGCGATGACCGGCCACCTGGTGTTCAGTACACTGCACACCAACGATGCCGTCGCCGTCGTGCAACGCTTGCGCGACCTGGGATTGGACTCATCATCGCTGGCCGATGCGCTGCTGTGCGTCATCCAGCAGCGGCTGGCACGGCGCAATTGCTCTGATTGCCGCAAGCCCTACACACCGGACCCGGAGACCATGAAAGAGTTTTATCCCGGTGGGAGCATCCCCAAGGAAGCACGCTTCGTGCGCGGCACCGGGTGCTCCGCCTGCCACGGCAAGGGCCTGCGAGGTCGCGTCGGACTGTACGAGTTCTGGGAAATCAAGCGCCCCACGCGGCAGGTCATTGGCTCCGGCGGAGACGAGACTTCGATTCGCGACAGCGCCGACGAGCACGGGCTTCAGTCGCTCGTCGCAGACGCCCTGCGCAAGGTCTACAGCGGCATGACGACGCTCGAGGAACTGCGCCGCGTGGTGCCAGTCGAACAAATTCGGCACCATTCCGGTTACTACGAGTCCCAATAGTCGCCGCGGCACCCCGTGGGCCTTCCCGTATCTCGGCCCCCCCTTGTGGTCTTTCCGGACGTAAATTCGGCGCGCCCCCCGTTACCTGCCTGAAGAGCCACGTGGCCCCCAGGGCAACCCGTCGCCGGAAGCAACGGAAAGGAACAAGCATTGCAGCAGCCCGACCCCAAGAGTGATCGTCGGCGTTTCCAACGGCATAGGGTAAGCACGGAGATCTCCGTCGAGCTCCGCGTCGAGGTCAGCGGCACCAAGCCGGCGATGCTGCTTACCCGCGGCATGGTTTCAGATATCTCCCGCTGCGGCCTCCGCTGCGACATCAATCTTGACCTTCCGACCGGCACGAGCGTCGACGTTTGCTTCGCCAACGGCACCTTGGCGCCGGAATCGCTGGGCGGCCGGGTCGTTCGCACGATTTCGGTGGGCGGCGTTCCCGAGCAGGTGGCAATCACCTTTGCGCGCCCGCTCGAGCAGCTCGACACCGACCTGCTGTGGGACGTCGATCCCCTGCCTTCGCTACATGGACGCACCGCCACCAGGCGGCGCGCTTCCTGGGCCGACGAGCCACACCCCTCTCCGAACTTCGCCACCGGGAGCTTGTTCTAGCCTGGAGGCCCTGGCCTGCTAGTATCTGGCGCTGGATCCGGTGCCCTGCCCGGTAGCAAGGTTCCAGGAGCGTCAATCGCCTCGGAAGCCCTGCACTCGAGCTTTCTCTTCGCGCCCGCCCCGTGGGACAGCGCTTTGAGTGATCGACAAGCCTCGCGGCGAGGCCGCAGTATTTCCGAAGTCACCATGGTCATCCAGCGCTTCCGGCCGCTGTTCTCCGGCCAAGGCGTTCAGGTCGAGGAACTGTGCCGTGAGTTGGCGCGGCGCGACGTTCCCGCCACCATCCTGACCGCGGGCCACGGTCGCAACCCACCCTGGGAGAACGTCGACGGCTACCGCATCCGCCGCCTGCGAGCCGATATCCCCTGGCTTTCGTCGCGACTCCGACCGGGGCGCTTCCGCAGCGAGATCTTCGGGTTGCGGGCGTTCATGTGGCTCATGCTGCATGGCTGGCGCACCCAGCTACTGCACGCCCACACGTTGAGCGACGCGCTTTATTCCTCGTGGTTGTTCGCACGTCTGCGGGGCATCCCGCTGATCTTCGAAATGACGCTCGTGGGCACCGACGACGCCCTGAGCTTCGCCGGCAATCGTCTTCGCTTCCGCCGCCTACGCAACCGCATCTTCCGCCGCTGCGACGGTTACGTCGCCATCTCCCCTGCCCTGGCGCGCGCCTACGAGCAGGCCGGTCTGCCCCCCCAAAAGCTGCGCCTCATCCCGCAGGGAGTCGACATTAATCGCTTCCGCCCCGCGGAAAACGTCGGCGATCATCGTCAAGCCCTGGGCATCCCGAAGCACGGTGCGGTGGTGGTGTTCGTCGGCTCGCTGATCGAGCGCAAGGGCATCGACCTTTTGCTGGCCGCCTGGGAAGAGGTCCACACCGCCAGCCCCAACGCCACGCTGGTGCTGGTGGGCCGCAACGAATTCGCCGATGACCCCGCTGCGGCCGCATTTCTGGAAGATCACCTCGGGCGCCTTTCGGAAGGTGCCCTTGGGCACGTGCTGCAAACAGGCGTCCGGCCCGATGTAGAGAAGTACCTGCGCGCCGCCGACCTGTTCGCCTTCCCCTCCCGTCGCGAGGGCTTCGGCACCGTGATGATCGAGGCGATGGCAACCGGACTGCCCTGCGTCGTCGCCGAGCTCCCCGACATCACCGACTACATCTTCGCCGCCGACGGCAGCAGCGGGACGATCGTGCCGCGGGACGACGCCGGCGCCCTGGCCACAGAGCTGTGCCTGCTGCTGGCGGATCCCGACCGGGCGACAGCAATGGGCACCGCGGCGCGCCAGCGGGTGGCGGCGCGTTTCTCGGTGACCCGCGTGGCGGACGACTATCTCGACTTCTACGCGTGGTTGGCGGCGGGGAAAGAAGATAGCTAGTGGGGTCCCCTACGCTGATCGAACGCACCGGGCGCGCCGCTTTCTGGAACGCCGCGCTGTTCCCACTCAAGGCACTGCTCGGCCTCACCTTTACCGTAGTCCTGGCGCGTCGCTTCGGACTCGACCTGGGCATCTACCAGACGGCGATGGGCGTAGTCACCTCGGTGGTGATGTTCACCAGCCTCGGCATTCCCACCAGCCTGACGAAGTTCCTCCCGGAGCTCGAGGCCAGCGCCGGCCCCGCTGCTGTCGTGGTATTTCTCCGGCGGGTCGCGTCGTATCGGCTGCTCCTCGTCGCTGCGGTGCTGGTGCCGCTGAACCTGTTCGCCACGCCGTTCGCGCAAGGGCTCGACCTTGGTAGCGAGGGCGTTTTCATCCTTCGACTGGCATCGGTTCTCATCGCCTCTCGTGCCCTATTCGACCTGTGCATCCGAGCCCTCAACGCGTTCTTCGGCCAACTGCGCTCGAACCTGCTCGACATCCTGCAGGGCAGCCTCGATGTCGCCCTCGCCCTGGCGGCCATAGCGCTCGGCTTCACCATCGGCGGCGTGTTCGGCGTGATCGTAACCGGCAGTGTCGTCGCCGCGCTGGTCGCCGTGCACACCACGCGCCGGACGCTTGGCGAGATCGAGCCCGATGAGCGAGGCGCCGCGTTCGCTCCCACCGACCCGGTCGCCACGCGCGCCGCGGTCACCGCGGAGCGCTCTCGATTCGTCGGTTTTGCGCTGTTCACCTACCTGTTCGAGCTGTCGATCTACTTCTCGGACAAGTCGTTCGCCAACCCCGCCCTGGCGATCCTCTTGGGGAGCGATAAGGTCGCCATCTTCTCCTCCGGATTCAACCTGGCGTTCATGAGCGTCGGGCTGATGGTGGCCAGCTTCCGCGGCGTCTACCGGCCCATGTTTGCCCATCTGCGGACGCGCAACGATGTGGGGCAGTTGCGTCGCGCCTTCGCCGGTGTCTCCAAGGTGCAGCTCGTGGTCCTGTTCCCCGCCGGTGTCGGTCTCTTCATCATGGTGGCCGACTACATCCCGTTGCTCTACGGCGACGCGTTCACGCCCGCGGTTCCGGTGGCGCGGGCGTTCGTGGCGCTCATGTACACGCAGACCGCCTTTAACCTCGGCATGATCTGGTTGTCGATCGACGAGCGCTACCGCGTGGTCCTGTACACCCAGTCGATCCTGATCGCCGCGGCGCCCTTCTTTTTGATCGTCGCCGTAACCCGTGGGCTGGTCGCCGCAGCCCTGGTGTTTGGCGGGGCTCGGCTCGTCGTCAGCGTCACCGGATACGTGATCTGCCGCCGTGACTACGGCTTTCGCTTCCCCTGGCGCTTCGCCGCCAAGACCGGCGTAGTCGCCGGCATCATGGGCGCGGTGCTGCTGATCCTGCGTTGGTACCTGCCGCGGTCGCCTACCGAAGCCGCCGCCCTCACCATCCTCGGCGCACTGATCTACGTCGCCGGGCTGCGCGTCGCCCGTATACTCGGCCCCGAAGAAATCGATTTACTCGAACGCTCCAACGTCCCCGGCAAGCGCCTGGCACTCGCCTGGCTCGCGCCCGACCGGTAGGCACCATGCGCATCGCAATGTTCATGCCGTCGCTCGGACCCGATGCCCTGGGCTGGGGGGTGCATCGCGACTTCGCCGCCGCAGTGGCACGGCTGGGGCACAGCTTCGAATTGCTGACCACTCCGCAACCGGGCGCTCATCGTCTCCCTCCGAGCTCCGGTCCAACCGCCGACCCTACGCGAAACGAGAAAAACGGGGGGCGCGGGAAAAACGGGACGGACGGAGGAGAGGGTGCCGCCACGGTGCTTGCCGAGCCCGGTGGTAGCCATCTGTGGGGCGAGCTGTGGCGGCCGCTGCTGCGCACGCGACAACTCCTTCCGGCCGCCGGCGCCCTCGCCGGCTACTTGAAGTCTCACGGTGACGGCATCGACCTACTGCACCTCGAGGTCGCCTATCCCCACGCCACGGCGGGCGCGCTGGCCACCGCGCGCAGCGGGTGGAAGGGCCCGGTGGCCGTGACACCGATGGGCGAGGACATCCTCATCGTCTCCGACCGCTCCTACGGCATGCGCCGCTACCCGGTGCCGGCAGCCCTGGTGAAGTGGACGCTGCGCCGCGCCACCGCTTTGCGCTGCATCTCCCCGCTCGCCGAGCAAACCATCGCGCGGCTATCGCCGCACAACCCGCGGCGGGTGATCCCGCTCAACATCTCGGAGCAAGCGGCTCGAGCGGCGAGCAGCGACGACAGCGAGCGTACCCGCTACCGCGCCGCGGCCCGCGTCCGCATCGACGAAGAGTTCGGCACTGCGGGGCGCCCGCTGGTGCTTTCGTTCGGGCGCCTGCACCCGTTCAAGGGGATCGACTATCTGGTCGACGCCGCGGCTTCCATCGGCGACGCCACGGTGCTGGTCATCGGGCCGTCGATGACCGTCAGACCCTTCGGCGATATCGCCAATACGCTGCGGCGTCGCGCCGAGGAGCGCGGCGTCGCGGACAAGGTCAACGTCGCCGGCGGTGTACACCCGTCACGCGCTCTCGAAGTACTGGCGGCCGCAGACGTCGTGGTGGTGCCTTCACCGCTCGAATCTCTCAACAAAGTGTGCATGGAGGCCGCCGCCGTGGGAACCCCCTTCGTGGTCACACGAACCACCGGCGTCTCGGCCTGGGTTCCCGACCAAGGCGTGGGCATCGTCGTGCCGCCGCGCAATGCCGCGGCGATCGCCTGGGCGATCGAGGAGATCGTGGATGGACACTTTGTTTACGACGGAACCGCGGCGGCCCACTTCGCCGGTCGATTCTCGCCCAACACGGTCGCCACCGAGGTGATGGAGTTCTATGAAGAGATCGTCGCCGGCCGTTAGCCCGCATTTCTCAACGGGTCGCGAAGCGAGCGGGCGCAAGGGATACCTTCGTTGCGCTCTAGCCGGCCGCGACCAGCGGATAGAGACGGTCGATCACCTGGTCGCCGATCTTGACGGCTCCGTCGCTGGTCACGTTGATCTCGACGTCCTGCAGGTTGCCGTCGTCGAGGGTGCGCCCCACCAGGGTCTCGGCGTAGTCAATGGTCAGCAATCGCTCATCCGGCGAGGCGATGGCGATGGCGATGGGCGAGAACGTCACCTTCACCTCGAACGATGTGGCGCTCCCCTCTCCCGAGTCGCTCTCCACCTGGAAGGTGAACTTCTGCCCCAGAAACAGTGACTGCTCACGCAGCGCCTGGATGTTGCTGATGCGGAAGGTGGAGCCGTCGGGAGTGGTGTGGGTCGTGGGAGCGCTCATGCTTACCTCGATCGATGCGTCTTGTCGATGGCGGATACCTGACGAATTCTATTCGACTTCCAATCCCTTGTCGCGCAGCAGGGTCACCAGGCTCTCTTCGTCGAGAATCGGCACGCCGAGCTCTTGCGCCTTGCGCGCCTTTGAGCCGGGCTTGCCGCCCACTATGACGAAGTCCGTCTGCTTGCTGACCGAGGAGGTAACGCGCCCGCCGGCGCCCTCGAGCAACGCAGCGATCTGGTCGCGGCTCCAGCGCTGCAGGGCGCCGGTGATAACGAAGCGCTCACCGTCGAAGAGTTGCTGTCGCTGTTGGGCGCGCGGCGAGACGCCGGCCGCCAGAAGACCGCCGACCACACTCTGGTTGTGCGGCTCGGCAAAGAACCGCACCACGCTCTCGGCGCTGCCGGGCCCGATTTCGTGCACCGCAACGAGGCGCTCGACGTCGGCCTCCATCAACGACCCGACATCGCCGAATTCCCGCGCCAGCACCTCGGCAACGTGCACGCCGACGTGGCGAATGCCGAGCCCGTAGATGAACCGGCCCAGCGAAATGTCCTTGCGCACATCGATGGCGTCGACGAGGTTCTGGGCCTTCTTTTGGCCGAACCGCTCCAGTGGCACCAAGACCTCAACGGTGAGGGCGTAGATATCGACGATGGAGTCGCGAATCAGTCCCTCGTCCATGAGCTGGTGCACCGTCTTGCCGCCGAGCCCCTCGATGTCGAGGGCGTGGCGCGAAGCATAGTGCTCGACCGCACCGCCCAGCTGGGCGCGACACGACACACCGCCGGTGCACACAAAGCGTGCCCCGTCGCGCACCACGTGCGCGTCACAAACGGGGCACCGTTCGGGCATCTCGAAGGGCGCCGGTCGCTCGCTGTCCGGCCGATCGTCGACCCGCTCAACGACGTAAGGAATGACGTCGCCGGCGCGCGCCACCCGCACCTTGTCACCGGGGCGAATGTCTTTGTCGATGACCTGGTCGTAGTTGTGCAGCGACGCCCGCGAAATGGTCACGCCGCCCACCTCCACCGGGGCAAGCTGCGCCACCGGGGTGAGGATTCCGGTGCGCCCGACCTGCAGGACGATCTCCTCGATGGTGGTCACCTCGAGGCGCGGCGCAAACTTGTACGCGATCGCCCATCGCGGGCTGCGCGAGCGCGCGCCGAGGGCGCGCTGGTGGTCGAGGCGGTTCACCTTGATCACCACCCCGTCGATCTCGTAGGGCAGCTCGTCGCGCTCTTCCTCGAGCTCATGGTGGTACGCGATGGCGGCTTCGACATCGGCACAATGTCGACTGCGGCCATCGACCTTGAATCCCCAATCCTTCAGCGCCTCGAGCTCCTCGAGGTGGTCGCCGGGCGGCGCCACCCCGGCCCAGTCCACCGCCAGGATGTCGTAGAAAAAAGCGTCGAGCGGGCGCTGCGCAGTGATCGAAGAATCCAGTTGCCGGATGGCTCCCGCGGCGAGGTTACGCGGGTTGGCGAATGGTTCCTCGCCGCCCTCGATCCGCTCCCGGTTGAGGCGGTGGAAGCCGTCCAGCGGCACGAAGACTTCGCCGCGCACCGCCAGCATCGGCGGCGCTTTGCCACCGAGCCGTAGCGGGATGCTGGCAACGGTGCGCAGGTTGTCGGTAACGTCCTCGCCCCGTAACCCATCGCCGCGTGTTGCGCCGACCTCGAAAACCCCGTCGCGGTACACCGCCTCGATCGACAGCCCATCGAACTTCAGCTCGGCGACATAGTCGACGGCGTCGTCCTCGATCTCCTTTTCGATCCCCGTCTCGATCCCCTTGCGCACACGCTCGTCGAACTCCCGCACCGCCTCCTCGTCGGCACCCGAATCGAGCGACTGCATGGGCGCCTGGTGCTCGACCTGGCGGAGCTCCGCCTTTGCCGAGCCGCCCACGCGCTGGGTCGGCGAGTCCGGCGAGCGCAGCTCGGGGAAGGCTTCCTCGAGTGCCTGCAAGCGGCGAAAGAGCAGGTCGTAGGTGCCGTCGGCGATACGGGGAGCATCGAGAACGTAGTAGCTGTGGTCGTGGAAGCGGATGGCGGCGGCCAGCTCGGCGGCCTGCCGGCGAAGTTGCGGTGCGTCGCCCTCTTCCCCTTCAAGAGCAGCGAAGGTGGCCTCGCCGGGGTCGATGAACGGATTGTCGGCAGGCGGTTTCATCGCCAAACAGTATGCCGCTTCCCGATCATTCACGTCAGCGTACCGCCCTCGGGCGCCGCGGCACGCCGCGCGAACACTTCCAACACTTGCTGCTGGCTGGTTTGTCCGAAGCTCTCGTACCACAGGCCGACAGCGCGGAACACCAACGGCTGCAGGGGGCATACGATGTCGTCGGCAACGTCGGCAAGGCCCGCCAAGGTTTCCGGCGGTCCTACGGGCACGGCGAGTACGCGTCGCGCCGGTTGCACCGCTTCCAGCGCCAGCAGCGCCGCGCGTACGGTGGATCCGGTGGCAATGCCGTCGTCCACCACGATCGCCGTGCGCCCGGTGAGATCGATACGCGGCCGCAGCCGGCGCACCTCGGCAAGCTTGTCGCGAAGCTCGGTGCGTTCGCGCTCGATGGCCAGCGTCAGCACGGCGCCATCGACTTGCGCGGAGATCTCGGGATCGATCCACAGGGCACCGCCCTCCCCCACCGCGCCCACCGCCAGTTCCGGATTCCAGGGGGCGCCGATCTTCTCGACGCCGAGCACATCGAGCTCAGCGCCGAGCCGGCGGGCGACAACATCGGCGACCACAACACCACCGCGCGGGATGCCGAGCACCACGGGGGCGGGCCAACCGAGGATACGGCCCGAGAGCTCAGCAGCCAATGCAGCACCGGCGTGCTCACGATCGATGAATCGATCCATGCGGGCGACTAAAGCACGCCGCCGATGCATCGCCAAACCACGCCGCCACACGCCATGACGCGGTATCCTGCGGCCCTGACCCGGACCCCTCAAGGGGTGGCTCCTGCGCCAGCGCCAAGGCGCTCGAGTAGTGCTCCGCGATTGCTTTGGGTGTCAACCGAGGAAATTTCCGTGCACGACCTGCCCTACCCGGTCACCGACATACACGTCCACATCCAGCCCTGGGAGCGGCTCCATCCCGAGGCTCGAGCCGTGATGTCGCGGGGGCGACCCGACTACGAGAGCCTGTCGGCCATGATGCACGATCCGCAGGCGGTGCTCGCCCGCATGGACGAGGACGGCATCGATCGAATCGGGTTGATCAACTACGTGGCGCCGCGATTGATGGGCTTCACCGACACGGTCAACGAGTGGGTGGCGGACATCGCCAAGGCCGACCCCCGGCGGTTGCTGCCCTTCGGCGGCCTCGACCCGCGCGACAGCAAGGTAGCCCAGGACCCGCGCGGTGCGGTCGACGGCCTGGTCGACCTGGGCATTCGGGCGCTCAAGATCCATCCTCCACACCAGGAATTCCGCGTCAACGCCTACCGCGCCGGCGCTGGAGAAGAGCACCTCCCCGCCCTCGCGGGAATCTACCGGCGCGCCCAGGAGGTGGGGCTTCCGCTGATGGTCCACACCGGCACGTCGGTGTTCCCCGGAGCCCGCTCACGCTACGGCGACCCGATGGACTGCGACGATATCGGCATCGACTTTCCCCAGCTCACCATGATCCTGGCGCACTGCGGGCGGCCGCTGTGGGCGCCGGGCGCAATCTTCATCATCCGCCGCTTCCCCAACGCCTTCATCGACCTGTCGAGCATCCCGCCCCAGCGACTGCTGCACTACATCCCCATGCTCGACAAGCTGGCACACAAGTGCCTGTGGGGCACGGATTGGCCGGGTCCCGGGGCGCCGACCATGGATCACAACCTGAAGCAGTTCATCGATCTTGGCCTGTCGGACGAATCCCGCCGGGCAATCTTGCACGACAACGCGGCGCGATTGTTTCCGTAGCCGGGCGCGGCGGCGCACACGTTGGAGACAGCCGGGTGTGGCGGCGGCATGGGTGCGCTCTTGGCGAAGCGTGCGCCACGCATCTCATCTGATGAGATAGAGCTCCTCTTGCGGCGGAGACAAGTACTCGACTCCACTCTCGGTAGCCAGCGCCTGCTCATGATCCCACCAGAATAGATATTGGTCTTCGTGTTCGCTGGAAGGCCACGGCATATAGATGAAGTACTCGAGAACGAAGTGGTGATGGGGTGGGAGCGGTATGTCCCACATCCACTGGGGACCGTTCGAGCCGATCCTGGGGCCGAAATAATTCTCGAACTTCCTCTCGCGCGCTCCCTTCCCCATGGCATGGAGGTCGATGTTGAGGTGGGTTTTGTCGGGGTCAAAGGCCGTGGTATACGCCGAAAAGTCATTCCTCGGGGTGAACAAGTGCAACTGGTCGTCCCGGAGGATTATCCCTTCCTCTTCGAATATCGCCGTGTAGTTGTTGACGATTTCACGAGGGGTAAGGCCCACCTTGATGTGTTCTGCCAGAACCGCGCCGATTCTTCGATGTGTTGCCCAGAGCTCCTTGACCTCTGGAGGCGGTTCCGTCTCTCCTTCGCGGAGCACATAGGCGTACATTCCCTGGCTCGGGGCTGCAATGATGTCGCCTCCCTCGATCACGACGTTCTCGTGCCCAGCAGTCCGTCCCCTCTGTGATACTCCCGTGCCTCTACGGCGAAACACGGTCATTCTCACGTCGCGATTCCTTGTTACACCCGGCACGATCTCCTCGAAAGCTCTCGTTACGCGCTCAACTTCATCCTCACGCATCTTCTTGAGCAGCTCAATCTCACTGGGCACCGGTGTGGCTATGTACTCCATCATCACGAATTCAGACGAGACCATCCGGCTGGCGTATTGCTCACCGAGTTCAGCGGCCAACAGGAGGTAGTCGGTATGCGAAAGGCCGTCTTGCGCTCTTGTCGTGGTCGGATAGGGTCCCAGGTCGAACTTGAAATTCACCGCGATTCGCTCGGGATCGCGCGCTTCGACGAATTCCCTGAGGCCCTGGAATCGGTAGTCATATTCCGTCTCCGGTCCTCCCGGCGGCTGCTTCACGAGAACCGGGTCGTGGAGTATGTCGTAGGCTCCTGATTCCTCGACCAACTCGGTCTCCCAGGTCACCCTCCACGTTTCTCCGGCATGTGAAGCTCCCCACCGCCGTCCGAGAACCGCCCGTTCGATGCGATCGCCGCCACGGTCCGTGAAGACAAAAACACCGGAGGTACTCCCCAGGTCTTCGGCACCGAATGCATCCGGAATGGTCTCTCTCATCACGTGAATCCACATGTCGACGTCGTTCTTCCTCATCACCTCCGGCAGGACGATGTCGAACTTCTCGCGACGAATCCTATGGTTCCATTCCCTCCGGTCGGCCCCTTCCTGAGCTTGTGCTTCTTCCTGAGCTTGTGCTTCGGTCGTCGCCGCATCGGTCGAAGCCGGGTCGACTCTTTCGGAACTACAGCCGCATAGAAAAACGGACACCGGAACGATCAAGAACGAAGCAACTCGAATAGACATTCGACACCCTTCCTCAGTGGCTTTTCCACAGCACCCTGCTCTGGAAGGTGCTGCGGGGTGTCAGGACTTGGCTTTGCGCTTCTTGGCGAGCTCGACCACGAGGTCCTGCAACGTTAGCTTGTCGAGGTCGCCGAGCAGATTCTCACGGAAGCGTTTCCAGGTCTCGTGCAAGGGGCACGGCACATCGTCGTTGCACTCGTCCAGGCCGAGTACGCACTCCGTCGTCAGCCTGCGGATGTCTTCGACCGACTCGAGGATATCGAGGATCTTGATGTCTTCGGGCGCCCGTTTGAGAACAAAGCCCCCGCCGCGGCCCCGCACCGAGTTGAGTAGATCGGCGCGCGCCAGATCCTGCAAGACCTTGGCAAGGTAGAAGGGGGGTATGTTCTCGGCCTCGGCCACGTCGGCTGCGGATACCGGATTTTGCCTGTCCTCTTGGCCCGCCATACAGGTCAGAGCCCGAATCGCGTACTTGCCCGAATCCGTATAGATCATGCGGTGCCCCTGTCGGCGCGTCTTGTCCCCGCAGCGCTGGTGTCCCCTCGCTTCTGCGGGTGGCGAGAGATTCCGGCCAAGGGTATTGCAGTTCCAGAGAAAAGGATAGGTGTATCCGCTAGCCCGGATATCTCAACGGGTCGCGAAGCGAGCCGGCGCGAGGGCGTGCGAGGCCAGGCGCGCCGCAGCGTCTGGATCCCGAGCAAACGCCCGGGCTTGGCCCCACGGATTCTTACATTTCTTTACTCCATTTGCCTCCAGCCTGCTTCCGGAGATCATGTATAAGTTAAGAAGGTGCTGAAGAATTCTAAGGGGAGTGCGCGGCGGGTGTGGGACGTCGCGCGGCACCCAGCTCGGGCCAGGAGGTAGTGATGAGCCGCAGCAATACGGCAGCAGACATCGCTCACGTTCTCAATCGCATCGCCTACGGGCCGCGACGCAGCGATTGGCAACGAGCCGAGGAGCTCGGTCCCGAGGGTTACGTACGCTGGCAGCTCGAGCCCGAGCGCATCGAAGACACCGAGCTCGACGCCAAGCTTGGCGAGTTACCCACCCTCACCATGGACATCAGCGAGATCTACCGCGACTATCCGCCCCCGCAGCGGGTGGAGCGTCTCATGCGTCAGGACGAAGAGCTCGACGAAGATGCCCGTCGCAGGATCGCGCAGCAGTCCCGCGTTCCGCTGCAGGAGCTCGGCACGGCGCGGATCATGCGTGCCGTGGAGAGCGAACGGCAGCTTAGCGAGGTCCTCGTCGACTTCTGGTTCAACCACTTCAACGTGTTTTCCAGCAAGGGCCAGGTGCGCTTCTTGCTCTCCAGCTACGAGCGCGATGCGATCAGGCCGCACGTGATGGGGAGCTTCCGGCGGATGCTGGGCGCAGTGGCCCACAGCCCGGCGATGCTCGTCTACCTCGACAACTGGCAGAGCGCCGCCGAAGAAGACCGCAAGGTAGCCGGCCGGGCCCCACGCGCCCGCAACGACGCGGTGGAAGACGCCATCCGACGCATGCAGGTCTCCGGGCGCACGATCAACCCACAACGCATGCAGCAGCTACAGCGCCAGAGCCGGCAGCGTAACAATCGGCCCCCGGGGCTGAACGAAAACTACGCCCGCGAGCTCATGGAGCTGCACACGCTCGGCGTCGACGGCGGCTATTCGCAAGAGGACGTGCGCGAGGTGGCGCGGGCGCTCACCGGCTGGACGCTGACCCTCGGCGGCCGCAGCCCCGAAAGCACGGGTTTCGTCTTTCGACCCGATTGGCATGACGCGGAAGAGAAGGTCGTTCTGAATCGAGAGCTGCCGGCGGGGCGCGGCCTCGAAGACGGCGAGGACGTGCTCGATATGCTCGCCGCGCACCCCTCGACGGCCACCTTCATCGCCACCAAGCTGTGCCGCAAGTTCATTGCCGACGAGCCCCCCGCGGCACTGGTGGATACGGTGGCCGGGGCGTTCCTGCGTACCCGGGGAAACCTCCGCGCCACCACCGCCGCAGTGCTGCTGTCCGATGAGTTCTTGGGGCCCGACTACCACGCCGCCAAGGTCAAGAGCCCCCTCGAGTTCCTGGCCAGCACGGCGCGCGCCCTCGAGGTCCCGGTGAGCACCAACGGCCAGCTGGGCAGGGTGTTACGGCAACTCGGGGCGCCGCTCTACGGGGCGTCACCGCCGACCGGGTATCCGGACACGGCAGCAGAGTGGACCAGCGCCAACGCTATCCTGGCACGCATGAACGCGGGTTCGCAGCTCGCCAACGGAGCGCTGGGCGGCGGGCGCGGGTTCGGCGCACGGAGCGGAGCGTCGGGTGATGCCGCCAACCGCGCGGCGCGGCGCGGTCCCACCGGCCGGGCCGGCCGGTCGCGAGGTCCCGCCGGTACCGTCGAGGAACGCACCGCAGCGTTGCTGGAGCAGATTCTCCCCGGCGGTGTCAGCGACGACACCCGGGAGAAGATCGTCGCCTGGGGTGAGCGTCAGGAGCAGGCGCCGGGCAACGCCGAAATCGCGACACTGATCTTGGGATCCCCTGAATTTCAAAGAAGGTAAGGAGGAGAGGCCCATGAAGAACAGATACTGCTGCGACGAATACGCCCGGTCGACGGGCCTGTCCCGACGGGTGTTCGTCCGCACGGGCGGACTGGCGATGGTGTCCTTCGGCTTCGCGCCGCGCTTCGTAGGGCGTGTGCTGGGCGCCACGGCGCCCTCCAGCGGCAGCCGCAAGGTGCTGGTCTGCGTCTTCCAGCGTGGTGCCGTCGACGGTCTCAGCATGATCGTGCCGCACGGCGAGAAGGAGTACTACAAGGTCCGCGACGGCATCGCCATCGAGCGGCCGGGGCGCGGCAACGATGCTAATCGCGCCATTGACCTGGATGGCTTCTTCGGCCTGCACCCGGCGCTGGCACCGTTGCAGCCCTGGTACCGGGACGGGCACCTCGCCATCGTGCATGCGGTGGGCTCCCCCGACGCCACGCGCTCGCACTTCGATGCGCAGGACTATATGGAAACCGGCGCTCCCGGCGTCAAAAGCACGACGGATGGTTGGCTCAACCGGCTGCTCGCCGAGACCGCCGAAGCGGAGCTCGCCGGCCCGCAGGCTCTGATGCGCGGCATGGCGATGACCCAACAGGATCCGCGCGCCCTCAGCGGCGGCCAGGTTTCCTTGACCGTCGGCGACCTGCAGCAGTTCCTCGGCGGCCAGGGAGCCCCGGCACGCCGCGACCAGGTGAGCGACCAGCAAATGGACGAGGCCAACATGGCCGGTACCGACATGAGCAACCGGCGCGCTCAGGCGGAAGCGGAGCGGCGACAGGCGCAATCGGCCCGCGACCGCCGCACGCAACGCCAACGTGAGTCGCTGCTGAGCGGCTTCGAGGCGCTGTACGGCAAGAACGAGGACGACCTCGTGCTGGCCGCCGGATCCGACGCACTCGATGCGGTTTCCTTTCTCAAGACCGCCGACCCGTTGCGCTACCAGCCGGCCAACCGTGCCCGCTATCCAGGTGGCCTGGGGCGTCAACTGCAACAGGTGGCGCAGCTCATCAAGGCCGACGTCGGGCTCGAGATCGCCTTCGCCGACATCGGCGGCTGGGATACCCATCGTCAGCAGGGCGCCGCCCAGGGCCAGCTCGCCAACCGTCTCCGGGAGTTCGGCCAAGCACTAGCGGCCTTCGCCCAAGATCTCGGCGACCGTATGGAGGACGTAGTGGTGCTGACCATGTCGGAGTTCGGCCGCACGGTCGAGCAAAACGGCAGTCAGGGAACCGACCATGGCCACGCCAACGCTTGCCTGGTGCTCGGCGGCGCGGTGAACGGCGGCAAGGTGTACGGCGAATGGCCCGGGTTGAAGCGGGAGCAGCGCTACGAGGGCCGCGACCTGGCGATCACTACCGACTTCCGCGACGTTTTCGGCGAGGTGGCCGATACCCATCTGCAGCCCCGGAACCCCGACGCCCTCTTTCCCGGCCACCCGCTGGACCGGCGTATCTACAAGGGGCTCATCAAGGCATAGCCCGCGCCCGCTGGCCCGGCATGTTTCAACGGGTCGCGCAGCGAGCGCGCCCTAGCGCTCGCTCGGGTAGTTAAAGGCGTGCCGTGCGATCCCCACCGAGTTGATTCCGTTGCACGTCAGGGCCACCAACAGCAGCGCCCCGGCACTCGACACCATGCGCCAGTGGTCGAAGCTCAACCCCCACGCCAGCAACGGCACGCCGATTGTCCAGAGCAAGAAGCCCGACGCCTGCAGGCCACGGTTGTGCATGGTGTACTGCGATGGCGGGATGACCTCGAAGTCGGAGCCGACGTAGTGGTGCATCCAGGAGAACATCGGCAGGATGCGCGCCGACATCCCGATGATCATCTGGGCGAGGAATCCGATCAGCGCGAAGACGCCGTAGGCCATGGCGGCGCGTACCTTCCAGGCGCCGGCGGGGGCGAACGCCAAGGCGCTGCCAAGCGCCGCCGCGACCAGTAGATAGAAGATCCCCTGGATGGCGTGCAAGGTGCCGAAATCAGGCCGCTTCAGCCCCCGGGGCGAGCGCTTGGGATGCCGCTTCATCCACACCACCTGCACGAAGAAGGCCGCCAAACCCGCCAACACCAGCAGCGTGCCGCCGCGGATCGCCGCGGCGGAACCCACCAGCAGCCCCACCAGCAGCACCAGCAACCCGGCCTCCACGAGGATCGCGCTGGCCCAGGTTCGCCCCTTGGAAGGCATCGCAGACGGGAGCACCATGGGGAAGAGTCGGTAGCCGAGTCCCATCACCATCATCGTCGCCCAACCGAGCGCCGCGAGATGAGCGTGGGCGTACACGCTGTGCAGCATGTATCCCGGCAGCACGTGGATGAGCTGCTTCTCGAGACCCAGGAGCATGCCGAGCACGCCCGCGCCGAGGACGTTGAAGAAGGCCAAGCTGATGTGCAGCTTGACGCCGGGCTGCACCTTGGCAGCCAACACCATCCTGACGCCGCGTACCGCCACCAGTGCCAACCCTAGAAGCAGGGTTCCCGCCGACCACACCATGCCGCTGTACTCTTCGATCCAGAAGTGCGTCACCAAGCCCGACACACCGAGAACGACGAGCGCCAGCGCCAGGTAGTCGGCCCATCCCGCCCGCATGACGCTGCGCAGGGCGAGCGGACCCGCCAGATAGAAGTACCCGAGAATCGACGAGGTAATCCAACCGAGCGTCACCAGGTGCACCACCGCCAGCATCTTGGCGTTATAGAAGAAGCCACCGATGGTCTGCGGAACCAGCGCCACGATGAGGAACGCCAGGCCGAGGCAGATATAGGCGAACGCCAGGTACAACAACGTGAGGCCGCGCGGTGCCAACCGGTCGCGGTGCGCGACGCTGGTATCGGGGCTCACGGGGTGGCGGGCGTCAACGGCCAGATCAGCGGCACCATGAACAGCAGCACGAAGTAGGCGATCACGGTGAGAGGGAGACCGGCCTTGACGTAGTCGCCGAAGCGGTAGCGGCCCGGCGAGTACACCAGCAGGCAGGCGGGCTCCAGCGGCGCTATGAACGACAGCGAGGCGGACAACGTCACCAGAATGGCGAGCGCGCGCGGGTCCACGCCGATCTGGGTGGCGGTCGACATGGCCACCGGCAAAACCACCAGGGCGGCTGCCGCGTTCGAGAGCGGCTGGGTGAGCACCATGGTCAGCAGGATGAATGCCGACATCACCGCGTAGGTGCCGTAAGGCATCGCCAGATTGGTGATCAGCGCGGCGAGGTAGTCGGCAGTGCCCGAGGTTTGCATGGCCAGGCCGAACGACGTCATGCCGCCGATCAAGACGATGACGCGCCACTCGATGAGGTCGTAGATCTCGTCGGCCTCGACACCACGGGTCAGAACAACCACCAAGGATGCAAGCAGCAGCGCTACCGACACCGGCAACAGGCCCGAGGCCGCCGCCAACACCGCCGCGAGCAGCGCGCCCAAGGCGATGCCTCCCCGGCGCCGGCGAAATCGTTGCCGCTGCAACTCCCCGAGCACCCAGATCGACTCGCTCGACTGCAGCAGTGCGAGATTCTCGGGGCTCCCCTGCAACAGCAGCACGTCTCCTTCGTGCAACCGCAAATCGGCAATGTCGGTCGGATAGGCAGTGCCGTGCCGGTAGGCCGCCAGCACGGTGACCTCGTAGCGCTGGCGCAGCTTGAGCTGCCGCAGCGTCTTGCCGCGCAGGCGCGAACGCGGCATGACCACGGCCTCGGCGAGCTTGACGTTGTCGTCGACAAAGTCTTCGTCGCCCCGCGAGTCGAAGCTGGTAAAGCTGAGCGCCGGATGCTCATCCAGATCGAGTAGCTTGGCGCGCGACGCCTGCACCACGAGAACGTCCCCCGACCGCACCACGTCGTCGGCACCGGGAAACACCTTTTTTTCGCCCCTCACCAGCGCCAACACCCTGACGCCTTCATCGGCGAGCCAAGAATCCCGCAGCGTCACCCCTACCAGATCGGACTCCTCGCCCACCACGATCTGCGACAGGTAGCTGTCGATCGCGAACTCCTCGCGCAGCGTCTCGGCCCGATGCCGCGGCAACATGCGGTGACCCACGAGCGCCATCCACGCTGTACCGATCACCACCATGGTCAGTCCCACCGGCGCCAGCTCAAACATCGAGATGGGCTCCAAATCATAGGTGCGCATGAAGCCGCTGGAGGCAAGGTTGGTGGAGGTGCCGATAAGCGTGCAGGCGCCACCCAGCATCGATGCGTAGGCGAGCGGAATAAGCAACCGGCTGGCGCTGAACTTGGCGCGGCGCGCGTACTCCATCACCGCCGGCAGGAGGATCGCGGTCGAGTTGGTGTTGCTGATGAAGGCCGACATAGCGGCGGACACCGACATGACGGCGGTCGTCGCGCGGCCCTCGCTATCCCCGGCAAGCCGGTGGATCACCCCCCCCATCGATTCCATGATGCCACTGCGCACCAGCGCCCCGGACAGGATGAACACGGAGCAGAGCACCAGGATGACCTCGTTGGCGAACCCCGAGAACGCCTGCGCCGGCGTGAGGATGCCGAACAGAATCAGCGCCGCGAGCAGCGACATGGTGATCACGTCGATCGGAAGCCGCTCTAGGAAGAAGGCGACCATCACAGCCACCAGCAGCAATAGAACGACGACGATCTCGTAGCTCATGGTTCCCGCATGCTAGCAGGCTGTGGTGGCAACAATGCTCCGTCTGCTGTCCTGATCGAGCGGGTATCATTGCCGCCCATGAAGCATGCGCAGATGGTCCCCGATCGTTTGGCGCTGTCTACCGACCTCTACGAGCTCACCATGGCGGCGGGTTACTTCGCAGAGGGGATGCACGACCGCATTGCGACGTTCGATCTGAGCGTACGCAGCCTGCCCCCCAACCGCGGTTTCCTGTTGGTGGCCGGCCTCGAGCAGGCGCTTGCCTACCTCACCGACCTTCGCTTCACGCCGGAAGCGTTGGCTTATCTGCAAGGCACCGGGCATTTCCGGCCGGACTTTCTCGATTTCCTCGGTGAGGTGCGTTTCACCGGCACCGTCGACGCGATCCCGGAAGGCACGGTGTCGTTCCCGCCGTCGCCCTTGCTGCGCATCACCGGACCGATCATCGAGGCGCAGATCGTCGAGACCTTTCTGCTGACCACAATCACCTTCCAGACCATGATCGCCACCAAGGCGGCGCGCCTCGTACACGCCGCCGACGGTCGGCAGGTGGTGGACTTTTCGGCGCGCCGCGATCACGGTCCGCAGGCCGGGCTGCTGGCGGCGCGCGCGGCGTTCATCGGCGGCTGCGTCGGCACCTCTAACGTTCTCGCCGGCTCGCTGTTCGATATTCCTACATACGGCACCATGGCCCACTCTTTCGTCATGTTCCATGCCGATGAACAGGACGCCTTCGACGCCTTCTCGGACGCCTATCCGG
>SMVA01028740.1_pt1 | contig 24512 bp, 27 predicted proteins | sample 2456451 | NCBI WGS metagenome assembly SMVA01 (sample SAMN11095933, study PRJNA526329) | marine sediment metagenome | biome: Marine sediment; feature: Surficial sediment; material: Deep marine sediment; isolation source: Hadal surficial sediment | place: Pacific Ocean | collected 2014-05 | depth... | reverse complement strand
CCATTGTCACGTATCACCTCGGCATGGGCATCGGGTTGCAGATTTCCCACTTTGAGGTTGCGAACGTAAGTCGGAATCATGCCTACGCCATGAGAGTCGTGGCCTTTGAGATTGGCTTCGATGAGATGTTCCGCCACCGCTGTGGAAACCACCTCGGTGCAACCGGCGGCCACGAAAAGCCGGGTGACGAAATTCGTCAGTTTTTCTTGAGTGATTAGCATGTTTCCCCTGTGAGATAAGCAAACGCATCGATGGGTTAGCAGTCTGTCGGACTTAGGATGAATCGGCTGCGCAAGTGGGACAGCGGTTCATTTTTCCGCTTTCGTCACCTAGCACCACAATGGTCCTCAAAAGACCGAAAAAATGACCTCGCTTTCCCACTCCCTCGCCAAGACCCCCCTGAGTCCGACAGGCTGCTAGTGTTGCCTCTTGGTGCCGCCTATGACAAGGTCTGGCAGTTGGAAGGGGAAAGCAGGGTGCAGGCACTCGCCGAAGGTTATGGGCTCATCGAGGGTCCCGTTTGGGATCCTGAGCGCGGTTTGTTGTACAGCGACGTGCTGTTCGGGGGCGTTTTTTGCCTTGATGCCGAGGGGACGGTGTCGACGGTGTTCGAACATCGCCGCGGGATCGGCGGCATGGCGTTACACGAAAACTCAGGCCTGGTAGTGAGTGGTCGCAACATCTCCTTCAAACCGTTCTCGGGCGGCGCAACCGTGATGTTGCTCGATCGCGATGAAGCGGCTGGCAACGTCGGCTACAACGATATCACTACGGATGCGACCGGAAGGATTTACGCCGGTTCCCTGGGCTCGAGCCCCGTATTCGACGACGGCCGCGAGCCCCGCTCGGGTAGCCTTTACCTCATAGAACTCGATGGCACAGCGAGCGTGGTCGCGACCGACGTTCAGCTCACCAACGGGCTCGGTTTCTCGCCGGACGGGTCTGTCCTTTACCACTCGGATTCGCGGCGGCAGACTGTGTTCTGCTATTCGGTTGCTGCAGACGGAACGCTCGGAGAGAAAAGGGTGTTTGTCACTACGGACAAAGGCGTCCCTGACGGCCTGGTGGTTTCCACCGATGGGGCTGTCTGGGTGGCGCTCGCCGGTGGCGGTCACGGCGTCGGAGTATTTGCCGCCGACGGCAGTTTTCTTGAACATATCCAAATCCCGCTGCCCATGTGTACAAGCGTTTGTTTTGGCGGTGAAGACCTCAAAGATCTCTACATCGTCTCGGGCGCAACCGATTCAGGGTCGCAGCGAGGAGGTGCTGTATTCGTTCATCGCACCGATGTTGCGGGTCTTCGGGTTCCGCCGGCGAGAGTAACGATCCCCAACCCTTAAATTGTTTGACACGATAAACGACACAGGAGAGACATCATGGCAAGAGACGCCATAGAAACCGGAACCGAAGACATACTGGCTTACGAAGAGGACGGTGTTGCGGTAATCACACTCAATCGCCCTCAAGCGCGAAATGCCATGTCAGGCCCGATGACTGCCGGGCTCGAGCAAGCACTGGACTACGCTGAGCGCGCGACCCAGATCCGTTGCATCGTCCTGACAGGTGCGGGTGGTGCTTTTTGTGCCGGCGGCGACGTCAAAGGGATGGCCGCGGGTGGCTCTGGGGGCGGGCAGGGGCCGAGCCTGGATGAGCGTATTCACAGCCAACGGCTCAACCAGAGAAACACGGCCGGGCGCATATACCTCATGCCGAAGCCGGTCATTGCGAGCCTGCCAGGCCCGGCCGCGGGTGCAGGCCTGTCGCTGGCGCTTGCCGCGGATCTGCGAATCATGGCAGATACCGCCTTCATCACCTCCGCATTCGCGCGGGTGGGGTTCAGCGGCGATTACGGCGGCAGCTTCTTCCTCTCCCATCTGGTGGGTAGCGGCAAAGCAAAGGAACTCTATTTCCTTTCAGAGCGGGTTTCCGCCGAGGAATGTCAGCGACTGGGCATTGCCAATAAGGTGGTCCCGGCCGATGTGCTGGAGGAAGAGACGATGAAATTAGCGCGGCGTCTGGCCGCTGGACCGACGGTGGCTTACCGCTACATGAAAGAAAACTTCAACCGTGCGGCCATGGGAGCCGGCGTGATCGAGTGCCTGGATCTCGAAGCGACACATCATGTGCATACCGGACTCACGGAAGACCATCGAGCGGCGGCGAAAGCTTTTGTCGAGAAGACCGAACCGGTGTTTAAAGGCCGGTGATTCGTCAGTCGGTGGACCGGGTGGATATTGAGCGCCCGGTCCATTCTCTCCCTTCGATAATTCGCCTTGTTACTTCCGTGCGCGTCTGAAGCGGTACATCACCACCGCGGCGATCAGGGTGATCAGGGCGATCAAGATCGGTAAAACGTGGATAGGATCTGTCATCTGGTGTAACCAGGGATGATCGAACGCTCCATGTCCTTCGTGGGCGAGGACTGTGGCCGGGAGTGCGGCGAATAACACGATGCTCCAGTGACGCATGATTGCTCCAGTAGTCGTTGTTTGCTTGTTTTATCGTCATGAAACGATTCATAAGAACAATAACCTATGGGTAATCACTTTGCAGCCGTATCGAGGGCGATGTCGCGGGCGGTGTGCAAGAATCTCACCGAACGAATGTGGAAGGTCACAATGTCGAAAAAGTTCAAGAACATCGATACATCACCCTGGGAAGAGCGCGGCAGTTGGCGATTCATGGATCTCAGTGGAGATCATCTTGGCGTTCGAATCGAAGAGGTGCCACCGGGAGGAAGTTCGAGTATTCACCACTACCACACGCAGGAAGAGGAACATGTGCTCGTCCTGGAAGGGGAGGCGACTCTGGTGTTGGGGACCGAGGAGCATCGGGTTGTGAAAGGCGATCATTGCTGGTTTCAAGCTGCCAACGAAGAGGCGCATCACATCGAAAACAGAACCTCCGAGCCGTTCAGGTTTCTGGTATTCGGCGAAAGGAAATCAGGCGATGTCGTGGTTTACCCCGAAAATAAAGTGATGATGGTCAAGGCGCTGAAAGGCTGGAAGCAGTTTGACTACGAGCAGCGCGATTCCGCAATTCAAGACGAATAACGTACCTGCGGTCACCAGGCCCGGCCTTTGGGAAGTAGATCGAAATATCCGAATGCGCCGTTGAGATCCTCGATACCGCGATTGTAGGTGCTGTAGGTGTGGAAAATCTGATCATCGGTGTTTTTGTAGAAAATGCTGACGCCTTGGTTTTCGCCACGATCGAATGAAACGCTTTCGCCTCCTTCAGCATCAACGGTTTTGGTGCTTTGATCGCTCAGATCAACTGACGAAACGAAAAAATCGAAGTTGAAATCGCTGTCGAATGAAGACACCCAGGTAAAATTCCAGCCGTACTTCTCCCGCTGAGCCGCGAGCTTTTCAAACGGTGCTCGGGAAACGGCAACCAGTCGAGCGTCAGCCTGTTTGAACAGGGAAGTCGTACCGTTAAAAGCGTTCGCCCAGGATGTACACCCGGCGCAAGGCGTTTCCCATTCCGGGCCGAACATGAAGTGATAGATAGCAAGCTGGGATCGATCCAGGAACAGGTCCCGCAGGCTGATCTCGCCTGTTAATCCGGTGAATACGTAGTTCTTACCTATCGTCGTCCACGGCATCTCCTGGCGTAGCTTTGCCAATTGGTCGCGCTCTCGGGTATGAGCCTTTTCTTTGATGAGTAGTAGCCTGCGGGCTTCAAGCCAATCTTCTCGGGAAACGATCTGGTTTTGCATCCTAAGCAACGCCCGAGTGGTTTGAATGTAGCTTACCGGCCGCGTAGAAAGCCATTAATGCAGCGAATAAGGCTGCGAGGGCAATGAACTCGGCACTGCTGGAAAATTGTGCATGTGCCTCAGGAGTACCCGGAGGAAGATGTTCGACATTGTCAGGGGAGATGAGCACGAAGTGGTGGTACACGCTGAAAACAACGGAACCCACCATGGATATGCCGACGATCCAGGACCCTGAGACGGCGTGTCGAGTCCAGGTGAGAATGGCGCCTAAAACAGGGCCGATGAGAATAAATATCACAACAAAAGCGGTTTTGCTGCCCGGCAGAGTAATTTCGAGCGTTGCGTGCGCGTTCCCGTGCCAGAGGTTTCCGAGCAGGTGAACTAGAACGAAGATCGCAAGCACCACCTTGATGACTGTCGATTGCATGGTGTCCCCCAAACCGTCTGCACTACAGCGTAGGGTCACGCAACACTCGAATCAACCTGGTTGAGCGCGACGAAAGAAGCCCCAGGTGAGCAGGCCGGTTGCCACGACCATCGTTATTCCTACGGAAAACAGTCCTGCTGAAACAAGGGTCTCCTGCCATGGCAGCCCCTGATGACCCGCACCGGCGATTGGGGTCAAGGCGTTCGTTCCGAATGTGGCTGCAAGCGTAACAAACAGCCAGTTCGCGAATGTTCCGTACAGGAGGGTCCAGTAGGCGATCGATTGGTACACTGGCGCTAGATTGAACTTTGACCAGGCCACTCCGATGACAATGAGAAATGTTCCGTTCATCACCCCTTCAAGATGACCGGCTACTCCCATTCTTGGGTTCGTCATTTCCGGAATGGCAAACCCGGAGAAAAGCCCGAGTAGAAACAGTAATGCACCCAGGCCGAGAAGATTTTGTGCTTTTGGTAACTCGTTATTCATTTTTTGTCTCCATGACCTGAAAATTGTAGCTCATGGACAACCTCGAAAGTATCGGTGAGAAGCGGTAGTTCAAGGCTTCGGGAAACACGCAGAGACGATTGCATGCAAGAAACGTAATCCATCACGAATTGAATTTATATAGTAAAGTACTTTTCGTTGCAAAGTCGAACAGGCTGAGCTGGTAAGTCGTCGTTGCCAATCATGTCCGGATTTGTCGCTCTTGCTGGAATTGAGAAACTCTAATACTCCGAGCTCAGCCCCTTCTCCCGCAAGAACTCCGCATTGAACAATCGTGACTGATATTTGCTCCCTGTGTCAGCCAGAATGGTGACGATGGTATGCCCTGGTCCCATCTTTTCGGCGACCTTCACAGCAGCACAGAGGTTGATCCCCGTACTCGAACCGAAGAACCAGCCTTCCTCGGCCATCTGCTGATATACCATGCTCACCATTTCCTGATCGGTCACTTGAACCGCGTCGTCTATCGATGTGTCGACGAGGTTGTCTGTCAACCGGCTGTTGCCGATTCCCTCGGTAATGGAAGGCCCTTCGCTCATCTTCAGTTGTCCGGTTTTCACCCAGGAGTAAAGAGCGCTACCCATTGGGTCGGCGAGTACGATCTGTACATCGGGATTTTGCTCTTTGAGGTAACGACTCACACCGGCGAGGGTCCCGCCAGTCCCGGTGGAAGTCACAAAGACATCAACGGAGCCCTCCGTTTGATGCCATATTTCCGGCGCGGTGGATTCGTAGTGGGCGAGTCGGTTGGCGACATTGTCGAACTGATTTGTCCACACCGCGTTTGCGAGCGTTTCGGCGAAGCGACCCGCTTGTTTCTGGTAGTTCATGTCGTTTTTGTATGGCACGGTAGGTACGACACGCACCTCGGCGCCGAGTGTACGGAGGAGTTCTATCTTTTCGGGTGATTGGTTGTCGGGCATATAAATCACGGTGCTGTAGCCACGGGCGTTGCAAACGTGAACGAGCCCGATGCCCGTGTTGCCAGCGGTGCCCTCGACCACGATACCGTGAGGTTTCAGTGCCCCGCTCTTTTCGTGTTCCCGCACCATCCACAAAGCGGCTCGATCCTTGACGGAACCACCAGGATTGAGAAATTCGGCTTTGCCCAGGATCTCGCAGCCCGTGGCTTCGCTCAAGCCAGCCAACCGGATGAGGGGTGTATTGCCTACGCTTGCGGCAAAACCGTTTCTTGTATCCATAAACTCATCCCGTACGAGGAATGGGAATTCTAACGGCGTTGTCGTTGCATCGGAAAGCTATCTTGAGTAATGATCCGTCATGATCATAGGGTACATGAACCGAAAAAGGAGTTTAGGGCATGGTTGAAGAGCAGTTGTTGACGAGTCCGGAAGAGGTCGGCCTGGATCCGGAAAAAATAGCCACGCTGCTGACGAGGGTGCAACGCGAAGTGAATGACGGCCTCCTGCCCGCCGTGCAGGTGGCGCTGGCGAGACACGGTAAGCTCGCGGTGTTCGAGTCGTACGGTGGCGCGGACGATGATTCGCTTTTCAGCATTTTTTCGGCGACGAAAGCCATCACTTCTGCTGCCGCCTGGCTGCTCATTCAGGATGGTCGGTTGGATACCTCGGAGAAGGTCGCCGACATCATTCCGGAATTTGCGAGCAACGGGAAACAGGAGGTCACCGTCGAGCAGCTTTTCACCCACACGGCAGGCTTTCCATCTGCGCCTTTTGCCCCTCTGGACTGGAACGATCCCAACCGGCGCGCGGCAAGGTTCGATCAGTGGGTGCTGAACTGGCCGCCTGGTTCGCGATTCGAGTATCACCCGACGTCTTCGATGTGGGTGATTGCGGATATTATCGAGCGTCGGGCTGGTATCAGTTTTCAACAGTTTGTACGAGAACAGATAGCACAGCCGTTGGGGCTGCTGGATCTATTTGTTGGTTTGCCGGAAAGCGAAAACGATCGTGTCGTAGCGCATGAGCATGTGGGAGATGGGTTGACGGATGAGGATTACACTCGCTTAGGCATTCCCAAGCCACCGGTGACGGAGGTCACCGAAGAAGCGATATTGAGCTTCAACGACCCGCAGATTCGCGCCGTGGGTGTTCCGGGCGGAGGCGGGGTCATGGGGGCGGGAGAGCTCGCCATGTTCTATCAGGGCTTGCTTCACGGTGGAACGGGCGATAACCGGATTTGGGAGCCCGACACGATGTCCAGTGTTCGGCGCGTTCGAACTGGCGAGCTTACCGATGCGATGTTCGGCAAGTTGGTCAATCGGGGTCTGGGCATCATCATCGCTGGTGATGAGGAGCGCAACTATCGAGGTTTCGGCAAAACCAATTCTGCGGATACTTTCGGCCACAACGGCGCGGGTGGACAGCTCGCCTGGGCAGATCCGGCCACTGGAATATCCTTAGGCTATTGCACCAGCGGTCACGACAGAAACACGTTGCGTCAAGGTCGCCGCGGGGTCGCGATATCGAGTTATGCGGCCGTGTGCCTCGCCTGAACACATAGCAGTCTCAATTGTTCAAGCAGGACGTCCGCAAACAGTTATTGGTTTTTCTGATCGCTCACCTGGTTGCAATCACGGCCGCCGCCGAGTGGCATTCGGATACGCAGACCATCATGGGGACGCGGGTTCATGCCGAAATCTGGGAAGAAGATGCGGCTCTCGCGCGGCGGGTTCTAGCCGAGATCATGGCAGAAATGCGGCGTATCGATGCAGCGTTTTCCACCTTTCGCGAGACGAGTGAGCTGTCTCGTCTGAACAGGGAAGCGGGTTTTGGCTGGATGCCCGTGTCGGACGAGTTGTTCGAACTTCTCCAGAAAAGCCGGGAGGTGTCCGACCTCACCAGTGGGGCATTCGATATCACTTATGCCTCTGTTGGCCGCTACTACGATTATCGCGCAGGCGAGCGACCTGACGAAGAAACGATTCGTGCCGCCTTGGCCGCTATCGACTATCGCTACGTGGAACTCGACGAACGAACCCGCACGGTCAGATTTGCCCACCCGGAAGTTTATGTGGATCTTGGCGGTATTGCGAAGGGGCACGCGGTGGACCGGTGCGCGGCAATACTCGCACGTGAGGGAATCGAACAAGGCACGATTTCTGCCGGAGGCGACAGCCGCATTGTCGGCGACCGGCGCGGCAAACCCTGGACGGTCGGTATCCGGGATCCGCGCCGAGAGGACGCCATGTTGGTGGTGCTGCCGTTGGTCGATACCGCGGTATCGACATCCGGCGATTACGAGCGTTTTTTTGAACAAGACGGTGTTCGATACCACCACATACTCGATCCTGCTACCGGTGATTCCGCCAGGGCGACGCGCAGCGTGACCATTCTGGGGGATGACGCCACCTTCACCGATGCACTCTCCACGAGCGTGTTCGTTTTGGGCCCCAGCGAGGGGTTAAGGCTCATCGACAGCATTCCAGGCGTGGATGCCATCATTATCGATGCCGAGGGTGTCATGCACTACTCAGCGGAGCTGAAAGAGCTCGCTCATTGATTCGGTTCTCATTCCTCAACGTGCAGGAATCTACCTTTTATCGATTTGTGACCTGCACCACTTTCTCGTCATCCTTCCTCATCTAACGTTGCATATTCGACCCGGCGCATGAAGCGCCGTGAGATGGATACGCAGAAAGGACACGGTCTGCCTCGACTCGAGATTCGGTCATACCGGAATTCGCTGTCGATTCTCCAGGGGCGACTCTGGGTTTCGTGCAGTCGGCGGGTTCCGGTTGTTTTCTGCCTATACCGAAAGTGACAACGACGCGATGGATCGCTCGTTTCCAACCGCCTGCAAGGATGGTGGTGGTTATTGCCGCAAGGACCGCGCAAACGGTGGATGCCGGTAGTTCGAAAGATTTTGCTGAAAGGAATTCAGAACCGAATGGATTTCGGATGGGTGGAAAGTAACTGACGAGTGCCTGTAGGGCTTGTTCAATATCTACCAGATCTTTCGACGGCATTACTGTTCATTAAAGACGCTGTTCATTCAGCAGTCTGCTGTTCAGGAGATAGGCAATGTCGAAGCTGGGCTGGTCGCTGGTCACACTTATCACGATGTTTGTCGTAAGTCAGGTACAGGCGGTAGGCCTCAGCGATGAGGCGCCGGATTTCACTCTGAGAAGTCTGAAGGGTGAAAATCTGCGACTCGAAGAATATCGCGGTAAAGTCGTGCTCATCAATTTCTGGGCGAGTTGGTGTGGTCCCTGCCGGCAGGAAATGCCGCTTCTCGATCGTTTGCATCATCGCTATGAGGACACCGGATTCACCGTGCTTGGTGTGAATGTCGAAGGCGACCCGAAACCAGCTCAGGAAATCGTAGACAAGACCAAGGTCACCTTTCCGGTGTTGATAGATCGAGACCAGAGGGTGAGTGAACTCTATGATCTCGAAGCTATGCCGAGCACCATCGTGGTCGATCGAGATGGTGTCATTCGGTATATCCATCTGGGATACAAGTCTGGTGATGAATCCAAATACATCGAAGTGGTGAAGAAGCTGATTCGTGAATAGCTTTCACGATCGCTAAGTAAGAGAGTAGAAGTATGCAACGGATAGCAGTCATCATCGGTCTGGCGGTACTGTTCGCTGCGTCCATGCCCGTATTTGGGGAACCTCTCGACGACGAAATGGAAGGCGTCAAAAGGGCACTACTCGAGCTGAAACGAGACCTCGTGATTCTCGAAGAAGATTTGTTGTTTCCCGCAAGCACACAGGTTGCGGTTTTTCTCTCAATGGATGTCGGTGAGTTTTTTCAACTCGATTCTGTGAGCTTGAAGCTCAATGGAAAAGAAGTGACTCACCACCTGTACACCGATAAGCAGATCGACGCACTGTATCGCGGCGGTGTGCAGAGGCTGTTCATCGGTAACGTAAAGCAAGGTAGCAACCGCATCACCGCGTTTTTCACCGGGCGCGGACCTAGCGGCCGTGATTATCGGCGTGCAACTACTGTGGAGTTCGAAAAGTCATTCGAGCCCGCCTTCATAGAATTGGCCATAACCGACTCTACGGCCAAGTACCAACCCGAATTCCGCACCGCAGTCTCCAACTGATCGCGGTTCAGGCCTTGTTGAAATGAAAGCCTTTTTCTGCGAGCTCATCTTGAGTTGCGTGCTCGTGGCACCAGGGGCAAAACCCATTGATGAGCTGACTTACGGAACGGTTCTTTACGCCTATTACCAACAGGACTATCAACAGGCACTGCTCGACACACTCGTTGCCGAAGAGCAGGGCCGCCGCGGTGACAACACCGTTCGCTTCGATCTCGCTAAAGGCAGTTTTGCCTTCATCGATGGCATGTACGGTTATGCACGCAACATCTTCGATGGTGTTGACCCGGGAGAAATGACTGAGTTGGATCGAATGCGTTTGGCGTTTCATCTCGCCCGCGAATACCACCGCAGACAGGATTGGCCGCAACTGGCCGCTGCCCTCGAACAGATCGATCTAGGCCGAACCTGGTCGGGAAAAGAGAAGTTTCACCCCGAAGTTGAGTACATGCGCGCCGAAGTTGCGATCGAAAAAGGCGATTTTTCCACCGCCCGGCGAACGCTCGAAAAGCTCGAGCCGGAAGATCCGCTGCGCGCATACACCCTGTTCAACCTGGGCGTTGCTCATAGGCAGGCTGGCGACCTGCGGCGTGCCCGCAACGTTTTCACCGAACTTGCGCAGATGAAATCGTATGGTGATGAAGCTTTTGATCTCATCCAACGATCCAAACTCGCGCTTGCTTTCATTGCCCGGCAACAGAACGACACAGCCGATGCGCAGCAGGTGTTAGGTGCATTGCCTGGAGAGGGTCGCTATCGCGACATCGCGCTTGCTGCCTATGGCGGGTTAGCGATGGATAACGAGGACTACGAGACGGCGGCTCGTATCTGGCTCACCTTACAGAATCAGGAGTATTGGACGTCGAGCACGGCGGCCGCTCGACTGGGGTTTCCGGTAAGCCTCGAGAATCTGGCATCGCCGCGAAGAGCACTGGTGCAGTACCGCACCGCGGAACAGAGTTTCGAAGCGCGCCTCGCGACGCTCGAGCAGCTGGACCGGCGAACACAGGACCCCACCTGGGTACGCGGCCTCCTGAAAGTGTTCTCGGCACCTGTTGAGGATCGGGATCGGATGAGCGCCTTGATGGGGCGTTGGCACGATCAGCTTGGTCACACGCTCTGGTTGGAGTGGCTCGCAGCCGAAGACGTTCACAAGGTGCTTCTTCAATGGCGGGAACTACTCGGATCGAAAAGGTGGTTGGACCTGCTGCCGGCACGATTGGCAGCGTTTGAGGAACTCTCGAGGGAGCAACGTCGACGTGGCGCCGAGGCGCGTGTTTTGTTGCAGAACCGTGAAGTGTTGAGCAACCGGGAGCGGCTCGCTCTGGAGATCCGAAATCTGCGCGAACGGCTGGTCGCACTCGAAGCCGGACCCCCGGTGCGGTCGGCCGATTGGATGCTGCAGCTGGCAAACGCGCTAGAGAGGAAAGTGATAGGTGAACTCATGGCGATGGGTCGCCTCGTTGCAGGCCTGGGCCGTCAGGAAAAGATACGTTGGAACGCGCGCATCAATCGACTGCAAGGGGTGATCTTCTGGCGGTTGGTGGTTGAGCGTAGTACTCGAATCCGTGGTCTGGTAAGAAAACTCAATGGCGCCGAGAGCCTGCTTGTGAATATCGATGAACGAATCGTTCGCGTGGAAAAAGCGGAAAGTCGATTTGCCGCCGGTGTAGAAACAGATTTCATCGCGTTCTCAAAGCGTGCCAGGGACATCACGGGCATGGTGGATGCGGCGTTGCGCGATCGTGAGGAGTGGCTTGCGGCAGAGATTCACAAAGGTATGAATCGGGAGAAACGCGAGGTTGAGCATTACCTCCTCATTACTCGCATCGCGATCGCTCGTGCCACGGATCAGCTGGCGCAGGTGGCAACGGTGGAGACCAACTCGAGCGGAGATGGCTCTTGAGCGCGGTGAGAAAAACACTTTCGCTATCGATGATTCTGACACTGTCTGTTGGCTTGTCAGTAAACTTGTCGGGTTGCAGCTGGTTCAATATTTTTGGCGACGATTTGCCGAAGTCGGAAAAGAACACGATTGCCCGAGTCATTCTCGATCTGCCGGAAATTGAGCTCCCGAGTGCAACCGTGGCACAACCCACCCGCGAAGAAGTCATGCTCGCTTACGAGCGTGTTTACGGCCTGCTTCCCGACCTCGGTGAAAACCATGCGGTAGGTAAACGGCTGGCTGATCTGAAGATGAGTGTGGGTGAGGAAAACGATCTTGAAGGTCGTGAAGATCCCTACGGCAATGCGGTGGCACTATACGAGTCGTTACTTTTGAACAGCGAAGGCGAGGGTAGAGATGAGATCATCTATCAGCTCGCGCGGGCTTACGACATAGTCGGGAAAACGGATCAGGCAATCCACTATCTCGACCGCCTCATCAACGAACATCCACAAAGCCGCTATGTCACCGAGGGTCGGTTCCGCCGGGCAGAGATCGAGTTCTCACGCGAACATTACTCGGAAGCGGCTCGCGACTACGCATACGTGGTAGCGTTGGGAGACACGACCCCTTATTGGCGTAACGCCAACTACATGCATGGCTGGTCGCAGTTCAAACGCTCAAATCTTAAGGTTGGTTTACCGAGCTTTTTTGCCGTCGTCTCCAGCCTGCTGTCCGATCAGGCAGCCCAAGAATTACCGGCGGCAGAGACGGAACTGTTGAAGGATAGCTTCAGGGTAATCACGTTGGCGCTCGGCTACCTCGACGGGCCGGAAACACTTGCGGCCCTGATGAGCGAACTCGAAAAACCTCCCTGGCAGTACCTCGCTTATCGAACGCTGGCAGACGACTACCTCGAGCGTGAGCGTTACCTCGACAGCGTGGCAACCTGGCAGATGTTCATTGATCACAATGGCCTGGACCCCCGCGCGCCCGAAGCACACGTCAGTATGATCGAAACGTTGGTGAAGGCCGATTTCCCCACCGAGATACGGCCGAAGAAAGTGCAGTTTATCGAGCGCTACGGGATCTACAGCGAGTTCTGGGTCGTACACGAACCGTCGGTGCGGGATTCTTATCTGCCGACGCTGAAAACCTATCTGGTCGAACTCTCACAGATCGACCACGGTGAAGCTCAGAAGAGCAAGAAACGGATCGACTATCTGCAAGCGGCGGATCGCTACGAGGAATTGCTGGCGACCTTTCCGGGGGATCCCGCGACGCCTGAGTACGTATTTCTGCTGGCCGAGGTTTATACCGAAGCCAGTGAACACGCACGAGCCGTTGCGGCTTATCAGCGTGTGGTGCGCGAGTTCGGCGACGACAAGAACGCCTCGGAAGCCGGGTACGCGGCGATTCTCGGACTCACCAACCTGGTCAAGACCGCACCTTACGATGAACTCGAGCTATGGCGGCGACTGAAAATCGACGCACAGATCGAATTTGCCTTGCTTTTCGGTGACGACAGACGCGCGCCTTCCGCCCAGACTGCTGCGGCCAACAGCCTTTTCAAGCTGGCTGAATATCAGCCTGCAATCGACCTAGCACAGAACTTGCTCGTTTTGTGGCCAGACGTAGACAGCGCTCTCAGAAAAACCGCTTTGCTGATACTCGGCCATGGAGGGTTCGAGCTTGAAAACTTCGTCGCCGCGGAAGCGGCGTATCACGAGTTGATGGTTTTAGATCTCACCATGGACGAGCTTGGCAAGGTTCGAGAACGGTTACTTGCTTCCGTATACAAACAAGGCGAAGCAAGTGAAGCGTCAGGTTCCGTAGACGAGGCGGTCGCTCATTATCTGAGATTGCAGAATCTCGATCCGAACGCTGAGCTTGCAATTCTTGGGCACTACGATGCGGTAGCAGCGATTGAACAAACGGGTCGCGTTGCTGAAGCGGCTGAGCTTTTAACGGATTTTCGCGAACGCTTTCCCGGTCACGAACTCGGTCGCGATACCACGAAACGCCTTGCTGACCTGTATGAACGAACTGAAAACTGGCCACTCGCGGCTCTCGAGTATCTCAAGCTCTCGGAGCACGCCGATGAAAGCGAAGTGCGACGCCAGTCTCTATACCGGGCTGCAGAGCTTTATCTGGACCTCGATGATACGGCCAACGCAATCCAATATTTCCGCGACTACGCCCACACCTACACGACACCGATGGATCTGCGCATGGAGGCCATGGATCATATGGACCTGCTTTATCAGAAAAAAAATGAGCCTGATAAGCGGCGCTTCTGGCTGAAAAAGAAAATTGCGCTGCACAAATCAATGGGGCGGAAAGCGAATCAGCGTGCCACCTATCTCGCAGCTTCTGCGCAGTACGTATTTGCCAGTGATGAACGCCGGCGGTTCGATCGCGTGCATCTGACCCGTCCATTGAAGAAGAGCTTGAGGCGTAAACAGTCTGCGCTCAAGCGAACCTTGAAAGCGTTCGAGAGGGTGGCCGAGTACAAAGTGGTGGAATACTCGACCGCAGCCACGTTTCACATCGCCGATCTCTATTCGGCGCTCTCGATCGAAATCATGAAATCAGATCGGCCGAAGGATCTCAACGAACTGGAGCTCGAGCAGTACGAAATACTACTCGAGGAGCAAACCTTCCCGTTCGAGGAACAAGCGATCGAATTGCACGAAATCAACATGCGTCGCAGCTGGGATGGAACCTACGACAACTGGGTAAGAAAAAGTTTTACCGAGTTGCGACGCCTGATGCCTGCCCGTTTCGACAAACAGGAGATACAGCTAGCTTATGTTGACATTATTCACTGATGGTCTCCGTCGGCACGGTCGATATGCGTGCGTACTTTTGTTTTTCCCGTTGGCATTGATGCAGGGATGCGCGATGACGGGGGGTCCGGACGCGATCCCAACCACCGAGGCTGAGATTCAAGACAAGTCGGAAACGATATCTTCCTGGTTGCCCGAATCTTACCAGGCGTCTCAGCAGACGGATTATCCGACTCCCAAGGTGGCTCGTCGAAACCTCATCGCCTTTGGGGAAGCGCTGGAAGCTATTCGCATTGGACGCTTTGAAGCCGCGGAAGTGTTGCTCCAGGAGATTACCACGGAGCAGCCGGAACTTGCCGGTCCCTGGGTGAATCTTGGCCGGGTGTATGTATCTCTCGAACGTTTCGACGATGCACGGCTGGCCTTCAAGAACGCCATCAAGGCAAATCCGCGCAGTTGCCACGCATACAACCAGCTCGGCGTATTGTCGCGCCAAGTTGGTGATTTTCAGGGCGCGGAGGAACTTTATCAGGCTTGTTTGAGGCAGATGCCTGAATTCAAGGATGCCTATCTGAATCTCGGCATTCTTTATGAACTCTATCTCGGAAAGTTGCCGGAAGCGTTGGCCGCCTATCGGCAGTATCAATCGCTGTCACTGGAACCCAGTCGCAAGGTTTTAGGCTGGGTCATGGATCTGGAGCGGAGGCTGGGTGTTTAGATGATCAGACGGATAGCCAAAGCCATGTGGGTGTTCCTGCTTGCAGGCATATCTAATTCAGCTTCTGTCTCCGTTTTTGCGGCACAGACGACGGAAGGTCCCCAGGAGGCCCTCGTGAAAGCACCGGCGACCAATCGGGCGAGAATGCCTGTCGGAGTCATACAACTTGATGAAACCGTGATCTCCGGCAACCAAGAGTTACCCAAAGTTCTGTATATCTTGCCATGGCGGCAGCCCAGAGGACTGCCACACATAGAATTGAAGACGGAATTCACCCAAATGGATTTATTCCGGCGTCTCTACCCACCGGCATACCGGCGCGAGCTCGAGTATTTTGAAACGTTGGATGGAATAAACTCGGAGGAGTAAGAAGTAATGGATACATACGCGACAGTTGTAGGGTTCTTCCAGGATGGAGGTCCCTTCATGTACCCCATAGCCATGGTGCTCGCTGTAGGCGTCGCCATAGCCTGCGAGCGTTGGTTCTATCTCTCTGGTCAGACCCGGAGCAATCGACGTGATTTCGACAAAATTCTGCCTCTACTGAAGCAGAAACGTCAGCGCGAGCTTGAAGGGATTACCAAACAATCCAGTTCGGCGGTGGCGCGGATCATCTCCGACGGCATCAATCGCCGCGTTACCTCCCGGCGTCGTTCGGACATCGAATATGCGATGGAAGAGGGGCTGCTCGAGATTCTGCCGAACATCGAGCGGCGTACGCCCTACCTTGCGACGTTCGCTAACATCGCAACATTGTTGGGACTGTTGGGCACCATCATTGGTCTGATTGCGGCGTTTACCGCCGTTGCCAACGCAGACCCTGCGGAAAAAGCTTCCTTGCTTTCCCAGAGCATCTCGATTGCCATGAACACCACCGCGTTTGGATTGATGGCTGCGATTCCGTTGCTACTCGTGCACTCGGTGTTGCAGAGTAAAACCAGTGCGATTGTCGAGAGCCTGGAAATTGCGGTAGTGAAATTCCTGAACCTGATGGAGGGCGACGATCGCCCTGCGGCACAGGCACCCGCCGCTCAGAAAGCGCAACCTGGCAAAGCCTGACAACTTACCGCCCACTCGGCAGTCGTCAACACCTCAGGAATAAGCCATGGATCGCATTAAACATCGCAAGCACAAAAATCGGGAAGCCGCAGATCTCGACGTCACGTCGTTCATGAACCTGATGATCGTGTTGGTACCTGTACTTTTGTTGTCGATGGTGTTTACCCACACCACGGTCATCGAATTGAATTTCCCTTCGGGAGACAACGCTGCTGATGCATTCGACCCAGAGTCCGTACACTTGGAAGTTGTGGTGAATTCCGACGGGTTCGTTGTCGCGGACGGACGTGGCGGAGCCATCAAAACTTTGCCGAAGGTAAATGGCGAATACGATTTCGCCACCTTGTCACTGGTGATGCAGGAGCTCAAGCGACGGATGCCTGAAAAGCAGGACATCAGCGTGCTGCTCATGGAAGACACCAACTATCAGACACTCGTTTCGGTGATGGACAGGGTGCGCTCGTACCCAACGGTAATGAATCTGGAAGTGGTTCAGGCCGAGCTGTTTCCGGTGATCTCATTGGGTGACACTCCCCGGACTACCTCGAAAGTCGTAGCACAGGTGAGCAAGGAAACAGGACGCAGCACGTGAGCAAACTCCGTCACCAGCAGCGTCGCGGTCATCAAAAGAAGTCACGCAAATTAGCGGGTCTCAACCTGGTGTCGCTGATGGACATCTTCACCATTCTCGTCTTTTTCCTGATGGTGAACTCCTCCGAGGTCGAGGTGCTGCAGACAAGCCCGAAGATCAAGTTGCCGGATTCAACGTCCGAACAACGGCCCGAGAATCGATTGGTTATCTCGGTGGATGCGGATGACCTGGTTGTACAGGGTCGGCCGGTGGCGAAAGTTGCCGATGCGCGTGTTGAAAATGTCAGCATCATCCCCGGGTTGAACAGGGAGCTCGAATACCTGGCAAGTAGAAAGGGCGAAATACCCGAAGGCGGGTTCGAGATCACCATCATGGGCGATCACGAACTGCCATTCTGGCTGCTGAAAAAAATCATGCTTACCTGTCAGCAGGCGGATTTTGCGCGCATCTCGCTTGCCGTGAACAAGCTGGACGGAGCAACGCTTGAAGAACTGGGTGTAGGCGGCGAAGCGCCGAGCGGCGAAGCGCCGAGCGGCGAAGGGTCGAGAGGTGGGGAATCGAGTAAAGCGGCGTCATGAATATCGTGATGTATCAATACGATTACTCGTTGCCCTGGGAGACCGGCCGCGATGATGTAAAGCGTCTGAAAAAGTGGCTCTTTGGCTGTTTGCTTATCGTATTTGTCTTCGGCATCGTCATGCCGTGGTTACCCGTTCCGGAAATTGAGCGGGAACAGCTCGAGGCGCTGCCACCCAACCTCGCACGAATCATGTTGGAAAAGCCTGAACCTGTGGTGGTGCCGCCACCGGCAAAACAGGAGGTGATTGAAGAAGAAGAAAAACCCGCGCCTGCTGAACCCGTGCCCGCGGAAGTTACGCCGGAGCCGGAACCCCAAGTTGCTGACGCCAAGGAGAAGGCGGCCCTTTCAGGTCTGCTGGCATTCAAAGATGCGTTTGCGGATATGCGCGATGCCGTGGATGTTTCCAAACTACAGGACACCGGGGCAATTCAAACCGGTGCTGGTGAAGCCGCGAGCATCGATCGCTCACTACTCACCTCCAAACACGGCACTCGTAGTGCCGGGGTAAATGTAGCCGCACTCTCGCGGGAAACCGGCGGAGTCGCTCTGTCCGGGCGCGAGACCACCAAAGTGGAAGTACCGGTTGGCAGCAAAGGCACCGGGGGCGTTCGCGCGCCTCGCGGCGGGGATGCCAGGCAACGCAGTATTGAAGAGATTCGCCGTGTGTTCGATGCGAATAAAGGCGCAATCTTCGCGATCTACAACCGCGCACTCAGAGTGGATCCGACCCTGCAGGGCCAGGTGGTGCTCGAGTTGGTGATCGACCCGGACGGCGTGGTACGCGACGTGAAAGTCGTGGCGTCGGACCTTGCCGATGAGGTCATGGTTGCCAAGATCGTCAACCGCATTCGACTGTTCAACTTCGGCAAACGCGACGTGGGCACTACGACCTTACGTTACCCCGTGCACTTCCTGCCGACCTAAACCTCATACTCCAGACTCACATCCTAAATCTTGAGATCGTCGACCTGCTCGCGGGTGACGCGATTAATTCGCTCGATCGGACACTGCAAACCATCGGTGGTGACCGCATCGAACTCTGCCCAGATCGTATTGTTCGACATAGTGACGCCGATACGCTGAGCCCAGCCCAGGCCGCCACATTGGCGTTTCAGCGTCAGCAGATAGCGCTCATTTGGACTCAGGCTCAACACGACGTGCTGAGAATCAATGGGCTCCCAGTCGCTGATGCGATTAGCTGCAGCAATGCTCAACACGGCTTCTCCAAGATTCGACACATCAATGGATGCTTCGGGTGGAGGAAGAGCGGTACTCGGCAGGCTGTAAGCGAGGGAAGCGAACATCAGACACTTCGTCAGTTTCATTTCGTTATCTGTCCCATCGTGAGCTGGCTGAAGACTAGGTTGCCCAACCTGAACGAAACCTGAATCTGTTCGACTTGTCTACAACCTCCTCTCACAAGAATGGCGTTTGCGCTCAGCCGGCAACGCAGTCAAAGTTGACCGCTTAACCTCACAGAGAAACCGTTATGAGAGAGAGACGTGGATGGGGATGGCTCGCCGGATCGTTACTGTTGGCGGGGGTTACGGCATCCGCGGACGATGGACCGCTCAAGTATCTGGAGCGCGGCGCGGATGAGTCCGTGGCTCTGGCCAGGGACATCTGGCAGTTTGCCGAGCTTGGCTACCTCGAGGTGCAGAGCTCAGAGCGCATGCAGGGTTACCTCGAGAGCCACGGTTTTGAGGTTCGAGCCGGTGTTGCGGGTATACCAACCTCCTTTGTAGCAAGTTCCGGTCACGGTTCGCCGGTCATAACGATCCTGGCGGAGTTCGACGCCCTTCCCGGGCTGTCTCAGCGTGCAACGCCAGAACGCGATCCCCTCGAGGAGAATGCGCCGGGGCATGCATGCGGCCATCATCTGTTCGGGGCGGCATCGGCAAGCGCGGGTGTTGCCATAGCTCAGTGGTTACAGGAATCCGCGCTCACGGGCACCATCCGGGTGTATGGCACCCCGGCGGAGGAGGGTGGTTCCGGCAAGGTCTACTTCACCCGGGCGGGATTGTTTGACGATGTCGATGTGGTGCTGCACTGGCACCCGGGTGATCGCAACGATGCATCTCCGTCGAGTTCGACGTCCAACAAATCGGGTCGGTTCACGTTTCACGGCATCGCCGCGCATGCCGCTGCCGCCCCTGATCGCGGCCGCTCGGCTCTCGATGGCGTGGAAGTGATGAACTACATGGTCAACATGATGCGCGAGCACATGCCATCAGATGCCCGCATTCACTACATCATTACCGATGGTGGGGATGCGCCCAACATCGTGCCCGAAACAGCCCAGGTTTATTATTACGTTCGCCACCCCCAGGTGGAGCGGGTACTGACGCTTTTTGAGAGGGTGGTAACCGCCGCCAGGGCTGCAGCCATGGGTACGGGAACCACCATGACTTACGAGGTGATGCACGGTAACTATCCGGTGCTGCCAAATGACCGCCTCGCTCGCCTTGTTTATGACAATCTCGTCTCGATGGGGGGGGTGCGCTATACCCGCGAGGAAACGCGTTTCGCGGAGCAAATTCGCAAGACCTTCCTGGGGGAATTGCTGCCACTCGAGTCAGCGGGTGAGGTACAGCCGTTCGTTTTTCGGCAGCGCATGGGCTCGACGGATGTGGGAGACGTCAGCTGGACGGTCCCCACGGTGGGTTTTGGAACGGCAACCTGGGTACCCGGTACTCCGGCGCACAGTTGGCAGGCCGTCGCGAGCGGCGGTATGAGCATCGGAGCCAAGGGTATGTTGCTCGCCGCCAGGCTGTTGGCGGTCACGGCGGCAGATCTGTACCAGGATCGGGGGATAATCGATGCCGCCACGGAGGAATTTCACCAACGTCGTGGTGCGGATTTCGAGTATGAGTCCCTGCTGGGAGACCGCGATCCCCCGCTGGATTACCGGTTGTGAAACTGGCTCTTCTCCATCCCGGACAAATGGGCGTTACGGTTGGGATTGCAGCCCAGGACTCTGGCCACTCGGTGTCATGGTTAACGGCAGGGCGCAGTGACGAAACAGTTGAGCGTGCCAGCAACGCTGGATTCGATTCCTGCAAAACGTTGTTCGATTTACTGGCACCGAGTGAGGGTGTCATATGCGTGTGCCCGCCTGATGCCGCGATAACAGTTGCGCGGTCTGTTGTAGCCACTGGTTTTGATGGGATTTACCTCGATGCCAACGCGGTCGCACCCCGTACGGCGCGCCAGATTCACGCGTTGGTGGGGGATGGTTACGTAGATGGCGGAATCGTGGGACCACCGGCTGTGCGCGAAGGCAGCACCAGGCTCTATCTCTCAGGACCCCACGCAACTACGGCAGCAAGCTGGTTTGCCGGAGGATTGCTGGAGGCAATCACCATCGAAGGCGCGCCAGGTGCCGCTTCCGCATTGAAGATGTGTTACGCGGCTTACACCAAGGGAACCAGTGCCCTGTTGTTGGCCATTCGCGCGTTGGCGGAGTCGGAGGGAGTGACGGCACCGTTGCTTGATGAATGGGCCATTTCACAACAAGGCCTCGCCGATCGATCGGCACACGCTGCGATCGGCACGGCACCCAAGGCGTGGCGTTTTGCGCCAGAGATGGAAGAGATCGCAGCGACGTTTGCCGCAGCCGATCTCCCCGATGGATTCCATAAAGGGGCAGCGGATATCTATCGTCGCATGGCCGATCTAAAAGATGTCAAGTCACCGAGTCTAGCCGACGTGCTGGATCGCTTGAACGCAAAACGCCGCGAGGATTAGGCGTCGTTGCTCTCGGGTTCCTCTCCAAGCAGTTCTTCGGAATCATCGGACTCGGACTCGGACTCGGACTCAGACTCAGATTCGGAATCAGACTCGCTTGAGGATTCAGCGCTGGCCGTCCCGCAGGTCCAACCCATTTCCTCAAGCTTCGCGACGAACTCGCGGGCGCGATCTTCGCAATAACCCGCTTGATTGTTGGCTTGCCAGAGGCTTTCCTGAATACCTTCGCTTGGCTTGTTGTAGAGCACCTCGCAAGGCACCGGGTGTCCCGGGTCGGAATAGACCACTTCGACCGTTCTTTGCAGGCCGCCGTTTGTACATTGTGTCGGGTCTGCAGCAGCCAGGAGGGGAGAACAGAGCAACCCGACCACGACGAGCCTGGGTAATTTCGAAATAAGCATGGTGATCTCCTTGTTTCCGACGCTAACCATAACACGGTGCAGTTCGCAACGATCGTATGAGCCAAGGTCGTACCGGTGATGAGCAGCGGTTCTTGTGGCGCTGCTCAAGCTGGAGATCAATCTTAAGCGACGTGATTGGCATGCTGTATGTTCATGCAGTATCTTGAATAACGTCTGAGGTATAGATATATCCCACGGAAATTATTCTCCGAGTACATTCGAAACCAGAATTACTGGCTGAGAGGATATTTATGAGCTACCTCGCCTATAGCGGACATGGAATTGTGCACCGCACGAGGCGGTTAGTGGCCAAAAGGAGTCAGCTGCTCCGATGTGTTAGGCGTCCTTTTCGATCCGCTCGATTACTTTCTTGTCGATATACTCATGGAAGCCTGGACTGAAAGCGCATTGTTGCTGCCGCCACTAAGCTCGCGCTCCCGGATGAGAGAAAAACCATCGCAGTGTGTCGAGTTCGGTATTCCATAGTTGTTCATCGCCCGTACCACGCTGGATTTGATAATAGAGCGAGTCATAGATCCGAAACGCCGTAAGCTGGACAAACCCGAACCTAGCTTTTTCTGTGTCGCTTAGATCGTCGTAGTTAGCCAGGCCTTTGCGCCACAGTTCGGTTAATCGTTCGTCCGACGCCATGAGTATATTGAGCAGGTTAAAGGAATCGGTTATGCGATGGACGTTCTCCGATTTAACCTCCTTGGTGTTACTCCGGATTTGGATCGACAGATAAATGAGGGTAACGAGAACCCCAAACGCGCCCAAAATTTCGCCGATTGCACCATCGCGTCCCAATTCATCGTCGACCCTCAGTCCAAAGCCCGGATTATCCAGGAGGAGCGATTGACCGGGAAGGGGACTTAGCGGGCTTTTTCAGCTCGTTTTTGAGTGAACGCCTGGAAGAAGGCTTTATCGTGCACCCCCACGGTAACCGAGCGTGGCCGACAATGAGTTCCAGCAATTTCTGGTGCGTGTGCTTGAAGCGCATCCGGCACGCTACAAATGAGTTTTTCACTTCGCTTTCCTTTGCTCGTCGTCAAGCTCAGCTAACGCGGCTGCCGCTTGTTCTCGTATGCTTGCACTCTTACTCCAATGCAGCGTCCGCAAAAGATGTTCGCGGGCGCCCGGTTTATCGGCGAGTCCCTGGTTGATGAGGCCCGCAACCAGATGCAGACTCGGCGCCCAGGGCTGATATTCGAGGGCAAAATCGATGTATTTTTTTGCCGCAGGCAAGTCCCGGTCGGCCACCTGCAAAAAGGACGCATAGCGGGCATTAGCTTCGGGGTTGTCAGGAGCGAGTTCGAGCGCACGGCGATATTCCGCTTCCGCTGTAGACCCACGTTCCTCACAGCCATTGTCATTCTTCGCGCAGACAGCCGCGTTCCATATTGCGAGCAGATCAGCGACGTCGATGGCCAGCACAGGATCGCCTGGGTCCATGCGAGCAGCCTCCTGCAGGTACTTGTCGGCTTCTTTGTACTGCTCTTCCATCTGGTAGGTGAGGCCGAGCACGTTCGTTAGCTGCGCGTCCCTGGGATCGTCCTCGAGTTGTTCGTTTATGAGCGAGCGAGCGTATTCTGGGCTGCGGTAAAGCGCCTGCCTTGCAAGTGCCAGGGCAACTTCCTGGTTGCTCATGGAACGCGTCCGTATGGGTCCAACCGGAGCAAATCGATCCCTTGGAATCATCATCACCGGTCGTCTGTTTTTGCCGAGATAGTTGTTTAACTCCTTTTCCATCCCACGTGGATTGATCTTAAAAGCTTCCTCGAATGCCCGGGGACGCTCAACGTTGCGTTGCACCAACGAGAGATAGGTCTGCAACTGAGTTACCCGATTAGGCATGTCCTTCATCATGTGACCAAACTGAAGGTAGTTTACCAGTGCCCAGGAAATGCCATAAAAATAGCTGACGTGGTAGCGATGCCATGAAGACAAATCGTCGTTGTGAACGACGCGTTCCAGGCTTATCTGCATTGGATTGTTCTTCAGCGTATTCATCCGCACGCTGGATACGCCACCGATTACCACCTTGCCGTCTGCTTCGTAGATAGTGGACAAAACGTCCGCGAAGCCTTCGTCATACCAACTCGGATAATTCACGGTTGAGGCGGACCGCAGCAGATGATGGACGTATTCATGGAACATGATGCTGCGCTGGTCCATCGACCGGGAACTACCGCCCGAAACCATATAGTTGCCACGTAACGTGGCTCGCATATACCCGGCGATATTGGATGCTCCGGAAACTCGAAGGAATTCCCGCCGCGTTCGAAAGACCAGTGCCCGGGTGGGTAGCCTGTCTTTCACGGCACTGGCATTGGTGATAGCGAGAACGACAGTCCTGAAAAGTTCGAGATCGCTGATCAAGGCTTCAGGTGTGTCACCTCTGGTATTGGTCATGACCGAGAAGTTTTCACTTTCGAGCAAATGCCAACTCTGCTTGACGAGACGATCGGTGGCATGGACCTGGAGCGCCGCCAGAGTAAGAAACGCCGCCCAAAGTAAGTTAGTTCGAACCATGTGAGACCTCGTTACTGACTCAGATTGAGGAACCAATCAATACCCTCAGAAACTGAGAATTCGCTTCTTCACACGACGCGAGCGAGGCAAAACGCGCCGCTACCGCGCCTTCGGTTGCGGTTGAGAACTGCCGCATGTAATCCTCCCCCCCAGTTCACCCTCTGCCTGGATACGCAGTTGTTTACTGAGATCAAACGCATTTTCCTGTCTTTCGTCCAAGATAAATTATCACGAAAACGCGATTGAGCGATATACTCGAAACTACCTTAAAACACCCGTAAGTAGAGAGTACGAGTTAATCCAAAGATGGTCGTTCAGGGCACAAATCAGAAGTTTTATGCCCGATTCTGGATGACCGCTCTGGGGAACGCTACATCTGGCAATGGGGTATGGATTTACCCCGCACCGCACAAAAAAGCGGCCCCTCAATTCAGGGTCTTAAGCAGACATAAACGGCCACGAGCGGTCATTCTCAAATTTCCGTATTCAAACCAAAGAAGAAATTGAAGCGGTTGT
>SMVA01122689.1_pt1 | contig 24533 bp, 17 predicted proteins | sample 2456451 | NCBI WGS metagenome assembly SMVA01 (sample SAMN11095933, study PRJNA526329) | marine sediment metagenome | biome: Marine sediment; feature: Surficial sediment; material: Deep marine sediment; isolation source: Hadal surficial sediment | place: Pacific Ocean | collected 2014-05 | depth... | reverse complement strand
CGGCTGGGGCCAGGTTTTGCTGGCGCAGGCGAAAGGGCAAGACGGCAGTGAGGCGGAGTCCTTATATACTCAGGCCATCGAAAAGTTTCGGGCGACCTTGAAAGCGCAACCGGACAATGGCGAAGCCGCTCACGGGTGCGGCATGGCTCTTTACACCCTGGCGCGGCGCAAGCAAGGCAACGATGCCCTGCGCATGTATGGCCAGGCCGCGGAAAAACTGCAAATCGCCTTGCAAGCGTTTCCCGACCGGATCGAAGCGTTGTTGGCCATGGGGCAGGCTCTCCTGGTGTATGCCCGAAGCAAGACAGGGGAGGAAGGCGGTCGCATGCTGGCGTTGTCCGCTGAAAAATTTGAGAACGCGGTCCGGGTCGATCCGAATCTTGCGGAAGCTTATATGGGTTGGGCCGATGTTTTGCTGGAACGAGGCCAGTCCAAGAGCGACCACAAGGCGGACGACTTTTTTTATGAAGCCATTGATAAATTCAAGAAGGTTCTGGAAATCCAACCCAACGCGGCGCTCATTCCTTTCCGGTGGGGCATGTGTTTGCTCAGTCTGGCTGAAAGAAAAACCGGGGAAGCCGTCAGCCAGTTGTTGAATGATGCGGCAGAAAAATTTCAAGCCACGCTCAATCAAGACCCCAAGAATTACGACGCTCTCAACAAGTTGGGTGATGTTTATTTTAATCTGGGGCAATCCAAAAAAGGCCTGGAGGCGGAAGCTTTGCTGTCCAAGGCGTCGGAAAAATATAAAGAGGCTTTAAAAATTAACCCCAAAAATGCCGAGGCGCTCACCAACTGCGGGTCCATATTTTTTCAAATGGCCCAGGCGAAAAAGAGTGGCGAGGCCGAGAGCCTGCTGAGACAAACCATCCAGCAGGGCAAGCAAGCCCTTGAAATCCAGCCGGACTTTTTAGACGCGATGATGCTTTGCGGCAATTCTCTGTTCCAGTTGGCGCGGTTGAAGTCCGGGTCTGAAAGCGAAGACCTCATCCAGAAAGCAGAAAAAATATATCAAAAGGCTCTCAAGGTTCAACCCAACGATTACCGCGCTCTCACCAATTGGGGCGCCATAGTTTTGAAAAAAGCGAAGGGACTCGCAGGCGAGCAGGCGGAAAAACTGCTGACGCAGGCGGCGAATAGTTTTCAGGAAGCTCTGGAAATCAAGGAAGAATCTGCCGAGGCGCTGAACCTGATGGCCGATACTTTAATAGAACAGGCGAAAAGCAAGCGCGGCATCAACGCTCATCCCCTGTTGGCCGAGGCCAAAGGCAAATTACAAAAAGCCGAAGAGTTGCAACCGGGTGTGGGGGCCTTCAATATGGCGCGGTTGATGGCGCAATTGGCCAATGAAAGCAGTTGCCGGGAGTGGTTGGGAAAATGCCGGGATCATGGTATGCTCCCGGATCCAAAAGAATTGATCAACGACATCCTGTTTCAATCCGTTCGCGATTCCAAATGGTTCAAAACCATGGTGTCTCTGCCCGAAGAACCGGAAAAGACGGAACCCCAGAGCGCACCGCAGGATCAAGAAAAGGCCCAGAGCCCGGCAGGCGAGAAAGCAGTGCCGGCGGCTCCGCCCAAAAAAGACCAGGAAAAACCCGCTAAAAAACCCAAGAAAGATTGAGCGGTTCTTCTCCCGCGAAAGACCTGTTATTTTTCCACCACTTTTTGCAAACCGTTCGACAAAAATGTTTCCACCTCTGCGATCGTTTGTGCCTGGGAACAGGGCGGAAGCGAATCCACAAATTGCTTGCCGTAGCCACGGCGCGCCAACCGGGAATCGAGAATAGCGACCACCCCTTTATCCGTTCGCTTCCGAATCAAACGTCCAAAGCCTTGCCGCAATTGAATGATAGCCCGCGGGATCTGGTAGTGCCTGAATGGGTTGATGGATTGTCGGCGCAAATCCTCGAGGCGGGCTTCGATGAGCGGCTCGCTGGGAACGTCGAAAGGCAGTTTGGTGATGATGACCATGGTCAGTGCCTCACCCGGAATGTCCACCCCCTGCCAGAAGGAACTCGTTCCGAAAATAACCGAGGGTTTTTCCTTGAAGCGCTGAATCATTCGAGTCGGCGACAACTCTCCCTGTTTCAAAATCTGGTAGGACTGGAGTTGCGGGTCCAGCAATCGGTGTACCCGGTTCAATGTATCGTAACTGGTGAACAGGACAAACGTTTTTCCGCCGGAGGCCCGAATCAACTCCAGCGCACGTTCGGCCAGGGCGGGTATGTACTCCTCGACCTTGGCACTCGGCTCCGGGAGATCGGAAGCGATATACAGGAGCGCTTGCGTTTTATAATCGAACGGTGAATCCAGAATGAGTTCTTCTTTGGGTTCAATTCCCAGGCGCTCCTTGAGGTGGTCAAAGTTTTGATTGGTCGAAAGAGTTGCTGAGGTCAGCACCACCCGGTCGATTTTAGAAAATACCTGCTCCTGGAGTTCTTCCCGAATACGAATGGGAACGCCGCGCAGGGTGGCGCGGGTGAGCCGTTTTTTGCGGACGATCTCCAGCCAGTACACATATTCTTTCATGTTGTGATTGAGCAAGGCGGACAACGTATTGTTTATTTCAAATACCCGGTTGGCGGCGGCAGTGACCTCCAACAAATCCTCCTCCGCGACCAGCCCGGTTTGCAAAGATTTCAACGCCTCATGTAACTCCTGCAGGGGAAGGAACACGTTATTGTTGAGCGTCGGAGGCCGGTAAAACCGCAGGGTGCGGTCCTGCCGTCCGTAAGCGTCCAACAGATTTTCAAAAAACGCTTCGACCGCTAGCCGTGCCTGAGTCACCCGCTTGCGCACCTCCCCGGTCAGCTGATCGGGCAGGCGGGTCAGGGTTCCGCGCCGGGTTTTGGGATTGTAAAACCGGTCCAGAAAATACAACAGGCCGGAGTTTGAAATTTCCAAACCGAGAAACGACGTCGCCGCTTCTTCCAGATTTTGGGCCTCGTCAAAAATGACCGCATCGTAGCGCGGCAGGACTGCGCCGTTGTTGGCGATGTTGGCAAAAAACAGGTGGTGATTGACCACCAGCAGATGCGCGCTGAACCATTTGCGCCGTTCTTTGAAGTAGAAGCAGGAGTCATAGGTTTCACACTGCTTGCCCAGGCACAGATCCTTTTGCCGGCCCACCTCCTCCCAGACCGATGGCAAAGGCTCAAAGGGTAAATCGGATTTAAATCCGGTTTCGGTTCGGTGAATCCATTTAAATGTCTCCGTCAACTGCTCCTCTTCCTGAACATTATTGAACAGGCCGCTTTGCCCGGCCCGTTTCATGCGCCGCAGAGATAAATAATTTTCATTGCCCATGCATAAAGAATAACGAAAAGGCAGACCCAAAGTGTCGCGGAGCAATGGAATGTCGTGATTCAGAATTTGCTCCTGCAGGGTTTTGGTGTAGGTGGAGATGACTACCCTTTTGTCGTGAGCCAGCGCCCATTGGATAGCGGGCAGGAGGTAAGCCAGGCTTTTTCCGGTGCCGGTGCCGGCCTCGACCATCATGGGGTGGCCCTGTTCCAGGGCGCGGTGTACCGCTTCGGCCATTTGCAGTTGCTGGCTACGAAACTCGAAGGTGGGAAGGTTGCGGGAAAGTTCGCCGCCTTGCTTGAAATATTTGGCAATGGATTCAATCATTGTTACGCATGGTAGAAGGCATTTTCCTGTGCGACAAGTTTATTTTGCAACGCCCTCTGCGGGGGGAGCCAGATGGCCGACGCTTGGTATTGCCGCCAGCAGTTGTTGAACACAAGTCAAAGTCTGACCCATTCGCTCCGGGCCTTGCCCGGCCAGCGTGCCGCTGGACCCAAGGTGCCGAAGCTTTGGTGGCATGCCTCACTATTGTTGAACGCATTTTTGAGCTTGGCCAAATGGCCTCCAGGTGCAACCTGGCTCAGCCACAGGCTGGCCTTTTTTCAATGGTTTTGCCCCTTCAGGTCGCTTCTCGAAGAGCGCGAAGCGTGGACTATTTTTAGCGGGCTGATTTGGCAAGAGCAATATAAGTTATTGATTTTATTTGATGAAAATTATAATATGGCGCCAGATAATGTTGCTGGTCCATTAAATACTGATCCAATTATTTATTTTTGAGGCATACTTCCATTACCAAATACTGTCCGGCTTATCCAAATTCTCACTCTCTTTAAGGAGACCGTCAAATGAGATACCTGGTTTTAATTATTGCGTTACTTTTTCCATATAACGCTGTGGCCGATCAATCGCCACAACAGAAATTATTGCAAAACGCCACCTACGTATTGGAAGAAATTCTGAGCACCCCTGACATGGAGATTCCTTCCGGTTTGATCTCCAAGGCCAAAGCGATCATCATTTTTCCCAGCATGCTGAAGGTGGGTTTTATCGGAGCGGTCCGCTACGGCAAAGGAGTGGCCACCGTCCGGGATGTGGAAACCGGCGAATGGAGTCCCCCGGCGTTTATCACCACTATCGGCGGCAGTTTTGGTTTCCAGGCCGGCGCGCAGGTGGTCGATCTGGTGCTGATCATCACTACCGCAAGAGGATTGAATGGTTTGTTGGAAAATAATTTCACGTTGGGTGGAGACATTGCCGTGACTGCCGGACCGGTAGGCCGGTATGCCGAGGCCGGAGTCGATTTATTCTTGCAGGGAGATGTGTATTCCTATTCGCGTAGTAAAGGTATTTTCGCGGGCATCTCGCTCAAAGGAACCGTGATCAAACCCAACTGGAAATACAACCGGGAATATTACAAACAGAACCTTTCGCCGAGTGAAATCATGATCAGTCAGGTGGCTGAAAATATTCCTGAAACCTCACGCCGTTTTATGAGAGATTTTAACCGGCTGGCCCCCACCCAGCGGGTCAGCACGTTGGCGCGGTACGATAACCGTGAAACCCGACCCGGTGCGGAGACGGCGGTTTCTCAAAAGCCGGTTGCCAAGCAGAGAAAACCTCTCTGGTAAACAGCGGGATGTAGTCTCCTCTTTATGAGATGTCGTTGGATGGCTCGGACATGGATTTAAGTTCAAATCGAGCTCAGGATGTTTTCTCATCCTGGGCTCGTTATTTTTTCCCTGATGCGGGCGCTGATCATATCCAGAGTGATCACCACAATCGCAATGGCCAGCAGAGCAGTTCCGGCTTTGTTGTATTGGAGCAAGTTGATCCATTGCTGAAGCAGGAAACCGATGCCGCCCCCGCCGACAAAGCCAATGATGGTGGACATGCGAACATTGATGTCCCACCGATAGAACCCCAAAGCCAGAAACTGCGGCAGGACCTGCGGCAAAACCCCATAAAGAATTATTTGAACGGGTTTCGCTCCGGTGGCGGTGATGGCCTCGATCGGTCCCCGGTCAATGCTCTCGATCTGCTCGGAAAACAGTTTGCCCAAGGCCGCCGTGGAATGCAGGCCCAGCGCCAACACTCCGGCGAAGGGGCCGATGCCGACCCACACCGCAAATAATATCGCCATGATCAACGGTTCAATGGAACGCAGAACATTGAACACGGTGCGCGTCACATAATACACCGACACGCTGAGCCGGTTGCCCATCATGAGATTGCGGGCGCCCAGGAAGCTGAGCGGCCCGGCCAGCAGAATCGCCAGGGTGGTGGCCATCAAACCGAGAAACAGCGTCTCGACCATTTTTTCCAGCGTCAGTTTGAGGGTGGCGCTGAAATGCCAGCCGCCGGTCCGCCAAGTCAGCACGGCCCGCACCTGCTGTTCCTCGCCGCGCGCGGTGGGCGGCACCACGATTTCTTTCTGAAACCTTCCCGCGTCATCGGTGGCGATGGCGCCCAGCGGGTATTCCTGCTCGATGGAGTTCACCCAAACCAGTTGGCCGGTGCGGTTGGGTTCCAAATTAATACCGTCCACCCGCAACGCATCGCCCTCCTGGCCGTGTTGTTTTGACAACAGCAATGCCGGGCCAGGCGCGCGCGGTGCGGAGGTTTTATATTCCTGGGTCGCTGAGGATTCGGATAATAGAAACTTCGCCGTCACGCTACGGGAGTCGGTGTCGTGAGTGATCAAATCGGGTTGCAGGAGAGCGCTCACCAGAGGTTTGACCAGGGCCACATCCTGCACCAGCTCGACCAGGTCAATCTCGGTGACCCGCCAGCCGTAGCTGTACACCACGCCCACGATCAGCAACAGCAACATAAATTTGGTTTTGGCATAAAAAGGACGGTGCGGAAGGGCCGAAGGCATGGCGAGCTAGCTTTGGAAGTGCGCGGCGGTGAGCCAGAGCAGTCCCAGCCCAAGGATCAGCACCGTAGCGTTCAACCGCACCGACCAGGCATGGAGGGACTGGAACCGGGGTTCCAGCGTTTCCCGGTTTTCAGGTTCATCCTTCATTTGCTTTTTCACGGCGCGGGCTGAAGGGCTGATCACCAGCCCGGCGTAAAGAGTACACGCCGCCATCCCGATCAAAAAAGGCAGACGCAGTCCGGTAGCGCCCATCGGGCTCAACAACAAAGTGGCGGCCGCCAGCACACTGCACACGTAACCGAGCCCGTAGTACCGTGGAAATAGAACGCTCATCATTTCACCGCCCTGTTCGCGCCCCAGGGTGGTGAACACGGCTGGCGCGGTGAAGAAAGAAAAAAATACGATACTGCCGATCCAACACACCAGGCTGAGCAGGTGTATGAATGTGATTGTAGTTTGCATGGCGGTTTTCCCAAAAGAAGTTCAACTCAAAAACATCTAAACGATATTGCGCCGAGCCGATTCGATTTCTTCCACAATTTTTTGGGCGGCGCCGCGTGGATCTTTGGCGTCGCGGATGGGTCGTCCCACCACCAGGTAATCGGCGCCGTCCGTGATGGCCTGCGCCGGGGTGGCGGTTCGCCTTTGATCGTCTTCCGCAACCGCCCCCTCAGCCGGGCGCACTCCCGGAACCACGGTGAGGATCGAGTCGCCGCATTGTTGTTTGACCGCCGCCACCTCCTGTCCCGAACACACGATACCGGTGCATCCAGCCTGCCGGGCCAGCTCCGCCCGCGCCAATACCAACGACCCCATGCCGGTACCGCGTTCGGACGCGAGGTCGGCTTCACTCATGCTGGTCAGCACGGTGACCGCCAACAGGTTCAGTTCTGACGCTTGCGCCGCCGCCTGAGCCGCTTCTTGCATCATGGGCAGGCCGCCTGCGGCATGGACCGTCAGAAAATGCACCGGGTGCGCACAGGCCGACCGCACCGCCCGCGCCACCGTGGCCGGAATGTCGTGCAGTTTGAGATCGAGAAAAATTTTTGAGGAGGTGTGGTCGCGGATGGCCTGGAGAATTTGCGGCCCTTCGCGCACGAACAACTCCAGGCCGACCTTGAACATGCCCACCGTGCCGTCCAGCAATTTGACCGTGCGCATGGCGGATTCCCGGTCGGGTACATCGAGGGCGAAGATGAGACGGTCTTTCGAGTCTGTGGGATGGTCCGTCACGATAATTTTTTGAAAAGGGGTTGGCGGGTTCGGGCCGTCTCAATATAGGGCGGCCAATGTGTTTTGTAAAGACGGATTTGCCGGGACCGCACAGCCAACCGCGGGATCAATGCTCCGCTTGGGCGGGTCATAACAAACGTACCGCCTGGCCGATGTGGTGCAGGATTTTCGCGGTGGCGCCCCAGACGCGATTCTGTTGGTACCAATAGGCCACCATGTTTTTGGCAGGCGGGTAACCGACGTCGCGGTGATGGGTGGCTAACAGCGGCACCAGCGGCACGTCCAGAACGGCCTCCACTTCCTCCGGATTTTTTTCATAGGGCGGCCGGCCTTCGAGTAAAGCCAAATAGGGTGTCACCTGAAAGCCGGTGAGCGTCATCACCTGCGGCAGACAGGCGATGACCTGCGACTCTGCTATCTCAATATGGACTTCCTCGCGGGTTTCCCGCAGGGAGGTCGTCAAGAGCGAATGGTCTTCTGTTTCATACATCCCGCCGGGAAACGAAATCTCCCCGGCATGACTGCGCAGGTGGGCGGCCCGCTTGATCAACAATACGTTTACCTGGGTGCCGACCGGATACAGGATGACCAGCACCGCCGCGTTTTGCGGGTGGTCCTCCACCGGTTGCGGGATCACCGGATATTGCTCGAGCAATGTGTTGGTCAGTAAACTTAAATTCATAAAAAATTTTTCGTAAGGAAGAAGCCCCCTAGCCCCCTTCGGAGAAGGGGGGACTAAAACCCAGGTTCTTCATTTCGTTCAGAATGACAATCTTAATACCTCTTGTCATTCTGAGGAGCGATTAACGACGAAGAATCTCGGTTTTTCAGGAATCCAAAATTTTGCAAAAGCCGCCTTGCGTCAGCGCTTCGCGGGCCAGACTTTTTTATACTCGTCTTCGTTGAAGCCGACGGTCACCCGGTCGCTGGCGACCGCGATGGGGCGTTTGATCAATCGCCCGTTCGACGCCAGCAGATTAAGCGCGGTGGCTTCGGTCATGGTTTTGATCTGGTCTTTGATCTGCAACTCCTTGTATTGCACCCCGCTGGTGTTGAATAATTTTTTCATGCCCACCGCCTGCATGGCCCGCTTCAAGACCATTTTGGGCGGGGGGTTGAGGGTGATATCTATATCCTCAAATGCTATGTTTTTGTCCACCAGATATTTCTGGGCTTTCCGGCAAGTGCCGCATTTGTTGTACCCATAAAATTTCATGAAAACTTCCTTTCACCCCACTCGCCGTGGGGGCAAATGGCCGACCGCTTCGCGCGGGGCGAAAAAGCTGATGCTTTGCATCATCGCTGGTAATTATTGAAGGCTAGAAAAGTTTAACCATTTGCTTCCCCTGCACGCGGTATTGTAACCCACCCAGCCCGTAATTTGAGTGATATTGGCGGGTTTCCCGTCCGGTCTGGGAAAGTTACCAGCGGGCCCATAATGCTAACAACCACAATATATTGTGCCTATAATTTCAAAATACCCAAGCACTGGTATTATTAACTTTACAACCCTGGGGTGATGCTATAATGTTTGAGCTGGAAAAGGGGTTGGAAATGCCCCCGGCGAGGGGGGTCCGTACCCTTCGGGTCATGGGGCTCATACAAGTGATATCGCAGGTGCCGCTGGCGGCCCACCGGGCACGGTTTGGAACCCAAGGGTCACACTCCGGTTGGCGCCTCATATTATTGAGTATGATTTTAAAGTTCACCTCTCCGCAAGTCCGTGCATTGGAATAAAAAATGATCTTAAAAAACCTGGAATTGACTGGATTCAAATCGTTTGTGGATTGCACCCGGCTCGATTTTACGAAGGGATTCACCGCGGTCGTGGGTCCCAATGGTTGCGGTAAAAGCAATATTTCCGACGCCATTCGCTGGGTCATCGGCGAGCAGAGCTCCAAATCCCTGCGTGGCACCCGCATCACGGATCTCATCTTCAACGGCAGTCAATCGCGCAAGCCCTTCAACCGGGCCGAAATCACCATGACCCTGGGCGACGTTCCCCAAGGATTGCGGATCGCCAACATCCAAAACCTGTCCGAGGACATCACCGTCACTCGTTGTTACCACCGGTCCGGTGAAAGTGAGTTTTACATCAACAAAATCCCGTGCCGACTGAAAGATATCACCGATTTGTTTCTGGATATCGGTATCAGCCCGAAGGTGCTGACCGTCATCGAGCAGGGCCACATTCAGGATATTGTGACTTCAAAACCGGAGGACCGGCGGATATGGATTGAAGAAGCGGCGGGGGTGTTGAAATTCAAAGTGCGAAAAAACGAGGCCCTGCGCAAACTCGAGGCGGCGGGCCAGAATCTGGACCGGATTTCCGATTTGATTCAGGAGTTGGGCCGCCAGGTGGAGTCGCTCAAGCGGCAGGCCGCCAAGGCCGAGCGCTATAAACGGTTTCAGTCTGAAATCAAAGAGCTTTCGCTCAGTCTGTTTTCCAAAAGGTACCGGCGTTCCGAAACCGAGCTGGCAGCAGTTGAAGCCGATCTCAAGATTAAAAACGAACAAAAAACCCAATGGGCGGCCCGGTCTGCCACTCTGGAAAACCAGATCGTGGAATTGAAAATAAAAATCGACGAACGGGTCGACGCCCTCAATCAGCAAAGGGAAACGGTGCATCAGTTGTCTGCGGACATCAGCCGGAACGAACACGACATTGATCTTAAAAACGCCCAAGTCGAGCAGGCGCAAAAAGATTTGGAAGCCGCTGGCCTGGAAGTGGCCCGCATGAATGAAGAAATTGCGTCGCATCATCGCGAGGCGGAAAGCCAAAAGAGCGAATTGGAAAAGGTGACCGCCGAAATTCATTCCCAGGAAGAAGGGCGTGCGGAAAAAGATCGGGCCCGGGAATATGGAAAATCCGCTCTCACCGAATTGGAAGAACAGCTTGAAGAGAGCGAAAGCCAACTGCTTGGTTTGCAACAGCGGATTTCTCAAAAGAAAAATGAGCTCACCGCTCTGGCAACGCGGCAACAGTTTTTACAAGACCGGCAGGGCAAGCTCGATCGGGAACGGGTGGGAGTGCAGGAGGAAACGGAAGCGGTGCGCGCCCTGGTCGATCAGGCGCAGGAACTTTACCATCAAAACAGCCGGAGTTTCGAGGTCAGGCAAACGGAGCGGGTGCAGGTTCAAAATCAAACTGCTGAAACCAAGGAGCGGTTTAAAATCCGCGAGGAACAATTCCAATCCGCGCGCGAAGTGTATTCCGAGCAATCGTCGTTACTCAATTCGCTCAGGAAATTGCGAAAAAAGTTTGAAGGATTCGACGACGGCGTCAAGGCGTTGATGAACGGCGCGAACGAGGAGGGCGGCGGGAAAAGGCCCACCGGGTTGCGCGAAGTTTTGGTGGATGTGGTGCATGCGCCAGCCGAATTTGAAAAGGCTCTGGAAGCGGTGATGGGAGACAAACTGCAGAGCGTGATCGTTAATTCCTATGACGATTCGATAGCGGCGATCCGCTACTTGAATGAAAATCGGTCGGGCCGCGGGTCGTTCGTGCCGCTCCAGCCGAAGTCTGTGCCTATGGGACCCCTGCACCTCAACGGCAATCCCGATATCGTCGGTAAATTGCTGGACTTCATTCAGACTCCCGACGAGTACCGTCCCGTATTCGAACACCTGCTGGACCATGTGGTGGTGGTGCGCAATTTGGAAACCGCTATGTATCTGCACGCCAAGGATGATTTTCATGGCACTGTGGTGACATTGAATGGCGAAGTGATCGACGCGCAGGGGGTCGTTAGCGGTGGCGCGCGTGGCGATGACACGCTGGGCTTGCTGGCGCAAAATCGCAAGATCGAAGAGTTGACCGATCAGGTTGAGGCGCTTCATCAGGAATTGCAATATTGTGACGGTGAAAAACAAAAAGCGGCCGCAGAACTGGCGGGACTGGAAACCACCGGCGAGTCTCTGGGGTCTGCCGTGCATGAAGCGGAGATCGCTCGCGCCCAGAGCCTCAAAGATCTGGAGCAATCACAGAAAGACTTGCAACGTCTGCAGGAAAAAACCGAAATTCTGAATATGGAACAATCCTCCGGACGGCAGGAGCTGGAAGAGTTGTCACGGCACCATGAAACTTTGAACTATGAATGCCTTGCCGCCGGGCAGGAATTGGGTGACGCCGAAACCCGTCAGACGGAGCAACGCCAGGCGGTGATTGCCCGGCGGGCCGACCTCGAACAGCAAACGGCGGTAATCAGCGCGCTCAATGTTGGCATCGCTGAACTGAAAGGACGGCAGGAAAATATCAGCCTGGAAATCAAAGGGCTGGCGTTGCGACAGGAAAACCTGACGCACCGTATCGAACAGAGGCAAACGGCTTCCCGCAACAATTCACTTAAAATTGAGGAATGCCGGGAAGCCATCGGCGTTATCGAAAAAAACATCCTGGAGTTGGCGCGGCGCAAAGACGGCCTGTCAGAAGAAATCTCCCGGGCCGAAGAAATCCTGCGCGAAAAAGAGGAGACTCTGGATACCGAGGAACAGGAGTCCCGCCAGCTGGGCAAGCGCGTGCAAGAGATCACCGAGGGTATTGCCCAGGTGGAGTTGCAACGGTCTGAGAAAAAAATGCAAATGGTCCATGTGGAGGAACGCGCGTGGGAAGATTTCAATGTGCCTTTGGAGGAAATGCTGAAGCACTTTTCTACGGAGATAGATGAAGATGAGGTGGCCGCGCAGGTCACTGAGTTGAAGGCAAAAATCGCCAAGCTGGGGGAAGTCAATTTGGCGGCGTTGTCCGATTACCAACAGACGAATGAACGGTTCCTGTTTCTGCAAAAGCAACAGGAGGATTTGGCCGAATCGATTATGGCTCTGCATCGCACCATCGACAAAATTGACAAGACCACTACAAAACTTTTTCAGGACACTTTCGATCAGGTGAATGAACAGTTTAAAGGAATGTTTGCGCGCCTGTTCCAAGGCGGCAAAGCGGAGTTGTCGCTGGTCGATCCGGACAACCCGCTGGAGTCCGGTATTGAAATCACCGCCAGCCCGCTCGGCAAAAAAATGCACAACATCACCCTCCTGTCCGGTGGTGAAAAGACGATGACGGCGATCGCGCTCATTTTTTCAATATTGAAAGTCAGGCCCAGCCCCTTTTGCCTGCTCGATGAAGTGGATGCTCCTCTCGATGAAGCCAATGTCATCCGCTTTCAGGAACTTTTGAAGGAAATGTCGGCCAAAACCCAATTCATCATCATCACCCACAACCAGAAAACCATGACCTTCGCCAACACCCTGTATGGCGTGACCATGGAAGAGCAGGGCGTCTCAAAAGTCGTCTCCGTCAACCTGAACTAACCGTTCCTCTTAAATCGACCGCAACGTTCCAATAGGAAATCGACGTGTCCCCCCTTCTCCGAAGGGGGTTGGGGGGCTTCTTCCTTCGTCTTTGATTAGCCTCCTCCCAATTTTCATCCCGAAACTCTTCGCGACCCACACCTTGCGGCACAAGTGGTATACTCCCCCATCACCGAACTGATTTCTGAGGAGACTATGGCGGAGGCCCAAGACATCGACGACAGCCTGGAATTTTTGCGTTATTTCGAGAAACACACGGAATCAGACGATCTTCTATATGTCGTCCAGCAGAAATTGGAAAAGAACCGGGCCGTGCTGGATCTGACCCGGCACGTTCTTTCGCCTGAGGATGTCCGCGTGTTGGCGGAATTGAAGCCTCTTCAACGGGTCAAAGAACTCATTTTAAACGAAACCCGACTCGACTCCATCGGCATCCAGCACCTGTGCGGATCACCGTATCTCACCCAGCTGGAATTTCTGGAAATTGAAAATAACAACGTCGATGACGACGGACTGTTTTTCCTGTCGAAAATCAGCACCTTCAAAAATTTAAAGAAGCTCAATGCCGCCAGCAACGAAATCGGCCCCGTCGGCGCCAAGGCGTTGTCGATGAGTGTGACCTTGTTACAGCTTGAAGACTTGAACCTGGCCTACAATCGCATCACCCACCTCGGTGTCAAGGCCCTGGCCACGTCGGACCTGGGTTCACGCTTGCGCCGCTTGAATTTAACCGACACCGGCATTGAGGTGGAAGGCCTAAAAGCGGTGGCTAAACATGCCCGCTTGAACCAATTGGAGGCGCTGAACCTCTCCGCCAATCACCTCACCGACCGGGCCATGGAATACCTCGCGCCGGCGGAAGCGTTTGCCAATTTAACAACCCTCATTCTCGACAACAATCATATTGGCGACGAGGGCGTGTACGCGCTGGCCGATTCGCCGATGGGTGACGGACTGGTGGAATTAAAATTGAAGTGCAACGGGTTGACGACCGATAGCGCGATTTCCCTGGCGCAATCCAAATCGTTTTCCAAATTGAGAAGGCTGGATCTGAACAATAATGATGTGCGCGCGGAGGGCACGGAGGCCATCGCTCAATCGGATTATCTAAGAGGTCTGGAATATCTGGATCTGGGAGAGAACAGTCTGGCCGCGGCGGGCGCTCAGGCGCTGGCTCAAACAACCCAATTGTTCCAACTCAAATCCCTGCGGCTCAATGACAACGGTATTGGCGACGAGGGAGTGGTCGCGCTGGCGGCTTCCAAAACACTGGTCCATCTCGAAGCTCTGTATCTCGAGCAGGACAACTGGATCCATGCCCGCGGCGCTCAAGCCATTGCCGAGTCCACAGCGTTTTCCAAACTGCACACTCTGGTGTTGGGATTGAACGGGATTGGCGACGAAGGCGCTCGTTACCTGGCGGAATCGAAACAACTGGGGCAGTTGGTTTTTTTGAATGTCATCGGCAACAAACTGACACCTGCCGGGGAGGATATCTTGAAAAACTCTCCAAACCTCACCGGGTTGAAAACTCTGGAGCTGGTTTGATGCGCTCCGGTTGCCGTTGCGGGTGGGGCTTCTGGAACCCTGCTGACAGGGCCTCGCACCAGAGCTTTCCGCGCTGTTTTTTAATCACTTTTGAGGTTGAACCGTACTTAAGGGTTTCAACTTTGAGTCAAAAATGATAAATAACGGACGGTGGGGTGCGGATATTTCAGGGTCAGATTATGGAAAATTTAAGAGATTCCATTATTGATTACATGAAAGTTCATGGTGAGAATGAAGAACTTTTTCTCCGTGATCTGGAACAAATCGTCGAAAGAGAAGGCGATCTGGTGTTTCCAGTTTTGTTGAACGTGTTCACTCAGTTGGATTTCAATAAAACGGAGGCGAAGGAAATCTGGAATGGCATCATCAAACGCCGCCTGGAGATGAATGAAGCTATGGGCCGCCAGGTAAATCTTTTGACGGCGATTTGTGATTATTTACTGACCGTTAGAAAATCCTTCACGCATCCCAAAATGGTGGAGATGAGTGTTTTCGAAAACGTCGAACACATTTCAAAATGCGATTCTCTTACCGGTCTTTTCAACCGTGGATATTTTGATGAAGCCCTGATTGGAGAGATTTCCCGATCCAAGCGTTACAGTACGGAATTTTCTGTTCTGTTTTTTGATTTGGATGGTTTCAAATCCATCAACGATCAGGCCGGGCATCTCGCCGGCGATTTGGTATTGAAAAATATAGGGAGATTGATCGTCAATGAAAAGCGCGCCGAGGACATCGCGGCCCGTTATGGCGGCGATGAGTTCATTATCATCCTTCCGGAGACCAACAAAGCCAACACCTTGATCAAAGCCGAGCGTATCCGCCAGAAAATTGCTGAATTACCGTTGTCTCTCAAGGACCGCAATATTCATATAACCGTCAGTGGCGGCATTGCTTCGTATCCCATGGACTCCCAAGATGGATCCGAATTGGTGGCTTGTGCCGATCGCGCCATGTACCGTTCCAAATCGGAAGGTAAAAATCAGATTTGTCTGTATTCCCATGATAAGCGTCGGTTCGTTCGCATCGATTTCGCCGGACCCGTGCAGGTGGACTTGGTGAGGGAATCCATCAAGCCCATGCACAGCAATGGCAAAGGCAAGGACATCAGCTATTCTGGAGTTTTATTTGAGAGCCGAACTCCCTTTGAAATTGGAGAACAGCTGAAAATGCATATGCCCATTCCCTCGAATATTCAATCCATGGTGCTGATGGGAACTGTGGTGCGCGTGGAAAAGTTTGGGGACAGTTACGATATTGGAGTGGCTTTTATTTTGTTCGATGGCAAAAACCGGAAGGAAATTATCAGTTACCTTAAAAGCCGTGGCGCTGCCAACCCGGAGGTGTCCCTATGAGCTACACTCCTCTCCTGAATATTCCAATGCCAGACCCTACTTACCTCTAATGGGGTTGTCGGTTTTTTGAAGCAGGCCATGAATTTTTACGATCCCAAGGCCGCCCGCCCACCGGGCCAACCTTCCTAAGCTCTTTCAGACAAACGGTTTGATCCCACGTTAAAAAATAAGACTCATAAAATCAATTAGTTGGCATCCATTTTGCACATCTCTGGCTGATGGATCAAATATTTGACAGCGATCCTGCTGAGGGCAGAAAGTTTCGAATAGGGCGAAAGTTGCCGGGGCCATCCAAAATTTGATTGTGAACCCTTTTTCAAGGTCGTCAAGATGGAAACATTACGAGATTCAGTGATTCAGTGCATCAACGTAAACTCCAAGGGGGATACCAAGTTTTTGCATGAGCTCGACCACATTGCGCAAAGAGTAGGAGACTCGGTTTATTCCATATTGCTCAATGTTCTCACTCAATTGGATTTTAACGACCGCGAGGCCAAAAACCTTTGGCTGGAAATTCTTGACCATCGGCAACGCATGGTGGTCACCATGAACCGTCCGGTAAATCTGGCGACCGCTGTTTGCGATTACATGGTTGAAATCAAAAAATCCATGCATAGTCCCAAAGTGGTCGAAATGAAAATATTTGAAGAAGCCAGCCAGGCTTCGCAATCTGATTTTTTGACCGGATTGTACAACCGCGCCTATTTTGACAAAGCTTTAAATATCGAAATTGCCAGAGCCCAGCGCATGAAAAAGGATTGCTCGCTGGTATTTTTCGATTTGGACGATTTTAAAAAGGTCAACGACTCGTTCGGCCATCCGGCCGGCGACCTGGTTCTCAAAAGTGTCGCTGAATTGATCTTTCGGGAAAAAAGATTGACCGATATCGCCGTGCGTTATGGTGGCGAAGAAATTGTTCTCCTGCTACCGGACACCTCCAAAGCCAGCGCGATGAACCTGGCGACCCGTATCCGGCAAAAGGTGGAACGCTCCCAACTGGTGCATCAAGGGCGGCTCATCAAACAGACAATGAGCGGCGGAGTGGCCAGCTTTCCACTGGACACGGATGTTCCTGAGGAATTGATCGAGTGCGCGGACCGGGCTTTGTACCGCGCTAAACATAAAGGCAAAAACAAGATTTGTCTGTTCTCCTCGGACATGAGGAAATCCATTCGCATGGATTTTGATGAACCGGTGGAGGTGCGGCAATTGGGCGTGAAAGTGTTGAGCCCACCCAACCTTGCTCAAAGCAAAGACCTCAGTCTTTCCGGAATTCTTTTTGAATGCGTCACCCTGCTGGAAGTGGGGACACCCATCCAGATCCAGATTCCCCTGGCCTCCAAGGAGAATCCTTTGATTGTACTCGGCCGCGTCATCCGGGTGGTGCCTAAAGGCCCGTCCTATGAGGTCGGAGTTTCATTCCTCGACATGGTCCATCGGGAACGAAAAGAAATCAGCAGTTACTTTTCCCATCTTCTAAAGTCTCAATCCCTATTAAATTAGTTCCTCTAAAAACTTCGTAATTCTTCTAAAAGGCCTCATGGAAATGAGGCCTCTTCCTTTTCTATTGATTCGCTGAGACGAAGCCCCGCAGGACGGCACCCGCGGGGATTGGTTGCGCAGGCAATTATTCCTGCGCTCCGGCTCGATGGTTATTTTTTAATTGGGAGCGGTAGGCCGGGTTATAAATAAATGTGGCGAGAATGGATAGGCTGGCTCTGTCGATGGTGACGGGAAACGGGTAGTACGGAGCGGCCCCCTTCACGGCTTTTACCGCCGCCAGGTCCAGCAAGTCGGACCCGGAAACATCCACCAACCGGACGTCTAAAAGATTGCCATTCTTCGAAATCCGAAACCGCAGGGTCACCTGACCGTCGATGCCGCGCCGCGCCGCTCCCTCGGGATAGGTCCAGACCTGTTCGATCTGATGTTTGATGCGGGCGAAATAAGAGGCGTATTTCGATTCCTTGGTGTCCAGCGAGATCACTTCATCATCGTCAGCGTTGGTAGAATCCTGCGTGTTCAAAGATGCAAATTTTTCCGCATCTAATCCATCCAATAAAGCGAGAGTGCTGCCCGTGAGTTTTTTCCGATCAGAATTTTCGAGCAGTTTTTCGTGTTTGGGAATGATGAACCCCTTTTCCACCACCGGGTATTCATGGCGGGGTACGGGTTTTCGGGACGTTTGTTTTTTGGGGAGAGGGGTCAGGGTTTTTTTGGTGAGGGAGGTGGTGCCGGTGGCCCTGGGCGCCACGGTTTTTGTGTTCCGGTATTTCTTTGCCAGGGTTTTTTTGCGGTTGGAATGGGCTTTGCTGTCGTAACTGGAAATCAGTTCTGAGCGGGTCGGTGCTTCTATTTTTTTTGGTTGGGGAGCGTCGACCAGAGTGGCGGTTTTTTGCGGAGGCTGTGGCGGCTCGGGCGGCACATAACGAATTTTGATCGGAGGTTGGACCGGCACGACCGGCGCCGTGACCGGCACCAGGCCGTGGACCAGCATCGCCATTAAGTGAATGAGGGCCGAGGCAATCAAAAATATTTTGAGTGGCGGTGGTTCGATAATGTAAATACGCATGACTGCCTTCAAAATAGCATCAAAAATTTATCAGACCCCATCTTCCGGCCCGCCTGAAAACAGGAATTCATTATAATTATAGCCTCAAATCATTCACCGCGTTGGAGTTAATTGACGCACTGTGAGGGGTGGTCAGGCGGTATTCTCCAGGTACCGTTTGGTTTTTTGGTGGTACCAGCGGAACGCATTGGGGACAGTGGCGGCGTGGGGAGCGCAATAGTTGCCGGCGGCATCGAACGGTTCGTAATTCATTTCCAGATCCCGGTACAGACGATTCATGTAATCTGAAAAGTCCGCGTACATTGGAATTTGTTGCCGCAACTGCGGCATGGCCTGTTCCTTAAATTTTAACAAAGCGTCGCCCAACGGATGAATTTGGCTCAATCCGCCATGAGATTCGGTGTATTGGGTCAGCGATTCGTAATCCTCCCAGTCCTCCAGGGCATCGACATCGCCGACATAGGCCGGGTCCTCGTTGAACTTGCACAAGAAGGGCGTGTCCAGCAATATGGAAGCCCCCTGATTAAAATTTTTCAAATGCATGCCGAATTTATAGCTGTCGTTCAATCGAAACTTTTTCAAGTCGGTCTCGAAGTGCCGGAAATGGTTGGCCAGGATCGGTAGCAGGCGCAACATGCGGGCGGGTTGCCGCAACGCCTTGCTGAGTCCAGCGTTCAAAATTTTGCCATCTTTGCGGGTCTGATGCAGTAATTCGATGATGTCTTCCTCAATGGCGGACAGGTTGATGGGGTAGACGTTGGGTTCTTTGGCATCGTGGAGCCGGTTTTTCTTTTGGTCGATCACCCGATAGTGATAATTTCTCTGTATGAATTCCGCGTCAGGATCTTCCTGAAAATGGGGAAACATTTCCTGGCGTGAATTGAGCCAGAGAATCAGATTGTGATGTTTCAAATCCGGATCGCAGAGTACTTTTTCCAGATCGTACATGAGGGGCAGGTCGCCCGGCTGGAACAACACCAGCTCATTCGGAGCCAGAGAAAGCGCGTTGCGCCCCAGCACCAGCGTGTTGATCAGCATCAGGTTGTTCAGATCCTCGTGGACGAATTGGATCTTCTTGCCCCGCGTGTCCACCGTTTTCAGAAAATGATCGAGGACGATTTTGATTTCATGCGAACCCACCACCACGATTTCCTTGAGGCTCGACAGGATCAGGTTGCCGAGTGCGTAACAAATAAGAGGAATGCCGTGGATCAGAAATAAAAATTTGAGCCGGTCGATTTCATCATTTTCGGCGCGCAAAATAAGATGACTGATGCCTTTTTTGCCTTGTGCTATTTCGCGGCGGGCTTTATCGATACTGAATTTGTCGGCCAGGCTCCGCGTTTCATAGCGGTTGTGGCTGAAACTGATGATGCATTTGTCGATGATGGGTTTGTTACTGATTTTGAACATTATTCTCGGGTTTTTCCGGGTGAAAGGATGGCTAAACTTTCATTTTATCATTTTAACGCAATGATCGATTTTATGCAGGAGAAACCCCGCGTGCTCTTGCGAGGCACTGTCAATTGCCCTAAATCCAATAATAATGGTAGTTTTAGTGGTTTTTCTTGATTGGAAATCACGGAAATCGCTTGCTTTCTCAAAAACAATAGTCATACAATAAAATATGTAACTTTTCAAAGGATTAAGCATGGGGGATCCCACCCATATTATTGAGTTGATTGACCAAATGCTTGAGGAAACGGAGGATCGTCCCGATCTTCAGCAAAAGATTTTCGACCTCAGAGACGCTCTTTTGCAGGCCCAGCAATCGGCTCAGCAATACAATCTGAAAATCAAAGCTCTGGAAGAAACGATTCGCCAGTTGAAAATGCCGGCGCACCGGATCGGCACCGTTTTGGGACCGGGGCAGGATGAATTGTACCGCCTGAACGTTGGGGGTACTGAATATCAGGCGGCGGTTTCTCCCGAAATTCTGGAGCAGGGACCGCTGAATGTAGGCGATCAGGTGGCTGTCAATGAAGGTTTTGTGGCCATCTCCCGGTTGCCCAGACCGGAGCAGGGCCCTCTGGTCCGTGTGGTGTGCCAGTTGGAAGACGGTCAATGGCTGGTCGGTGGCGGCACCGGCAATTCCGAGTTCATGGTCATGCCCGGTGAAGGCATCGCCACGGATGCCCTGAAAGAAGGGGATGAAGTGATTCTCGACCCCACCCAAAAAGTCATGCTCCGGCAATGCCCCAAACGCGAATCGAAAATGCCGGTCGACGATGAATTTTCCACCGTCAGCTGGAAGCAGGTGGGGGGCCAGGAAAAAGTTATCGAAGAAGTCCGCAAGGTCATCGAATATCCCATTTTGCATCAGGAAATCATCAACAAAATGGATTATCGCCTGCCCAAGGGGTTTTTGTTCTATGGTCCGCCCGGTTGCGGAAAAACCTTGATTGGCAAGGCCATCCTTTCCGACATCATTGCCAAACTCGGTGAGAAAGGAAAAGGACAGAAAGAACTGCAAGGCCGGTTCATTTACGTTAAAGGTCCGGAAATTTTAAATATGTGGTTGGGCGAATCTGAACGTAAGGTTCGTGAAATTTTCCAGAAAGCCCGCGAGTACAAAAAGCAGGGTCAATTCCCGTTCATTTTTATTGACGAAGCCGAGTCCGTGCTGGGCACCCGCCAGGCGACGCGCGTCAACAATATTTCCAACACCCTGGTGCCCATGTTTTGCGCCGAGATGGACGGCATCCAGTCGGTGAGTGACACCGTGGTCATTCTAGCCACCAATCGGCCCGACCTGATCGATCCGGCTATTTTGCGCCCCGGTAGAATCGACCGCAAAATAAAAGTGGGACGGCCGGACCGCAAGAGTTGCGAGGCTATTTTGAAAATTTATCTAAAAAAGGATTTGCCGATTGAAGCGAAGAACCGGGCGGGCATGATCGAACCTTTCCTCGACAAGTTGTTCCGCCGCACTCCCGATCAGGAAGCCCTGCACCTCACTCTGCGCAACGGTGAAATCAAGAAACTATTCTGGAAGGATTTCATCTCCGGCGCCATTCTCGAAGGCATTGTTCTGCGGGCCAAGGAGCGTAGCATCGAACGCGCCATTGCCGGCGAACCCCTGATGATGAAAGTGGACGATTTGACAGAGGCTCTCAAAACCGAATTTGAAGAGAACCATATTCTTCCCTCCGATTCAAACATGGAAGACTGGCTTCAGCTTTTGGATTTTGACCCGAAAAATGTGATGCGTCTGCGACGACCCAATGACAGCGACCAGGCGGCTTCCAAAACCATGAGCCGATCGATCATATGAGCGTTCCCCTCATCGGGCTGGAAACGGAATACGGCATCATTCGCGAGGATTTGGACACCTCCGATCCGGTCGAAGAGTCGATGAAACTGCTTGAATGTTGTCCACGCAAAAGTGTGTTCAGGGCTTGGGCGTATCACCGGGAACACACCCATGTCGATATGCGCGGCTTTCAGGTGGACCGGTTGGAGCAGGACGAGGAAGAAGACGAATTCTGCGAGCAGGACCGGCAGAGGCCCTACTCCTACTGGGAAATGAAAAGCGACCGGGTGTTGGTCAATGGCGCCCGATTTTATAATGACCACACGCATCCGGAATACGCCACCCCGGAGTGCCGGACCTTGTTTGATCTGGTAGCGCACGATCTGGCCGGTGAGGAAATCGTGCGCGAATGTGTGCGCCGCCGCAATCAGGACCTGGGCGGCAGTCCTTTGCAGGTGTTCAAGAACAACACCGATTACAGCGGCCACAGTTACGGCACGCACGATAATTATTTGATCTCGCGCCGTTTGCCATTTGATACCTGGGTGCGTTATCTGGTACCCTTCATGGTCACCCGACAGCTTTTTGCCGGGGCCGGAAAAATCGGATCGGAGGGCAGGAACGACCAGCCTTTTTACGGTTTGCAATTGAGCCAGCGTTCCGATTTTGTCGAAAGTTTATTGAGCATCGAGACGATGACCAAGCGGCCCATCATCAATACACGCGATGAACCGCACGCCTCGACGCAGGATTACCGGCGCTTGCACTTGATCATCGGCGATGCCAATATGTCGCCTTATGCGACGGCGTTGAAGGTGGGCACCACCCGGCAGGTTTTGGCCGTCATTGATCAGGAGCGGTTGCCGCCCGCCATCGAGTTGGCCGATCCGGTGAGCGATATCAAGCGCGTCTCCCGGGACCGCACGGGCCAGGTGGCCCTGAAACGAACATCGGGCAAGACCATCACGCCGCTGGAAATTCAAGAGTGGTATCTTGAACATGCTGGGAATTCAGGGGCGGAGGATGGTGACCCGCAGGAGTCGGAATGGGTGAGCCGCGAATGGGCACGCACCCTCCACGACCTCAGGCATCAGCCGGAAAAACTTGCGGACCGGATCGATTGGGCCATCAAGGAAAGCTTGTTCAACGATTTTATGGAAGCAGAAGGGTTGAGTTGGAAGGATCCCGTTCTGCAAAGCGTGGATTTGGAGTATCATAATATAGATCCCGACAGAGGGCTCTACTATGGAATGCAACAGGCGGGTGAGGTGACCGGTCTGATTCCTGAAAAGCGGATCGAAAAAGCGCTCGACACGCCGCCGAAGGGAACCCGCGCTGAAATCCGCGGGCAGATGGTCGATCGTGAATTGGATCGCATCAAAAAAATACATTGGACCGGTATCGAATTTGATAATGGTGACACTCTGGACTTGACCGACATCATCCTCCCGGAGGATGTTGAGCGGATGCTTAATTCTAATAAGGAGCAGTTTGCATGGAAATGAATGATCCCCTGAGACGGGAAGAAAAAAAGGAATCCACGCCGGATCGGAAAGATGACGGTCCCAGTCGGCCTGATGTTTCCAGGCCGGGACGTGACGATTTATTGAAACGCATGAAAAAAGTCGACCCGAAGCAATCAGAAAAATACAAACAGCGAACGGGTCAATGAACGGGTCTCCATCAACCATAGAAGGCCCCGGCGATTTCATCGACCTGCTGAACCGGTCGGGTTATGCCTGGTCCCACTCCAATACTAAAATAGAGCCGGTCGATGCCTCCAAGTTGCTTCAGGGGACCACCGTGCTGGCGTTTCATTTTAATAAAGGAGTGCTCGTTGCCGGTGACCGGCGGGCCACCGCCGGCAACGCCATCATGTACGAGCGTTGCGATAAGGTGATTCCCATTGACGATCATTCGTTGATGGCCATCGCGGGCGTTCCAGCCACCGCTTTTGAAATGGCGCGCATCCTGTCGCACAACTTCGAGTATTTCCGGCGGTCACAACTCCAACCGCTCAGCACTGAAGGTAAAATCCGGGCTTTGTCAAAACTCCTCAAGGACAACATGGGTTTGGCCCTGCAGGGTGTGGGTGCCGTGAGCCCCATTTTTTCCCTGTACGATTTGAAAGAGAAAAAACCCTATATTTATTTTTACGACATGCTGGGCGCCCAGTTTGAAATCCAGACCCACACCGCTACCGGGTCCGGGTCGCCGGTCATTCGCGGAGTGTTGGAGTATGAAGACCTGTGGGGCGCCAAGCCTCTGGCCAAGCGGACCTTGGAGGAAGCGGCCCTGCTCGCCGTACGGCTGTTGCAAACCGCCGCCCAGTTCGACTCGGCGACCGGCCAGGCCCGGCCCGAAGACCAGATTTATCCCATCATCGCCAGTATCACCGAGCAAGGTTACCGGTTCTTTCCCGATGAAGAAATGGCGGGCCTGTTTAAGAAATCCATGAAAAGGAATTGAGGATGTTCGACGAGCCATTTCGCTGGATGGAAGCGATTTCCACCCGCCACAGTTACGTTCAGGAAAAACTCAAAAAAGGCCAGCCGGTGCTTGCGGTCCCCTTTAATGAAGGCGTGTTGTTGTTGAGTTTCACCCAACAACCAGGAAAAATATTTGAAGTTTATGATCGGATTGCCCTGGGTGGTCTTGGCCACCCGGCGGATGTGGAGCGGCTTCGCATGACTCTGCTCGATATGGCGCACCTGGAAGGGTTCAACCGGTCGGATAAAGACGTCACTATCGCCCGTCTGCTTCAATTCGGCGTGGCCCCGGCGTTGAAACAGAATTTTGAGGAAATCCAGCGCGCGCCTTATCTGGCGAAGTTGCTGCTGGTCGAAATCAGTTTTGACGATCACCCCACGTTTTTCCGCCTCAATTACGACGGGCACTGGGAAACGTTTAAAAAGGGTGCCATCATTTCGGGGCAGAGTGAGGAGTCCGATTGGATGGATAAAAAAATCTCAAAAACAAATTTTGCCGCCATGCCGCTGGACGAGGCACTGCGCGAAGCGTGTGTGATTTGGGAGGCAGGAAAAAAACAAATCCCGGTAGACGAGGACGACCCGG
>SMVA01448332.1_pt1 | contig 24556 bp, 16 predicted proteins | sample 2456451 | NCBI WGS metagenome assembly SMVA01 (sample SAMN11095933, study PRJNA526329) | marine sediment metagenome | biome: Marine sediment; feature: Surficial sediment; material: Deep marine sediment; isolation source: Hadal surficial sediment | place: Pacific Ocean | collected 2014-05 | depth... | reverse complement strand
TGGAATAAATACAAAGATAGTTTTCCGAAACTTTGGAAAAATATTTTAATATATGGTGGTTTATTCTGTTTTGTCGGCCTTTACTTTTTATACATTCAAGAAGGCACAGGAGAAAGAGGGATGACTTCAAAATGGTGGGGAATTTTAGGATTAATTGGCTGGGCATATTTATTAACCGTTATTTTCTATTGGTTAACTAATGGAAAGCTAGCTGCAATGATTGTTTTCTTTTTAATAAGCATTGCATTTAATTCTATAAGTCGTGTAGACAACTTTGTTTTAAATAGTTTCGAAATATTTAATTTTATTAATGGTCATTTAATTCACGCTTCATTAGTGAGTGCAGGTGTTATCATATCTTTATTGTTTTTTGAAAACAAATCAAAATCAAAAATTAACTGGCAAGTGATCTCTTTTGGAATCCTATTTGTTGTTATGGGATATTTTTTACGTCCCCATTTTGAGGTATCAAAGATTCGCGGTACTCCTTCGTGGACACTCTATTCAGCTGCAATTTGTACTGCTGTTTATTACCTCTTATATTGGCTCATTGAAATTAAACAAAAAATTAACTGGACTGATTTTTTTATGCCGGCAGCATCCAATCCATTATTAATATACATATTACCAGGTATCATTTATTATTTTATTAAAACTCTTGGATTAAAAATTCTTCCAGAGTTTATGAATGATGGAATACCCGGAGTTATTTGGTCATTAATATTCTCAATTATTATGCTGTATTTAGTGAAAATATTTAACAAATATAATATTAGATTGAACTTGTAATTTTTATTGAATCGTTAAATTCAACTACTAGTAGCCATTAAGTTAGCCATTTAAATACTAAGATTTTTTAAGGAAATACTTGAATTGAATAGTTTACACAACTATTTTCCCTATTTTTGTTTTTCAATAAATCTGCCTTTTGATTTTGACATCAAAATACGGATATTATATACTTGATACTTACATATATGGATAAGAATTTTTTTGATTTTATACAATCCTTTGAAAGAACATTAGCTTCTGTTTTTTATGATAGAGCAGATATTAAGAAATTTAGTTTGAATCGTGGTGTACCGTCACTTGTTATGAGAGAAATAATGGCCAATGCGCCCCTTTCTGTTTCTATTCCTGAAAATTATGGTGGACGTGGTGTAAAAGTAAAAGAATGTTTAAGTATTCTTTCAGCTGCTTCATACGAATCATTACCACTATCTCTAACTTTTGGAATTAATATTGCACTCTTTTTAGAACCGGTTGCTAAATATGCCAACGATTCTGTAAAAGGTGATATTTTTAAGCGTTTTTTAGAAAAACAAAACATGGGTGGTTTGATGATTACCGAACCTAGTTATGGAAGTGATGCATTGAATATGCAAACCTATAATACCAAACATGGTGATGTATATCATATTAAAGGTACTAAACATTGGCAAGGCCTTACCGGTCTGGCTGATTATTGGCTGATTACAGCACGCTCAAAAAATAACAATGATATGTTAGGTAGGGACATTGATTTTTTTATATGCGATGTAACTCAAGAAAATCAGAAAATAATTGTTGAAGAGTTATTTGATAATTTAGGACTTTATATGATTCCATATGGTAGAAACAAATTAAATCTTCAAATTCCTGAAAAATTTAAACTTCAACCTGAAAGTACCGGCATTAAAATGATGCTTGATATTCTTCATAGAAGCAGAATGCAATTCCCGGGCATGGGAATGGGTTTTTTAAAACGGATGCTTGATGAGGCATTAGCTCATTGTAAAAATAGAATTGTAGGTGGAAAAAACTTACTAGCTTTGGATCAGGTTCAACATCAAATTTCAAGAATTCAAAGTGCATTTACGATATGTTCTGCTATGTGTTTTACAAGCAGCTCCAGAAGTGGCATTGACCAAAATCTTTCTTTAGAAAACGTTCAAGCCAATAGCATGAAAACCGTTATAACCGATTTAATGCAAGACGCAGCACAATCTGTAACCCAACTTTTTGGAGCTCAAGGATATAAAATTAGCAATATTGCGGGTCGAGGAATCGTTGACAGCAGGCCATTTCAAATTTTTGAAGGTTCTAATGAAATGCTTTATACTCAAATCTCTGAATCTATCATTAAATTAATGAAAAGAAAAAAAGAAATGAATTTGTTTAAGTTTTTGGAAGAATATGATTTAACCTCAAAATCTGCAGCATACTTTAAAAAAGAAATTAATTTTACCTTAGACATGAATTTACCACAACGAAAATTGGTTGATCTTGGCAAAGCATTGGGTAGAATTGTATCCGCAGGATTTGTTATTGATTTGGGAGAAAGTGGTTTTAGAAAAGATTTGATAGACAATTGTATAGCTACTTTACAACAAGACATTTCAAACTTGCTAAATTCTTTCAATTTCAATAATGGTGTAAATAGTATAGAAGATTATCAGGATGGAAGTTCCTGGTTACAATTTGCTTAGAATAATTTAATTTTCATTATCTTAAGGGCTAGGCTTAAGTATTACTATTTTTAATTTAAAATTTGTACCCATGGACAAAAATAAATGTAACTGCAATTGTTCTGAATGTAAAAACGGACAATGTCAGGATTGTACTTGTGAAAATTGTACCTGCTTAAATTGTGATTGTTAAATTATGGTTATCAGAACCTTTTTTCAAGTCTATTTAAAAGTTTAGAACTCTAAAAACAACCTCCGATTACATCAACTAAAAATAAGAAGAGGAATGTAATAGTCAAAGATTGAACAAAAGTTAAATTTAATTTAACACTCACCGTTCTAGGGCATATACTATAAGAACTCATTGGGGTTAAATTTTGTAATATATAATGATCTCATCTTCATTTTATCCTATCTGTTTACTTATCTTTACAAAAAATTAAATGGCAAAAACAAGGCGATTTAAAGTTTTTAAAATGCTTATCTCAAAATTAAAATATGAAAATTAGAAAGTCCAATCCCTGGCATAGTGTAAAAATTGGAGATAACTCACCTGAATTTGTAAATGGAATTATTGAGATACCAACAGGTACCAGGGCCAAATATGAGCTTGATAAAGAAAGTGGTTTGATTAAGTTGGATCGTGTTTTGTACTCTTCAATTTATTATCCTGCGAATTACGGATTTATCCCAAGAACCTATTGCGATGATAATGATCCACTTGATATATTGGTGCTGTCACAAGTTACCTTGGTTCCTCTTTGTATTGTTTCATCCAAAGTTATTGGGGTGATGCGAATGAAAGATGGCGGTGAACACGATGATAAAATTATTGCTGTTGCTGAAAACGATATGAGTGTTAATCATTATAATGACATTTCAGAATTGCCTCCTCATTTTATTAAAGAATTAAGAAGCTTTTTTGAAGATTATAAAAAATTGGAAAACAAAACAGTTGAAGTTACAAAATTTCAAAATGCTGAAATTGCAAGAAAAATTGTCAATCAAAGTGTTATTGACTATAAAAAGTTAATTTCCAAATAATTAACTCTTTAATATCGCATTACCTATCGCACATTCTAAGCAACGTTGGGAACTACAATATTTGCTTTTCAGTTGTAAAAAAGATTGGCTTTCAAGAGCATTTTCAATGGTAAGGTTCAAGTTTTTTCCATTTGAAGGTAGATTTTCGAACTTTTTTATAATATTGTTTTTCTCGGGTCGGATTTGCTTGATCAAATTTAAAATTGATTCTTCCTTTAACTTACCCATTTGTTTAAAATAGACAAATTTTAAAGGGATAATGGTATTGATAATCAATAGGTCAATAAATGATTTTGTGATTTTTTTCGAGCGTCTTAAAGAAACTGAAGAAAAACTATAATGTTGCTGCCAAAAATCTGAAATATTTAAAGTGAATAAATCGTAATAATCTTCTATACTATTTGCTTTTATAATTTTTGAAAACAAATTATGATGTGTAAAATATAACATTGCCAATTGTGCCAATCTAATGGTTGGAAAATTATTTGGACGCAATCTAAAAAATTTAAACTGGCCCTTATAGAGGGTTTCCAATTTGTATTTTAATTGTAAATATTTGTATTCCTTTTGCAATACATTATAGTAAGCATTTTCAATTCCTTCCTGTAAAAATCCTGCCTGTCCAAAAAATAAAGTTTCAAGATGCAGCAATTTTGATTGCTCCTTTCTAACAATTTTAAAATCAATGGAATTTGCTAGATTTAAAAAAGCATCACCATTCACCTTAAGACCAAAATTTTTGGCTAGTAATTTAAATAACACTGCTTCCCAATCATTGGCAGATTTTTCCAATAAGTTTTCAATGATATTTGATTTTTGTTCTAATCGTTCAAAATATAATACTTCCAACCAATTTTCCAATGTAAAACGATCAACACTTTGAAATTGATTTTCGCAATTAATCCATTTAAGTTTTTTCGAAAAAAGTATTTGATATTGATTGATCAGACTATCCGAAACAATTTTATTCAATTCCAAAGTAGGAATCATCTCATTATTATTATTGTAAACCTCAACATCATTTATCCATACTACATGCAAAATAACATTATCATAATTTATATCATTTTCATGCCTATGCACATACCAATCTGATGAGTTTACATGAATTTCAACATTACCGGCCCAAAATTGATTTCCAATTCTAAGATTCGCATTAAAAAAATCGGGTCCCGAATTTAAATTATGCTCACCTACATGTATGATTTGAATAGAATCTCTTGCCGTAGTTTGCAATTTTTTAATAGCAAAATATTTATATTTCCATAAATAATGTAAAAAATCTTCCTGAATCAAAATCACACTTTACTTTTTGTGGATTTCGTTTCTAAAAGTCAACAATTTATTCAGCCCAATAACTTATTGATTTGAGCATATTGTAAAAGCATGATGGTTTTCGCGTCTTTAATCTCACCCGTATGGATCATTTTAAGAGCATTTTGAAAATCAATTTCTAAGATGGTTATTTCCTCATGTTCTGACGCTAATCCTCCGCCGTCACTCACTTTCATTTGATCATTGTATTCTGCAACAAAAAAGTAAATAATTTCGGTAACTGCACCAGGTGACATATACGATTCAAATACTTTTTTAACATTCTTTATTTTGTATCCAACCTCTTCTTCCGTTTCTTTAATGATGCAATTTTCCGGATTATCGCCATCCAGTAAACCCCCACAGGTTTCAATAATCATTCCTGATTCATTGCCATTTATATATGTAGGCATACGGAATTGTTCAATTAAAATTACGGTTTGTTTTTCCAGATTGTATAATAAAATTGTAGCTCCATTGCCCCGGTCATAAGATTCACGAGATTGATTTACCCATTTGCCATTAATTAGTTGAAAATCAAAATTAATATTATTTAGTGTATACCAATTATCAGACAATAATTCGGTTTTGATATTCTTAACTTTTGGGTTCATTGGAAATATTTAAGACTATCTGATTAGTTTTCTATACTTGATTCGTTTCGGCATCAAATCTCCGCCCAATCTTTTCTTCTTATTCTCTTCATATTCAGAAAAACTTCCTTCAAAATAATACACTTGAGAATCGCCTTCAAAAGCCAAAATATGAGTGCAAATTCTATCTAAAAACCATCTATCATGAGAAATAACAACGGCACAGCCTGCAAAATTTTCCAATCCTTCTTCCAAGGCTCTTAATGTATTTATATCCAAATCATTGGTAGGCTCATCAAGTAATAATACATTACCCTCTTCGCGTAAGGTTATGGCCAAATGCAATCGATTTCTTTCTCCTCCTGACAATGCGGATACTTTTTTATTTTGTTCAGATCCCGAAAAATTAAATCGACTCAAATAAGCCCTGGAATTAACCTGCTTTCCTCCCATCATAATCATTTCTTGTTCATCCGAAAAATTTTGCCAAATAGTCCTATTTGGATCAATCTTGGAATGACTTTGGTCTACATAGGCAATTTTTACAGTTTCACCCACTTTAAAATCGCCATTATCAGGAGTTTCTAAGCCCATAATCATATTAAAAATAGTGGTTTTCCCCGCTCCATTAGGTCCAATAATTCCAACAATTCCATTAGGAGGTAAACTAAAATTCAGATCATCATACAACAACTTATCTCCAAAGGCCTTAGAAACTTTAATGGCATCGATAACATTATTTCCTAATCGCGGTCCGTTTGGGATATATAGTTCAAGTTTTTCTTCTTTTTGATTCTGATCTGCATTCATCAATTTATCATAATTTGATAAACGAGCTTTTGATTTGGCATGCCTTCCTTTTGGAGCCATTCTAACCCATTCCAATTCTCTGAGTAATGTCTTTTGGCGTTTGGAAGCCGATTTTTCTTCTTTCGCCAATCTAGCTGTTTTTTGCTCCAGCCAGGATGAATAATTTCCTTTCCAGGGAATACCCTGGCCCCTATCCAATTCCAAAATCCAACCGGCAACATTGTCTAAAAAATATCTATCATGCGTAACGGCTATCACAGTTCCTTTATATTGTGCTAAATGATGCTCTAACCAATGAACGGATTCAGCGTCCAAGTGATTGGTGGGCTCATCTAATAATAACACATCCGGTTGTTGTAATAAAATTCTGCAAAGTGCCACTCTACGTCGCTCACCACCCGATAAATTTTTAATGGGTGTATCACCAGGCGGAGTACGCAAAGCATCCATAGCGATCTCTAATTGAGTATCTAATTCCCATGCATTTAACGCATCGATTTTATCTTGTAAGACAGCTTGCTGCGACATCAATTTTTCCATTTTATCGGCATCAGAATATATTTCTTCCAATCCAAACATATCGTTGATCTTATTGTATTCATCCAATATGGCTACCGTTTCACTCACACCTTCTTTAACTATATCAATTACGGTTTTAGATTCATCTATTTCCGGCTCTTGAGACAAATAGCCAACCTTATAATTAGGAGAAAAAACCACATCTCCCTGATAGTTTTTTTCAATTCCGGCAATAATTTTTAAAAGAGTTGATTTACCGGAACCATTTAATCCCAATATTCCAATTTTAGCTCCATAGAAAAAGCTTAAATATATATTTTTAAGTACTTGATTATTTCCTCCTTGGTAAGTTTTACTAACTCCCGACATGGAGAATATTACTTTATTAATGTCTGACATAATTTAAATTTTGGCTTACAAATATACTAAGATTTGTTTGGGGATTTTTTGAGATGAAGGCATAAAAAATCCTGCTAAAAGCAGGATCTAAATTTTAGTAATCCAATTTTCTCAAATAAGACAATTTTCTCTGCCATATTTTCAAATCTTCATTATACTTTTCAATGTTTTTGTAAACATTCATGACCAATGGATTATCTTTGGAGGCATTTGAAATAAAGCTGATATTATTTTCCAAGAGCTTGATCTCTTTTGTCAAATCATCTACTTTTCTTTTAATAAACAATTGTTCATTATCAATTTTCCCAACATTATTTTGCTCCAGATAGGTATCTATTACATTTTTAAATTTCAACAGAGAAGCTTCATCTTTTCCCATGCCTATTTTCTTACAGGCTGCATCAATGGCTTTATTGAATTTGGTATCAATATGTCGTAATTTTAAAGGAACCATTCCTAATTTTTTCCAATCGGAGATATATGAATTGATCAGATCAAGGGTTAAAATATTTTCCTGGCCTATTTGATCTTTAAATTGATCCAGTAATTCCTTTTTCTTATTAAAGACTTCTACCTGATCTTTATTGGATCCATCTTGCATATTATGCAATTTTTCAAAGTAGTGGTTGCAGGCATCTTTAAACCTTTTCCATATTTTATCAGAATCTCTTCTTGGTACATGTCCAATATTTCTCCAATCAGCTTGAATTTTTTTATAAACCTCCGTTACAATATCCCAATCCTCACTATCTTTCAATGATTCTGCCTGCTCTACCAATAACATTTTACCAGCAAGATTTTCCAGTTGATCTTTTTTAATGCTTTTATAAAAGGTATTTTTAGACTTGTTAAAAATTTTTGTTGCCTCTTTGAATAATTGCCAAACTTCTTCATTTTTAGCTCTTGGAACACGACCAATGGCAAAAAATTCATTTCGAAATTTTTCCATTTTCTTTATTCCGTCTTGCCAAGATTTATGTGAACTAACATCTTCAATGCTAAATTCATTTATTTTTTCAATTACCTCCAATTTAAGTGCTACATTTTCTTTAAATTTTGAGTCCAATTCATGTTGAAATTCATGACGCTTATCATGTATTTTTTTTGTTGCTTCACTAAACCTGTCCCATATTTCTTCCCGAATATTTCTTGCAACGGGTCCAATATCTTCTTTCCACATTCGGTGTAAAATTTGCAATTCTTTAAATGCATGATTCACATCTTTATGTTCTGCCAGAATCTCAACCTTTTCTACCAATTTGGTTTTTTCTTCTAAATTATGCTTAAAATCCAAGTCTCTAAGATCATTGCTTAAATGCAATAAATCATAAAATCGTTCTACATGATGGTGATAAGTTCTCCAAACATCATTGTATTTGGCATGTGGAATCTGACCTGTTTTACGCCATTCATCTTGAAGCAATCTAAAATTTTTATACATGCTAGCCGGCTCCGCATTATCTATCAGATCTTTTAAATCATCGATTAATTGCAGTTTTGAATGAAGATTTTCCTTTTGTTCTTTTTCAATGTCTTTATAATGTTTCTGTCTTTTTCTCTTATATTCCTGAACTACTTCGTTAAATTTAGTCCTAATCGGTAAAAAGAAACTGAAATCAATATCATTTCCACCTTCTTTGATAAAAATTTCTTTCTTTTCAGTGATTAAAGTCTTGAATTTTTTCGTAAAATCAGATCTTAATGCTTCAAATTGCTGTTTAATTTCTTGGAGAGGAAATTCATCCAATTTCTGCATGGCTCCAACCAATTCATCTAAAGAAAATTTTGAAAACTCAATGATCGGAATTTTTTTCTTTATTTTTTCTGTGAGACTGTCTGCATTTTCCTCTTCTTTATCCTCTTCAACCGCTTTTGTGACATTTTTATTTACAGGCTCATCTTTAAATTCAGCCGGTTCTTTTTCTTCTTCAATTATCTTTTCCTCTTCATTTTTTCCAACAACTTCTTTCACTGATTCCTCAACTTGAACTATGGCATCTCCAATTTGATCTTCTGTTTTTTCGGGTTCATTTGTTCCTTTTATTTCTTCTACTACTGGTATTTCAACCTTTTCAGCAACCTCATCAATATTATTATCCTGTTCAATCTTTTCACTTACATCCCTGTCTGCCTCATTAGTTCCATCCTCTTCTGAAATTTCTTCTAAAACTTTTTTATTTTCTTGAGATTGAACATTTTCATTATTTTCAGATTCTTTTTTAATTTTCTCAATTGATTCTTCTGGAGTCGATTTTTCGATATTTTCGTCTAACATTTCTTAAATGTTTAAGGTTCCTTTAATAATATATAACTTTAAAAAGTTTTGAAAGATAGTGATTAAGCGCAATAAATCACAAATCCTTCTTAAAAATAAGATGATTTTTTTAATTTAAGTTGCGTAATTGTTTAAAAGTTTAGGATGTCCAAATATCCCATGCTTTATCAGCTTGTAATTTTAGCATCTGTTCCCCATTTTTGATTATGGCCCCTTTTTCTTTGCCTTTTGCCAAAAACAATGTTTCGCTTGGGTTGTAAATCAGATCATACAAAAAATGACTATTGGTTAGAAAATGATAAGGGATAATAGGTGAATTTTCAATTTTGGGATAGGTTCCTATTGGAGTACAATTAATGATAAGATGGTGGCTATTCATCACATCTTCTGTTAATTGCTCGTATAAAATTGAAAGTTCATTAGATGATTTTCTTGAAACAAACTTGAACCCGATCCCTAATTTATTCAATACAAATGCTACTGCCTTTGAGGCACCCCCTGTACCTAATATCAATGCATTTTTTATGTGATTTTTAAGCAAGGGTTTGAGTGATTGTTCAAAACCATAAACATCCGTATTAAACCCTTTTAACTTTCCGTTTTTTAATATTTTAATTGTATTGACCGCTCCTATTGTTCTGGCATCTTCATCTATCTCATCCAAATATCCAAATATTTCTTGTTTATAAGGAATCGTAACATTAATACCCTGTAGCATATCCCTATTTTTATCTAAAACCAATGGAAACTCATCAATGTTTTTTAGGTCAAAATTTTCGTATGAATATTTATCCAATTTCAAATTAATAAATTTTTCTGTAAAATACTTTTTAGAAAAAGAATAGGAAATGTTCTTACCTATCAATCCAAATTTTATTTTTTTTGCCATTAATAATCTGTTTAATCCATTATAGATTAGGAATTAATATTAGTATATATGTAATTTGTATTATAATTTTTGCATCAATCCCAAATGTTTGGCCTGTCAATTCCAAATATTCTCAAATAACTCAACCTTTGTTCATTATGTATCGATTTATGGCATTTTTGTCTGGCCTCTAATTTATGTAATCATCAGAAATTCCATTCCAGATTTTAATGCTCCGTCTTCGAATTTCCGAAAAATTTAATACGATTATTTCCATGGAAATCACAATTTTATTTCATAATCTACTTTAACCCACTTTATACACTAGAAAATCCCTGCCTCGCCGGCAGGCGGGTATTACAGCTTCCAACCACTTCAAAATATGACTTTACTGTGTTTTTAAGTTTAACTAATTTAGTTTTTTTTAATCATAGAATACGGGGTGCTAAAACTTATAAAACACCATATTTTATTATGTTTGAAACCTTCATAACGAAGTTCTATTGCATAATTCGGGTTTAACTTTTATGGTAGTTTTCTACCGCTTTCCTGACACTTTTATATTTTAAAAGTAATTCATAAGCATGCTTTTCGTCTATATTTAATTCCATAGCGATCATTAAAGTACCTCGCCTCACCAATTTGCTATTCGATAGTTGCATATCCACCATTTTATTTCCTTTTACCCTTCCTAATTTAATCATTAATGATGTGGTAATCATGTTCAATACCAACTTTTGTGCGGTTCCGGATTTCATTCGGGTACTACCTGTAACAAATTCAGATCCAACTACAACTTCAATAGGATATTTGGAAATATTGGCTAAGTCACTATTCAAATTACATGTAATACAACCAGTAATAATATGATTCTTATTGGCATCACGTATACCACCAATAACATAAGGAGTGCTTCCCGAAGCTGCGATTCCAACCAAAACATCATCGGCATTGATATCAAATTCTTGTAAATCTATCCAAGCTTGCTTCTCATTATCTTCTGCATTTTCAATAGATTTTCTCAAAGCTTTATCACCTCCTGCAATCAAACCAATGACCCAATCAGCCGGTACGCCAAAAGTTGGTGGGCATTCTGATGCGTCTAAAACACCCAACCTACCGCTGGTCCCTGCTCCAATATAAAAAAGACGGCCTCCGGCTTCAAATTTTTCAATAATCTTTTCAACCAATAATTCTATTTGAGGCAAACATTTTTCAACAGCAAATGAAACTTTCTTATCTTCATTATTAATATTTTTGAGCAATTCGCCTAGTTTCATTTGTTCTAAATTATCATAATAAGATGATTGTTCAGTTGTTGGTTTTGTCGACATTCTATTTTTTAATTTTTATTATTAATAATCCAATAATAGTCAGTATAGCATTTACTGCAATATTCATAAACCCAAAATCAAAGCCAAATTCACTATTAAAATACTCACTTAGCAAATACGTTAAAATAGGAGCCATAACACATATCAGCGGTACCCAATTGTCTTTTACATTTATTTTGGTAAACATTCCGAACAAATAAAGCCCTAATAGTGGCCCATAAGTATAACCTGCCACTTTAAATATTGTTGAAATTACATCACCTCTACTCCCTGAAAATAACATAATCAGTATAAAAATTACGATAGAAAACCCAAAAAGAACTTTGTTCTTTAATTTTGTTTTCTCTTTCCCGGATTTTTTAGAAATATCTAAAAAATCATAGGTAAATGATGTTGTCAATGCTGTAAGTGCCGAATCTGCACTAGAAAATGATGCTGCTATAATACCTAATAGAAAACTAACACCCACGATGATACCAAATTCATTTATAGCTAGATTTGGGAATAAGGTATCGGTATCTAGAAAATTACCCTGCTCACTTGTTGGTAAAGAAATACCTTTAGAATCAGCATAGATATATAATAAGATACCCAATCCTAAAAATAAAAATTGAGTAATTGCCAAAATCAAACTAAAAGTTAAGGTATTTTTTTGAGCATCCCATTGATTTTTACAAGTCAATGTTTTTTGCATCATATTTTGATCCAAACCCATCATAGCAATAGCAATTAGAATACCGGAAAAAAACTGTTTGTAAAAATTATTTCCCGACTTACTTTCCCAATTAAATACTTGAAAATATTTATGAGTTATAATTTCATTTATCGATTGCTTAAAAGTCAAATCCAAGGCATTGGTTATGGCATAAATAGTTATGACTGCCGCTAAAATCAAAAAGAATGTTTGCATGAAATCTGTCCATACAATAGTTTTAATACCCGATTTATTTGTGTATATCCAAATCAAGGATAGAATAATAATTACCGTTAAATAAAATGGAATATTTAATCGATCAAAAAATGCAAATTGTAATATTTTAGCGGCTAACATTAATCGTAATGCAGCACCAAATGATTGGGAAACTAAAAAAAATAATGATCCCGTTTTATATGTTTTGTCACCAAATCTATCGTTTAGAAAACTGTATATCGACACCAGTTTTAGCTTATAATATAAGGGGATTAAAACAAAAGTTATAAACAGGTATCCTACTACATTTCCTAAAATAAATTGAAAAAAATAAAAGTTATTATTACCAACCATTCCCGGAACCGAAACGAAAGTCACTCCCGAAAGTGCAGCTCCTACCATACCAAAAGCAACCAAAAACCATGGCGATTTTCGATCCCCCGTAAAAAAACTATCTTCACTCCTGTTTCTGGAAGTGAAATAGGAAATTGTCATAATGATACTAAAATAAATAAGGATTATTAGAAAGATAAGAAATGTGCTCAAGGTATATAATTTTGATGATTATTTTTTTTTGCAGCTTTTTTAAGCGCTTTTATACTGTCTTTTTTCTTTCTATCTGCTGCCTTTTTTTCTTCAGTTTTTTTAAACCCAAGTTTGGTTAAAAACTCATCGCCATTATCAAAATTAAATTGATACGAAACTCCAACGCCTTGCGTATAGCCTTCTCCTTCAACTACGTCAAATTGAATTTCGTTTTGTCTATTATATACTTTTGCACTTAAAGTTTCCGCTTCATTTAACGGAACAATAACTTCAACTTCACCAATTACATTAGAATTTGTATTGGATCCAACAGGAACACCTACTTTTCCATTTACAATCACTCTATCCGCTATTCTTCCGGAGACCGAAATTCCTAATTGATCATCGGTTATAACATCTTCTACACTATTAGATTTACCAACATCATAAGTTAAACCAATCTGAATATTATCATTGGAACTTTTTAATATTTGAGACAATATATTTGTTGCTTTTTGTGCAATTGTACCCGAAAGAGCCGCACTTCCAAAATCGGAATTACTTCGATCCAAATTTATAAAATTGCCTGTTGCTAAGAGAGAAAAAAACTGGGTTAACTTGTCATCTTCACTATTCAATTTGAATTCTAATTCTGAAGAAACCAAAGAACTTGCATTGGGAATATTGATATCAAATTCAAAATTTGCTGCCGATAAAGTACCGTTAATAACTGTAATTAATTCTACATCTATTTTTCTGGAACTATTAATTTCATCCAATAATACAGAAGGGTTGGCTTTTGTAATATTTACCGCTTCGATGTTTAATTCGGCATCAAACGGATTTCCGTTCCAAATAATAGTTCCGCCTTTTTTAACCGTAAAATCTTTATTGATGATATTTTTAAATTGATACTCGCCATTGTCAATTACCAATGCACCAAACATTTCAAATTTACCATTGGAATCAATATTTAATCTTAAATTACCATCCCCACTACCCTTAAGCACACTTCCGGATAACTTATCAATAACAACTTGAGCCTGAGCATCTTTGGTTACCTCTAAATTAAAATTAATCGTTAAACCCTTTAATTGTTCTAAAATAATTTCTTCATTTTCACTGTCATTCTTTTCAATATCAGAAGCTGTTTCAAATCGTATCAATTTTGTTTCTCTAATGGTACTCAAATAATTTAAAGGTATTATAAATTCTGTTCCCGGATTTGTTCTACCATTTACATTAATTACCAAATCATCTGTTGGGCCTATTAAAGTAGTATTCCCTGATAACAATCCGGTACCATAATATAAAACATCTTCTGTTTCTTTCGTGTTCAGAACCAATAAATTATTTGTTATTAATTCTAAATTCAAATCCCATTTCTTGAAATTTTTGTGGCTTATTGTTCCCTTTAAAATTCCCTTGGTTTTCATAATATCATCTTGAATGTCAATTCTTAAAAAATCAAAAGTCTGATTGTATAATTTTACTTTTGCTTCTCCCATAAAATTATAATTAACATTTAAATACGGTAATGCAATTCCGGCTTCCACCAGATTAATTTCTCCATCAATTTTTGGATTGCTGATATCTCCTGAAACAAAAGTCCTTCCCGATACATATCCTCTAATTTTAGACAAAACATTTTTTCCCAAAGGGCTAAAAGCATTTAATTTAAATTTATCAAATACAATTTCAGCGCTTATAGTTGGAATTTTTGGTTCAAAATCTATCTTGCCCTTCGAATAAAAACTTATCAAATCTCCATTGACCAGCCTTACCTGGTAATTGTAATTTTTGATAGATTTATCACCTCTTGCATTGATTGTTAAATCGCCATAATAATCATCATTTATGCTAAAGTAATTAACGGTTATATCAGCTAAAGGAAGCATCTTTCCGTTCTCTTTTTTTAAATTAATTATCCCATTAATTTTTCCATCGATCGATACACTATCCACGGTCGGTGTGATGTCGAGTAAATTAACATTTACAAATTTTAAGTCAAAATTTCTATTATCATTGTCATAAACCAATCCTGCCAAACCAATATATTGATCTCCCGAAACAATATCAATATTGTCAATTGCAAAATTTTTATAGGATTTATCAAAAACAAATTTATTTCGATGGTTATTTTCAGGGTTTATGAGCCATGTATTATTTTTAAATACTACTTCTGATTTTTTGATACCAAAAACTGACTGGTTATTTTCATTAATCGTGTGGTAAAAACTCAAATTAAATTTTTCCTTTAATTCTTTTCCTCCAATAAAATCAGATCGAATAAACAAGGTGTCATTCAATGTAACATTTACCAAATTTATATTGGCAATATCATAATGCTTCGTATCTATTTTATCAATACTTAAAATTGTATGGTATAATTGGTTTTTATTATCAACTTGCAGTCTGATATTCTTAATAATATTTTCAAAAGCGATAATCTCAGGTGACTTAACCAAAAGTTGAAATTTATCGAGATCGGAATTCATTTCTCCTCTAATAATGGTATTTGCCCCCAACCTGACATCAGGATAAAAAACTTCAATAATTTTATTATAAATATTAAAATTAAATTCTAAAAACTGGCCCTTACTAACTCCTTCTTTTTGGTAATTCACAAATAGGCTTCCCAAAGAATTTAAAGCTAATTTTTTTAATTCGCTGAATTTGAAATTCCCTTTAATCGAACCTTGTATGATATCCGTAGAGTTTATTCTCAATTCTCGAATAGAATCCAAATTCGTAGATGAAATATTGAAATCCTTAAAGTAATAATTACCATTTTGATTAATATAAGTAGCTTCTTTAAAGTTAATTTCTCCGACTATATTGTCCAAATTTCTACCACTTATATTGATATGTATTTTACCTTTTAAAACTGATTTTTCATCTCTTTTAAATAGGTTTAATGTAAATAAATCAGCATGGCTAACATCTGCATAAAAATCAAATATATAGTCTTTATTCGATAAATCTGCCAAGCCTTTAAAAACCAATTCGATATTTGGGTCATTTACAGTAAGAGAACCATTAAAATGATTATCTTTTAAAATACCATTTATATCAATATTTGTATACGTATACCCTTTATATTGATATTTTGAAATCAAACCATTGATCTTGGTATTCACATTGTCAATTCGAAATCCTTTGCCTTCAATTTCACCGGTCATCGATAAATTTCCAACAAGACTGTCTCCAATGAATTTACCCAAGTTAAACGATTCCAATTCAATTTCACCTCTATATGTAACAGCATCAATATTATTTATATTTGTGAGTTCAATATCTGTTTTGAACGACCCTATATCGGATTGGGTTCTCAATATAGAATAAACTGATGTTTTTGAAACAGTTACACGACCTGAACTAGTAAAACTCCCTAATTTTTCAAAAAAAGGAGGGATTTTTTTTCCTAAAATATTGGGCAATAAACTTGTTAAATATTCATAATTGGAAGTTATATTTTTAATATCAGCATCCAACTTAAATTTCTCATTTTGAAGCAAATTTATCATTTTAAATGTCCCTTCCAATATGAAATTTCTATTCGAAATCAGCTCAAAATCTTTCAATTCAAAGTCGTTAATAGTTCCTATAACTTTGGTTTTAATATGAATTATGTCATTTTTACCAAATTCATTATAAAATTTTTTTAAATCGACCAAGGCAATATCAGCTTTCACAATCTCGGCTTCAATTTTTACATTTTCCGTAAAATTAGAAAAATCTCCTTCCTTATAATTAAAAACTATATCAGCGATAAGGTTTGAGTTTTCAGTTTTTAATTCAGTTTTTAAAAACTCCATTTTGGTCTCTGAAAACGAAAAATCGGAATTAAGTTTAACGATGTTAATACCATGATTTTCTTTTGCTTGTAAATCACGAATGGAAGCATTTATGTTGCTGTCATAGATACTAAAATTATCAAAATATCCATGAATATCATTGTAAAATAATATGGTGTCATTACTTTTATTTTCATCTATCAAATAATAACGAACCTGTTTTAAATGGACGGATGACGATGTTAATTGAAATATTTTATCCGTATCAACGGATTCTTTATTGAATTTTTTTGTGAAAATATTTAAATTATTATCCTTTTCTCCCTGATACGTTTTCATCAAAAATTTAGCATTTTCAATTTCAATATCACCAAATATTAAATTACCATCAATTATATTTCTATAGTTTAAAATCGAAGTCGTTAACTTTCCAACATAAATTAGTGAATCCTGATGATGATCTTTTATTAATACATTTTTTAATTCCAAATTTCTAAGAGAAGATAAATCTACTTTATCAATTAGAATAGCTGTTCCGTATTTGGCATTAATTCTACCGGTTATCGCCTGGGCCAAACTGGTTTGAACAGTAGAAAAAGACAAGATAACACTTAGTACAACCAGTAACAATATGGCTACTAATAAAATACGAATACCTATTTTTTTAACGCGCTTGATAATTATTAAATTTCTAAATTTACAAGTCTAAAAGTACAATATTTGTGCCTAATTATTAAAGATGACTAAAAATTCTATTTATATTCTTGCTATTGAATCATCATGTGATGATACGGCTGCTGCAATATTGAAAAATGATACTGTTTTATCAAATGTCATAGCCAATCAAAAAATTCATGCAGAATATGGAGGGGTGGTTCCTGAATTGGCATCAAGAGAGCATCAAAAAAATATAGTTCCTGTAGTTCAGCAAGCCTTACAAAAAGCAGGAATTGACAAAAAAGAATTGCATGCTATTGCATTTACCAAAGGCCCCGGATTGATGGGGTCACTATTGGTTGGCACTTCATTTGCTAAATCGGTATCTATCGCCTTGGATATTCCTTTAATAGCTGTAAATCATATGCAAGCTCATGTTTTGGCTCATTTTATTAAAGATGAAAAGCAAAAAACACCTGAATTTCCATTTTTATGTTTAACTATAAGTGGAGGACATACTCAAATATTAAAAATCACAAGTCACAATAATTTTGAAATTTTAGGAGAAACAATTGATGATGCCGTGGGCGAAGCATTTGATAAATCTGCTAAACTTTTAGGCTTAAATTATCCCGGAGGCCCTTTGATCGATAAATTTGCAACATTGGGAAATAAAAACGCTTTTAAATTTACAGAACCAAAAACCAAAAATGAATTAGATTTCAGCTTTAGCGGATTAAAAACTGCTATTTTATATTTTTTACAAAGAGAAACTAAAAACAACCCAAATTTCATTAAAGAAAACCTCAACGATATTTGTGCCTCAATCCAACATACCATTATCAATATATTATTTAAAAAATTATATTTGGCCAGTAAAATAACAGGAATAAAACGAGTAGCCATTGCAGGTGGCGTTTCAGCAAATTCGGGGATTCGAAAAACTTTAAAAGAATGTGAAAAAACTTTGGGTTGGGAAACTTATATTCCAAAATTTGAATATACGACAGACAATGCAGCAATGATAGGTATCGTAGGATATTACAAGTATTTAAACAAAGATTTCGATACTTATAATATACAATCCACTTCAAGATTAAATATCAACGATTAAAAAAGGTATTAGACTTCTGGTAATGCACAGCATCGAAGCTAACTCAATAAATAAATCGAACCTGAGTGCCCAGTAAAAACATCTCCTATAAATCTTTCCTCAGAGAGGGAATTGCCCTAGTGTAAAAGTAAAAATTACACGTTCTAACAAGATGGCTTTTAAAAAACTCCCAAAGGGGACAGATTTACAACAGCATAACCCTTATTATATGTATACAATTTATTTTTTTAAAATAATCTTTCTTATTACACGAGATCACCACGTCACTCATTCTTCGTTCCCTGCCTCGACGGCCGGCGGGCTCGTGAAAACGAAACTTAGAGACACATCTCGTACCATCCTGTATATCATTTTTGGCATTGTTGGTGTTTTTCACCAACAATTGTACTCCTTAGACTTTTTCACCAACAATGACAAGTAATACGAATCATCAAATCGAGTTAAAAAATAAGACTTTCATATCCGAATGGTTTGGTCATGGCATAGCCAAAAGAACATGACCAACACGAAAGCAGGTGGTTTTTAAAAAAAATAAATTTTGATAACCTTCACAATAATAATCATAAAAAAAACCGCTAAAATATAGCGGTTCTAAATGATTATAATTTGAAGAACCTTTTAGATTATCGAAGCTCCAATTTTTTTATAATCTCCTTTTTCCAATTTTTCTCTAATCGCCGAAAATGCAGTAATAGTCAATTGAACATCCTCCAAGGTATGCACACTTGTTGGAATTAATCGAAGCAAAATCATTCCTTTAGGAATAATAGGATAAATTACTATAGAACAAAATATTCTATGATTTTCACGTAAATCATTTACCAATGCCATTGCTTCCGGCACATCTCCTTCTAAAATTACCGGGGTTACACATGTATTGGTTTTCCCAATATTGAACCCTCTTTCTTTTAATCCATTTTGTAAAGCATTGACATTTTCCCAAAGCTTTTCTCGTAGTTCTGGCATGGTTCTAATCATATCCAGTCTCTTTAAAGCTCCTTTCACCATTGTCATTGGCAAAGATTTGGCAAACATTTGAGAACGCATATTGTATTGCATGTATTTTATTATTTCTTTATCAGCTGCGAAAAAAGCGCCAATACCTGCCATTGATTTGGCAAAGGTTGCAAAATATACATCAATTTGATCTTGTACTCCTTGTTCTTCACCGGCTCCTGCTCCTGTTTTACCAAGTGTTCCGAAACCATGAGCATCATCAACCAAAAATCTAAAGTTGTATTTTTGTTTAAGGGCTACAATTTCTTTTAATTTACCCTGTTCTCCTCTCATTCCAAAAACTCCTTCACTAATAACCAAGATACCTCCACCAGTTTCATTTGCAATTCTAGTAGCTCTGACCAAGTTTTTCTCAAAACTTTCCATATCGTTATGTTTATAAGCATATCGCTTGCCAGGATGCAATCGAACACCATCGACAATGCAAGCATGAGAATCCATGTCATAAACAATAACATCGTTTTTAGAAACCAAGGTATCTATAGCCGAAACCATCCCTTGATATCCAAAATTTACCAAATAGGCAGCTTCTTTACCAACAAATTCAGCACATTCATGCTCTAACTGTTCATGAGACGACGTATGGCCTGACATCATTCTGGCTCCCATAGGGTATGCCATTCCATATATTTTTGCGGCATCAGCGTCTGCTTTTATAACATCAGGGTGATTTGCTAAACCTAAATAATCATTTATACTCCAGGTAATTACCTCTTTTCCATTGAATTTCATATGATTAGAGATAGCTCCTTCTAATTTAGGAAACACATAATATCCCTCTGCCTGTTCAGCCCATTTCCCCAATGGCCCCTTGTCTTTAATAATTCTTTCAAATAAATCTTTCATCTAAATTTAATTTTGTTAAAGAAAAAAATAAAATCTCTTTTACATTATATCATCCGCAAAAGTAGAAATTTTTTTTAAGTCGGTCAAAAACTTAACCTATTGATTTTAATTTAATTAAAATTATAGAATAGAAAAAGAGGTTATTTGATGTTCAAATAACCTCTTTTTTTATATTTATTTTAGTTTAATTTATTATTTCAACTTCACCTTTTGGTTGTCTTTGCGAATCAAAAAATCCTTGCTCCTGCATCCATTCATCACAATATATTTTTTCCATATATCTTGAACCGTGATCGGGTAATATTAACACAACAACACTGTTTTTATCAAAAAATCCTTTATTTGCATACTGAGTTGCTGCCTGTACTACAGCGCCACTTGTATATCCTGCAAAAATGCCTTCTGTCACAGCCAATTCACGTGCTTTATGCGCAGAAGCTTCATCGGTTACTTTTTCAAATTCGTCAATCACACTAAAATCAGTAGCCGTAGGAATTAAATTTTTACCCAATCCTTCAATTCGATAGGGGTAAATTTCATTGACATCAAATTCAGAAGAGTCATGAAATTTTTTCAAAACACTACCAAAGGCATCAACGCCTAATACTTTAATATTCGGATTTTGCTCCTTTAAATATTTACCCACTCCAGAAATTGTTCCCCCAGTTCCACTGGCAACAACTACATGTGTAACTTTACCATCGGTTTGTTTCCAAATTTCCGGGCCCGTTGATATATAATGAGCTTCTGCATTTAATTCATTAAAATATTGATTGATAAAAATAGAATCAGCAGTTTCAGTATGTAATCTTTTCGCTACTTCATAATAGGATCTAGGATCATCAGCAGCAACATTTGCCGGACAAACATATACTTTAGCACCCATAGCTTTAAGCATGTTAATTTTACCTTTTGAGGCCTTTGAGTTAACCGCTAAAATACAATTGTAACCTTTTATGATACAAACCAGAGCAATGCTAAAACCTGTGTTTCCAGAAGTAGTTTCAATAACAGTATATCCTTTTTTCAGGATGCCCTTTCTTTCTGCTTCTTCAACAATATGAATCGCAATACGGTCTTTCATTGAATGCCCAGGATTAAAAGCTTCATATTTTGCTAAAAATTGACCGTCAAAATTTTGGGTGATTTTATTTAATTTTATAAGAGGTGTTTCTCCAACTAAATCTAGTATATTATTGGTTATCCCTTTATGTTTCTTCATAAAATTATAATACTTTTATTAAAAATCCGTGCAAATCTACGTATATTTTTTTAAATCAATAATTCTTATTTATCTTTTTTAAATCAATAATTTTAATTCTATTACTTGTTAGAAAAAATAATTCAGATAACAATATTACAAAAATAATTTTTAATTCCCAATATCTTCTAAATCAAATAAAAACACATAATCTCTGGCAACTTCCTTTAAAGCATCAAATCTACCCGATGCCCCACCATGCCCAGTTTCCATATCGGTGTGTAAAAACAGCAGATTATCATCTGTTTTCAGCTCGCGTAATTTAGCTACCCATTTTGCAGGTTCAAAGTATTGTACTTGAGAATCATGTAAACCGGTAGTTACCAGCATATTTGGATAGTATTTTTTTAACACATTATCATAGGGTGAATAAGACATCATATATTCATAAGAATCCTTATTTTTTGGATTTCCCCATTCGTCAAATTCCCCTGTAGTTAACGGAATACTTTCATCAAGCATCGTAGTTACAACATCTACAAAGGGTACAGCCGCAATGATTCCATTATACAATTCGGCCTCCATATTAATTATGGCTCCCATCAACAAGCCACCGGCAGAACCCCCTTCGGCATATAAATGTTTGGCCGAAGTGTAATTATTTTTTATCAAATGTTTTGAACAATCGTTAAAATCATTAAACGTATTTTTTTTATAATTCATTTTTCCATCTTCATACCACGACCTTCCCAAATATTCACTTCCTCTAATATGAGCTGTGGCATAAACAAATCCCCTATCCAGTAAACTCAATCGCACCGTACTAAATCTATCTTCTACCGTATGCCCATATGAACCATAGGCATATAATAATAACGGAGTTTCTGCGTTCAATTTTGTATCTTTTCTATACACCAATGATATTGCCACTTTTTTACCATCTTTAGTTGTTGCCCAAATTCTTTCGCTTTTATAATTGTTTTTATCAAAATTACCTCCTAAAACTTCTTGCTCTTTTTTTATATCCTTCGATTTATCTTTCATATTAAAATCGATTACCGAATTGGGTGTGGTCAACGAATTATAGCTGTATCTCAATATATCTGAATCAAATTCAGGGTTATTATAAATGGAAGCTGAATAGGTTTCTTCATCAAAAGGCAAATAATAATTTACTGCATTGTCCCATCTTTTGATTCTAATTTTGTTCAAGCCATTATTACGCTCTTCTAAAACCAGATAATCTTTAAAAATGGAAAAATCTTCCAATAAAGTATCCTCTCTATGTGGAATCACATCTACCCAATTTTCTTTTTCGGTATTATTTACCGATGTTTTCATTATTTTAAAATTCTTGGCTCCATCTTTATTTGTTAGTATATAGAAATGATCCTCATAATGAGCTATGCCATATTCTAAATCTCGCTCTCTAGGTTGAATAATTTTAAAAGTATCATTTGGTTTATTGGCATCAACAAATCTAAATTCATTCGAAACTGTATTATAACAACCAATAATGATATACTTTTTTGATTTCGATTTGTACACATAGGTTCCAAAAGTATCATCTTTTTCCTCATAAACTAAAACATCTTCAGAGGAATCGTTTCCCAAAATATGTTTATAAATTTTATCACTTCTTAGGGTTTCTGGATCTTTTTTGGTGTAAAAAACAGTTTTATTATCATTGGCCCAAGCTGAGCCTCCTGTAGTGTTTTCGATTAGATCCTTATATATTTCACCTGTTTCCAGATTTTTAAATTGAAGGTTGTATTGCCTCCTGCTAATAGTGTCAACACCAAAAGAAACCAGTTTATTATCATTACTAATATTTGAACCAACCAAAGCATAATAATCGTGACCTTTTGCCAATTCATTTACATTTAAAATAATTTCCTCCTCTGCATCCAAATTATCTTTCTTACGTGTATGTATTGGATATTGCTTTCCGGTTTCATAGCGTGTGATATAAAAATATCCATTCTTTTTATATGGAACCGACTCGTCATCCTCTTTAATTCTGGATTTCATTTCTTCAAAGAGATCCTCCTGAAATTTTTTAGTATGTGCAGTTAACGTATCATAATACTTATTTTCAGCATTCAAATAATCAATAACCTTAGGATTTTCTTTATCATTTAACCAATAATAATTATCAATTCTAACATCATCGTGTATTTTTAACTCTTTGGGAATTTTCTCTGCAACAGGAGTTTTAACTTGTATTTTTAACATATTCTTTTGTTCAGATTTGTTTTCTTTTGCAATTTGGCAAGAAGTTGCAAAAGTAAGAGATAATATGCATGAAATTAAATAAAATTAATTCATTTTATTGGTAATTTTAATCAAGCTAATAATGCCATTTAGATTATTGTTTTTTGGTATTTTTACAAGATACAAATAATAAATTTTTAATAAATTGGATTATGTTTGGAGACATGCAAGGAATGATGGCTAAACTAAAGGAAGCTCAAGCCAAAATAGAAGCTACAAAAGTACGGTTAAATACTATTTTTGTGGATGGAGAATCCGGGAACGGGAAAGTAATAGTGACGGTGACAGCTAATAGAGTTATTAAAAATATTGCCATTGACGATGAACTGTTAAACGACAAGGAAGAATTGGAAGATTACCTTATCATTGCGCTAAATGATGCTATAAAAAAAGCGAGTGATATTAACGAAACAGAAATGGCAGCTGCGGCCAAAGATGGATTGCCAAATATACCGGGTATGGATATGTTTACATAATCGATGGGAGACAGGTAACAGATGTCGGAATTTGGTAATTGGGATCAGGTAGTTGGTGTCCGAAATTTGTTATTTGTTATTTGTTATTTGAAATTGGTATATGTTGCTTGTTATTTGTTATTTGTTATTTTTCAAT
>SMVA01468842.1_pt1 | contig 24567 bp, 28 predicted proteins | sample 2456451 | NCBI WGS metagenome assembly SMVA01 (sample SAMN11095933, study PRJNA526329) | marine sediment metagenome | biome: Marine sediment; feature: Surficial sediment; material: Deep marine sediment; isolation source: Hadal surficial sediment | place: Pacific Ocean | collected 2014-05 | depth... | reverse complement strand
TTGGGGAGTCCGTCGCGCGCCAGTACACGCGGTAGCCGGCAACGTTCGAAGCGTCTTTGGATGGGTCCCATTCCATGGAGGCGGCTGGCCGAACGGCACCGGTGATGCTCACATTCTGCGGTTGTCTCGGTGCCGCCGCGATCGATCCCAGGACCGCGGCGTTCAATGCCGTGAGTTTCGCCGCATAATCGAAGTTCACCCCATCGATCACGTCACCGTACGCAACGCCGTCCTCCACCCGGATGTCCTGGTGTTGTCGGGTGTAGTTCTCATGGGTTTCCATGATGCGGACGGCGGGGAACCCTTCGTTGGCAAACGGGGTGTGGTGCCCGCCGCGACCGAATCGGTCGAGCCGGTAGATCATGATGATGTCCAACGTTGGGAGGTAGATGTCAGCCATCCGATCTACGTGACGCGCAAGCTGTCGAGACGTCCCGTCGACGGCTCCGCCGCGTCGACGCCAAGTATTTACCAATCGTTGCAGGCGAACTAGCTCGGCCGCCGATACCTCGACAGTTTCATTCGCGCGCGCAAGCCGAAAGAGGTCGGGACCTCCCAATCGCGATATCGCGACATCGAGGGGTTGGGTCCCGTCGGAAAACACTCGTGCCGTGCTGTTCTCGACGACACCGTCGACACCTTCGATGTTACCGATCATGTCGTTGTTGAGCACTCCCTGGATGTTCCACCCGCTGTCGACCGCCATCCGCGCGACCGTTCCGCCTCCGTACAACCCCTGCTCTTCGCCCGACAACCCGAGGTAGACGATGGATCCGTTGAAACGATGTTGGGAGAGCACACGGGCGGCTTCGATCGTCCCGGCCATTCCGGAGGCATTGTCGTTCGCCCCGGGGGCGGAGTCGGTGAAATTGGACCCGCTGGATATCCGAGAATCGATGTCACCGGCCATGATGACGTACCGACCCGGATCGGTCGTGCCTTGCTGCACAGCTATCACATTCACGATTCGCGTGTCTTGATCGTCTCGGAGCCGACTGGCTCCGGCCTCGAAGGTCTCTCCCAGGTAGAACACGTCTAGACAGTTACCGCACGCCGCTGAGATACGATCGAACTCCGCCTTGATCCATCGGCGAGCAGCGCCAATACCCCGAGTTGGTGAAAGCGTATCTGACAGTGTGTTACGAGTGCCGAATCCAACCAACGTGCGAATGTCGGATTCAATACGATCCGCTGAGACCGCGGCAACTATATCGTGAATCCTCGGGTCATCTTGTTGGGGGCCGGCCTGCGGTAAAGTCAGTGCGGCGATGACGGCGAAAGGTATTCCTACCATCGGTGACTCCGTGGAAAAAGGAAAAGGTAGACTGGACTCATGAGCCTAGTCTACCCACGGGCACGCCCAGTCCACCCAATCACTCTGCCGGACCACCGTATCGGGTGGTGCGGCGGGTACGCTATGCCCCACACCGGATTGACGCAAGAGGTCCGACCAGTAGCTTTACCGACGTGTACGGGTTGAAGAAAAGGAAGGTTCTCATGCCGAAGTGTAGAGTGCTGTCAGCGTTGGTACTGACGGCTGTGTTAGCCTGTCAGCCGCCGGAAATGACGAGGCAGCAGCGCATCCAATTTCAGGAAGCCGTAACCGCGCGTTTCGACGGGTGGGTAACGGCCATGAACAGCGGGAACCGTGACGAGATCCTAGCGTATTACCACGAACATGATCAATTGGTGGTGTTCTGGCCCGACGGAACCGTCGCCAAGGGGTTTGATGGCCAACGACTGGAGTTGCACAATTTCCTCAATGCGACGCGTTACATGAACTTCGTGACGTCGCAGAAGAGGACCGAGTTGCTCGGGTCGCGGACCGCGCTATCGACGTTTGCGCATTCCACCGATGTGATTAGCCAAGACAGCAACCGCGAGGTCCTGCCGGGCAAAGGCACGATCCTTTGGATTCGCGATACTGCTGACGATGCCTGGAAAATCCATTTCCAGCAGTTGTCCGTGAACAAGATGAACTAGCATTACCGCGGCTCCCAGGTCGTTGGGAGCCCGCCTCCCAGGCAGTTTCGGTATGCTGCCGGGTGCCAGAACTTCTTGATGATCGGCGGGCTCGCGCATTGGCGGGTGGCGCAACCTCTTGTGCGATCTGCGGTTGCGTTGTATTGTGACCAGACTTCCACCGGAGGCCCGGCTAGTGTCGGACCCCTTCCTCAGTTCTGAGGATTACGCGGAACGCGCCCACAATTTGTACTCAGATGCACGGTATGACGAAGCCCTCAATGTTCTCAAAGAGGGTGTTTCGCTGTACCCTTTCGCGCCTGACCTCCATTTGGGTATTGCCTATGCCTACCTAGGCATGGAGGAGTATGCTTGGGCTCGGCGCAGTTTCGAAGAGGTGCTTGCGCTCGATGAAAACAACGAGGAGGCGCACGCTGGATTGGGCGAGGTGCTCCTCAAGCTCGGCGACCGGTCGACGGCGTTGCAATACTTCGATCGCGTTCTCTCTCTTGGATTCCGAGAAGATCACGACCTCATGCTCCAGATTGGGCGCGCGTTGTTCAGAGAGAGCATGCTACGACACGCGCGCGGGTTCTTCGAGTTGGCCGTTGCTCATAATGACGATTCGGCAGAGGCGACGGCGAGTCTAGGCTATGCCCAACACCGCCTGGGGGCGGAGGATGCTGCCCTCTACTGGTTGCGCCGGGCTTTGGACCTGGATGAAAACTACGCGGAGGCGCGGATTTATCTGGGGAACCTGCTGTACGACCGCGGCGAGTACGATGCCGCCCTGTTCCATTTCGAGCAGACGGTACCGGAAGAACACGTAGATGAGTTGGCCCTGTGGCGAACGGTAGAACTGAAGAAGTCGATCTATCGCCTTCTCGCCGACGATCCCGAAATCAAGCAGTGGCAAGACCGACTGCGGGAACTCTCCGAGAATCTCGATCCCGACGAGCAATTCCTGGCTGAGATCCAGGCGATCCACTTCACCGGGTCAATACGGGATCCCCGGCAGTTGGAACTCTTCGGGACTTTGCTCACCGAACTGCAGGGTATGAGCAAGCGTCCTGGCGAAGTGCACAGGGTGAGCACGAAAACCGGCGTTACGTACTCGGGAACGTGGGAAGAGATCGTCTTGCAGATGAAGATGGACGACCGGCATGGCTCACATTCGTCCATCGTTCAGTACATGGAGCTAGTGGCTCGACGTAGCGAGCGGGAGCGCGGCGTTGTGATTCCCGTGACCGACGCCGAGAGTTTCGTGCGTGGTGCGGAGCAGGCGGGCTTTATCGATATTCTCCGGTAGTATCCCCGCGGGGCTGCGCCTGCAGCCCCGTTACCTTTCGCCGCATGTTGTGGACTCGCGATCTCGTTCGTACGCAACTGGACAATGGACTGACCGCCATAATCCAACGCGCGCCATCCGCTCCGGTGGTTGCAGTCGTGACCCATGTGAGAGCCGGGTATTTCGACGAACCGGACGAATGGGTTGGGATCGCTCACGTACTCGAGCACATGTATTTCAAGGGTACGGCTCGGCGTGGCCCGCAGGCCATCGCCCGCGAAACACAAGAGGTTGGCGGGTACATCAACGCCGGTACGATCTACGACAAAACGGTCTACTACACAGTGCTTCCGTCCTCCGACGGTGGGCTCCGTCAGGCACTGGACGTCCAGTCCGACGCCCTCCGAAATGCCGCTTTAGATGCAGACGAGCTGTCGCGTGAACTCGAAGTGATCATTCAAGAGGCCATGCGAAAAAAGGATACGCCCGCGGCCGTTACGCAGGAGACGTTGTTCCAACTGTTGTTCCAAACCCACCGAATCCGCCGTTGGCGGATTGGCGAAGAAGAAGGGTTGCGCCGACTGACGCGCGACAACCTCGTTGCCTACTACGAATCGAGATACACACCGGACCGCACGATCATATCGGTGGTCGGTGATCTAGACGTCTCGGAAACACTTGAGTTGGTCGATCATTTCTACGGCGACTGGAATCGCACGCCGGGGACGTTTGACGGGTCGCCGGCGGAAACCGACCCAGTCACGCCCGCGATTCGCGTGCTCACCGGCGATGTCAAACGCTCGCGAGCCGCCTTGGGGTGGCGCACGGTCGATGCTCTCCATCCTGATGCACCGAGCCTGGACGTTGCTGCGGACATTCTGGGGTCCGGACGCGGGTCTCACCTCTACCGCTATCTGAGGAGAACCGGAATCGCAACCAGCACGTCTGCCGGCCACTATACCCCAACCGAGGTTGGTGTCTTCAGCATTGGGTTGGAGGCGGATCCATCGAGCTTCTCCCAAGCTGTCGCCGAAGCCGTGCGCCGGACCGGCGAGCTGCGGCAGGGAGCGGCAACCGATGAGGACATCGAGCGTGTTCGGGCACTGGTGCGAACGCAGTGGCTCGGCCGGTTCGAGTCCATGGAGGGGCGGGCGACCATGTTTTGCGAGGCCGAGGCCTTGGGCGGCGTGCACCTCCTCAATGAGTTCTATCAGCAGTCGATGAGCGTGAATCGAGATGATGTGGCGGCAGCGGCAGAACGCTATCTCGACCCAGAGGCTACCTGCGTCGTCGCGTTCTCTCCGGAGGATTCTCCAGCGTCCATAACAAACACGTGGTCGAACGGCGCGTCCGCCAAGATCGATGCTCCCGCGGTCGTGCGGCAGTTGGATGCGTCGGATGCACCGTATTCCAACGGGAGTGCCCAAGAGGTAGCGAGCGGGATCTTTCTGGTAGCTCACGATACCTCTGACCTGATTGTTCGTGAGAAACTCGGCACAGGCCTAGTGAGGTTCGGATTGCATTTTGCCGGCATTCCGATGATGGAGACCCGTGCGAACGCCGGACTTTCGTCGCTCGTCGCGCGCTGTGCCGTCAGGGGAGCATCGGGATTGTCGGGTGAGGAACTAGCCCAGGCGTTCGAACGGTTGGGTGGACGCCTTGCTTCGGCTATTCGTGCCGATCACATGGGATGGTGGGTGACCGTCCCCGCCGAACACGCTGGAACGGCTGCGCACCTCGTTCGCGCGGTCGCGGAACGTCCGAACCTCGATGACGCCGAAGTAGAAATCGAACGCCGGCTTCTGGCGTCAGACGCACGCCGCGCCCAAGACGACATGTTTGGTTATCCAATTGACCGCGTATTAGGGCAGGCGTTTGGAGAACACGCGTATGGCTTGCCAACAACGGGGTTTCCGGATTCGGTGGAACGGATCACGGTTGCCGAAGTGCACGATTGGGCTCAGCGATTGACGAGAACACAACCGGTTGTAGTGGCCGTTGGAGACTTGGGACTCGAGGCGATGCGGATCGCGATGGCGCCGTTGCTAGAGTGGCCCGGCGCCATCGGCGGTGCGACTCATGCCCCACCGTCGGCTCGTGCCACTCATGCGCACGAGGAGCGGAAAAAGGAACAAACCGCGCTGGCGATGGCATTCCCCGCTTTCCCGTTCGAGTCGCCCGAACGATATGCCTTGTCCGTTACCGCATCGGTGTTGAGCGGGTTGGCCGGCCGTTTGTTCGAAGAATTGCGTGAGCGTCGTTCCCTTGCGTACACCGTGGGCGCCTTCCCGTGGTTGGGGCGATACGCCGGATTGATGCTCGCGTATATCGCGACCTCTCCAGAGCGGGAAGATGAAGCCCGCAGCGCAATGCTCGGCGAGCTTCGCCGTCTCGTGGATGACCCACCGGATGACGCGGAGCTGAATCGAGCGAAGAACTATGCGGCGGGGTCGGTCGAGATGCGGCAGCAGAGCGGCCGTTCGATGGCCGATGAGGTCCTGCAGGCCTGGATGAAGGATGCGATCGAGACTGTGCCGGAGCAGGCAAGTCGATTGCGAGCAGTGACCCAGCAACAGGTGGTCGAGGTGGCGTCGCGCGTATTCCTGGATGGCCAGCGCGCCGAGTTCGTAGTGCGAGGAGTCGCGAAGGACGATTAGAACATCGACATCGCCAAGAACGAGCGCAGGTTGTCGTTCGTGATCCGCAGGCGCCCGCAAAGGAGTCGAACCACTGACCAAAGCACCTTGTACGCGAGTTCGCGGTTGAAGTCGAGTAAGAGCTCGAAATCGGAACGCGTGATCGTTAGGAGTGTGCAGTCCGTGTTGGCAATCGCATCGGTCGAGCGTTCGGATCGATCCAAGACCGCCATCTCCCCGAAACACGCGCCTTGTTTCAAGACGGCGAGGGCTTCTTCGCCCGATCCGGGCACATCGCGGGAAATCCGTATCTCACCCTTCGAGATGATGTACAGACGGTTGCCCTTATCACCTTCCTTGAAGATGTATTGGCCGAACTTGAACTCCTGGGTCTTAGAGATTTCCGCTATATGCTCGAGTTCGTCATCATCCAGGTCTTCGAAGATGGCTGATTGGGAGATGAGTTCCTTGTCCATTAGGCCTCCAACGGGTGAACACCCGTAATGATGCAAACTACAGACCGTTCTGAAAGGCGGCAAGAAATATCGCTGTTCAAGGCCCCGGATGGGTTGACGGCGATAAGGATTCCTCTTGCGGTTGCGTTCCTTTTTGCCCACGGCCTGTGGATGAGGCTCGGTATCTTGTTCCTTGCGGCGGCGAGTGATGTGCTGGACGGTATTTGGGCGCGCCGGATTGGCGGATCTAGGGTGGGTGCGGTCCTGGATCCTATTGTGGACAAGGCGTTTGTCGGAACGGCGTTCGTGGCGGTCGCCTTGAGCGGCGACCTGGCCGTGCTCGAGGTGCTTGCCGTCCTGCTTCGCGACCTGCTGGCCGCGCTGAGCTTCTTCATCACGTGGATCCTTGGACGGCCCACGACGGTACCGGCGAGGGCCGGTGGAAAAGTGGTGACGGTGTTTCAGTTGTTAACGTTGTTCACTTGGGTGTTGGGCTCGAATCTCATCCGCCCCCTGGCATGGGTGACGGCGGCGATTTCCGTCTATGCTGTGGCCGACTACGGTCGTGGGGCTTGGAGCAAGCGATGAAACCAATGACAACGCTGTGGGTGCTCGTTTTCGTGACGCTTGGGGTGGTTCCGCCCCTGAGCGGACAGGAGACCGGGTTGGATGACAGCGGTAGGCCGTGGGCCAAATTGGGTCTATATACGCTGGGACTTCGAGGCGGTTTCGACCTCGAGGGCGATGGCCAGGCCCTGGCTGGCGGCTCGATGGACGTGGGATACCTCTATTCGGAGCGACTGCGGTTCCGGTTGGTTGGTGAACTTGGTTTTGCTCCTAGTCCCAACTCATACGTCGGGAGCTTCGAGTTGGTGTATCGCTTTACTGCTGACTCCAATATCGCCATTCCCTACATCGGTTCGGGTATCGCCTTGGCCGGCAACGAACTTTGTGGGACCTTTCCGGGATGCCCCGCGGTGTGGTGGCAGTTTGTCTTGGGCTTCGAACTCCGATTGAACGATCAGATGAATTGGCTCATCGAATACCACCCGCAGAACGCGCTGCAACGCCATCGAATCCTCGTGGGGATCGTCATGCGGGGAGGAGGGTTCTAGATGCGACAGACGGTTGCTTCCAACAGGCGTACCGTGAAGATGGAGTGGCTGGGCGAAGGTATGAGGTTTAGAGCTGCCGGAACGGAGCCCGAAAGCCCTTCCATTGTGGTTGATGGCGATTCCGAGGAAGGGCCGAGCCCCATGCTGGCGCTACTGATGGCCGCCGGCGGATGTTCCGGTGCGGACGTCGTCCACATTTTGAAGAAGATGCGGCAGCTGCCCACCACGCTGGAGATTACGGTCTCAGGTATACGTCGGGAAGAAGAACCTCGACGATTCACGGATATTCACATGACGTTTCGCGTGAGTGGCGACGGCCTGGACCGGGAGAAAATCGAGCATGCAGTGTCCTTGTCGATCGAGAAATATTGCTCGGTCATCCATTCATTGGCGCCGGACGTCGCGGTAGGGTACGACATCGAGCTTGTGTAGCCCGTGGCTCAGCGTGGCCATTCTGATCGTGGCTGCCCCAGCAGTCGACGCTCAGTCGACGCTCGAACTCCAAGTGCAGGGTGTCGGGGTTGTGACCGGCGCCCAGTTCTACGGTGGTGGATTGGGTGCGGCCCTAAGGCCCGCCGGCCACCTTCGCATCGGGCTCACAGCCAATATCGGTGACCGCGAGGGGACCCTTGGTGGACGGGGGGCACTCCAGGTAACCTATCATCTGGAACCATTCCGGCGGCGCGGCCTGACACCATACGCCGGTGGCGGTGTCTCTCTGCTCGTGGCCTCGGACACTCGCGAGTACTTGGTCCTGCTTTTCGGTGTCGAGAGTGGTCCCTTTTCTCCCCGTGGATGGTTCGTGGAGGCGGGGATCACCGGTGGGGTGTTCGTTTCGGCGGGTGTCCGGCTCCGCTGGCGATAGCGGCTTTCTAGGCCGGGGAACTCACTTCGGAGTCACGCTGAATCACGGGTTGTACGTATCGCTCGCCCAGATTCCGAATCTCGGCGAGTTGTTGCGTGTTGAGCGTCGAATAGCGTTCTCCCATGTATTCCATGGTATCGTCGAACCACTCGCGCTGATGCTCAGGATTTGCACCCACCACCTCGCAATGCAGAATGTGACTGAACAACTCGTCTCGCGCCTTATCAAATGCCGTCAAACTCGTACTCCTTCCAAATGCCTGTCGGGCAGAATTGTAAATGGGGTCGGCCGGTGGCGCAAACACCTCTTTCCCGACCTTCCTGGTAGATTGTCGGTGGATTTTGTGTCTTGCGACGGCACGATCGGAGGGACATGACTGAGCCAACGTACGATGACTCGCGGGCAAGGCGTTTGGTGGAGCTGCTCCGGGCGCTTGCAGCCCGGATCACGGAGCTGGAAAACGATACGGAACTGCTCACATCGGGACCTGACTTGTTGAGAATGATGGGCGATGCTCGTTCGGAGCTATTTCACTATGAGGTGCGGTCGACGTATGACACGCCCGAGGTGGCAGAGAACCGTCGCATCGTAGAGGAAGCGCAAATCAAGATCGAGAACCTGATGTTCGGTGATGAGCCGTTTGAGCCGGACGACGAGGAGGACGAAAAACCATGGCGCAGTCGGTGAATCTCAAGCCGTTTTATGTAGCGCTCGGCGTCGTTGCCGTTGCGGGTGGTGCATGGATTGTGTCGGCAGCGGGAGGAAAAACCGTCACGATACCGGAGATAGCTACAGGAGCAGCATTTTCTGGGTACACGCTTGGGAGTGACTCAGCTAAGGTCGAGATTATCGAATACGCTGATTTCCAATGTCCTGCTTGTGCCATGTTCACAATCCTGACGTCTCCAGACGTCAGGAGCCGGCTCGTCAACACCGGTCGAGTCCGGTGGACGTTCCGGGACTTCCCACTTCCTATCCATCCGAAGGCCCCGGTGGCGCACCTGGCCGCTGCTTGCGCTGGTGACCAGGGGCAGTTCTGGGCGATGCACGACCAGTTGTTCTACAACCAGGGAGCTTGGGTACAAGGGCGAACGCGGAAACTGGTTGACGGGTACGCCCAAGTGATTGGTCTCGAAATGTCAGAGTTCAAGCAGTGCATGAGTGACCAACGGCACGTCGACCGTATAGCGGCAACCCGAAACGCAGGCCAGCAATTAGGTGTTTCATCCACGCCAAGCTTCATCATTGGCGACCAACTGATCGCCGGATCGATCTCGATCGATAAGTTCATCGAGTTCGTCGAACGCGCTGAGAGGGCCAACGAACAGCAGTGAAGTACCGCATGGCCGTCGCCACCCTGGCTCTTTTCGGGTTTCTGTTGGCGATGTATCTCTGGCTCTGGAAGATCGGGCTTCTCGGCGGGATCGCCTGTGGCACGGGATCTTGCGAAGCCGTCCAGTTTTCCGAGCACGCAGTGATGTTCGGGATTCCTGTCGCGTTTTTCGGGGTGGTGGGGTATCTCGGGCTTCTGATCACCAGTCTGGCGGGGCTCCAACCGGCCTGGATCGATCGCCGTGAACCGGCCATTTTGCTCGCAACGATTTCCGGAGTGGGAGTTGCGTTTTCCGGTTATCTCACCTATTTGGAAGCGGTAGTTATCGAGGCGTGGTGCAGGTGGTGCCTCGTATCCGCTGCGATTATCGGGATGATCTTTTTGACTGCGCTCGCGGAACTCTGGGCGCGCGTTCGGACTGAGGCCCTGTTCACAGGCTCCTCAGCTTAGCGGCGGTCTACCCTCCCGTTTCTTCGTACCGCTGTTTGAGTCCGGCCACGACGGTAGGATCTGCGAGCGTGGTAACGTCACCCAGTGTGCCTCCCGTAGCGATGTCGCGCAGCAAACGCCGCATGATTTTACCGGAGCGGGTTTTCGGTAGGTCAGCGGTGAACAACACGTCGGCCGGCCTGGCGATCGCGCCGATTTTCTTGACAACGTGGTCTTTCAGCTCGGCCTTCAGTTCGTCGGAGCCGGTGAATCCTGCTCGCAGGATCACGAAGCCAACGACGACTTCTCCTTTGACATCGTGAGGGCGGCCTACCACGGCTGCTTCAGCGATGGCTGGATGAGAGACGAGGGCGCTTTCCACCTCCATAGTGCCGATTCGATGTCCGGCGACGCTGAGCACGTCATCTACTCGCCCGAGCAACCAGAAGTACCCGTCCTTGTCGCGTTTCGCCCCGTCCCCAGTGAAATACCTGCCCGGATACTCACTCCAATACTCCGCCTCATAGCGTTCGTCGTCGCCATAGATCGTTCTGAGCATCCCGGGCCACGGCGACGTGAGTACGAGGTATCCGCCGCCCACCTCGACCGTGTTGCCGTTGCTGTCCACCAGGTCTGCTTCGATTCCAGGAAAGGGCACCGTGGCGGACCCGGGCTTGGTCTTGGTCACGCCGGGGAGGGGGGTGAGCATGATGCCACCCGTTTCCGTCTGCCACCACGTATCGACGATGGGGCATCGTTTCCCCCCGATGTGCCGGTGGTACCACATCCATGCTTCGGGATTGATCGGCTCTCCGACTGAGCCGAGGAGCCGCAGGGTCGAGAGATCGTGCTGCTTCGGGTAATTGGGCCCCCATTTCATGAACGCCCGAATCGCGGTAGGCGCCGTGTAGAAGATCGTCACACCGTAGCGCTCTACGACGTCCCATGTTCGGCCCTTGTCGGGCCAGTCGGGTGCCCCCTCGTACATGACGACCGTGGCGCCAATTGCCAAGGGTCCGTACACGACGTAGGTGTGACCGGTCACCCACCCCACGTCGGCCATGCACCAGTAGACATCCTCGTCCTTGAGGTCGAACACCCATCGACAGGTGGCCACGGCTTGCGTCATGTACCCACCGGTCGTGTGCACGATGCCTTTCGGTTTACCGGTCGTGCCGGACGTATAGAGGATGAACAGCAGGTCCTCGGCGTCCATGACGGCAGGTTTGCAATAGGCCGGAGCACTCGCGAGAAGGTCGTGGTACCAGAGGTCCCGTCCAGCCTTCATAGTGACCCCCGATGCTGGCTCGGCGTCCCGCTGGACAACCACTACATGCTCGATCGAGGGAGTGTCGGTGACAGCTTCGTCGACGTTCTTCTTCAGGGGCACCTGCTGGCCCCGGCGATATCCAATATCCGCCGTGATAACAACCTTGGCTCCGGTATCATTGATTCGGTCTTTCAGGGCTTCGGATGAGAACCCGCCGAACACGACCGAGTGCGGAGCGCCGATCCGCGCACAGGCGAGCATGGCGATCGCCGCTTCCGGGATCATGGGGAGATAGATCGCGACGCGATCGCCACGTCTGATACCGAGTTTCTTGAGTGCGGCGGCTAACCGATTCACCTGGCGGTACAGCTCCCAGTAAGTGAGGACTCGGCGGTCGCAGGGTTCGCCCTCCCAGAGGATGGCTACCTTGTTGCGCTTGTCCGTCGCGACATGACGGTCCAGGCAATTGTACGAAGCGTTCAGCTTACCGCCGATGAACCACTTTGCGTGCGGGGGTTTCCAGTCGAGGACCTTGGACCAGGGCTTGAACCAGTGAAGCTGACGGGCGTGTTTGGCCCAATAACTCAGTCGACGCTGCGCGTCGCGGTACACCGTTTTGGTTTTGACGTTTGCTTGCCGCTTGAAGTCCGTGGGGGGGTCGAACGATCGACTTTCTTTGAGGAGAGTGTCGAGTTGTTCGTTCATCTACGCCTCTGAAAAGTTGTCAATGGAAAGGTCAATAGGTGCCGAATAGTGACGTTGGGCCGCCGCGCCCTCAAGGGGTACGGCCGAACCCACTATATTGGGCGCGATCACGCCATGATGACTGATGCGCAAACTCGGGTCCTCTTCATCGATGACGAGCCGGAACTGCAACGGGCGTACGGACGCTAGTTTGGGAGCCGATATGAAGTGGCGTTTGCCGGCACCGGGGCCGAGGTAGTGCTTCGCCTAGTGGGCCTTGATCCCGATTCGATATGCACCTGCCCGACACCGACGGTATCGAGGTTATGTGGCTCATCCGCAATCTGCGTTCTGACATTCCAATCGTGATCACCACTGCCTACCTGAACGTGGAACCCACGGTTGCCATCCTTGGGTTGGGGCACCAAGGGTATTTGCTCAAGCCATTCAGCATGGAAGATCTCGCGCATCTGATCGATGATGCCGCCTGACGTGGGCGTTGTTGCCACCGACGTGGCCTGGCGCGTGGGCTACCGTTGGATTCTCAAGAACATCTCACTGACTGTCGCTGCCGGGACCGTGACGCTGCTTGTTGGGGGCAACGGATCGGGCAAGACGAGTCTGCTGCGTGTCCTGGCCGGCCTAGCGCGGCCAGCGAAGGGGTCGGTGAGTTGCCAAGGTGGGGTTGGGTTCGTCGCCCATCATTCGATGCTGTACGACTCGCTTACGGGGCGAGAGAATCTTGCGTTCATCACCCGGCTCGATGGAGGCCATGCCCCCGCACGCGTCGACGCTCTGCTGAAGCAGATGGGCCTAGAGCGCGCAGCCGACCAGCGTATGGGGACATACAGTCGCGGCATGACCCAACGGCTGGCGATTGCGAGAGCGCTTCTATCTGATCCGGGCGTGTTGTTACTCGACGAGCCCTTGACCGGTCTCGACGAGGCCGCGGCGCAAATCGTCGTCGAGGTGATCAAACAGCGAAGGCAGGACGGCCATGCCATCATTGTCGCATCGCACCAACTGGTGGAATTAATGGAATGCGCGACGGATATCGGATTTCTAGTGTCCGGGAAGTTGGCAGCGTGGGAACCGGTGAATGGTCGCGATGCGGGTGCCGTCATGCAGCGGCTTCGGGATCTGGTGGCAGATGGCTAACGGATTCTTTGCGGTCGCAGGCGCGATTGCCATAAAAGACCTCGCGGTAGAGTGGCGTACCAAGACGGCACTCGTATCGTCACTGGTGTTTGCCATTCTGGTCCTGGCGATCCTGTACTTTGCGCGAGATGCCACGGCGGTGTCCGCGTTCGAGGTTGCGCCCGGCGTTCTGTGGGTGACGTTCACGTTCGCCGGTATGCTGGGGCTGAACCGCGCGTTCCTCCTCGAGCGAGAGAATCACGCTCTCGATGGGCTACGTCTTACCAGTGCGACACCCCACGCGATCTTTCTCGGGAAGATGATCGGCAACGCGGTATTCGTCGGCTTGGTGCAGCTCGTGTCCCTCCCGCTCTTCATCCTGTTCTATAATGTTCCCATCTGGAACCGGCTCCCCGTACTGGTGCTCGTGATGGCGATGGCCACTCTGGCATTCGTTTCGGTGGGGACACTCCTGAGTGCGATGGTCGTCCGCACCCGATTCTCGGAAGTCATGCTTCCAGTGCTCCTCTTGCCGTTTCTCGTTCCACCTATCGTAAGTGCGGTACAGGTGACATGGCGGATCCTCGCCGACCGGCCCATGGCGGAGATGACGGGGTGGTTGAGCCTGCTAGGGGCCTTTGATGTAATTTTCTTCATACTCTCTATCATGCTTTTCGAAGCTATTATTACCGAATGAACCGACGGGAAAGTGCGCTGACGACCGCCAGAAGGGGTTCCATCATTACGGTGCTGGCGTTGGCTGGGTTTGCCGGCGTGTATGTCCGGGCCTTGATGTTCACGCCGATCGAGCGGTTCCAAGGTCCCGCGCAGAAGATTCTCTATGTACATGCTCCGATTGCGCTTACGACGCTGTTCGCCTTTGGAGTCACTGGGCTCTTGAGCCTGTTGTACCTGATTCTCAAGGATCGCCGACTCGACCATCTCGCGGCTTCGTCGGCGGAAGTCGGGGTGGTGCTCTCGATCGCGATGCTCATCACGGGTCCGATCTGGGGGAAGCCGATCTGGGGGACATGGTGGACGTGGGATGCGCGCCTGACTTCAACGCTCTTCCTGTTCCTCTTATTCGTGGGGTACTTGGTCTTGCGGGACGCGCTCACGGACTTCGAGATGCGGGCGCGTTTTTCGGCGGTGCTCGGCGTTCTGGCCTTGGCGCTCGTGCCGTTCATTCACATGACGGTGTATTGGTTCCGAACGCTGCACCCTGAACCAGTGTTGCTGAAGCCCGGTACTCCGTCGATGCCGGGCGCCATGTTGGTGACACTGCTGTCATCGATGGCGGTCGTCATCACGTTGTATGTCGGGTTCCTGATGCAGCGCTACGCCTTGTCAGTGCTCGAGGACGTGCGGGAGGAGGAGGCAGCTCTTGAACTATCCTGATAACGGCGCCTATATGGTTGCAGCATACATTGTCGCGGCGGTGGTGGTGATAGGGTATGCGGTTATCCTGATGTATCGTCTGCGTAAGCTCCGGTAACGCGCGTCGCCCGTGCGCCCACTCCGTATTGGAACTCGGGGGAGTGCACTTGCCCGTTGGCAAGCGGAGCACGTGCGCGACCTCCTCGAAGCACACCAATGCCGCTCCGAGATCGTGATCATCATGACCAGCGGTGATCGCGGGCAACGCACGCCGACGGCCGAGATGACCGGTAAGGCGCTCTTCACCAAGGAAATCGAAGATGCGCTCTTGGCTGGCGACATCGATCTCGCGGTTCACTCGCTCAAGGATATGTCGATCGTCATGCCGGAAGGCTTGGTTCTCGCGGCGGTGCCGGCGCGGGAGGACCCACGAGACGCTGTCGTGACTCGAGACGGAACCGACTTTGACGCTCTGGTCGCTGGGTCCAGCATGGGCACCGCCAGCGTGCGGCGAACATCTGCTGTCAAGGCGCTGCGGCCCGATCTGGAGGTCAAGACGATACGCGGGAATGTTCCAACCCGTCTGCAACGGGTGGCAGATGGTGATGTAGACGCCGTGATCTTGGCGATGGCCGGGCTGCGGCGACTTGGCTTGGACTCCGGTGCTCGACCCATCGACCCAGACAGACTCGTGCCGGCACCGGGACAAGGCGCGTTGGGCATCCAGGCCCGTACCGACGATGCCGAGGTTCTTGGGGCGGTTCGAAACATCGACGACGTGGAAACGCATACGGCCGTGCGCGCCGAACGCGCCGCGCTCCACGGGCTAGAGTCCGGGTGCGCGGTGCCGATTGGTGCGCACTGTCGAAGGGGGGAGTTGACGGTCGCCGTATATGCCGTTGACGGATCTCGGACGTTGCGGGCCACCGTACGGATCGATGCTGCCGCTCCCGAACGTGGAGGCCGCGCCGCAGCGACGGAGCTAGCTCAGCAGGGGGCGGGCGAGTTGATCCAGGCGGCACTGGATGCCGCAGTGGGCCGGGGGGTGGGGTGAGTGGTTTTCCTGAAGTCCGCATGCGTCGATTCCGTCGAACGGCAGGCCTACGCCGTCTGGTGCGTGAAACTGCGCTCCATGCGTCGCAACTCATCTGGCCGCTGTTCATCAAGACATCCGGCTCGGTGTCTCCTGTCGAGTCGATGCCGGGCGTACACCGACATCCACTGGATTTGGTAAGTGACCTCGCGAGGTTGGCTGCCACCCGGGGCTTGGGCGGAGTACTGCTGTTCGGACTCCCCGACGAGAAAGATGAAGCTGGGAGTGGAGCGTATGACGACGGCGGGGTTGTGCAAGAAGCGATTCGACGCATGAAGGAAGCCGAGCCCGACCTGAACGTCATCACGGATGTCTGTTTGTGTGCCTATACCTCGCATGGCCACTGCGGGGTCTTGACCGAGGGAATCGTGGACAACGACCAGACCTTGGATCTGTTGGCCAGGACGGCGGTGTCTCATGCGAAGGCGGGTGCGGACATTGTCGCGCCGAGCGACATGATGGATGGTAGGGTTGGGGCGATACGAGCAGCGCTCGATGATCATGCATTCGGACTCCTCCCGATCATGTCGTACGCGGCGAAGTACGCGTCGGCGTTCTACGGGCCGTTTCGTGAAGCTGCCGACAGTTCGCCGGAGCATGGTGACCGTCGGGGCTATCAGATGGATCCCGCCAATGTTGAAGAGGCGATGCGCGAAATCGCGCTTGATTTGGACGAAGGTGCCGACATAATAATGGTGAAACCCGGCTTGCCATACCTCGACGTCATTCAACGGGCCAAAGAAATGTTTGGCGGGCCGTTGGCGGCGTATCAAGTGAGCGGCGAGTACGCGATGATCAAGTTGGCGGGAACAGCGGGTGCGATCGACGAACGGCTGGCGATGAGAGAATCAATTATCGCGTTGAGGCGCGCCGGCGCGGACATCGTGATCAGTTACGATGCCATTTTGTTGAGCGAAGAGTTGGAAGCCGGTGCTTTCGACCGCTAACCCATAAAACCAGTTGACAGAAATGTCAGGAGTCCGGCCACCAAAGCGCCGACGCCGCTGCCGATAACATTGACCATGTCGTTGGAAAGCCGAGCCTTCTCTAGATGTACCGCTCCGGCCAACGAATCCGCAAACACGCCGACCAATCCACCGAGGGCTCCGGCAAAGGCGACGGGCCAGGGTTGGTCGAGTAGCATTGCTGCCAATCCCATCAAGGCCGCTCCAAATGCGCCTCCCGACGAGCCCAACCAGGTAACGCCGCCCGACGTCCCCGGTGTCACGATTTGGCCTGTCGTGAGCAGCCGTGGGTAAATCCGCGACCGGCCACCGATCTCCGTAGCCCACGTATCGGCTTGCGCGGCCGCGAGGGCCCCGATCATGATCGGCCACCCAACCGGGTATCCCAGTGCCACTACCGTCGCGCCAACAGCGGCCCAGGCGCTATTGGCGGCTACCTGCATCGCCGTCCTTCCGCCAGACTGCGTGGGGCGTGAACGACCAAACGTGAGGAGCGAGCCGGTCACGAAGAAGAGGGTAAGCAAAAGGCCGCCTGTGAGCCCAGTGCCGAGCAGGATGATCGATCCAATGAAGAGGGCGGTTATGGCACCGGATGATGTGAGCCAATTCATTGCACGTCCCGCTACCGCGAGGCCGATTGCAATACCCACTCCAAGAACTGGGGGCAGTGGCGATAGGCCTAAGAGTCGTCCTGTGGAAAGAGCATCTCTTCGAGAATGCGCTTCTTCAACTCTTCGGGAGCGTTCCTGGTGCGAGTCCGTGCTTCGAGAAACCGAATATAGGTGGTCTCGAAGCTCGATAGTGCCGTGCAGGGTGCGCAGTCTTGCAGATGCGCCTTGACCTCGTCGGAACGCTCGGTAGTGAGTTCGCCGTCGAGGTATTCATACAGGCGTTCCATAACCTCCGCACAGTCGATGGCCCCTGGTCGGTCAGTCACTCTGCCGCCTCACGTTTCTTGATATAGCCCATCTCGACGGCGTAGTCGTAGAGCTGTGCCTGTAGCGCCTGCCGGGCCCGAAACAACCGTGACTTGACCGTACCAACCGGAACTTCGGTAATCTTCGCAATCTCGGCATACGGGAGTCCCTCGACGTCGCTGAGCACTAACGTTTCTCGGAACTCTTCGGGTAGCGCGTCTATCGCGCGAAGAACCTCATCGTCCACGATGTCGTCGAAAAACCGGCCTTCCGGGTCGACCTCCTGCACATCGCGAAACACGGTGAACGATTCTACCTCCGTGACATCCACGGTCGGACCCATACGGCGAGTGCGACGATACTCGTTGATGAACGTGTTTCGCAGGATCGTGAGTAGCCACGCACGGGCGTTGGTACCCTCCCGATATTGCGACCAAGCTCGATACGCCTTCAGCATCGTCTCCTGCGTGAGATCTTCGGCTTGGGTCTCGTTTCCACTGAGGCGGAGCGCGACCCGATAAACCGCGTCGAGGTGCGGGAGGGCTTCCTCCTCGAACGAGCGTTGTTTGTGGTCACTCATGCAACCGAACGATGCTCCCTCCCACACCTATTCGCAACACCTGGTCGTGTCGTCGTTGCCCCACTAACTTGCCCCGCCACGGACCATTGCTGGAGTCCCATACGAACATGCATTCTCTGGTCGCGCTGTCCCTTCTCGAATCCATGCGCGAAATCGACTTGCCATCGGAAGACGACCCTGTTGAGTACGAGAACGAGGTTGGCGCCCGGCGGTTGGGTGCCAACAAGACGATCGCCGATCAAATCGAACGGTATCGAGCGTTGGTAAACAAGGACGGGACCGTTTCTGATGAGGAAATACTGAGTATCATGCGGTTGTGCGGGCGGCGACCGGATTCGGGACTCGTGTTTAGCGAAGCGGGGCGGTGGGCGGCGGCGCTCGCAGTCGAGGGAACGTCGCGACGCGTCCGGGTCGGGTTGAAAGTTTTGCCGGGCGGACTCCGCGACGGATTGGGGTGGTCTGTGACCCGGCGACTGGCCCTCAACGTATTCGGCATCGTGCTTTTGCAGGAAAACGGGCACGCAACGGCTCATCCCTCAGGAAGTTCGTTTGGAGCCGAGGCGACAGCGGATGGGAGTGCCTGCGAGTTTTTCGGGTCCGGGGTGGCGGCACTACTGCGAGCGTTTACGGATTTCGAGGGCGCCGTGACGCATGACGAATGCGTGGCTCGGAACGACCCACGTTGCGTCTGGCGCACTCACCTGGCCTCACAAGGGCAAGGGGAATGACTGCACTTGCATCGGTAAACCTGGAACGGTTGGGCGAGGTGCTGCGGGACCGTGGCTTGGATGGGTGGTTGGTGTATGACTTCCATGGTCTGAATCCATTGACGGGTCGATTGCTCGGTCCCACTGGCATGTTGACCCGCCGCTTGTTCCTCTGGCTTCCGGCCGAGGGTGCTCCCCGGCTCATTATCCACAACATCGATCGGATTGCCGGGCGTGAATTTCCCGGTGAAGTCACGATCTATACGACATGGCAAGAGCTTCACCGGCATTTGGGAGAGTTGGTCAAGGGGCGGCGGGTAGCGATGGAAATCTCGCCGGAAAATGCCGTTCCCTATCTGGACCGGGTTCCCTCTGGTGTTGTCGAGCTGTTGACCAACTTCGGTGCCACCGTGGTGCCTTCAGATACTTTGGTGACCAACTTCGCGGCGCGGTGGTCGGCCGCGGAGCTGGCCGAGCATCGGCGTACCGCAGAGACAATCGCGGACATCGCTCGACAAACGCTCGCCCGGGTCGTGGGGCAGCCGGGCAAAGCGAATGAGTTCGATGTCCAGCGTGATGTGCTGGAGGCCTTCGGGAGGGCGGGACTCGAAACGGAAGATCCTCCGATTGTGGCCTTTCAAGCACACGCCGCCGATCCGCACTACTTCCCCACGACGGCCTCGTCGAGGACGTTGGAGGCCGACCAGGTGGTTTTGCTCGATTTGTGGGCGCGCCCGTCGGTCCATTCCGTTTGGGCCGATCAAACGTGGATGGGGTTCTCGGGTGCCGCCCCGCCGGAAAAGGTGATAACCGTGTGGGAGACCGTGCGAGGTGCACGCGACGTGGCGATCGATACTCTCCGCGGTGCCCTGAAGGCCGGGAACGCCATTACCGGTGCCGCTTTGGACCGCGCGGCACGAGACGTCATCGACGAGGCGGGCTACGGGGCGGCTTTCGTACATCGAACGGGACATTCGATTGATTCGGACCTTCACGGATCAGGCCCACATCTCGATGATTTTGAAACCCATGATGTACGGGAACTGCTGCCGGGGATCGCGTTTTCGGTCGAGCCGGGGATTTACCTGGAGGGTGAATTCGGAGTGCGAAGCGAGATCAATATCCATCTTGGAGAAGGCGACGCCGAGGTGACCCCGGCGTCGCCGCAAGTGGATCTCATTCTGCCGGCGGGATAGTGGGAATAGCCGGACATCCCTTTATCCCGCCATTCTAACTTCAGAGAATGAACCCGAAAATCAAGAACAGTACCGTTGCCCCAGCGGCTGCCGTGAGCGCGTAAGGCAGCTGCGTTCGAACGTGATCGATGTGATCGGTGGCCGAAGCCATCGACGCAACGATCGTGGAATCGGAGATCGGCGAACAATGGTCGCCAAAAATGCCGCCTCCCAAGGCCGCTGCGATGGTGAGTCCTCCATGGAGCCCAAGAATCTCGATCATTGGAATGACGATCGGGATCATGATGCCAAAGGTGCCCCACGAGGTACCGGTCGAAAACGCGATGAAGCACGCGAGCAGGAAGACCAATGCCGGAATGAGGCCGGTGTGGATGCTCGCTTCCGCGGCTTGCGCGATGAAAACACCGGTACCGAGCGCGCGGGTTGTGGCACCGATCGTGAACGCAAGTGACAACACGATGACCAAGGGCACCAGGCCTTGAATGCCTTTGACTAGCTGTTCGGTCGTCTCCTGAAAATCCAATATCCCCTGGATCTTGTAGGACACGGCGCCTGTGAACAGGCCGCCGACGACACCCCAGAGCACCGCGACCGACCCACTACCTTCGGCAATCGCGTCGAGGACGTTCCCGGTTGCACCTTGGGCCTCCAGCGCATGTTGCCCAGAGATATACAAGACGATCGGAACGATGCCGATCATGACCGCGATCGGAACGATCATGTTATGGGCTCGCTGAGCAACACCTTCCTTTGCGTGCGCCATGGCTACGTCGTCGGCCACCATCGGACGGGCTCCGTCTCGCAGGAGTTTGCCTTCTTCGGAAACTCGCCGCTCCGCCTCGCGCATCGGGCCGAAGTCCCACTGCGTCGCGATCAGTACCAACGCGAGTATGATGGCTAGGAGCGAGTAGAAATTGAACACGACACTCGACATCAGGAGTGGTAACGGCTTCGCGACGCCCTCGGCGGCCAACAAGGTGATGACGTAGGCACCCCAAGCGTTCAGAGGAAGCAGGCTACCAACGAGAATGCACTTCGGAGCGCAGGTCGCGTCGATGATGTAGCTCAATTTCTCACGTGAGATGCGACTCTTGTCGAAGAGGGGACGCGCGACCGATCCCGAAACGAGCAGTCCGAAGTTGCTCTCGAGAAAGACCGCCATGCTGACGGCGACGGTCATCATGCTGACCGATCGTTTCGATCTCGTGAGTCCCAGCCCATCCACCCACTTCACGAACCCGTTCATTCCCCCGGACGCCTGCGTGAACGTGATCATGGCGCCAATCAACGCCGAAAAGAGCAGCACGCGGGCGTTGTCGGCATCCGTCACGGATTCGAGGAATTGGTCCATTGAGCGAATGAGTCCCAGCAGAGGGTTCCCATCGCTCATGATGGTCCAACCGAGCCAGATGAACAGACCCAGCGAGAGGTAGACCTGCTTGGTCTTGATCGCGAGCCCTATGGCCACGATCGGGGGGAGTACCGAGATCCAGCCGTAAGTATCCATAGGCGAACAGTTTACAATGTTCGTAACAGCTATGCTGTGAAACGACATCCAGTTACGTTGCGGCCCGGTGATGGGCTTATTACGTTTCTACCACGCGCAGCGAACGGCGATTTCCACAATTGAGCCCCTTTGGATGGTAAGTAGTCACTGATGTCCCTCCCACTTCCGGTTCTCGAGGAAGTCAACACTGAGCCGGAGGCGATTATTCGCCTCCAGCAGCAGATTCGCGATCTTGCCGCAAAGAGGCATGCGGTCATCCTGGCGCATAACTACCAGCGTTCGGAAGTGCAGGATGTAGCCGATTTTGTGGGCGATTCGCTCGGTCTGTCCCGTCATGCGGAATCTACGGAATCAGACGTCATCGTCTTTTGCGGCGTGCATTTCATGGCGGAGACGGCGGCGATCATCTCGCCCGAGAAGCGAGTGCTCCTGCCGGATCTCCGCGCCGGGTGTTCGCTGGCCGCGTCGATCACCGCCGAAGACGTTCGCAACTGGCGCGCCGAATTCCCGGACTACGTGGCCGTCGGGTACGTCAACACGACGGCCGAAGTGAAGGCTGAGCTGGACTATTGCTGCACCAGTGGCAACGTGCTGGCGGTGATCGATGCCATCCCCGAGGACAAGGGAATTCTGTTCCTGCCGGATTTCTTCCTTGGCGCCCACATCAGGCGCCAACGTCCGAACCGGACACTCGAAATTTGGATGGGCGAGTGCCACGTGCACAAAGAGATCAATGCTCGGACGGTCAATGCCAAGCGCGCCCAGTATCCCGATGCGGAGGTGTTGGTGCACCCTGAGTGCGGGTGTGCCGGACAGGTGATCTACTCGGCCGGACTCGGCGACATTGAGGCGAAGGGCCTGCATATCGCATCGACCGAAGGCATGATCCGGCTAGCCAAGGAACGGCCGGCCCAAACCTTCATAGTGGCCACCGAAGTGGGGATCCTCCATCGGATGCGACAAATGGCACCCGAAAAGAATTTCTTGCCGGCCGATCCGGAAGCCGTGTGCAACTACATGAAGACGATTACGCTCGATAACCTCCGTGAGGCCCTCCGCGAGGACCAGTTCCACGTGTCGGTGCCTCCAGAGACGGCCGCGCGGGCACGATCGGCGCTGGATCACATGATCCAGTTGGGCTGACGGGCCCACCCCTTGGACGCGTGACCACACGCGATCCTCTTTTCTCAATCACCGCCGATGCTAAGCGCGTCGCTCGAATCGCGATCGCTGAAGATGGCGACCGCGATGTAACGAGCGATGCGCTGTCGACCCATGCGAACGTGTGTGGACTCGTGGTCGTCAAAGAACCCGCTGTGGTTGCCGGCTTGACCTACGCGACTGCGGTCTGCGACCAACTCGAGTGTCGCTCGGCATGGAAGGTCGTAGACGGGGCCATGGTAGGGGCGCAGACACCCATTGGTACGCTAAGTGGGTCACTGAGCGCAGTGCTCCGGGCCGAACGCCCGATGTTGAATCTCCTGCAGCGTGCAACGGGCATCGCGACCACAACGCGGACCTACGTCGATGCGTTGGCCGGGACAGGGTGCACAGTGCTGCACACTCGGAAAACCGCACCAGGGCTGCGATTGTTGGACGTTCAGGCAGTGATGGCAGGCGGGGGCGGTCAGCATCGCCTCGGGCTCGATCGGGAACTGATGGTAAAGGACAACCATTGGGCGGCGCTGGCGGTTACCGGTGGATCGTTGCGCGACATGGTAACGTCCGCGATTGCCCATGGGGTGAAAGTCATCCATGTGGAAGTCGAGAACACCGCTCAAATTCGCGAAGCGATAGAGGTGGGTGCTACCCGATTGCTCATCGACAATCGAACCCCTGAAGTGTTCCGGGAGTTGGCCAAGCTCGCCAAGGAACTGGACGACGGTGTGGAGGTCGAGGCAACAGGAAACGTGACGCTCAATGTCGTGCGCGAATATGCGGAGGGAGGCGCCCAGTTCGTTTCGGTTGGTGCCCTCACTCACTCGGTAAGAGCCGCCGATATTGGCGTAGAGTTCGAACTGTCGAGCTAGGGGCGGACCATAGCGCGTCGCCCAAGGTATGCGGCGCCGAAGCCGACGCTTGAAAGCGCGAGGCCCAGAGTCACTGGGTTGAGGAAACTTCCCGGAACACTTTCCAACAACAACTCTGCTGCGATCAACGCGGTCGTTCCAGCCCCGATGGCGCACAGAGCCTCGGGTACACCCGGCCGGCGGCTGAAGAGCCCCACGATAACTGGGATCGTCAGCGCCACCGTGAGCATCGAATAGAACACTGTAAGTGAGCCGATTACCGTCGGAGGAAGTAATAGGGCCAAGCCGGTGGCTGCCGCGCCTCCGGCCACTGCCGCGGTTCGGGTAACGCGTAACGTTTGTTGGTCCGTTGCGGAGGGGTTCAGGAAGCGCCGATAGAGATCTTTCGAAAGAGAGGTGGACAGCATGAACAACACCGCGTCCGCCGAACTCATTTCGGCGGAGAGGATTGCTGCCAAGGTGAGTATTCCGATGGCAGGCGGAAGGCCGGCCATGAGTATTGTCGGGAGGGCCATCTCGGGTGATGGGAGCGCGGGATCGTACCCGTGGGCGAGGATGCCGAGAACCGGGGGTATGGCCGCAAAGGCCATCAAAGCCAAGCCTGCGGCGGTCAGTCCGATGCGGATCGATCGTTCATCTCGAGCGCCATAGACTTTCTGAAGCAGTCCGGGGGAGATGATGAACGCCGGGCCGAGAAGTGCGAGGTACACGATTCCGGATCCACCACCGCCCCAAAAACTAGTGAAACTGTCATGCGCCGGAGCGTTCGCGAGCATTCCCGCCCACCCCCCGGCGTCAGACATTAACAACGGAAGGGCCAGCGCAAAGCCAGCTCCCATCACGACGAGCTGCACTAAATTGACCCACGCTGAAGTGAGCAATCCGCCGGCTGCGAAGTAGGTAGTCGTTACCAACCCACCGATAAGGCACCCGAGCGGCATCGGTACGCCGGCGACGACGTTGAGAATCCACGCAATGCCAATGAGTTGGCCTGAGAGAATAGCGAGCGTGACCCACCACA
>SMVA01234581.1_pt1 | contig 24576 bp, 18 predicted proteins | sample 2456451 | NCBI WGS metagenome assembly SMVA01 (sample SAMN11095933, study PRJNA526329) | marine sediment metagenome | biome: Marine sediment; feature: Surficial sediment; material: Deep marine sediment; isolation source: Hadal surficial sediment | place: Pacific Ocean | collected 2014-05 | depth... | reverse complement strand
CCACGCTGGGGTTTTCGCCGGGGGGCGGCACAATACTGCGGTCAAAATCGTCGATGGCACGGCGGTATTCCAGGTCTGCGTCATTCGTCGCTGTGTACTCCGGCAGCGTTCGTTCGTAACGCGACCATGTGTCTTCGCCCGCGATCTGATCTAGCTGGCCATGCGGCACGGTGCTCATGATCACGGCCGGCTTGCCGACGATGTATTGCTTGTACACACGCATTACGTCTTCTTCGGTGACATTTTCGTAGCGCGCGATATCTTCGGTAATGTAATTGGGATTACGCTCGTACGTCTGATTAGTAGCCAGCTGCGACACTTTACCAGCGACACTTTCCAGGCGGTAGATCATGGCGGAAACAATACTCATCTTTACACGAATCAAATCATCTTCATTTACGCCGCGGCCCTCAAACTCGGCCAGTGAGCTGCGTATAATTTCCTCAAGATCTGCCAATGTCTTGCCCATGGCTGGGTTTGGCAACGCAACGATGGTAAACGTGCACAGCAATTCCTTGCAGCCGTGATTCGATCCTGCCTGTACGGCGAGGCCGTTCTTGACCATATTCTTGTACAGCAAGGACGTTTCGCCCTGACCGAGAATAGACGTTAAAACGTCCAATGGCGCCTCGTCCGGATGATGCAAACTGACGGTTGGGAAAGATATATACAGTAATGGCAGAGAAACCCTGTCTTCCATCGATATATATCGGTTTTTGTCGAGTGTGACAACCGGCTTGAGTGGGATCTCGACCTCGGGTCCCCGTGGGATGGTGCCATAGTATTTGGCTACCCACTCGAGAGCCTGCCCCGGGTCTATGTCGCCGCCCATTGTCAATGTGGCGTTATTCGGTCCGTACCAGCGAAGGAAAAACTTCTTCAGATCGTTAACGTCAACGCGGTCAAGGTCTTCAAGGTAACCAATAACGGACCATGAATAAGGATGACCTTCCGGGTGAAGTGATTCGTCGAGGCGTTCGGATACCAATCCGTAGGGTCGGTTGTCTACTCTTTGCCCCCGCTCGTTCTTAACGGTGTCGCGCTGGATCTCGAACTTTTCCTGTGTCACTGCATCAAGCAGAAACCCCATTCGATCCGCTTCCAGCCAGAGCACTTTTTCCAGCTGATTTGCCGGGACCGTTTCGAAATAATTTGTCCTGTCCGTGCTTGTTCCTCCATTCAAGGTACCGCCGGACTCGGAAACAATTTTGAAATGCTCTTCATCGGCCACGTTTTCGGATCCCTGGAACATCATGTGCTCAAAGAAATGCGCGAAGCCGGATTTGCCGACCTCTTCGCGGCCGGAGCCAACATGGTAGGTAACGTCTACGTGCACCAATGGGTCGGAATGATCTTCATGCAGGATCACGGTGAGACCGTTATCGAGCACGTATTTCGAATAGGGAATGACGAGCTCGTCTGCGGCCTTCCTTTCCACCGACTCCACAAAAGTAACGCCCTCAGGAAGCAGCGACCGGGTGGACGACGATGATTCTGTCGCCGGCTGGCAGCCCGCGATGGCGAACAGCAGGCCGAGCGAAACGAGGGATAATATTGTTTTTTTCATGAAAAATGCAGCCGACGACCGGTCTGCCCTGTCAGGACGATAGACCTAGTTGACCATGAAAACAGCCGAATGTTCAACACCTGTGAGCGGTTCGGTGCCGTCGGCGCCTATGCTGCGTCGCGAACTGCGTGGGCCTCGTTATCAAAGATCATCACACCATCGTCAACCGGGCTTTTTCGCATCATCTGCTTGTCACGATGGTAGTTCTGGGCATTAATCCACGGCTCGTGATCGCCCTGTTTCGGCAATATGTGCATCACCCGCTGCACGTAGCCGGATGAGAAGGCGTCGAGCCACGGTCGTGGCTGCATATTCTTGTCTTTCTCCCGCAGCCTCGGCGTGCATTGCCTGTTTCCCGTTTCATCCATGTGATTGATGAGCCGGCAGACGTACTCGGCATTGAGGTCCGCGCGTAGCGTCCAGGAGGCGTTAATGTAGCCGAAGGTTGACAGCAAATTGGGTACGTCCGAAAACATCATGCCTTTGTAGGTGAACGTATCCGGAAACTCGACCGACTGGCCGTCGACAACTACTTGCATGCCGCCGAGAACAACCAGTTGGAGTCCGGTGGCGGTCACGATGATGTCGGCCTGCAACTTCTCACCGGAGGCCAGCTTGATGCCGTTCTCTGTGAAAGTATCAATCTGGTCGGTAACAACAGACGCTTTGCCAGATCGAATCGATTTGAACAGGTCACCATTCGGGATCAGGCAAAGACGCTGGTCCCAGGGATTGTAGCTGGGCGTGAAATGCTTCTCGACGTCGTAATCCGGTCCAAGATCCCTGCGTACCCATTTGAGCAATTTTTCTTTGACCTTGTCCGGTCTGGTTCGGGTCCGATGATAAACAAACTGCTGCATCCGCGTATTCTTGAAGCGGGTAATGGCGTAAGCGATTTTTTCCGGAAGGATCTTCCGCAGAAAGTTCGCGATTACATCTACATCGGGAAGCGAGATGATGTAAGTGGGCGAACGCTGCAGCATCACTACATGTTTTGCCGTATTGGCCATCGCGGGTAATAGCGTTACTGCCGTCGCGCCGGAGCCAATAATAACGACGGTTTTATTCTCGTAGTTGAGATCTTCGGGCCATTTCTGCGGATGCACGATTTCGCCATGGAAATTTTCGCTGCCCGCAAATTCCGGCGTATAGCCGCCCTCATAACTGTAATAGCCAGCGCACATTTCAAGAAAATTGCAGCGGATGTAGATAGTCTCGCCTGTATCTGCGCGTTCGACCTCAACAGTCCATTCGGCATCCGCTGTGGACCAACTCGCTTTTTTGACGCTGTGTCCGTAACGAATATGTTTGTCTATATTATTTTCTGCAGCCGTTTCTTCGATGTAACTCAAAATTGCGGGGCCATCGGCAATAGACTTTTCGGCGCGCCACGGCTTGAAGTTATAGCCTAGCGTGTGCATATCGCTGTCCGATCGGATGCCCGGATAACGAAACAGGTCCCAGGTGCCGCCCATCACGTCACGCCCTTCCAAAATGGCGTAGGACTTGCCGGGGCATTTTTGTTGCAAATACCATGCGGCGCCAATGCCGGAAAGTCCGGCGCCAACGATCAATACGTCGAGATATTCGATAGGTGCGTCGCTACTCGTTAACGAGTGGTCTGGTGTTCGTCTGTTGTTCAAGAGCCACCTGATTTGTATTCTTGATATGTGTCAGCTGTAAGACTACCGTAAGTATACGCTCGGCAGGACGCCGATAATAAAAATAACCCCGAGGGAAACATGTTGAAAATTACCACTACGCTGCTGCTGATGTTTGCGTCTGCGGCTCTGGCCGAAAACGAGTTTGTCAACACGGACATTTTTGAACTTGAAGTGGCCGCGGATCCGCAAATATCGCCAGACGGTTCCCGTATCGCTTATTTGCGGCAGTCGATGGATATTATGACCGATCGACCCGTCTCAAATATCTGGGTGATCGATGTGGATGGTGACAATCACCGGCCGCTTCTCTCGGAGGCACGAAGTTTCTTAAGCCCGCGTTGGTCACCAAACGGCGACAGGCTGGCCTATGTCTCGACGGTTCCTGGGCGCGGCGCGCAAATACACGTTCGCTGGATGGATACCGGCCAAACGGCCGTCTTGAGTAATGTGCGTGAAGGTCCTGCTTCGCTGACATGGTCACCCGATGGCAAACAGATCGCCTTCGAGATGTTTGTTAGCAGCGAGTCCTCGGCACTGGCATCTCCGCCCGCCGCTCCCGAGGGTGCGGAATGGGCGCCCCCGGTGAATGTTATTGAGCGTATGAATTACAGTAGTGATAGCGGCGGCTATCTGGAAACCGGCAACGCGCATTTGTTTGTCATATCTGCAGAAGGCGGAACACCCCGGCAGTTAACCAGCGACGATTACGATCACGAAGGGCCATTGGCATGGGCACCGGATGGCAAGACCATCGTATTTGCCGCCAACCGGCAGCCGGAGTGGGAACACGATCCGATGGAGGCGGAGTTGTGGTCCGTAAATGTTTCGACTGGCGCGTTACAACAGTTGACCGATCGAAATGGCCCGGATTTTTCTCCGGCGATATCTCCCGACGGAAAAAAGATCGCCTACCTTGGATTCGATGATCAAATGATGGGTTTTCATACAGCCGAAGTCTATGTGATGGACGTTGACGACGGCTCTGTTCGAACATTAACAGCTGATTTCGATCGAAGCATAGAAGACGTTCAATGGGCAGGAAATTCCAGAGACCTGTACATCCAATACGATGACCACGGCCGACGACATATCGCGACGCTTTCGTCCAATGGCAAGATTTCGTCTGTGGCTGATGATGTTGGCGGGACAACTTTAGGGCGACCCTATACCAGTGGCGGATTCTCGGTTGCAAACAACGGCGCCTACGCCTACTCAGCGGGTCGGCCGGATCGACCTGCCGATATTGCTACGGGTCGGGGGAGTAAATCCCCGCAACGATTAACGAGCCTGAATGAAGATCTTTTGGGTCGCAAGATACTGGGTTCTGTCGAAGAAATAAGCTGGAAGTCATCATTCGACGATTTGCAAATTCAGGGTTGGCTGGTCACACCACCTGATTTCGACGCGAGTAAAAAGTATCCGCTCATTCTCGAAATACACGGCGGTCCGTTCGCTGCATATGGCCCGCAGTTTTCAGCAGAAATTCAGTTGTATGCTGCGGCCGGCTACGTCGTGCTGTATACCAACCCACGGGGATCCACGAGTTACGGCAATGACTTCGCCAATGAAATCCACCACAACTACCCGGGGCAGGATTACGATGACCTGATGTCCGGTGTCGATGCTGCCATCGAGCGCGGTTTTATCGACGATGATGCATTGTACGTTACCGGTGGCTCCGGCGGCGGCGTATTGAGTGCCTGGATTGTTGGCAAGACAGATCGATTCCGCGCAGCGGTAGTGGCGAAGCCGGTCATCGACTGGGCCAGTTTTTCGCTGACATCCGACGGTGCGCCTTTCTACTCGATGTACTGGTTTGAGAAGCCATCCTGGGAAGATCCCGAAGCGTATTGGGCGCGATCGCCGTTGTCATTGGTCGGAAATGTAACAACACCGACCGCGCTTCTGACCGGTGAGCAGGACTTCCGCACGCCCATCGGGCAATCGGAACAATATTATCAGGCGCTAAAAATCCGCAAGATCGATACGGCGCTTATTCGAGTGCCGGAGGCAAGTCATGGTATTGCTGCCAGACCTTCTCACCTCATTGCCAAGGTTGACAACATCCTTGCGTGGTTTGAACGTTACAAGAAAGAATAGGGATTAGCTTGACCATTAATCAATTGCCGCGAAAGCGATTTGTCGTTAACATAATCGCGTTTCTGGCAGCGATGCTTGCCGCCGGGTCGATTCACGCGGACGATGAGATCTTTGCCATTCGCAACATTTCGACTCATGGGCGAAATGTTGCGACAGCGCTGGCAGATTTTGATGGTGACCAGCGAACCGATCTCATGGTCGTTCGCATCGACGGAATCCCGCCGGAAGAAACGCGCGTCATCCAGGTTTACCTGCAACAAACAGATGGTTCGTTGCCCGATTTGCCAAGTCATGCTCTGCGTCTGCCACGCTGGAGTGCGTTCTACGACATTGCCGACCTCAAAGACACACCGGGCGACGAGTTGCTGCTGTTGCGTCCCGACGGCGTTACCATTCTGTCGCTGGCAAATGCATCCGCCGAACAGTGGGATTTGCCGGTTCAGGGTCCAAGTACGGTTGGCGTTTCCGACGACGAGCGTGGGCTTGATCGCATTCGTCTTGCTTACTATGAGTTCGGGCCCGAAGCGCTGATCCTGGTGCCACAGATCGGCGTATTGTCGGTGATCACTGCAAACGGTGAGCTTGTCGCCCAGATGGATATTGCGAGACGCGGCAACTATTTCACCGTGCCAGCCTCGGGGCCCATTGCCGTTGAAAGTGGCATTCAAATCTATTTCGATTCGCCCAAGATCACTATTGGAGATGTCAACGGCGATGGTCGGGCCGACATTGTCAGTTCCAGCCGCCACGAGCTACGTGTTTTCCATCAAAACGACCAAGGATCGTTTGCGCGCGAGGCGAGCACCAGCCAATCGCTTGGATTCGTCACGCAACGCGATCATATCCGTGGCTCCGGTGGCGTGGTTACGACGCCACGCGACATCGACGGCGATGGCCTGCTCGATCTCATGATTTCGCATGTTGAAGGAAGTTTTACGGATGCGACCACCAGCACCTATATTTTTCGAAACCGCAACGGTGGCTGGAACCTGGATGATCCGGACGACACTTTTAGAAGTGACGGTGCGTTTGGCTCAGACCTGCTTTTCGATATAGACCAGGACGGTCGGCTCGAACTCGTCCGCCTGCAATTCAAATTCAGCTTGCTGGAGTTCATCGAAATTTTCCTCACCAGCGAGGTCGACTCGCAGCTGACGATTCATCGTCTTGAGCGAGACGGCCACTACAGTGCCAAACCGTGGCTCAAGCGGAAAATAAGCACCGGCATCAGCTTCGACACGTTCCGGTCAAAAGGCTTTATCCCACCGGTGGGCATCGACATCAATGCTGATGGTTATGCGGACCTGCTGACGTCGGCCGACGGCAAGGGCATGGAGGTTTTCCTTGGCGGCGGCGATAAACCGTACGCTCGGCGAACGGCAATGCAGAAGTTTCCAACTGTCGGTGTTATCCAGTTTGCCGACTTCAACGGCGATGGCTTGCTGGATTTCGTTTTGCACAATCCACAGGAAATCGACTCGCCGATTCAGCTTGGCATAAATCTCGGCGTTCTTCCGGCTCGATGATTACGGGCGAGCAAACCGACGAGTTCATCGTCGCTCATGGCTTGCCGGCTGGTTTCGCCAAACTGATAAACGAGTACTACATTCCCCTGGCGACCTGGCTTCATCAAATGAAACGCGCGGACGAGACGCTGTTGATTGGCATAAACGGCGCGCAGGGAACAGGCAAGTCAACACTTGCCTCGTTTCTCAAGGCTGCCCTGAAATCAAAAGCAGACTGGCATGTCGCTGTTTTGTCGATCGACGATTTTTATCTTACAAAATCAGAGCGCGACCGTCTGGCCGATGAAGTACACCCGTTGCTTCGAACACGGGGCGTGCCGGGAACGCATGACATCGAAATGCTTTCGGATTGTATCGATAAGCTTGAAACACTGGATGCCGAATCGACACTGCACTTGCCGCACTTTGATAAAGCAAAAGATGATCGGACCGACAAGTCGGAGTGGCCGTCCACAACAGGACCGATTGACCTGATTATTGTTGAAGGCTGGTGTGTCGGCAGCAGGCCGCAGGAAGCCAGCGAGCTGATCGAACCCATCAATGCTCTGGAGGAAACAGAGGACAGAACCGGCGAGTGGCGTACGTTTGTGAACGAACGTCTGCAAGATGCCTACGCTCAATTATTTGCGCGGCTGGATGCATTGGTGTTTCTACAGGCGCCGGGCTTCTCAGCGATACACCGCTGGCGCTTGATCCAGGAAGAGAAACTGGCGGCGGCCAAGCCTGTGGATTCGAGTGGCATAATGAGCAGCCAGCAGCTAACTCGCTTCATTCAGCATTACGAACGAATTACTAGAAACAACCTGGCTGTCCTGCCGGAATTGGCAGACGTGGTACTTGAATTTAATGACGGTCACGACTGCACTCGCAGTCGCTACAAGCGCGAATCGTCATTATTGAGCGACCAGTCGTAGTCCCTGTATTTCACGTCGTAGTCAATGGCTGACAGCAACTCGTCGCGTTTTTGCGGGTCTGCGACAGTCGCGATGTAAGCGACCGCGCCATGCTCAGTTGGCAGGCCGCGCTTTCTCAATTCACTGACAAAGTCCTTCTTGAACCACTTGAAGATAGTGGATAGATAAATCGTTTTGCTGGCGTGGTCTATGTGTACATTCCTGTCGTCGCTCACGAATTCGAGGGTGGCCTCTTGCAACAACGACTCCAACGCATCTCCGGTCGGCAGTTCGGGGCGCAACACGGGACAACTTTCGCTTGCACAATTCAGAACAAAATGAATGCGCGCGTCTTTGTATGTCGCGCGTATTTTTTGATTCTCGACTGCGAGCAGGCTGTAGGGCTTGCCTCCGAAAACGTATTGCTGGCGATAAAAGAAGCCAAAGCCCTTCACGACTTCAATGGGCGCCTGTACGTCCGTTACGCTTTGCAACGGCCAGTGATCCAGCACGCTCCTGATGACGTATGCGTTGTAGGCGTATAACCAGTAAGCCAACGCATCATTTCGGCTTTCAAATCTGTCGGGTGCATTGTCGGGACTGTATGCGCTAACGGCAGCGAGGTAGGAATCAAGTCGGCGATTGTCGTCGTCGGAATCGTGCCAGGCATCGTAGTCGACTTTGCCCGCATCGTTGACATATGATTTCAGCAAGCCTTCAAACAGCCGGTGCGAAAAGCCATCGGGTGGAAAGTCTTGCGGCACCATCGCGTCAATGGTGTTCAATTGTGGCCGGTCGAGCCGGTACACAATAACGGCAATCAGCACGATCACGAGCACGCTCGCCAGCAAAATTGTCTTCATGTCAGTTGAACTCGCTTTTCGTGGGACTAACAGTTAACGCAGATGTCACGATGTCGCTTGTATGACGCGCCCGCCATAACGAAGAACACAGCCGACATGGAGAATGTCAGAAAGTCGACGCCAGGGCGCGTATAAGATAAATACAGGCCGACGCCCAAAAGGATCAGCCCGAATAAAGCATACGTCGAAACAGTCGCTGGCATTGGCGGCTTGCGGCCTACGCCGAAACTCTCTTTTAGCTTGCCTTCCAGTTGATAATGCTCCTGAATCTCGGCAACGCAGGTCGAACTACAGGCGATTCCCTGACCGGTGTCTTCGGCACAATCGCTGCACGTCGCTTTGCCGCAGTTTTTACACACCGCGACTGCAGGCTGATCAAGGTGGCGGAAACAATTCACTTTTCAAACTCCTCGACGTCGAGCGCGGGATGATGCCTTGGGATGGCGACACGAAACCAGATAAACGGTAACAGTGGATTGGGTAACCAGTACATCCAGCCAAGATTGCGCTCTATCGATCCATTTTCCAAATGCAGGTCCATCCAGACGTAGAGAAACTTGTAAATGCACAGTCCCGGGATGAAGTTTTGCCGGAATCCCCCGGTCTTCAGGTGTTTTCGTGAAATATAGAAATTGCCTTCAAATGGCGTTATGCCCCAGCCAAGCGGGCCCTCGGCCAAAAGCAGACCCGTATCGCGGTGTTTGATGCGGACATGAGTCATTTCCTGATTTCCAGATTATCGAGCGCTCTACGAATCTCTGCGGCCCAATAGGGCGCCAGCCGCTTCGCTATCTGGCGACGACTTAGCTCTTCTCCGTCCAGACCAATTTTAGGTCTCGGCAAATCGCGCAGATCGAATCTGATCACCTGTTGCGTGTCGATGATAAAGACTCCGGGCGTGCCGGTAATGTTGTAAGCGTCCGCAACCGAATCGCCTTCCAGCAGCAGGGTAAAGTCGAATCCTGCCTCATTGATGTAAGTAACCGGATCACCATCCTCCATAATGCTGATTGCAAGAACGCCGATGTCGTTGCCGTATTCCAGCCGTATACTTTGTAAATGTGGCATCAATGCTTTGCAGAAAGGGCACCACGTGGCCCAAAATAGTATTATCTGTGGCTTGTCCCTACTCACTTGTGCCAGTTCGACCGACGATCCTTCCGGCGTATACAACGTCCAGTCAGGCGCAGTATCATCCTTTGCGCAGGCTGTGGCGCTTACAGCAAGCAAGGCAAGTAGTCCTGTTAACAGGAAACGTCTTTTCATAGGTTGAGGCTCGAGGATGGGTTGATTTATGGGTCTCTATACAAAGACCCGATCTCGATAGCAAATATTTCACTCCTATAAAGGTAAAAAATGTCCAAAAGCACATTCAGCGAGAAGTTATTCGGCGGCAATTTGATCGTGAGAATCGCCATTGGTATTGCAGCGGGTATCACGCTGGCACTGGTTTGGCCGGCGGCTGCGAAATCGGCGATGTTGTTTGGCAAGTTGTTCGTCGCAGCATTAAAGGCCGTTGCACCTGTGTTGGTCCTGTTTCTGGTAGCAGCGGCGCTTGCTAAAAAGAGTAATGGCAGCCAGGTGCAGTTGCGGCCAATCGTATTGCTGTATCTGGTCGGTACACTGAGTGCGGCATTTATTGCCGTTGCCATGAGCATGATTTTTCCGACGACATTGATATTGACGATGTCCGACGTTGCCATGGATCCGCCCCAGGGAATCGGCCAGGTCCTGAACGGTCTGTTGTTCAAGCTGGTGGACAACCCGGTCAGTGCAATTATGAACGGCAATTTCATTGGCATTCTGGTGTGGGGTATTGCATTAGGACTTGGCATGCGCCACGCATCCGATGCTTCACGTGAAATGCTGACGGATTTTTCGCATGCAATCACCAGTATTGTTCGAGTGGTCATTCGCCTTGCGCCGCTGGGGATATTCGGTCTGGTTGCCGGTAATCTCGCCGAGTTCGGCTTTTCAGCATTAGCAGGTTATGTTCGCATTCTCACGGTATTGCTGGGTTCAATGGCAATTATCGCTCTCATTTTGAATCCGTTAATCGTATGGGTGAATATCCGGCGCAATCCTTATCCGTTGGTGTTCATGGCGCTTCGCGAAAGCGGCATCACTGCGTTCTTCACGCGCAGCTCGGCGGCCAACATTCCGGTTAATCTTGCGCTTTGTGAAAAGCTTGGTCTGGACGAAGATACCTATGCCGTTTCCATACCACTGGGTGCCACCATCAATATGGCAGGTGCTGCGATTACCATTACGGTACTCACGCTGGCAGCGACTCACACGCTCGGCATTATCGTGGACTTTCCAACCGCGTTGTTGTTGTCCGTTGTCGCCGCGTTGTCCGCATGCGGTGCGTCTGGAGTTGCCGGCGGATCGTTGTTACTGATTCCGCTGGCCTGTGGGCTCTTCGGAATTCCGAATGACATCGCCATGCAGGTCGTTGCCGTGGGTTTTGTTATTAGTGTCCTGCAGGATTCAGCGGAAACCGCACTGAATAGCTCAACGGACGTTATATTTACCGCGGCAATCTGCGAAGCAGACGCGGCCGACTAGGCATGCCAGTGCGGATTGGAGAAATGCCGGTTGTTTAATTGGATTAGCAAGCTGGTCGGGGGACAGTCGGCGGTCGAGTCACGTCGCGATAACCCGGTTCTGGCGGCCAGCGTTCGAAAGTCCGCTGAAATCTACAATACCTTGCCGTTGAATCAGTTCATTGATCACGAACAAAGTGACCTGCTGGCGCGCCAGTTCTATATCGAAATCGATACTGTGTGTAACGCGCGTGACCCGCAGGCGGCAATTCGGCAAAGGCTTGCCGTCACCATGTTGCGATTTGCCATTTACCAGGTGTTGACGATTCCGCCCGAGCCGGAAGCAGATTCAAGCGGGCTTCGAAAATGTGCGGGCATTTCGGGCGAGCTAACGCCGCATATTGCAGTGCTTGCCAGGAAGAACATTGCGCTCCGTTCGGACCTGCATGAGACCGAACACTTTTCAGACGACTCGGACCTGTGGCGTGTTGTACAGACCCAGTACTGGACGGCTTGCTGGTTGCTGGAAACGTTGAATGCGGCTCGAAAGGAGCTGGGTGATGTGTCGAAGCACGATGACTGGTACCGGCCTTTCATGCATGCAGCATGCGCAAACCAGGAAAACCTGTATCGCATCGATCTCGATCTGCCTTCAGCCTTTGATGAGTCAGTTGCGAGGGATGCACCCGCCGCGTATTCGATATTCACAGATATAGTAGTGTCCGGCGCGAAAGACCCGATGGCCGAGTGGCGTGAGTATCATCCGGGCACGGAAATCCCTGAGCCCGGGAGCGACCGCTAGACTCATCTGCAAATTGGCGAAATTTCTTAACAGCTGAAATTTACGATGATTGAATTCGAAAAATATTGTGCTTTAACCTTCGATTGCTACGGGACGCTAGTCGGCTGGGAGAGCGGAATAAAAAGACTTGTTCATCCCTGGTTAGCGGAGCTTGATCCGAGACCACCGTCAAACTTGTCGCTAACGTCATTTGCGTTAATGCAGGAGAAATTCCAGCAAGTTCGACCTGTATTGAGTTACGCAGATGTATTGCGCCGAACATGGGGCGATATTGAAGGTACGTTCGGTTAGCAACCTGATCCTTCGCACGCAGAACTATTCGCCGTCGGCGTCTGGCCGCCATTTTCGGACACGGTCGAGAGTCTGCAATACTTCCAACGTTATTACCGGTTGGCAATTCTGTCAAATGTTGATAATTGTTCGTTGAGCAAGACGCTCAAGCTGTTGCAAGTCCCTTTTGCCTTGACGGTAACGTCGCAGGACACTGGAGCGTACAAGCCGTCACTGGTCGTATTCAAAAGAGCAATAACGCTGCTTGGCGATATGGGCATTTCCAAAAACGAAATTCTTCATATCGCGCAAAGCAAACACCACGACATCAGTCCCGGCAGAGCGCTGGGTTTGACGACCGTCTGGGTTAATCGTCGTTTTGATCAGAAGGGTAGTGGTGCGACTCTTGCAACTGATGCCAAGCCCCATTTGGCAGTGAATTCGCTCGAGGAACTTGTTTCTTTACACCGTGAACAAATGAAATAGACCGGGCTCGTGCATGTCGGTGTTTCTTGCATTGCCCACAAAAAAGGCGCGATCAAATGATCGCGCCTTTTATTGCTTTTACAGACAAATACTTCTGTCTGTAATTCGTCCAGCAGTCTAGAAGCCGTAAGACGCCCTCAGGTACCACTGACCACCTTCGTAGCTCGAAGGGGTACGACGTGGATACGGCAGGCCGGAGCTGAGGTTATTTGCAATCTCATTGATAAACTGATCGCCAATGTTGATGGCGCCTACGTTGAATCTCCAGTTGTCGTTGAGCTGAAAACCGAGATCTAAATCGATGAGGATAACCGAATCAATCGTCGGCTTGTTAACACCGAGCGCACCCGACTCGTCCAAATGCGAGCCGTAGTAGTTGGCCCGAAACATTATATTCCATCGGTCACCAAAGAAGGTATTGGCTGACAACACGGCACGCTCATTCGGATAGTCGTTTTCGATATTGACAACGAGTGCGTCAGAGACCGGTTGGAAATTAGGATCTGTTGGCGTTGCAAATGTCTTTTGACCGACTACTTCGACTTCATTGTAATTAAACGCGAAGGTCCAGGCGGTGCTGGTATTCGAAGTCCAATCCGTGTTCGCGGCAAGAACGATATCCAGACCGGTGTGTTCTACATCCAGTGCATTAGAGAAGAACTGGATTCGACTGCCACTGACCGGTTCCAGGATGTCACTAGTCTTGTAAATACGGCCATCGACTTCGATCTTGTAGACATCAATCGTCAGCGTAATATTCTCGCCAATATCAGATGTAAAGCCGAGGCTGTAGTTAAGCGATGTTTCTTCTGTGAGGGGCTGGGCACCGACCGAAACGGCGATAGGATCAGTTGGAGGGAACAGACCCTGTTCAACCAGTATGGTCTGACCCGGTATCGTACTGTCGGCCGTGGTAATTGTCGTCCTCACGCTGGCCTGACCCGGGGTAGGTGCATGAAAGCCAGTAGAGACCGCGCCACGAATCGCGAAAGCATCCGAGAAGCGGAAGCGACCGGCAAGCTTACCGTTGACGGTTTCGCCAAAGTCCGAGAAGTCTTCATACCGCACGGCGTACTGCAGCAACAATGCATCGGTAATGTCGTGCTCGATATCCACATACAGAGCAACGTTGTCGCGCGAGTTTCCACCTGCGTCAGCCGCGGTTACGCCTTTCAATCCGCTGGCACCATTCTCAAAGTATGAAGTGGGTTCGCCAGCAATCGCGGTATAGGTTTCATCACGCCATTCGACACCGAATGCCAGGTTCATTCTGTCGCTGAGCGGCAGAGAAAAATCGGCATTAACGTTAAGCTCTTTCTGCTCGTAACCGCCAACATCGAAATCCCGTTGCGGGAGTGTCTGCAAGTCACCAGGGCCAAGAGATGAGTTGGCCGTGTTATTCAGAGTATAACCCAGGGCATTTTTACCAAAGCCGAAGCTGAAGTCATACGCCATGCCGCTTTCGAATTCCCCGTCTACGCCCATTACAAAACTGGAATCGATTTGCGCTCCATCCAGGAACGGCGTGAATCCACCCGGCAGTCCGACGAATCCCTGTTCACGCAAACTCATCGTATCCGTAGAATCGGTGGGGTCACACACCGGGCACCCTGCGCCAAATGCCAGCTGACCGGTGAAGACGCTATGAGTAACCGGGTTGCGATAGAAAAATCGATAACGGCCGTCTGTGTCACCATAGCTGAAACGCGCATAAAGCTGTGCCGTATCGCTAATGTCGAAACCGGAATTCACGAAAAGGCGAAAGCCGCTTGTTTCAGGGCGTCCCCAGGATTGCGCTAAAGGCGCATCGCCAAACACAGCGTCTTGACCAACCGCCGTATTGCCGCCATCAATCAGTGCCTGGGCATCGGGACGTTGCCTGCCGCGCGACAGTCCTTCATTGTCTATATATTCTGCACTTATGTTGACAAAGCCACTGTCACCCGCGGCGAAACCGGCATTTACTGCAACCTTCATGCTTTGCTCGCCTTCATAGAAATTGCCATATTGCACCTGCACCGAACCGCCTTCCGAGGCATCCTTCATCACGAAGTTGACGACGCCAGCAATGGCATCAGAGCCGTATTGTGCAGAGGCGCCGTCACGCAGAACCTCTACTCTCTTAATGCCGATTCCGGGAATCATGCCAATGTCAGGCGCATGCGCGCCGGCACCGGCAGCAGGGGCCAAAAATTGTATCAAAGCAGCACGATGTCTGCGTTTGCCGTTGATAAGCACCAGTGTCTGGTCGGCCGCTGTTCCGCGCAATGACGTGGAGCGAACGAACGCACTACCGTCACCGGTTGCGGGCGTTGCAGAGAATGAAGGAATCATAGCCTTCATGTTATCGGTGATATCAGCCGTGCCACCCAGGTCGTTAAAATCGTCACCTGAAATAACGTCAATAGGCACTGTCGAATCGGACGCGCTACGTGGCTTTTTGCTACGTGTACCGGTGGTCACGATCTCCTCAATGACCTCGTCTTGGGCCATCGATGCGGCAGGTGCGAAGCCTGACACCACGAGGGTGACGGCAACTGCCAGTAGTTTTATCGGATGGTTCATCCTGTTCTCCCCAATGTTTTTTACTTATCTTGTTGATTGAAATAGGAAATGCGTACTTTTCTACTTGCGATTGGACCAAGAGTAAGTGAAAAACGACAATTAGTCGACCGTTTCTACCATGTTTCTGGTATGAATGATTAAGATATTGAAATATAACAAGAAAATTAGGTCACGCTGCTGCGATATTTCAACCATTATTCAATTCGATGTTGTTTTTCGCCAACAGACAGACACCTGTCGCAGTCGCGTCGTTATCTCTGCTATCTTTGAGGTACTAATGCGAGGCAATTTGTTTGACAAGACCATGAACTATCAACCCCGGCAATCTGATATCGATGCATACAACAACGATGGTGTGGTGCCGCTCCGGGGTGTGTTCGACGCCGCCGTTCTGAGAGATCTGGCAGACGCGATCGAGGACGATATACGCAAGCCCGGGCCCTTTTATCATGGCTACGAATCTGACGGGGGCCACTTCCACGGCAACCTGCGTCTCTGGGAAACCCATGAAACATTCCGCGACATCTGCTTGCATTCCGAGCTGCCGGGAATCGCTCAGGCATTTTTCGGCGGCAGCAAGACCAATTTGCTGTACGACCAACTATTTGTAAAAGAATCCGCAATGAGTCAACGAACGCGTTGGCACAATGATCAGCCTTACTGGCCGATTCGCGGGTGGCAGGTGCTGTCAATCTGGATTGCCCTTGACAAAACGACCGCTGAAAACGGCAGAGTGGAATTTATCAGGGGATCACACAAGTGGGATCGCTGGTTTCAGCCGGAGGTGTTTGGCAAAACATCAGCCATCTCAGATTACGAGCGAAATCCGGAGTTCGAAGACATTCCGGATATCGAGGCAGATCGTGGCAGCTATGACATTGTCTCCTGGGATCTGGAACCAGGCGATGCCTATCTTTTCCATGCTATGACTGTTCATGGTGCGGGCGGCAATAACTCCGGTAACCGCAGGCGCAGAGGCTATACCGTTCGATATACCGGGGATGACGTCGTATACGACGTGCGGCCGGGCCTGAGCCAGCCTCTGGTGTGCGAGGACCTGGTTCCAGGGGCGCCGCTGGATAGCGAGCGTTATCCCGTTGTAGCTCGGGCGGTCTGACTAAAACAGCAAAGAGTAAGGAAAACTCATGGATATTCTACGTTTTGATGAGCTTCACCAGGGTGGCTTCGCCGGGCTGATTGAGCGCCGTTTTGTAACGGACGCTCGCGTTTTTGGTAACAGCAAGGAACCTGACGCTGTAGATGGCATAGGTAATTTCGTTTACCTTGCGGACGCAAACTTCAAGCCCCTGGGTGAAACCGGGCTACACCCACATCGTGAAATCGACGTTATTTCTGTCATGGTGGAGGGGCGAGTAGCGCACGCGGGTTCAATGGAGCACGGGCAGAGTCTCGAACGCGGCACGGTGCAGGTGCAACGCGCCGGTGGCGAGGGATTCACTCACAATGAAGTTAACCCGGACGAAACAGAGAATCAGATGATCCAGATCTGGGTGCTGCCGGATGAGGCTGGGGAACCGGCCGGCTACAAAGTCTACCAGCCCGCGGTCGGCGAGCGCGCCCATATCTACGGCGGGCCGAAGGATCAGGATGACACTTTCTACAGCCGCACCTCAGTTGATGTCGCCAACGTTCAGGTAGGCCAGACAATCAGTCAACAAGGCGATGCAATGGTCTATCTAAGCAAGGGCTCCGGCACCATCAATGGCGACCCTGTGAAGGCACGTACGTTAATACGGGCAAGTGACATCGAATTCACGGCAGACGCTGATTCGCAAGTCATTGTCATCTACGAAAACGCCTGAGCAGTGCCTGTGCAGAACCCGGTCATCGTCGTTCCCGGCATTACTGCAACCAGTCTGGTCGATGACTACCCGCTTAAAACCGAAGAATTGTGGACCATGGTATTCCACAAAGAGTACGCGCGTACCGCGTTGCATCCTGATGATTTGCGTTACGAAGCCATCGAACCCGCGCATGTCATTCCTCGAGAGGTGTTTCCGATATACGAGGACCTGATCAAAGCGCTTCGCTACGAGCTATCGGCACGCGCTGACAAACCGACTCCCGTATTTGCTTATCCCTACGACTGGCGCATGGACTTAGCGTCGACGGCCGCAAGACTTGGCGCGTTTGTCGATGAAGTGCTCGCGCGAACTCGTCTGCTGCATCACTACGAGGATGCCGACGATCTCAAGGTTGACCTGGTTGGCCACTCGATGGGTGGACTGTTGATTTGCGAATACCTGTCCCAGTTTGGCAAGCGATCGAAGGTGGGCAAGGTTGTCACTATCGGCACACCCTTTGCAGGCTCGATTGAGGCCATCGTAAAAATGACGACCGGAATGAGTGTGCTGACGGGTAGTGAACCGAAAGAGCGCGAGCGGGAAGCGGCGCGAGTCACGCCCGCGGTTTATCAACTCTTGCCAAGCTATGAAGAGGCGGTCATCGACGATGACGGAAACGAGATCGATATATTCGATCCAGTCAATATGCAACGCAGCGTCATAAAGAGCCTGACCGAATTTGTGAGACTGTATTCAGTTGGCACGCGCAGTAAAGACCGCGAAGGCAAAGCAGAAGAAATTCTCGCAGACATGCTCGGCGCTGCACGAAAACATCGCAAGACAATCGACGATTTCAAGGTCTCGAGCGCTGGTCTCAGGCAGTCCGACTGGCTGGCGATCGCAGGCGTGGGGCAGAAAACGCGAATTCAAATGGTGGTACAGCAGAAAAAAGGCGGCCCGAGATTCGTCATTGAAGAAGATCAGTTTGTGAATGAGTTAAGCGCTGCGAACAGTGGGTCGATGCGCACAGGTGATGGCACAATTCCTTTATCAGCCGCCATTCCGCGGTTTCTGCGACGATCTGCTTTGGTGTGCGTTACACAGGGCGATCTTGGAATGTTCGAGCTGCGTGACCGATTCCTGGTGGAGGTTGGCGGATTTCACGGTCTGCTACCGCGAGTCAATCTCGTGCAGCGGCTGGTGTCGCGGCACCTGCAACCGACGTACGCCGGGACGGTATGGGGTCGACGATTGCCCGGGTCCCCGAGTTGGCATCCACCAGTCAGTGGCCTCGCCGAACGATCGTACAAGTAACTTAAGAAAGGCTAAAGACAATGGATAGAGATTCTGCCCCCTGGTTGCTGCCCGTTTTGCTGGCAACAGGCGTTGCTGCAGCGGTCTGGTATTACTGGACAAGCATGCAGCAACAGGTGGTGAGCGGCCCTCCCACTGAGTATGTAACGCCACAGCAGGCGGCAGAGCCAGACACAAACAGCGGCCCCCGACATCCTGTTACCGAGGTCAGTTTTCCGGATGGCGCCAACACCGATCTGCGCGCCTTGCCGGGTCTCGATGACAGCGATGAGTTTTTCAAACTGGAGCTTGGCGACCTTTTCGGCGAACAAATCGGCTCGTTGCTCGCTGGCACCCGTATTGTTGAGCGTGTTGTGGCAACGGTCGACAACCTGCCTCGTGGCCATGTGGCGGAGCGCATTCGGCCGGTGACCGGTCTCGCCGACTCTTTTGTAGCAGACCCTGAGGGCGGCGACCTGTTTGTGATCAGCCAGGAGAGTTACCGTCGTTTCGATGGCCTTGTTGGCATTATCGAGCATTCGGACGTCGGTGAACTGGCCGATCTCTATCGTCGGTATTATCCGCTGTTTCAATCTGCGTACGAGGACCTGGGATATCCGCATGGGTATTTCAATGACCGGCTGGTGGAAGCGATTGACGATATGCTTGCCACGCCCGATCTTGCTGGAAATATTTCGCTGGTAAGGCCGCACGTTTTGTACCAGTTCCGGAATGCGGACCTCGAAGCCCGGTCAAGCGGGCAAAAACTGCTGTTGCGAATGGGCAGCGAGAATTCCTCGAAAATAAAAGACAAGCTGCAGGAGTTACGGGTCGAAATAACCAGCGGAGAGACGTCGTAGACGCCATTAACTCTTATTCTGATTCTTCCTGCGCCTGAACCGCCGGGCAATAGATGCCGCACCGCCGGCGGTGAATGTCCGCAAGTATCGGCCGGTCATGACGGAACCGACTTCACGATAGACGATAAACAAACCGCTGGAAATGATAATTGTTCCGCCGGTGATGACCCATTTGTCCGGCACCTCGCCCCAAATGTAGTAACCGGCAATAGCGGCACCGATTAATGCGGTGTACTCGAAAGGCGCAAGCATGGACGGTGGCGCCCTGCGGTAGCCGCCGACGATGCCAGCCCATGCGCCGGCTGACGCAAACCCTGCGAACAGGAACAGCAACCAGCCATTGAACGTTGGCGCAACGTAATTACCCGGCAACAGGAAGCTCGAAATAATCAATGGGCCCGTGATGACGTAAACCGACAGAGATAACGAGCTTTCGGTGGTTGCAAGTTTGCGAGCCGAAATTGCGAGGCCGGCGTAGCAGAATGACGCAACCATGATGGCGAGCGCCGCCGGGGTCAGCATGCCCCTGCCCGGACGCAATACGATCATCACACCAATAAAGCCGACGATTACCGCAAGCCACCGCCGCCACCCGACATGCTCTCCGAGGATTGGAACCGACAGTGCGGTCACGATTAGGGGTGCTGTAAAGGCAAGGGTCAACGCGTTGACCAGCGGCATGTACTTCAAGCCGTAAAAGAAGCCGAACATTGCTCCTGAGGCTAAGACCGTGCGTAAGAGGTGTGCCTTCCATCGTTTCGTCTTCAGCTCGCCGATACCGCCGAACCAGCGAGATAACGACAAAAATACGACGACGCCGAAAATACTGCGCAGAAACACGAATTGCTGTAACGAGTAATCGACGAGCAACCACTTTGCAGCCAGGTCCAGGCTTAAGCCTGCAGCAACACCGAATAACAAGAACCCGATCGCCTTGCCGTAAGAGTCTTGTGCATTTGATTGGTGCATTTTCGGTACAGCTCCGCGCGCAACTGTTCAGGTAACGTTCAGAAAATAAAGGAGAATTCAGGCTGGATTCATGCGTACCGGGCTTTAATGGGCCTCAGTCGAATCATTGTGCGATAGAGGATATCGAGATGTCTAGAAAAATCGAAGCGGGATGCAAGCGATCATATAGGGCGGGATCACTAGTGACGACGGTGTTGCTTGTAGCGCTGTCATTTCAGTCGCAGGCAGACGTTACAACGACCTCGCAGCAACCTGCAGAGACCAGGTCGTCAGAGTCACTTAACTTTTCGAAAGGCGGACGCTCGAATATGCGCGACCCGCAAAAGGGCAACTTGTCAGTGGATCTGTACGCGCCCCTGAACATAAACGGCGCGCGATCAAAAATCGCCAGCAAACCGTCAGGCAGCAAGTCTGTCGAAGCTGCGTCCCAGTCCATGAGTCACGACTTCTGGATCTTTGATGCGGATGTCCAGTTGTTCTATGACGATGATGGCGACGGTTACTTTTACGGAATCGATCTCCTGTTCGATGCGGACACGATCTACAGTAGTGCCGAGGTCTATGCGGCAGTTTATTTGAGTTTTGAGGGCGGTCCGTGGAACGAATATGCGGTCACTAATGACTTTACGATTTTCGGCGCCAGTGGCGATGATGAGTATGTCCTGGTGACCGAATTGATGTCCGGCTATCCAACCGGTGATTACGACTTGCTCATAGAATTGTTCGATGCCTTTGACGGGGAATTTATTGCAAGTTTTGGTCCGGACGACACATCAGAGCTGGCTTACTTGCCGCTCGAGGATTTTAATCGCGATGCGCCGGATGTGGGGCAACGAATTGTCGTGGTATCGCAAGGCGGCGGCGGTGCTTTTGGAATCTGGTTGTTGCTTGGGTTGTTGGGTTTTTCGCTACGCCCAGCGGGCGATTAATTCAGTTTCGTTTATGATGGCGGTCCACTATCAACCGGAACCAGCCCATGCGAATGAACAAGCGCGATTTCTTAAAGCTGTCAGGAGCGACAGCTGGAGCAGTTGCTCTCAGTGCTTGCAGCTCGCCCGGTAACGACTCGTCCGAACCTCGCTTGAATTCCATTCTTGGTGACATCAGTCCGATAGGCGTCGATGAACGCCTGACCAGAATCGAAAATGCGCAACGGTTGATGGCGGAGCACAATATTGACGCCATTGTGGTCGAACCCGGATCTGCCATGTTGTACTTCAGCGGTATCCGCTGGTGGCGTAGCGAGCGACTGACCGCTGTCGTAATTCCGCGCGAAGGCGACATAGGCGTTGTAACTCCCTTTTTCGAAGAGCCCAGTGTTCGCGAGTTGATGACCTTTGGCGACGATGTCCGGGCGTGGCACGAACACGAAAGTCCATTTGAACGCGTTGCCGGACTCTTGAAAGACCGCGGTATTGGCAAAGGGCGAATCGGCCTTGAAGATACTGTGCGAAATTTTGTTGCCGTTGGTCTTGCAGAAGTCGCACCGCAGTTGGAAATCATATCCGCATTGCCCGTTACCGCGGGATGCCGAATGGTTAAAACGGAGCATGAAATCGCACTGATGAAAAAGGCGAGCGAGATCACTCTGGAGGCGTACCGACAGGTCTTCACGAATCTTGAAGCTGGTATGGTGCCTGCAGACGTCATTGAGATGATGCGATCTGCTCAATCCGAACTCGGTGGCAGTGACGTTTGGAGCATGGTGCTGTTTGGTGTTGCCAGTGCATACCCCCACGGAACGAATCAGGAGCAAAAAATCGAAGAAGGCCAGATTGTATTAATGGATTGTGGCTGTTCTGTACACGGTTACCAGTCGGATATTTCAAGAACACTGGTTTTCGGCGAGGCCAATGCACGTCAGCGTGAGGTCTGGAATACGGTTCGCGACGGTCAGCAAATTGCGTTCGATACGGCACAGTTAGGAGCAACTGCCGGGTCAGTCGACGATGCCGTGCGGCAGCATTACGAATCTCTCGGTTGGGGACCAGGCTACAAGGTGCCGGGATTAAGTCATCGTACGGGGCATGGCATCGGTATGGACGGCCATGAGCCCGTCAATTTTGTGCATGGCGAAGAGACGTTGCTGGTGCCCGGCATGTGTTTTTCAAACGAGCCGGGCCTGTACGATTTCGACTCGTTCGGCGTGCGCCTGGAAGACTGCCTGCACATGACGGACGAGGGCCCCGCCTGGTTTACGGTTCCACCGGACAGCCTCGACGAGCCGCTGGGACGACTCGCTTAAGCTTAAGATCCAGGCCCAAGGCCCGGCGCCGATGGCAGCGACCGAGGCCAGGGTCCGCGCCGTGCTCGCCGCATCACTCGCCGGCCCCATGCGGACATCGAGTCGAAGGCCGCATAAAGCGCGGGAACGACCATTAACGAGACAATAGTCGAAAACGCCAAGCCACCAATGATGGCTCTCGCCATCGGGAAATACGGCGGCCCGTCGCCACCAACCTGGGTTGTACTGATGGCCAAAGGTGCCAGACCCACAATAGTCGTCGCTACCGTCATCAATATCGGCCGGAGTCTGTCGCGTCCACCTTCAACAATAGCCTGGTTTCTTGGCATACCCCTCTGGCGCAGATTATTGATGTGATCAATGAGCACGATGCCGTTATTCACGACAACGCCAATCAGAATCATGATGCCGATCATCGCCATAAAGGAAAATGTCGTACCGGTAGCGGCAAAAAACAGGAATACGCCGAGCACCGAGAACGCAATCGATCCAAGAATTATTGAAAACGGCAACAGCAAAGATTCAAATAACGCCGCCATCACCAAAAAAATACAGGCGATACCGAGCAGGATGTTGGTCAGCATCATTTGCCCTGTTTCATCCTGGCGGTCGAAGCCGCGACCGAACTTCCAGCTATAGCCCGGTGGCAGTTCGTACTCGTTCAAGAGTGACTCCACTTTAGGCCTGACATCGTCCAGTGAATTGTCATCATCAAGCTTCGCGGAAATGATGATCGCCGTTTGCCGGTCCTGGCGGCGAATGTCGTCCGGCGCGTATCCAACCTCAAAGTTTGAGACGCTGCCGAGCGGAATCCGCTGCCCTTTGTCGGTGTACAAGGGCAGGTCGGCCAGCTGCTCAAGCGTTTGCCTGTCGTCAGCACGGAATGCGAGTCTCACCGCGACTTCACCGGTTTCAGTGCGAAATTCTCGCAGATTTTGCCCTCGCATTGCGGTAGCGATGGTCTGCGCGATGCTCTCGGTTGTCAGTCCGGCAGCGGCGGCACGCACGCGATCGATGGAAATGCGAACTTCGCGTGCGCCGAGTTCGGCATCGGAGCGGACGTCCTTGAGCCCCTCGACACTTTCAAGCGTGCGGATGATGTCGATGCTCATTGCATTCAAGCGAGAGGTAGAGTCCCCGGATACCTGGATACTAAATGCTTCACCACCGCCACCACCCTGGCTGTCGCGCTGGAAGCTGGGCTTGCCAATCGCGATAACCGGCAGGTTTTCTTCGATGCGCCTGATGATTTCTTTGGTTGAAGCGGTTGCCTCGTCCTCGGGTGTCAACAGCAATGTCGATTGAGCACGATCCTTGTCGTAGTAGCTGTAGACGGAGCGGATGTTGAACTCTTCTTTGTTGTCGAAAAAATATTCCTCCATGACATTCACGGTATCTTCGACTCTTTTTAGCGGGTGCTGCCCTTCAATGTGATAGGGCAAGTGCAGGCGTCTGCCGCTTTCCTGCGGAAACATGTCGAATTTCACAAGATCCAAAATGATTGGAAGCATGCCAATGACCAAGGTCGCGGCAATTCCCAGCGATGTCCAAAATGGATGCCTCAATGACCAACCCAGGCTCTTCGAATAACGAACTGTAAGCCGCGACATGAATGCGCCTTCTTTCGGCGGTGGCGGTGGCTTGATTCTGGCGGTTAACATCGGCACCAGCGTCTGCGCAATAAATAAAGAAGCAAGCAACGCTACGATAATCGTAATGGCGACGTGGGTCAGGAAAACGCTGATATCGGTTTTGGTACCGAACATGATAGGAACGAAAACGATAATTGTGGTGAATGTCCCGGCAATAACGGCGAGACCAACATCTTTTACACCGGCAAGCGTTGCCCTAATCGGCTCATCTGGATTTTTCGCTCGTTGATTGAAAATACTTTCAGTCACCACAACAGCGTTATCGACAAGCATGCCGACGGCCAACATCAGGCCCATCATGGTTAGCATGTTCAGGGAGAGGCCCAGGAAATACAGAGCGCCCAGTGTGATCGTTAGAGAAAAAGGAACAGTGGCGGTGACAATTAGAGTCGTTGCGACCTGTCGCAGAAACAGATAAAGAACCAGCAGCGCGAGTAGCGCGCCAAGCATGCCGGCGTTAAGAAGGTCGT
>SMVA01123354.1_pt1 | contig 24590 bp, 22 predicted proteins | sample 2456451 | NCBI WGS metagenome assembly SMVA01 (sample SAMN11095933, study PRJNA526329) | marine sediment metagenome | biome: Marine sediment; feature: Surficial sediment; material: Deep marine sediment; isolation source: Hadal surficial sediment | place: Pacific Ocean | collected 2014-05 | depth... | reverse complement strand
CCAGGAGGCCGGAATGGAGGGCGCCAGAGATCTGGCATTAGAGATGCAATCCGAGGGCCGGGGCAGGGTGCTGGATCAGTTTGCCAATGCGGATAATCCCGGTGCGCATTTGACGGGCACCGGGCCAGAAATCTGGCGTCAAACCAAGGGATCGATAACGCATTTTGTCAGTTCCATGGGCACCACGGGCACAATAATGGGCTGCTCGACGTACTTTAAGCAGCAGAATCCGAGTATCCAGATTGTGGGTTTGCAACCGGTGGAGGGCTCGAGTATTCCCGGCATCAGGCGCTGGCCGGCAGCCTATTTACCAGAAATATACGACGCCGCCCAGGTAGACAGGGTGTTGGATATATCCCAGGAGGAGTCTGAAATCACCATGCGACGCCTGGCGACGGAAGAGGGAATTTTTTGCGGGGTATCCTCGGGAGGCGCGGTTGCCGGAGCGCTCCGGTTGTCTCGTGAATTGAGCAATGCCGTGATCGTGACAATCATCTGTGATCGCGGTGATCGTTATCTTTCCACCGGCGTCTTCGGAAGCCCCTAGGCAGGCCGCCCCGCTATGGTTCAGGTGCGCGAACAATCTTACGTGAACGACGCGGGCGAAGCCGACGTTAACCGGTGGATTGCCCAGCTCTCTATACGGTTAAATGAGGAGGAAGTTGCACGGGTTACCGAGGCCTGTGAACTGGTGCGGGTGGCGGGGAAAAGACCTCCTCGGGAACTATCGGATTGGGCTCAGCAGTCGGATTGCTTTATGGCCGGATTGGATACTGCCCAGTTACTCGCCGATCTACATGTCGGTTGTGATTGTCTGGTGGCGGGAATTGTGTACCGGGCAGTACGTGAGGAGCGTCTCGATATCGACACCGTCGCAGGGCATTTTGGCGCCGAAGTGGTTGAACTGGTTCGCGGCGTGCTTCGTATGGCGGCGATTAGCAACCTCAATAGCGAGGCTGCAAATCCGGTATTAGGCCAGGCGGATGGGCAGCGGGACAATATTCGGAAAATGTTGATTTCCCTGGTGGACGATGTGCGTGTTGCACTGATAAAACTGGCCGAGCGAACCTGTGCCATTCGCGCGGTCAAGAATGATGAATTGCGCCGCACTGGCATTGCCCGGGAAGTGTTCGATGTCTATGCTCCCCTGGCCCATCGCCTGGGTATAGGGCAGTTGAAGTGGGAGTTGGAAGACCTGTCTTTTCGCTATATCTATGCCGATGCCTACCGCAAGATTGCACATTTGCTCGATGGCAAACGACTGGAGCGAGACCATTTCATATCGCGGGTGAAGGAGGAATTGGGTCAAGTTCTGCGCGGCGAGGGCTTTCAATTTGAAGTCGCCGGGCGCGCCAAGCACATTTACAGTATCTGGCGAAAAATGCAGCGCAAGGGCATTGGCTTCTCCCAGGTTTTTGACATCCGGGCTGTCCGTATCCTGGTGCCGGATATCAAGGACTGTTACACCACACTGGGTGTGATTCATGGCCTGTGGCGCAATATTCCAAATGAATTTGACGACTATATCGCCAACCCCAAGGAGAATGGCTACCGCGCCTTACACACCGCCGTCATCGGCCCTGAGGGCAAAGTTCTGGAGGTCCAGATTCGGACTTACGAGATGCATGAGGAGGCGGAGTTGGGGGTATGTGCCCATTGGCGGTATAAGGGGTCGGACTCGCAGCGAGGAGCACTGGCCAACACCTATGAAGAGAAAATTGCCTGGTTGAGGCAGGTGCTCGACTGGTACGAGGAAACGGGCGATGCCCGCGGCGTTGCGGAGCAATTTAGCTTCGATGTGGCCCAGGACCGGGTATATGTCTTTACGCCCCAGGGCGACGTTGTCAATCTGGCACAGGGGGCTACGCCACTGGATTTTGCCTACCATGTTCACACAGAGGTGGGGCACCGCTGCCGGGGGGCAAAAGTAAATGGTTCCATTGTGCCGCTAACCTACGCCCTGAAAACGGGCGAGCGGGTCGAAGTGTTAGTGAATCGGGAGGGGCAGCCCCGGCGTGATTGGCTGCAGCCGGGCCTGGGTTATTTGCGTACCTCGCGTGCCCGGGCAAAGGTCCAGCACTGGTTTAAGGCCCAGACGCGAGAAGACAACGTCGCTGCTGGCAGGCATTTACTGGAACGTGAATTTAAACGCCTGGCCCTGACCAGTATCGACTACAAACGCGTCGTCAAGAAAATCCAGTTACATACGGTTGACGATATGTACGCGGCGGTGGGTTCCGGAGATCTGTCTTCCGCGCAGGTGCTCAATGCTGCACAGGGCCTTGTATTGAAATCGCCCGAACCCGCTTTACGACTTAAAAAGGCGGGGCCTACTTCCCATAAAAATTCAGTACAGGTGCGTGGTGTCGGCAATCTGCTCACGCAACTTGCGGGTTGCTGTAAGCCCCTGCCCGGAGACGCTATTAGTGGTTTTATCACCCAGGGTCGCGGAGTGAGTATCCACCGCGAAGACTGCGCGCGGTTTTTAAATCTGCAGACATCCTCACCGGAACGCATCATTGATGTCGAATGGGGGGACTCCCCTCAGGCCGGTTACCAAGTAGATGTTGCGATAGAAGCCTATGACCGTCAGGGTTTATTGCGAGATATAACCGAATTGTTTGCCAACGCCCGGATTAATGTATTAGCAATTGTCACCGCCACCAATAAGAAAAACCACACCGCTACTATGCGTTTAACCGTCGAGGTGGCTAACCTGGGCTCGCTGTCTAAGCTGTTGGAACGAATCGATCGCCTGAACAATGTAATTTCTGCTGTTCGGGTAACGGATTCGGGCACTGGGCATTGAACGCTGGCAAGTACTCCATGGCGGATTTACTGCGAGTAATGGAGCGCTTGCGAGACCCGATAACGGGTTGTCCCTGGGATCTGCGCCAGAGTTTTAGTACCATTGTTCCCTCAACCTTGGAGGAGTGTTACGAACTGGCGCAGGCGATAGAAAGTGAAGATTATGGACACGTGGTTGAAGAACTGGGGGACGTCCTGTTCCAGGTTATCTTTTATTCTCAGTTGGGCCGCGAACAAGATCTCTTTTGCTTCGAGGAGGTTGTCAGTATCCTGGTGGAGAAACTACTGCGCCGGCATCCGCATGTTTTTGATCGGGGCGAGATAGAGGGTGTGGTAGGGAATGAGGGGGGTGCACACCCAACGTCCATCGAAGAGGTGCACCGCAGTTGGGAAGCGATAAAGCAGCAGGAGAGAAATGCCAAGTTGCAATCGGGAATTATGGACGACGTACCGAGGGCGTTGCCCGCTTTACCCAGAGCGCAAAAGATACAAAAACGAGCAGCAAGCGTTAATTTTGATTGGCCCGATCACTGCGGCGCCCGGTTAAAATTACAGGAGGAATTCGCCGAATTGGATAGAGCCATAGCCAGTAAGGTCCCCGAGGCCATAGAGGAGGAAATGGGTGACCTGCTATTTAGTTGTGTGAATGTATCGCGCCATCTAGGGGTCGATGCGGAGGCGAGTTTACGCCGTGCCACGGCAAAATTCGAACGGCGCTTTAGGAACATGACGCGTATGGCCGCGCTATCGGGAAAACCGCTTGAGGACCTGAATGCTGCAGATCTTGATACCCTGTGGGAAGAAGCAAAAATTACCGCCGACACTTGAATGCAGCCCGCCAAGTACAGCACAGTGCGCTGTGTAGGACTTGTGCAATTTCCCCGCGCTGTGTATGGTTACTGCCCTCAATATTTACACCTATAGAACCCCCCAATTCACGTGGAAGTCATACGCAATACCACTTCGGCGGAATCAATAAAGGACCATTTTAATGCGATTGATATTATTGGGCGCTCCCGGCGCTGGCAAGGGCACACAGGCGCAATATATAACGGAAAAATATGGAATTCCGCAGATTTCTACCGGAGATATGTTGAGAGCTGCAGTCAAGGCAGGCACAGAACTGGGCATTAAAGCAAAGGCCGTTATGGACTCGGGGGGTCTGGTGTCAGACGATATTATTATTGGCCTGGTCAAGGAGCGGATAAAGGAAGACGATTGCCAGACGGGTTTTCTATTCGATGGTTTTCCGAGAACTATCCCCCAGGCAGAGGCGCTGGTGGAAGCCCAGGTCCACATCGATCACGTGGTGGAGATTGCAGTCCCCGACGCCGAAATCATCGCCCGTTTGAGCGGTCGCCGGGTGCATCCGGGTTCGGGTCGCATATATCATGTGCAACACAATCCTCCCACGCAGGAAGGTCTGGACGATGAAACCGGCGAGGCCCTGATTCAGCGTGAGGACGATAAAGAGGAAACCGTTCAGAACCGCCTGGCGGTTTATCACGATCAAACCAGCCCGCTGATAGCTTTTTATCAAAACATGCCAGGTGAACATGCGCCGACTTACCACAAAGTGGATGGTGTTGGTAATATGGCGGAAATTCGAGACGCGATGTTTAGTTCCCTGGCAAAGTAAGCGGCTTTTCCAGAGATAATAACAGGGCGTTACGCCCTTTTTTATGTTCCCCACTATTGTGCATCAATAGCATAGTTGTTATTTTCGCTTGTGCGCGATGCAATAACGCTCGATATAACAACGCTGGAGAGACACCGCAATGGCTATCGCTAAGAAAAAAGTAATTGCGAAACCAAAAAAAGCAGCACGCAAATCCATCCCCAAAAAAACCACGGTGGCAGTAGACATTGCGCCCGCAGTAAAACGGGTTAACGAGGTACTCGATAAACTTCGAAAATCAATCGAGATCGAGAAGAAAACGCTGAATTCTGCGCGTAAAAAAGTTGAGTCGGCGCGCAGTAAAGCGCGCAGGAGCAAGTCGAAAATAGACAAACGCGCGGTTAAAGCGGCATCCGCTGTATCGGCAAAATTAGCGGGTCGGGTAAAGGGTCTGCGCGAACGGGCGAAGGTGGCAAAAATTCGGGTCATGGAAATGGCATCGGCGGCTAAGCTTAAAGCGGCAAAGGTCGCGGCGAAGGATAAAATCTTGGCCAGAAAGGCTGAGTTGTCGGTGAAAGCCGAACTCGAAAAAGCCAAAATGCTTGCGAAACACACCGAGCGCTGGGTTAAGGCACGCACTGCGGCGGATGCCAGGAAATTGGCAGCGCTGGAGAAAAAATTGGCCGCGAGCATAGCATCGGCCGAGCGCAAAGTAGCGGCCAAGGCGAGGGCTGCCCAGAAGAAGGCCGAAGCCGGGATAAAGGCGGCAGTCAAAAAGGCTAGCCGTAAAACGAAAGCCAAGGCCACAGCACAACCGAAAGCGCAGGCGAAGCCCAAAACTAAAGCTAAAGCGAAGCCTAAAGCTAAAACGAAGCCCAAAGCTAAATAGCGTTCGCTGTTAATCTCGCCGGGAGGGTGGCCTTAATAGTAACGCCGCATTACCCGGCCTAAATCGGGCGGGTAATGCTGGGGCTTATGTGGAGACCCCCGGCGGCCCTTCCGTTGCAGCGCTTACATAATTGTAGTTTTGAAAAGACTCAGTTTGGTCAGAGAAATCTACCACCTCATGGGGGATTTGCTGGTACCACTGCTTGACCGATCTATGCCCCTGGGCGAGAAAGGCAGCAAGACTGGGCTGGCATCGCCTGTTCAGCAGTGCGAAAAGATACTGGCCGCGCTGGCCATCATGAGCGAAGCTTATTAGCGGGGCGGGGTCGCCCGATTGCAGCAGGGGAGCCATCAGTCTAGTGGCCAGGTCAAGGGGTAGCAGGGGGGTATCGCAAGCGACTACCAACAGGTAATCGGTTTTGACAAAATCCATGGCTGCTTCGATGCCGGCCAGAGGGCCCTGAAAATTTGGCAGCCTATCCTGAACCGTACGAAACCCCAGGCTTTGATATTCACGGAGGCTGCGATTACAGCTGATTAGCACCTCAGCCGTTTGTGTATGAAGGCGCTGGGTAACGTGCTCCACCAGGGTTTTGCCGCGCCAAGGCAATAGCCCCTTGTCCTGTCCGCCTACGCGCGTTCCCGCTCCGCCGGCCAAAATTAAACCCGTCACATTGTCGTTTTGAACCATTGCCGTGCCAATAATTTCCAATTAGCGGATGAAATTCTACGGGCAGAGGTTTTTACCCGATTCCCCCTGTGGGATAATCCCATGTCAAGGAACATCAATCCAGCTCCAATGGATACTCAAAAGGCACATATAGGCGATGACCAATATTCTGGCGATAGACACATCAACCGATGCCTGTTCGGTCGCGCTGTATTGCGATGGCGAGTACCGGGAGCTGTTTGAAATTATTCCCCGCCAACACAGCCAAAGAATATTTCCCATGCTGCGCGAATTGCTTCCCAGTGGTGACCTGCGAGCCCAGGGGATCGATGCGATAGCCTACGCACATGGGCCGGGTTCTTTCACCGGGCTGCGCATCACCGCCTGCGCTGTCCAGGGTCTCGCCTATGCCAATATGCTGCCGACAATACCCATATCCACGCTTGCCTGCCAGGCGCAAACCGCACTGCGCAGGGCGGTAGTAGCCCCTGGAGAGAGGGTGTTGAGTATGCTGGATGCCCGGATAAACGAGGTGTATTGGGCGCTATACGAATTTCGCGATGGCCTTGCCGCGCTGATCAGCGGGCCGGGTGTTTGTGCCCCACAGGAAGTGACCATCGACTGCGCGCAGCAAACGCTGCGGGGCGTGGGCAGCGGCTTTCACTATTTGGATGGCTTATCACAGGTCCTGGCATCGACCCTCAGCGGGGTCGACGCGGACTTGCTTCCCGCCGCCCGGGACCTTATCCCGCTGGCCCTGGAGCAGTATAAATTGGGTAAATTAGAGCAGGCCTCAGAAGTTGCCCCCCTGTATGTCCGGGAAGAAATATCATGGAAGAAAATATCAGAACAGGGTAAACGTCAGTGATGGAGTGGTACCAGGCGGTCGTTCTGGCCATTGTTCAAGGTGTAACGGAATTCCTGCCCATTTCCAGCTCGGCACATCTGGCTCTGGCGCCACTCCTGTTGGGCTGGCCCGATCAGGGTCTGGCGTTTGATGTTGCGGTGCATGTGGGCAGCCTATCGGCGGTAGTATTTTACTACCGACAGGATCTTCAACACATGACGCGCAGTTGGTTGCGCTCGCTGGTGGTTGGTGAATCCGACAGTAATAGCCAGTTGGTCTGGTATCTGGCTGCGGCCACTGTGCCCGTGGCAGTCACCGGTTTACTGGCCAATGAATTGATAGAAAACGAACTGCGAAGTGTGGCGGTCATCGCAACCACGACTCTGGTCTTTGGCGTGCTGCTGGGATGGGCCGACAGACGGGCAGAGCGGCAAGTAAAACCGATCGTATTGTCTTTGTCGATTGCACTGCTGATTGGGCTGGCGCAGGCCGTTGCACCTATTCCCGGTGTTTCCCGATCCGGTGTCACTATCACCGCTGCGTTGTTGCTCGGCGTGGACAGGCAAACCGCAGCGCGTTTTTCCTTTCTGCTTTCAATTCCGGTTATCGCCATTGCCGGCGCTCTGATGGCAGTAGATCTGTATCTGGCCACAGCGGCGGTAGAGTGGTTGCCGTTGCTAATAGCGGCAGCGGTATCTGGCATTGCCGCCTATTTGAGCATAGCGGCATTTCTGCGCCTGCTCGACTCTGTCGGCTTAATGCCTTTTGTTTACTACCGTATATTCCTGGCCGGCGTGCTCTATCTATTGATCCTGACCTGACGCCTTTGGTCGCTCCGAATTCACACAAGGATTGACGGGCAAGATTTCCCTTCTTTGCTACACTTATCAAGTGCTGTATCCACAGGGGTATATTGCCATGCCAAAAATTGTCGATCACGAGCAACAGCGACGCGAGTTATCCGCGACGGTGGCGAGCGCGCTGGCGGAGCTCGGGCTCGAAAATAGCACATTGCGTGCGGTGGCTATGCGACATGGTTGCACCAAGGGGATGGTGCAGCATTATTTTACCGACAAGGAAGAGTTGTTGTTGGCAGCGCTGACTTGGGTGGAAGAACAGTGCGAAGTCCGTCTGGCCAAATCGAGTGGGAACCTGACAGGCCTGGCCTTGCTGCATGCCAGGATGGGCGCACAACTGCCTACTAATTCCGTTGTGCTGGATGAATGGAAGGTTCGATTAGCGTTTAATACCCGGGCTGGTTTATCCCCGGAAATGCGAGATATTCTGACCCTGTCCAGTGCCCGGCAGCAACAATTAGGTCTGAGTTGCTTACGTCAGGCCCAAAAGGCTGGAGAACTCAGGGCGGGATTGAATTTGCGCAACAGCTATCGATCTCTGACCGCACTGGTCGCTGGCATCTCGCTTGGTGTGGTGCTGGATCAGCAAAGCCTAAGTGTCTCAACCCAACGTCACCTGTTGAAAACAGCGATTGAGAACTTGCGTCACTGAAGCCGCGCCTCTACTCTTGCCAATCTTTACTTCGAAAAGTTTTAGGATGGGCAGATATGGGTCAGCAACAATTTAACGAACAACTTTGTCAATTTCTCGAGCGCTCTACAACCCCCTTCCACGCGGTCGCGCAAATGTCGAAGATTTTGGCCGCCGGGGGTTTTGTGGCATTGGATGAATCCGGTCGCTGGGAACTGGCGCCCGGAGGAAAGTACTACGTGCAGCGCAATGGCAGCTCACTGATCGCTTTCGTGATTGGCTCCAAGTCCGGTCCCACCCAGGGTCTGCGCATGGTGGGGGCGCACACCGACAGCCCCTGCCTCATGGTTAAACCCTCGCCGGAAAAAGTAAGAAAGGGTTATTTCCAATTGGGGGTAGAGGTCTATGGCGGCGCGCTGTTAAACCCCTGGTTCGACCGCGATCTGTCTCTGGCCGGCAGAGTAAGTTTTGAAACGACCCAGGGCCAGCTCCGCTCTGCCCTGATAGACTTTCGCGCAGCTATCGCCACCATTCCCAGTCTCGCTATTCATCTCGATAGAGAGGCCAATCGCAAGCGCAGTATCAATCCACAGACCGATATACTGCCGCTACTGTGTCAACTCGGCGATGGGGATAAGGCGGATTTTCGGGCGGTGTTGTTGTCCAGGTTGCGCGAAGAGCATCCAGAGTGTGCCGCCCAGCGGGTGCTCGACTACGAGCTGTCATTTTATGATACCCAGCGTCCGGCAATTATAGGACTGAATCAGGACTTTATTGCCTCGGCGCGCTTGGACAACTTGCTGAGTTGTTTCACCGGCGTGCAAGCTTTGCTACAAAGTAAGGGTGAAGTGAGTGCACTGCTGGTATGTAATGACCATGAGGAGGTGGGCAGCCAAAGTGCGGTGGGGGCTCAGGGTCCAATGTTATCTAGCCTGTTGAAGCGTCTGGTGGCGGGTGAGCAGGAATACGCTGCCTTGACCGACAGTTCAATGATGATATCGGCCGACAACGCCCACGGCGTTCATCCCAATTATGCCGACCGCCACGATGATAATCACGGCCCCATATTAAATGCCGGCCCCGTTATTAAAACCAACACGAATCAGCGATATGCCACCAATAGCGAAACAGCGGGACTCTTCCGCCTGTTGGCCGCCAGCGAAGACGTGCCTGTGCAATCTTTTTCCGTGCGCACAGACATGGCCTGTGGCAGCACGATCGGGCCGATTACCGCTGGGGCAACCGGGGTGCGGACGCTTGATATCGGGGTGCCGACCTTCGGTATGCATTCGATCCGCGAATTGGCGGGGGTTCGCGATGCCTGGAATCTCAGCTGTATTTTGCGCCGTTACTATAATTATGAAGGCCGCCTGAGCGCGGGGTGATCGCATATGGAAGCAACTCGATGATTCATCCAACGCAGGTCTGTCATTAAAGGGCAATGATATCTGTCCGTTGTGAATATTGGAGTAGCACCCGGCTTGGATTATTCTGGTGACGATATAAATTCGAGGAGATGGTGGTGACTCACAAAGCGTATTCTCTGATAGCACTCCTGGTGTTGGCATTCGCGGGCCCGGCCGTGCTGGCCGACGAGCGACCCAATATTATCATTATGGTGGCGGATGACCTGGGCTGGAACGATGTCGGCTTCCACGGCGGTGAGATTGACACGCCGTCGCTGGATCGCCTGGCGGCTGAAGGCGTTCGCTTATCCCGGTTTTATACGACGCCAATCTGTTCGCCCACCCGCGCCGCCCTGATGACGGGCAGGGATCCCATGCGCCTGGGCGTCCTCTATGGCGTGATCATGCCCTGGCATAACATCGGCATACATCCCCAGGAGCATTTCATGCCCCAGAGTTTTCAAGCCGCCGGTTACCAGACCGCCATGGTGGGCAAGTGGCATCTGGGACACGCGCTGCAGGCCTATCACCCCAACGAGCGTGGGTTTGACCATTTTTACGGACATCTGCATACCGAGGTAGGTTACTTTCCGCCTTTTAACAACCAGGGTGGTAAGGACTTTCAGCAAAATGGTGTCTCCATCGAGGCGGAGGGCTACGAGACCTTCCTGCTGGCAGATGAGGTGTCGCGGTATATCAAGGCACGGGAGAAAAATAAACCGTTCTTTGTTTATATGCCCTTTATTGCGCCCCATACACCCCTGGATGCTCCCGCAGACCTGCAGGCCAAGTATGCGGACCTGGAAGATACACGGACGATTGCACGCAGCAAGAACACCGATGAAACCCGAAAAATCAGCAAGATGATGCGCCGACCCAGTGCCCGGCCAATGTATGCCGCGGTTGTGGACGGTATGGATCAGGCGATCGGCCAGGTGCTGGACACCCTGGATGAGGAGGGCATCGCCGACAACACCATCGTCCTGTTTCTGAGCGACAATGGCGGCGCGGCCTATGCCAGTGGGGGAGCCGATAATTACCCGCTGCGCGGTGGCAAGGGCGAAACCTGGGAGGGGGGTATTCGCTCAGTATCCATGTTGCGCTGGCCCGCCGAACTCGCCGCAGGCGGTGAGATGACTTCAATCATGACCGTTATGGATGTGTTTCCCACTCTGGCAAACGCAGCGGGTGTAGCGATGGGCAATGACATGTTTGAACTGGATGGCAAAAACATGTGGCCCGCCCTTAACGAGGGGCAGGTTATGCCCCGCCAGGATCTGGTGTACTTCGGGTCGGAGACCCCGATTCGTGGCTCGTTCATGCTAACCGCATTTAACGATAGCTGGAAGTTGGTGCAGGAAATCCAACAGGGCCTGCTGTCTGCCACCGTCACCAACTACCTGTTCAGGATTAGCGATGATCCTAATGAATATAATAACCTGGCTGCGCAGTACCCGGCTGTGGTGGAGCAATTGGCGGGCGACATACATTACTGGCGTACGCTATACCCCGTAGGGGGCACTCGCTCCCAACTGGTGCCCCCACCGGGTTGGCGGGCGCCGAAAGATTGGGTTGGCTATCCCCGTTCAATCGAGGAGACACAGGATCACGCGGCACCGGGTATGCCGCCAGCCTATGCGCTAAAGATACTGGATTGGCAACACGGTGAGGCCGGGCGACTGATTTATAATTGCGAGCCCTATAAGTATATCGGTGGGGGGCTGTGCAGGTAATCCACCGATAGCCAGCGACCTGCAATGCCAGTATCATAGCGGCATTTTTCAACTCACCCTGCCAGAATTTCCCAGCGGGATCATTGAGTACCAGAGGCGCTAGGCGATCATCATGGCAAAGGAACGTGTTTTAACCGGTATTACCACTTCGGGAACACCCCATCTGGGTAATTACGTGGGTGCGATACGCCCCGCTATCGCCGCATCACACCAGGGTTCTTCCGACACGTTCTTTTTTCTGGCGGATTATCATGCGCTGATAAAATGTCAGGATCCCGCGCTGGTGCGGCAATCCAGTAAGGAGATTGCCGCTACCTGGCTGGCGCTCGGCCTGGATCCCGAGGAGGCGGTTTTTTATCGGCAATCAGATATACCGGAAATTACCGAACTGAGCTGGGTATTGAGCTGCAATGCCGCCAAAGGCCTGATGAATCGCGCTCACGCCTACAAGGCGGCGGTGCAGGTCAACCAAGAATCCGACAACGACCCCGATTATGCGGTAAACATGGGTCTGTTCAGCTATCCCGTGCTGATGGCGGCGGATATCCTGATGTTTAACGCCACCAATATTCCCGTCGGAAAAGATCAGATCCAGCACGTCGAAATGGCGCGAGATATCGCCCAGCGGTTCAACCATAATTTTGCCGACGTCTTTACTCTGCCCGAGGCGGTCGTCGGTGAAGATGCCGCTGTATTGCTGGGGCTGGATGGTCGCAAAATGAGCAAGAGCTACAAAAATACTATCCCCTTATTTGAGTCCGAGAAAAAGCTGCGCAAGTCGATTAATAAAATCAAGACCAATCTACTCGAGCCCGGTGAGGCAAAAGATCCCGACGACTCAACGGTATTTCAATTGTGGAGCGCTTTTGCCAGTCCCGCGGAAACGCAGCGGATGCGCGACGATTTTCTAGACGGTATCGCCTGGGGCGAGGCGAAGAAGCAGCTATTTGAACTGATCAACGGCGAGTTGAGCGAGGCCAGGCTGCGTTATCAAGCGTTGATGGATGACCCCGCCTATATCGAGGGTGTGCTACAGGCAGGGGCAGAAAAAGCGAGAGCCTACAGTGTTCCGCTGATGGATAAAGTCAGAGAAGCGGTGGGTATCAGTGCGATTAGCTAGGGCACCCTGGGTGCGCTAGTTCTACACAGTACTGTTCTATTAAGATGTGCGCCCCCAATACTGCCTATAATTGGTAGCCGAGTTCGAAGTAAGCGCCCAGCGGCTGACCCACGAAGTAGCGGTAGTCGCCAAAGCCAAAGTCGGCGCGCTCTGCATAATCTTCATCCAGAAGATTAGTTATCCGCAGGCCAGCTGACAAGCGCTGGGTGAGTTGACTGGATATCCTGAGATTCACCAGTGAATGTCCGTCGTACTGGTGCTCATTGTCGGGCTCCAGATAATAGGAATCCATGTAGACCCATTCCAGTTCGGCCCGTCCGGGTCGGCCGGTCAGTTCGCTCATATCCCAACCCAGTCCCGCGCTGCCAAATACCTTTGGCGCGGTGTCGATGAAATTGCCCTTGATGTTGCCACTGCTGCCGCGCAGTTCGGTACGGCTATCGTATTTATGCTCCGCGTAGGTCGCATCGAGTCGCACATTCCAACTGCTGGCAAACTGATAGTCGATGCTGATATCAATGCCGCCGTGCCGTGTTTTCGCGCCGCTGACATTCTGCCGGTCCGCGTCTTGAAAAATGACGTCATCCTTGGCCATCGCGTAAAGCGCCAGATCATACTGAACACTGTCCCGGTAGGTTCCCCGCCAGCCCAGTTCCACGCTGTTAATCTGCTCGGAATCCAGATCTGCAACCTGTTGGCCCGCTTGCAGACGATACAACTCCGTGGCTTGGGGCGCACGAAAACCTTTGGCTATACGCGCATAAAGAAAGTGCCTGTCGGTAAATTGATAACTGGCGCCGGCATTTAGCGACCAGTCGGTAAAGCTGTCGTCCCGATCTTCCGGGCGATAAAATCGACACGCCGTCGCCTCGGGTGCACAGGCGGGGCCATCCTGGGTTTGGTTTTTGTAATCATAGAGTGTGTACTCGACTCTGGCGCCAAGCGTATATTGCCAGCGGGGCCCCAGTTGACCACTGAGTTGGCTGTAGGCGGCTACGACCGTTGCATCAACCTGATAATCGTAATGCACCCCCGCGGGTTGGTTGGGGCTAAAGTCGTCCTCCTGGGTCTCCTTTAACCACGCGTCGGTATACTCCAGGTCAATGCCGTTTATCCACTGGCTGGATTTGCCCGTGGTGTGCAGTGTTGTTTGCAATCCCAGGCTGGAGTGGCCATTTTCCTCCAACGACTTCCAGGGTAAAAAGTGCTGCAGGAACTCCATCTCATTGTCACGTAAATAGGGCGTAAGAGAGAGCGTATTATTGTCATTGATAGCCAAATCCACCCGACTGTGCAGCATCAAGGACTTCGCATCTCGATAGGCCTCCGGATTGGGGTTGGTGTCTTTCAGATCTTGATCTTTGTACGCGTCTTCTCCGGCGATAAAGCCCGCGGTTTCCTGGTTGAGATTGGCCACATTCAAAACACTGGTCACATTGAGGTCGCCACCACTGTAATCATGACGCAAGGTCATTTTCTGTTGGTCGTAGCCAGAATCATCCTTGTAGCCGCCATCGGTAGAGCCATTTACCCGAAGGCTAATACCGTGGGCGCCGAAAGTATTGCTGTAGCGATATTTCGCGCGATAGTAGTCATAGGGGCCCGCTTCAATAGCGAGATTGTGATCTTTTTCCCGGGTCGGTGCGGCGCTAAGAATATTGATCACACCATGCATGGCATTGGAGCCGTACAGGGCGGTGGCGGGGCCTTTGGTGATTTCGATGCGACCGGCCTGTTCGGCGTTGGCATCGAACAGTTGGTTGACGTTGCAAAAACCGGGAGCGCGTAAGCTTATACCATCGCTCGCCATATAAAACGCGCCGCAGCTGCCGGCGCCGGTGAGCACCGGGGAGCGCAGCGCCGTCAGGCTCTCCTGGCCATTGCCCCGGCTAATCCAGGCGCCCGGTACCTGTTGCATGATTTCGCTGATATGAATATGGCCGGTGAGATCGAGCGCCTCCTGATCAACTGCGGACCAGGCAAGGGGCAGACTGTTGCCGTCCACATCGGTTCTGGTGGCGGTAACAAGCACTTGTTCGGTCAAGTCGTGCTGGGCAAGAGCCGGGTTGGATAATACCGCCATGAACACTATCAATGCCGGTATCGGTGCCGCGAGTGAAACCCCAATTGTTTTGCTGCCTGGAAGCATGTTGCCGAGTCCTCTTACATAATCGAGCTGGATTGTATAGCATAAGTGCAGGAACTCAAGACTGATTGGGGGCAGGGGAAATTCACCCGCCATATCGCCAAATCAGGTCCACGACGCTCAACCAAGCTACCCACCCCGCGCAAAAAAGGCCGTAACAGGCCCTGCGCACACAGGAGTAATAGATGCAGTTCAAAAGATTCATGCATAAGATCAGGCTCAGGTTGATCCGGTTCATTATGGACCTGATGCCCGGGTCCAATTACCTGGTTTTTGCAGGGGAGGGCAGTAGCGCTCAGCTGTGTCGCCATATCGCCTCTACCGGGGTGAAGCGGGTGCTGGTGGTGAGCGATAAAGCGCTGGTCGAATTGGGCATTACCGGCAGGGCCACCGCTGCGCTAACCGAGGCGGGAGTCGAAGTATTTGTGTTCGACGAGGTATTACCGGACCCTACCTACCAGATTGTGGCCGGGGGACTGGCGGTGTTGAAGGCCAATCAATGCGACGCGGTGCTGGCCGTTGGCGGTGGATCTTCCATCGACGCAGGCAAGATTATAGCGGCCTGCGCCAGTAATGAAGGTGACCCAAAGGAATGGGCCGGGTTCGGCAAGTTTTCGGAGCCAGCACTGCCGATCTATGCGATTGCCACCACCTCTGGTACCGGTTCCGAAGCCACGATGGGTGCAGTGATTTCCGACAGCGAGACCCATGAAAAGGGCATTATCTCGGCGATTTCCCTGCTCCCCGCCGCCGCCTCGCTGGATCCGACACTAATGACCGGGTTGCCCAAACCCATCACTGCTGCAACCGGCATGGATGCGCTCACTCACGGCATTGAAGCGTATATCGGTCAGTGGCATGGCCGCGGTACCAGTGCCACGTTCGGCCTGTCAGCGGTTGTCGGCATTTTTGCCAACCTGCGTGCAGCCTATGAAGACGGTGGCAATGTGAATGCCAGGGCCGCAATGGCGCTGGCCGCCTATCAAGCCGGTGTTGCGATCAATCAGGTAAATGTGGGCAACGTGCATGCCATCGCCCATCAATTAGGGGGCAAGTATGGTATCCCCCACGGATTGGCCAATGCGATGGTTTTGCCCCATGTGCTGGAGTTTTGCAAGGCGCATTGTGCCGACAGGCTGAGTGAATTAGCAGCAGCGGTGGGAGCAGGGCGCAGCGCGGATGATTTTATCGCCGCCGTGCGAGCGCTCAGTGCTGACGTCGGTATTCCGGTCAGGGTTGAACAGTTGCAGGCGGCGGACATTAGCTATCTGGTTGCGTTGGCAGTTGCCGAAGGGGCTGGCTATCCGTCACCGCTGTTGATGGGCACCGACGATTGCGTGGCTATTTTAAATACCTTACTTCCCGATTAGGGAGCCTCTGAACAAGTAGAGAGACGCACTGATGAATCGCAATCTGGAAATGCTCGACCCGGCCCTCATGGGAAATGAGGCCACTATGTACGATTTGTTTACCTACCTGCGTGAAACTGACCCGGTGAGCTACGTGGAGCATCCGGATTATGAACCGTTCTGGGCAATGACCCGCCATGAAGATATTAAGTTCATTAGCCAGAATAATGACCGCTTTCTCAATAACCCGCGCACCGTACTGGTGCAAAGAGAGTTCGAAACCGCGCTGAGGGAACAGTTTGGTACCCGCAACGGATTGGAAACCCTAATTCACATGGATGCTCCCAAACACAGGAAACTGCGCGGCGTGACCCGGGACTGGTTCAAACCCGGGCCAATAGGCAAACTCTCCGGCAGCGTAGAGGGTCTTGCCAAACACTATGTCGACAAGATGCAAGCGATGGGCGGCGAATGTGACTTTGTAAAAGACATCTCCCTGCTGTATCCCCTGCGAGTCATCATGTCGATTATCGGCGTGGCGCCAGAGGAAGAGCTACTGATGCTAAAACTGACTCAGGAGCTATTTGGTGCTGCTGATCCCAGCCAGGCGCGGGGTGAGGGCACGGCAGACGGCCTGCAGGTGTTGATGGATTTCTTTACAATCTTTACCGCGCTGGTGGAAGAGCGGAAAAAGCGCCCCCAGGATGATCTCGCTACGGTGTTGGCCACGGCGCTGGTGGACGGTGAACCCATGGAGCAGTTGGATCAGATCAGCTATTTCATTATCACCGCCACGGCCGGGCATGACACCACGGCGGCCACGGTTGCCGGCGGCATGAAAGCATTGATAGAGCACCCCGAACAACTACAAAAATTGCGCGAGAACCCCGAGTTACTCAATAGCGCGGCGCGGGAGATGATTCGCTGGACGTCCCCGGTGCGACATATGATGCGCACCACAACCCGGGATGAAGTGTTTCAAGGTCAGCGCATCAAGGCGGGAGAAAACTTGTGCTTATGGTACCCCGCGGCCAACCGGGATGGTGCCGCCATCGACAACCCCGACGTATTTGATATCGAGCGCGACAACAAAAGCCAATTGGCCTTCGGCTTTGGCGGTCATATGTGTCTGGGACAACACTTGGCAATTTTGGAGGTGGAGCTCTTTTTCCGTGAATTGCTCCCTCGTCTCAAACATATCGAACTGGTGGGTGAGCCCGAGTGGGTGCAGGCCGTTTTTGTCGGTGGCCTCAAATCCATGCCGGTTCGCTACCAGTTTTAAGGGACTGTACTATCCCCCCTCAGTGCAGGGCGTTGGGCATGTGCAGGGAGAAGGGGGGGATGGCAACCTCGAAGGTCTCCTCGGGTTGCGGCCCGAACTCCGCCGAGTCCATTGCAATCATGGTATAGCTCCCCTCCATAAAGCCGATGGGTGTCTCCAGTGTAGCGCCGCTGGTATAGCGAAAATACTCCCCGGGCTCGATCACTGGCTGTTCCCCGACCACCCCCTCGCCGCGCACTTCCTGAATGCGCTCAGACGCATCGGTGATCAACCAGTGGCGGGCTAACAGCTGCACCGCAATGTCGCCGACATTGGCGATGGTAATGGTATAGGCAAAGGTGAATTGGCTTTCCGCGGGTCTGGAGTGATCCGGCAGATAGGTAGTGACAACCTGTATTTCCATCTGAACCTGGGGGAATATTATGGGGTCTGTCTTGTCCATGGGATTCAGTACACTTTTCGAGAACTCGTAGTTTATCATGCGCGCGTCTGCTAAAATTTATTTTTTTATGAGTCATTCGGTAATGAATCTTGCGAGTAAAGTACTGGCGGTAAACAACGATTTACCCATTCGTACAGATGCACCTGTGCACAGCGGTAAGGTGCGTTCCGTGTATTGGTTGACGGCGGCCGACAGCGCCAGGTTAATTCATCAACGTGGATACAAGATGGCCGCTGATGCGCCCCTGGCCATCATGGTTATCAGTGATCGGATATCGGCGTTTGAATGTATCTGGCGAGCGGAGGGGGGTTTGAACGGTGTTCCCGGTAAGGGTGCCGCGTTAAACGCCATCTCCAATCACTGGTTTCGCCTGTTTCGCGAGCAGGGGTTGGCCCAGAGTCATATCCTCGAAATTCCACACCCCTTTGTCTGGATCGTGCAAAAAGCGCAGCCCGTCATGATAGAGGCAATCGCCCGGCAGTACATCACGGGCTCCATGTGGCGGGCATACGCCAAAGGGGAGCGTGAGTTTTGCGGCATTCAAATTGCCGATGGTCTGGCAAAAGATCAAAAATTTCCCGAGTTGCTTATCACGCCCTCCAGCAAGGGCATTCTGGAGGGTATTCCCGGGGTACCTGCGGTCGACGATGTGAATATTACTCGGCAAAACATTGAGCAGAACTACGCGGCTTTTAACTTTCGCAGCATTGAAGATATCGGGCTCTACGAGAAACTGTTGAGGGAAGGTTTCGATGTCATCAGTCGGGAACTGGCAAAGCTCGATCAGATTTTTGTCGATACGAAATTTGAATTTGGTTATGTCACTGACAGTGACGGGCGAGAAAACCTTATTTACATGGATGAAGTGGGTACGCCCGACTCGTCGCGTATTTGGGATGGCCCCGCCCACCGCGACGGCCGCATTGTGGAGAATTCCAAGGAGGACTTTCGCCAGGTTTTACTCCAACACTTTCCCGAACCCGATATTTTGCTGAACAAGAATCGTATGGACGAACGGTTGGCGCTGGCGCGCGATAACGAATTACCCCCCGAGGTACTGATGCAGGTGTCGGAGACCTACGTGGGCATAGCCGAAAAGATCACCGGTGCCAAACTGAATTTGTCCGATAACCCTAAGGCTGAAATTATCGATGTGCTGGATCGGGACTTTGGCCTGATAAACTATCCTTGAAGGTTGGCTAAATCATGAGCGCAATCCTGTTTGAAAAACGGGGCCACCAGGCCTGGATTACCCTGAATCGCCCCCACGCGAAGAATATGCTCAACGGCGAGATGTTTGTCGAGCTGGCCGATGCCTGGCAGGAAGTGCGCGACGACGACCATATTCGGGTGGTTGTGTTGAGCGCTGCGGGAAAAGAGGATTTCTGCTGTGGCGGCGACCTGGCCGAGGTGATTCCCCTGTGGACCGGCGCCAAGGCGGCGGAGACGGCCATCGAACGCCGCCTGCAGAGCGATGTCACCATTGCAGACAAGATCATGCTGAAAGATAAACCCCTTTTTAAGCCGATAATTTGTGCGATAAATGGCCGGGCGCTGGGTGGTGGTACGGAGTTACTACAGGCGACCGATATTCGCATTGCCGCGGAGCATGCCGTTTTTGCCCTGCCGGAACCAAAGGTGGGCGTTATTCCCGGCGCGGGCTCGATGGTCAGGTTGGCCAGACAGTTGCCCTGGGCCCATGCCATGAAAATATTGTTGGGGGGTGAGCCGGTTTCGGCAGCCGAGGCGCTGTCGATGGGTTTGATATCTGAGGTGGTTGAAGCCGCAGATCTCCAAGCCAGAGCGCAAACCTACGCGGATAATATTTGTCGCCAGGCGCCATTGGCCTTACAGGCAATCAAACGAACAGCGCTGGAAACACATACGCTGCCCTGGGCGGATGCCTTCCGTTTTGAAATGGAGCAGGCCGCCGCAGTGATGATGAGTGCGGATGCCCGCGAGGGCCCCCGGGCCTTTAAGGAAAAACGCCAGCCCGAATTCCGGGGAAATTAGCACCGGGGGGAAATACCCGAAGCACTGTCTCGGTCTGATCTGGTAATATTACAATACTGTTGGTACATGGAAAGCGATTATGAGGATGGTTCAGCTAAGCGATAGTTTATCTGTTTCGGAACAAATCTACGCGGAAGATGTGGCGACTATCGCCGCAGCCGGCTTCAAGGTATTGATTAACAATCGACCCGATCACGAGGTGCAAAACCAACCGACCAGCGCGGAGATCGCCGCTGCAGCGGAGGTGGCGGGTCTGGACTATTACCATCTGCCGGTGGTCGCAGGGCGTTTTCCGGGCCCGGATATTGCACAAATGGCGGCGTTGATCGACGATCCCGATAAACCGGCACTGGCGTTCTGTCGCAGCGGCACGCGCTGCACCAACCTGTGGGTTGCGACGCGAGGCGAAGAGCAAAAAGCGGCGTCGATAGCGGTCGCTAGAGGGCTGGGCTACGACCTGTCGATGGCGATAGCGCGTTAAGCGCCCAGCTCGCGCTGTGTTGCGCTTTTGCCCCTTTCTGATAGCCTGCATGTCCCGAAAAACAAGACTCAATGGAATACGATATGACCTTCCCAGTGCGAAATATGTTCTTTGCCGCGGTGTTTGCCGCCACGTTTTCGGCCTCGGTGACGGCGGCCGATAGCGATCTTTCCAATGCGGTCAAACAGGACTACGACAGTCACCTCGGTGAGTTGTTCGACTACTTTCACCGCAATCCTGAACTGTCGACACTGGAAACCAATACCGCCGCGCGGTTGGCTGCGGAGCTGAGAACAGCGGGTTTTGATGTTACCGAGGGAGTAGGGGGCACAGGTGTCGTCGCTATTTTGAAAAATGGTGCGGGCCCGTTGGTGATGATGCGGGCCGATATGGATGGGTTGCCGGTGAAAGAAAAGTCCGGCCTGGCCAATGCCTCCCGCGCAATTCAAACCGACACCACCGGTAAGGAAGTACCCGTGATGCACGCCTGCGGTCACGATGTGCACATCACCAGCCTGGTGGGCACCGCCAGGGCGATGGCGGCCAGCCGCGATCGCTGGTCCGGAACCCTGATGCTCATAGGGCAACCCGCGGAAGAGCGGGTGTTAGGCGCCAATGCCATGATGAAAGATGACCTGTGGCAACGCTTTGGTCAGCCGGATTACGCCCTGGCCCTACATGTAAGCTCGGAGGTACCCACGGGTAAGATTTGGGCGGTATTGGGTTCTCCTTACTCCGGGGCAGATACGGTCGACATCATTATTCACGGCTTGGGTGCTCATGGCGCCAGCCCCCACCGCGGAGTCGATCCAGTGGTGCTGGGTGCCCAGATTGTGCTCGCTCTGCAGACGGTTATCAGTAGGAATCTTGCTCCCCGAGAAGCTGGCGTTATTACGGTGGGATCTTTTCACGCCGGCAGTAAACACAATATTATTTCCGATCGCGCCCACCTGCAATTGACCGTGCGCAATGACGATCTCGAAACCCGGAAACTGTTGCTGGAAAGGATTAAAGGCGTCGCTGAAAATATGGGACGGGTAGCGGGTTTACCTGAGGACAAGTTACCTGAGGTTATCGTGTCACAGGAGTGGGTGCCACCCACCATAAATGACCCTGAACTCACCGGGCGACTGCGCGAGGCGTGGAGCGCCAGACTAGGCAGCGATATCTTTTATGAGGCCAGGCGCCTGGGAATGGGGGCGGAAGATTTCCCTTTCTTCACCACAGACCCTTATATTCCCAGCACGTATTTCAAGGTGGGAGGAACGCCCCAGGTGGACTTCGACACAGAGGCCGCCGGCGGAGTGGCCGTGCCCTCTCACCACTCTCCGCTGTTTAAGATAACGCCTGAGCCCGCGGTGAGAACAGGGGTAGAGGCCACCGTCACTGCGCTGCAGGAAATCATGCAGAATTAGAAAATAACCCGATTCTTGCCCGATATGTTGGAGGACAGTAGAGCGTGAAAACTGAAATTAGTCGGCCCATTTGGTACCCGTCATGAGCGCAACTGTTGTCGAGGCTAGGCCCGCAAGTACCGTGGTGCTGCTGCGCGATGGAGAGAATGGCATGGAAACCCTGCTGTTAAAACGCAACAAGGCGCTGATGTTTGCCGGTGGCTTGTGGGTATTCCCCGGAGGCGCTATGGACCCTGAAGATTTTGCCGCCGCCGGGGGCGATGAGAAAGAGGCGTCGCGCATCGCCGCCGCACGTGAGGCATTTGAAGAATCCGGCCTGCGGCCTCGGATGGAAGACATGGTGCAACTGAGTCACTGGACTACCCCGGTGGTGGAGCCCAAGCGTTTTTCCACCTGGATTTACGCGGCACCGGTGGCCTATAATGACGATGTGGTTATCGATGGAGGCGAGATACACGATTCTCGCTGGATTTCCGTTGGGAAAGCCGTGAATGGTCACGAGCAGGGCCAACTGGGCATGCTGCCGCCCACTTATCTGGCCCTATGCGATCTCGCGCGTTACCACACGATAGCCGATTTTCTCGCCGGCGAGGCCGATAGGCTTCCCGATGAGGTATTTCCTATTTTCGGCGAAGCCGATGGTGAAGTGATCGTGATGTTTCGCGGCGATGCCGGCTATGATTCCGGTGATGGCTCGAGCACCGGAGCCCGGCATCGATCGATACTTCGTGGTGAGCGCTGGCACTACGTCTACGAGAACGTGGCCGCGGAATTTCCGCCATTTATCCATTAATCCCATCTTGCGGCCAATTTATTAAACCTTCCCCCGGTTAAGTCGCGCCAACGGACCGATTTATCTGCTCTTGGGCTATGATGAACGCATAGTAAATTTGAGGATATCTTGTGAGCGTAGAACAGCAGTGGGATTATAGCTTTGACGTGGTGGTTGTCGGCTCCGGTAACGGTGGCATGACGGCGGCCCTGTGTGCCTATGAAATGGGCTGCAAGGACGTATTGCTTATTGAAAAATCGGATTTGTTCGGTGGCACCAGTTCTATTTCCGGCGGCGGCGTGTGGATTCCCGGCAATCGCTATGCCCAGGCGGCGGGTGCGGAGGACTCCACCGCGCAAGCAAAAACCTATTTGCGACAACTCATTACCGAACAAGAAGTGCCCGAATACCAGCTCGATGCCTACCTGGAAAATGGCCCCAAAATGGTCGATTTCCTGCATGATCGCACCCGGGCACGCTACGTGAGCTTAGAGCACTATCCCGACTATTACACCAATCTGGATGGCGCCATGCACGGTCACCGTTCGATGGAGCCGGAAACCATTAATGCCAACGAATTGGGCGAGGAGTGGCGACGCCTGCGCCGCACGCACCCAATGATGCATCTGGGCGGGGTGATTGGTTTTACCCAGGTGGAGGCTGCGATGCTGATAGGGCAAGCGCCGGGTTGGATTAGCATGGCGGTGAAGATGGTGGCCAAGTATCTGTTGGATATCCCCTGGCGCCTCAAGGACAGATTCGATAGGCGCCTGGCGACCGGTTGTGCCGGCGTGGCGCGGTTGCGCGCATCCATGGCGGACCGGGATATGCCCCTGTGGTTAAACACCCCTATGACTCAACTGGTCGATGTGGACGGCAATGTTATCGGGGTAGAGGTTTTACGCGATGGCAAGCCGCTGCGCATTCAAGCACGCCGCGGTGTCGTATTGGCCGCCGGTGGATTTGAACACAATCAGGAAATGCGCGAGAAATACCTGCCGCAACCCACCGATCACACCTGGAGCGCCGGCACCAAGGACAACACCGGTGATGCGATATTGGAGGGCATCCGCCTGGGCGCCAAAATGCACCGGATGAACGAGGCCTGGTGGTGCAATACTATCTCCGTGCCGGGGGAAGACATTCCCCGGCTGAGTATCATGGAAAAATCCTACCCCGGATCGGTCATGGTCAATCCCGCGGGCGAGCGCTTCAGCAATGAGTCGCAAAATTATATGGCGTTTCAGTTGGAGACCTTCGAAAAGCATACCGAGGAAAACCCCTGTAACCCCACTTGGCATGTTTTTGATGCGACCTTCAGGGCCAACTACTTTGTCGGCCCTTTATACAACAGTAAATTGCGTCCGGACTGGGCGCTGCCACGTAGCTATGAGCAACAGGGCTTCATCGCCCGGGCGAACACGATTGAAGAACTGGCCGGCAAAATTAATGTCAACGTGGCCGGTTTGGTCAACACCATAAACAAGATGAATGAATACGCCAAAACCGGCGTGGATCTGGACTGCCAACGGGGTGACTCCGCCTATGATCGCTATTACGCCGACCCCAGAATAACGCCAAACCCCTGTCTGGCGGCCATCGACAAGGCCCCCTACTACGCCATGCGGGTAGACCCTGGCGATTTTGGTACCCAGGGTGGCATGGTTATCACCGAACACGCCCAGGTGGTGCGCGAAGACGGTTCTGCCATACCGGGGCTCTACGCCACGGGCAACTGCGCGGCACCAACCCTGCCTTGCTATCCGGGGCCGGGCTCGACCCTGGGCCCCTCAATGACCTTTGCCTACCAGGCCGCGAAGCATATTACCGCTTATCAGGATTGATCGTGGTGGACGCTCACCAGGGCGTCCAATAGCTTTTGGGTGACTCTGTTGGGCGCCGGCGCGTGGCGCACAATCGCGCTGAACTCACACAGATATTGAAATTCCCCGGGTAGCAGGGTTCGCATGCGGCCCCTGCTGACAAACCCTTCTGCATAGTGTTCCGGCAGGTAGCCCAGATAAGCCCCTGATAAGACCAAATGGGCCACGGCCTCCTGGTCGTATGCGGTGGCGTCCCGCTGCTGTCCCAAACGTCGCCCGACCTCCATGT